>Ga0193729_1000073_pt1 | contig 44245 bp, 44 predicted proteins | sample U1c2metaG_FD_143036 | JGI IMG/M metagenome (GOLD analysis project Ga0193729, IMG submission 143036) | Soil microbial communities from a riparian zone of the East river system, Colorado, United States - U1c2 | ecosystem: Environmental > Terrestrial > Soil > Riparian zone | place: USA: East River...
TGCGTCACATCTTCCGACATGCCTTTGCTCATCCCGACGTCGATGAAGCCGGGTGCGATCGCGTTGACGGTGATGTTCTGACGGGCGAACTCGCGCGCGGAAACTTTGGTGAGTGCGATGATGGCGGCTTTGCTCGAAGAATAATTCGCCTGCCCGAATAAACCCATCTGTCCGCTGACGGATGCCAAGTTCACGATCCGTCCACCGTTCCGCAGAATCGTGGCCGCTTTTTGCGTGACGGTGAACGTGCCGGTGAGATTGACGCGCAACACGCTTTCAAATTCTTCCATCGACATCTTCTTAATCGTGCGGTCGCGAATGATCCCGGAGTTGTTCACGAGGACGTCGAGCCCGCCATGCCGATCTTGTATTTGTTTCATCATTGACTCGACTTGCTCTGGTCTTGTCACATCGCACTCGATCACGAGCGGATTCTTCAACGCTTTCGCCACGCTCTCCGCCTCGGCTTTGTTTTGTCCCGCAGGATCGACAACGTAATTTACGACGCATTTCGCGCCGCGTTCGCCGAATGCATTAACCATGGCCGCACCAATCCCGCGCGAGCTGCCGGTGACGAGCACGATTTTGCCGCTGAAATCGAGAGGATCGCTCATATCGCCAGAGAATAAGACGAATCAAGAAACTAGGAAAACAGGAAACAAAGGAAGAAGATTGCCGGGCGACCGATTGCCGCTAAGATTTTCGGCGTTTTCTGTAGCGGCGCTCTATGAGCGTCGCATAATTTGGTTTCCAATAGTCCGACGGTCGCAGACCGCCGCTACAAGATTAGAAAATGGCTTCACCGATCCGCATCCTCACCGCCGTCCCGATTTGCGACGGGCACGACAGCGCGATCAACACCATCAATCTGGAATTCATCCGACATGGCATCGAGGTCGTCTATCTCGGCTTCCATCGCTACGCTGGCGATATCGTCCGCGCGGCCATTCAGGAGGACGTCGCCGCCATTGGCATTTCCAGTTACAACGGCGGTCACGTCGAATTTTTTGCTGAAGTTGTTAGGCAATTAAAACGGCGAGGCGCGAGGGACATCGCAGTCTTCGGTGGGGGCGGCGGAACGATCACGCATGACGACGCGAGTCTGATGAAAAGCAAAGGCGTTGACGAAATCTTTTTCGCCGGCACGTCGCTTACCGACATGGTCGATTATGTGAAGAAGCATTACGGAAAACGCCGCAAAAGCCGCGCAAAATTGAAACCGGAACTCTTGCTCGCGCGCAAGCTGACACAACTTGAGGATGCCGCCGGAAAGCGTTCACCGCGCGCGAAACATCAAACATCGAACATCGAACATCGAACATCGAAAGTCATCGGAATTACTGGCCCCGGCGGCGCCGGCAAGACGACGCTGATTGACGAACTCGTCCTGCGCTTCCTCACGCAAGATCGACATTCACGCATCGCGATTTTGTCGCACGATCCGAGCGTCATCGGCGAAGGCGCATTACTTGGCGATCGCGCAACAATGATTAACTCGCAGGACGATCGCGTGTTTATGCGCAGCATGGCCACGCGCGGACAAGCCGGCGGTTTGTCGCCGGCGACGGAAAGTTGTCTCAATCTGCTGGCGCATTCGGGATTCGATTACGTCATCATCGAGACTGTCGGCACCGGGCAGGAAGCGCTGCCGTTCCGCCGCCACCTTGTCGATCAAACGATCCTCGTCATGAATCCTGATTACGGCGCACGCTTACAGTTGCAAAAGATTGTCATGCTCGACGTCGCCGACATTGTCGTCGTGAACAAAACCGACCTCGAGCGGGCGAAAGCGGCGTTGTTGGAAATTGAGCAGCGACTCACCCAAAACAAACGCAAACAACAAATCGTCGCAACCGTCGCGAAACGTCATCGCGACGCTGGCGTCGACGAACTTTACGATTTAATTACTCAAGATGGCGCTGCCGCGCGGCCGCCGCGCCGAGAGCGAACGTGAAAGCGAGGATACGATGAGCAAACTGGGACAGGTAGTTGAGGCAGTCGAGAAGCATGGACGGTTTGTTGTCGATCAAGTAAAGCGGGCGCGCAGCGACGAGAAATTCGGACGCGAGCTTGCTGAACGTTGGAACAAGATCAAAGCCGAAACACCGATCACGCGAGCGCCGACTGGACTGCCGCTGCCGCGGCTGGCGCTGCCGGAAATCGATGAGCCTGGTGAGATCGCGCGCTATCTGTTCGGCGACGGATTGCCGGGCGAGTTCCCGTTTTTGAATGGCGCCTACCGCGAAATGTATCTCGAGCCGTTGCAGAGCATCGATCAAAGGAGTCATGGGAATAAAAGATCGACATCGACAAACGGAGCGAAGCTGCAAAAGAACGGCGCGCGGCCGGAGGAGGAGCCGACGCGTTTGTTCTCGGGCCTCATGCTCGCCGAGGACACCAACCGGCGTTTTCATTTTCTTAGCGCGCATCAACGCTCGAAACGGCTAAGCACCGCGTTCGACGGTTTGACCCTTTATGGGATCGACTCCGATGCGGAAGGCGTGTTCGGAAAAATTGGTGAGGGCGGCGTTGCTATCGACACCGTCGAAGACATGGTGCGGTTGTACGATGGCTTCGACTTGGGGTCGCCAGAGTTCTCTGCATCGATGACGATCAGTGGCCCTGCGCCAATCATCATGGCGATGTATATCGCAGCAGCGAAGCGCCGCTTCGGCTCGGGCATTGTTCCGAAACTTCGCGGCACCATCCAGGCCGATATTTTTAAGGAAGTCCAGGCGCAGAACGAAACGATTTTCCCAATCGAAGCGTCGCTGCGTTTTCTCTGCGACATGATCGAATGGACGGCTGCGAACATGCCGCGTTGGTATCCGGTCTCGATCAGCGGCTATCACATCGGGGAAGCTGGTTCGACTCCAGTGCAGCAGGCCGCTTACACGCTCTCGAATGGGTTCGCCTATGTCGAATTACTGGCCGCGCGCGGCATTCCGGTCGATCAATTTGGCCCGAGGCTTTCCTTCTTTCTCGATTGCGGTCTCGATGTCGAATACATCGCCCTCGCGCGTGTCTCGCGAAAAATTTGGGCGATCGGAATGCGCGACGTTTTCGGTGCCGGCCCGCGCGCCCAGATGTTCAAGCTCCACACCCAAACCAGCGGGCGTTCGCTCATCGCCGCTGAGTTCAAAAACAACCTCACGCGCACGGCCGCGGAATTGATGCTCGCCTACATGAACGGCACGAACTCGTGTCATTCAAACAGTGCCGACGAACCGTTTACGACGCCGAGTGAAGAGTGGATCCGTCTGGCCGCGCATGGTCAGGCCATCCTGCTTGAGGAATCCGGAATCTTTAAACACACCATGAACATGTTGAGCGGTTCACCGGGAATGAAAGCGGTCGAGCGTGCCGTCGAGAAAGCGATTCTTGATGAGTTCCGCGAAATCGAAAGTCTGGGTGGCGTGCTCGCCGCCGTCGAAAATCGTTACCAGCGCAGCCAAATTCAAAGCGCCGCCCATCGTTATGAGGAACAAATCTACGACGGCACGCGGCCGATTGTCGGTTTGACTCGCTATCGCAACGGCTCCGACGAAATGCCGGAGATCGAGCTCGCACGCACGCCACGCTCGAAGCAGCGTTTACAAATCGAACGGTTGACCAAGTTCAAGAAAAAAAACGCTGACAAATCGAAACGCGCCCTGGACAACCTCGCCCAGGTCGTCGATCGCGGTGAAAATTGTTTCCCGGCATTGCTGGAAGCGGTGGAAGTGTGCTCGTTAGGGCAAATCACCGGCCGACTGCAGGAGATCGTCGGGCGTTTTCGCCCAATGGTCTAGGCGCGGATCCGCGCACCTATGGCTTCCCCGCAAATAGACGCTGGGGCAGGGGCGCGCAGTCGAATCGCGGCGCGGCTCCTGCCGTTTCTTTTTCTCCTTTACGTCGCGAACTATCTCGATCGCACGAACATCGCGTACGCGACGCTGGGAATGAAAGGGGATCTCGGTCTGAGCGATTCGGTCTTCGGCACCGCGAGCGGAATTTTTTTCATCGGATATTTCGGGCTGCAAATCCCCGGAGCGCTGTTGGTGGAACGTTGGAGTGCAAGACTGTTACTGGCGATAACCCTGATCACGTGGGGCGGGCTAACAACACTAACGGGTTTTGTGCGCACTCCGATGGAGCTTTATGGCGCGCGTTTCCTGCTCGGCGCGGCCGAGGCCGGATTCTTTCCCGGCGTGATTGTTTATCTTTCTCACTGGTTCATTTATCAGGACCGTGCCAAGGCGGTGGCGCGGTTTATGTCCGCCATTCCGATTGCCTATATTCTTGGGGGCCCGCTTGCGGGCGCAATTCTCGGTGTTCACTGGCTCGGTCTTCCTGGATGGCGATGGCTTTTCTTATTGGAAGGCGTGCCCGCAATCTTACTCGGAATCGCGACGCTATTCTTGCTACCTGACCGGCCTAACGAAGTGCGATGGTTGCGGGCTGACGAACGCAATTGGATCGCTGCTCGCCTTGCCGAAGAGCGCCGCGCCAAAGCAGACGTGGAGCACGTTACGATTTGGCAGGCGCTCCGGCAGCCGCCGGTGGTGCTGCTCACCCTCGGGCTGTTCTTCTGCTACACGGGCGGCTACGCCTTTTGGTTTTGGATGCCGACGATGCTCCAGCGGCTCACCGGCTGGACTGATGTTCAACGCATTGGCTGGATGGGCGCGATACCGTTTGTCGCAGGGCTAATTGGAATGCTGCTGCTTGGCTGGAATTCCGATCGGACGCGCGAGCGTCGCTGGCATTTTGCCATCCCGCAATTAACCGCTGCGCTGGCGCTAACTGCGTGGTTCCTCGCTCCGCATTCAAACGTCCTGCTTATCGCGGTGTTCACGCTGATAGGATTCGGCACCGTCGCATATCTGCCATCATTCTGGGCGTTGCCCTCGGCATTTCTTACGAGTTCGGCGGCGGCCGCGGCGGTTGGGTTCATCAATTGCACGGCCAGCATCGGCGGATTCGTCGGTCCCAAGATCATTGGCGATCTGAGCCAGCGCACCGGCTCGTTCAATACGGGATTCATTTTCATGATTGCATGCTGGACGATCGCATCAGTGCTCGTTCTGCTCTGCCCGCGGCAAAATGTGGGAGGGGCCTCAGTGCCCCGAGCAACTTGAGGTCGCAAGCTCATTCCAAAAACCTGCGTTTGCATCGCTGGATTGATGGATCAGCCACTTTCTTCATCACCAAGTCACTACATCCAAAGAAGCCAATTCTGGGTCTACAAGCACGCGGGCTTATTGTTTCCGCATTCCGTTTCGCGGTGGAACATGAACGCATCCACCTCCGTGCCTTCGTTGTCATGCCTGATCACTGGCATGCGCTCTTCGCGTTACGCGAGCCGTGGACGCTCCCCAAATTCATGCACGACTTCATGAGCTATGTGGCACGAAAAACCGGTGGTTTCCTCAACACACATGACACGGCTTGGCAGGACGGTTACTACGACACTCACGTCAAGACGGCCAAGCAGTTCCAGTACGTTGCTTACTACATTGAGCAGAATCCCGTGGTGAAAGGATTAGTGGACGCACCGGAGCAGTGGGATGCAAGTAGTGCCAGCTGCAAGGATGTGGTCACTGATCCTTGGCCACTGGTCTACGACTAAGTTGCAGCAGTCGGGGCACTGAGGCCCCTCCCACATTAACTAGTGCTTCAGCGCGACGTCGAACGGGGCGCCGGTCTTGGCCCGGATGTCATCTACCGTAACGCCAGGATGCAGTTCGGTGAGGACGAGGCCGCCACCTTCTTTTACTTCGAACACGCATAGGTCGGTAACAATGAGGTTAACGACACCCAGGCCCGTGATGGGCAGCGTGCATTTTTTCAAAATCTTCGGGCTACCATCCTTGGAAGTGTGCTCCATCACCGCGACAACCCGCTTCACTCCAGCCACCAGATCCATCGCCCCACCGGGCCCTTTGATCATCTTGCCGGGAATCATCCAATTGGCGATGTCGCCGCTGTCCGTCACTTCGAATGCGCCAAGAATGGCGAGATCGATGTGCCCGCCGCGAATCATGGTAAACGAATCGGCGCTGGAAAAATAGGCAGAGCCGGGAATCGACGTGATGGTTTGTTTGCCGGCGTTGATCAGGTCGGGGTCCACCTCGTCCTCGGTTGGGAACGGGCCGATGCCGAGCAGACCATTCTCGGATTGCAGCGTCACGTTCATGCCCTTGGGAATGTAATTGGCCACCAGCGTCGGGATGCCGATGCCGAGGTTGACGTAGTAACCGTCGCGTAATTCCTGCGCCGCGCGCTTCGCCATCAACTCACGGATCGGATTTTCCTTTTTTGAGGCCGCGCCGCCCTGCACGGTGCGGAACTCGATGCGTTTCTCGTAGCTCGCGCCTTGGATGATGCGGTCGACGAAGATGCCCGGCGTGTGAATCTGGTCTGGATCAAGCTCGCCGATCTCGACGAGTTGCTCGACCTCGGCCACGCAAACCTTGCCGCAACTGGCGATCATTGGGTTGAAGTTCCGTGAGGTTTTTCGATAAATGAGGTTGCCGGATTTATCGCCTTTCCACGCCTTCACCAACGAGACCTCGGCCCTAATGCCGGGTTCGAGCACGTATTCTTTGCCGTCGAAAACTTTCGTCTCCTTGCCTTCGGTCAGTTTGGTGCCGAAGCCGGTGCGAGTGTAAAACCCCGGGATACCCGCGCCGCCCGCGCGCAACCGCTCGGCGAGCGTGCCCTGCGGAATTAGCTCCAGTTCGAGTTCACCCGACAGCACCTGGCGCTCGAACTCCTTGTTCTCGCCGACGTAGGAAGCCATGACCTTTTTCACCTGCCGCGTAGTGAGCAGAACCCCCATGCCGAAACCATCCACGCCCGCGTTGTTGCCGACGATGGTGAGGCCCTTCACGCCGCTGTCGTGCAGTGCGGCGATGAGATTCTCCGGTATGCCGCACAGCCCAAACCCGCCTGCGGCGATCGTCATGTTGTCGTTGAGCAGGCCGGCAAGCGCAGCCGTGGCGTTGGGATAGACTTTGCTCATGTGGAGAGAGATTTAACCACGGATTGCACGAAGGGCACGAAGGAATTCCGCCAGCCGTGTGAGTTGCCTAATAATGAGAATGCAAGCCCCAATCCGCTTGCCGAATCGCATCCCATCAGCAGATTGCAGCTTCAATTTTTCCCATGACTAAGACGCTCGCTCATCAACTTGCCCATTACGCCTGCTCACTTCAATTCGAAGATCTTTCGCCGGAAGTCGTGCACGAAGTGAAACGGCGCGTGATTGATTCGATCGGCTGCGCGCTCGGCGCCTGGAATGAGGAGCCATGTGTAATTGCCCGAAACGTCGCGTCAGAGTTTTCGGCCAAGAATGGTGCGACCATCATTGGCACAAATCACAAGGCGCCGCCAGACTGGGCCGCGTTCGCGACCGGCTGTTGTATTCGTTATTTCGATTACAACGACACCTATCTTTCCAAAGAGCCGGCGCATCCGAGCGATAACATTTCCGCTGCGCTCGCGGTCGCGGAAGACGTCGGCGCGAATGGACGTGAATTAATTACGGCAATCGCGTTCGCATATGAAGTGCAATGCCGGTTGTGCGATGCGGCCAGTATTCGGGCGCGCGGTTGGGATCATGTCACCTATGGCGCGTTCTCGACGGCACTGGCCTGCGCGCGCTTGATGAAACTCGATCCGGAGAAGACGCGGCACGCGGTGAATATCGCCGGCGTCGCGTGCGCGGCGATGCGCCAGGCGCGCGTCGGCGAACTCTCACATTGGAAAGGTGTCGCGTTCGCAAACGCGGCGCGTCACGGTGTTTACTCAGCACTACTCGCGCGCGCCGGCATGACTGGACCTGCTCCCATTTTCGAAGGGCAGATGGGTTTCGAGAAACAACTTGGCGTCTCGTTAGGCAAAATCGGCGAGAAGTTTTCCGTGCCGTTTCCGAAGATGGATCACGGTCCGGCGTCGATGATCCTGAACACGAGTATCAAATATTGGCCGGCGGAATATCACAGCCAGAGCGCGATTGAGGCAGCGTTGCTCCTGCGAAAAGAAATTACCGATCTTGCGCAGGTGAAGTCGCTGACGATCGAGAGTCACGACGCGGCAGTGGACATCATCGGAAGCGAGCTGGAGAAATGGAAACCGGAGACGCGCGAGACGGCGGACCACAGTTTGCCCTACATCACGGCGATTGCGTTGATCGACGGCGAAGTAACGAGCAAACAATTCGAGCGAGAACGCTTCGCGGATCCGAAGGTTTGGAAATTTTTAGAGAAAGTGAAAGTGGAACGAAACGCGGAACTGAGCGCGATGTATCCCGGCGCGGTCGCGAACATCGTGCATGTCGATCTTAGCGACGGAAGCAGATTGACGAAGCGTGTCGATTATCCGCTCGGTCACGCGAAGAATCCGCTGAAAGATTCTGAGGTGGAAGTAAAATTTCATGCGCTCGTTAGGCCAAAGCTGGGCGAAGAGCGCGCGAAGAAGATTGTCGATCTTGTCTGGAAACTGGATGAAGTGAAAAATGTCAATGGATTGATGAGGGCGGTGGAAGTGCCGCAGTAAATGCAAAAGCAAACAAAGGGTGCGCGCTTTCGGAAACTGATCGCGAAAGGTTGTGTGATGATGCCGGGCGTGCCGAATGCGGCGGTGGCGCGGCAGGTTGAGCGCGCCGGTTTCGAAGCGGTTTACATCAGCGGCGCGGGAATGGCGAACTCGACCGCAGGCGTGCCCGACATCGGTTTGCTTACGCTGACGGAAGTCGCACGGTTGGCCGGTTACGTCGCCAACGCAGTGAACATTCCGGGAATTGTCGACGCAGACACTGGCTTCGGCGGGGCTGAGAATGTCGCGCGCACGATTCGGGAATTGGAATCAGCCGGACCTGCGGGTTGTCACATCGAAGACCAGGAATTTCCCAAGCGGTGCGGACATCTCGCCGGAAAATCGATTGTCGATGTTGACGAGATGGTCGGAAAAATTAAAGCGGCGGTGGCGGCTCGAAGCGATCCCGATTTCATGATCATCGCGCGGACCGATGCGCGAGCGGTGGAGGATTTTGATCGCGTGGTCCATCGTGCCGGGAGATATCTCGAAGCTGGCGCCGACGCGATTTTTCCAGAAGCGTTGCCAAGTGCGGAGGAATTCAAGACTTTCGCAGGCGAAATTAAGGCCCCGCTGCTGGCGAACATGACCGAGTTCGGAAAAAGTCCGCTGCTTTCGTTCAAAGAGTTGTCCGATTTGGGATACCGGATAGTGATTTATCCGATGAGCGCGTTTCGCGTATCGATGAAAGCGAGCGAGGAGTTTCTCCGCGATTTGAAAAAACAAGGGACGCAATCCGGTTGGATCGAGAAAATGCAAACCCGGCAGGAGCTCTATGAGTTGCTCAATTACGACCCTGCCGCAGGAAATTGGCCAGGGTAAGGTGGATCGTGCGCTCTGCCGCGCGATGTTAAATTAAATGCGGCTGTGCCGCCATTCTTGACATCGAGCTCGCCACGGGACGAGTCCGTCCGTTGGCGGACAAGGGACTGCTCGATCCACCCTAGTGTTCATTGAATGAATGTTGCGCGTTGAGCGTTGAACGTTTCTGTTTCACGAGTAAGGAAGGAGCAGACACGATGAGCACTGAACCCAAACCAGCTTATAGCCCCGGCCTGGCCGGCGTGATCGCCGGCGAAACACAAATTTGCTGGGTCGATCCGAATGCCGGGCTGACGTATCGCGGTTACGACATTCACGAAGTGGCCTCGAAGGCGAGCTTCGAGGAGGTCGCTTATTTGCTGCTCAACGGCGACCTTCCGGATGTCAAGCAACTGGCGGAGTTTACACGGCAGATCGCGGCAGAACGCGAGTTGCCGGCGCCGGTGGTGAAAATGTTGCGGCTTTTGCCGCGTGATTCGCATCCGATGGATGTGCTGCGCACTGGCGTCTCGATGTTAAGCATGTTCGATAAGGAATTGAGCGACAACTCGCACGCGGCGAACATTCGCAAGTCGATCCGACTGATTGCGCACGTTCCGACCTTGATCACCGATGGTTGGCGCATTTTGCACGGGGACGAGCCATTGCCGGAAAGACCGGATCTCACACAGGCGGGAAACTTCTTCTACAAGTTAAAGGGCGAAGTTCCACCGGCGTGGAAAATCCGGATGCTCGATACGATTTTCATTTTGTATGCCGACCACGAATTCAACGCCTCCACTTTTGCGGCGCGCGTAACCGCTTCCACATTGGCGGGCATGTACGCCGCCGTCACGTCCGCCTGCGCGACGCTGAAAGGTCCGCTGCATGGCGGCGCGAATGAGGAATCGATGAAGATGCTCGAGGAAATCAAGACGCCCGACCACGCGGAGGCTTGGTTGAAGAAGCAGCTCGAAGCCAAAGAGAAGGTCATGGGCTTCGGCCACCGTGTTTACAAAAAAGGCGATTCGCGCGTGCCGGTGATGCGCGAGATCGGGCGTGATCTGGGCAAGCGAACGGGCAAGGAACAATGGATCCCGATTTGCGAAAAGCTCGAGGAAACGATGGAGCGCGAGAAGCATCTTTGCGCCAATGTCGATCTTTATGCCGCGCCAGTGTTTTGGATGCTCGGTTTTCCGCCTCAGCTCGACACGCCGATTTTTGCTGCCTCGCGCGTGGCCGGCTGGTGCGCGCACGTGACCGAGCAGCATGACAACAATCGTCTGATCCGGCCACGCTCGCTTTACACCGGGCCGGAAATGCGGCCGTATCCGGGATCAGCTTCGGACGGCGCGCAAAATCGGCAATAGGGTCGCGATCTCGAATGCCGGAGCAGGATTCGCTCTCCCTTCAGGAACGTTATGCGCCGAATAACGCTTGCTGGGGGTGCGGCCCGGCGAACCCAGCCGGTCTGCACATTCGCAGTTTCCCAAAAAATGACGAAGTCGTCGCGGAATGGCAACCGGAACAAAAGTACGAAGCGTTTCCGGGAGTTTTGAACGGTGGAGTAATCGGGACGTTGCTTGATTGCCATTGCAACTGGACGGCAGCGTACTATTTGATGAAACGCGCGAAAGAGGATCGTGCGCCGTGCACAGTCACAGCCGAATACGCGATCAAATTGCTGCGACCGACGCCGACGAAGGGTCCGGTTTATCTTGCCGCGAAGATTGTCGATTTAACCGACGATCGCGCGACGGTCGAAGGAACGCTCAGCGCGGGCGGAAAAGTTTGCGCAACCTGTCGCGGCATTTTTGTGGCCGTGAAGGAAGGACATCCGGCGTTTCATAGATGGTGAACGTTGCAGCCACGGTGCTCTGTCGCCGTGAAAACGAGCGCCCCGACAGAGCGGGGCCGCTACAAGAAATTCGCTGCCCGAAATCCGTCGATGCGCGACTCAGCTGGATGCGTTTATCCTGCGTGCATGAAGACTTTAGAATTTCGCATCGTCCCGCTTTCCACTGAGATTGCTGACGCGGCGCGGCGCGCGGCAGACGCAGGCGCATCCGATCACGCCGTCATCACAGCGGAATCAGCAGGTTATCCGTGTCGACACTGCCTGCGCTGGGCCCAACCCGGCGAGCTTATGATTCTGTTTCCATTCGCGGCAATCCCGGCCGGCCGGCCATACGCAGAGAGCGGACCGATCTTCGTTCATGCGAAGCCGTGTGAGCCCTATTCCAAAATCCGTGAGTACCCGGAGCCATTTCGCAATGGCCGTGTCCTTCGTGCCTACAGTTCCAAGCAAGACATGATCGACGCCGAGATCGTGAATGGAAACGAACCGGAACCAATTATTGAAAAGTTCCTGGAAAACCCGGAGACTGCATTTGTACACGTCCGCAGCGTCAGCCACGGATGTTACACGATGCAAATTGAGCGCGCATGAAAACGCTGGAGTTGCTTCCTTCTTTCGAGGCGATGTATCGCGCGTTGGTCAATCGCGATCCGAGCTTTGAGGGCATCTTCTTTGTCGGCGTGCGCACGACGGGAATTTTCTGCCGGCCAACGTGCACCGCCAAAAAACCGGCGCGCGAGAATGTCGATTTTTTCGCAACGCCGAGTGAAGCATTGCTTGGCGGTTATCGTCCCTGTTTGCGCTGCCATCCGATGGATCCGGGCAAACGTTCGCCCAAATTGATTGAGCGCTTGCGCGCGGAAGTCGAACGTGCCCCGGGCGGTCGCCTGACGGACAAAGAGCTTGCGGCGATAGCGATTGATCCATCCACGGCGCGACGGCAGTTCAAGAGACACTATGGAATGACATTCCAAGCTTACTATCGCGCGCGCCGGTTGGGTTTGGCACTACGCGAAGTGCGCCGGGGCGGTCGAGTGGATGAAGCGAAAAACGGCAGCGGTTTCGAATCGGCCAGCGGTTTTCGCGAAGCTTTCACTCGAATTTTTGGTGATCCGCCAACAGCCGCAAAATCGCGTGCTCCCATGTATGCGGAACGAATCGAGACGCCGCTTGGCGGAATGATTGCGGTGGCGGACGACGAAGGATTGCGCCTGCTCGAGTTTGCCGATCGGCGGGCGACGGAAAGGGAATTGTCGATCTTACGCAAACGTTTGCGGACAAACATCGTGCCTGGCGAGCATCCGCATCTGGAGACGATCCGTTCGCAACTAGCCGATTACTTTTCTGGCAGGAAACTGGAGTTCGACATTCCGCTGGCGCCAGTCGGGTCGGCCTTTCAGCTACGGGCCTGGGAGATTTTACGTTCTATTCCGGTAAGCGAAACGCGTTCCTATTCGTGGATGGCAAGACGGCTCGGAGATGAGAACGCGCGTCGCGCCGTCGGTCGCGCGAACGGCACGAACATGATTTGTATCGTGATTCCGTGTCATCGCGTCATTCGCGCGGATGGCACGCTCTGCGGCTACGGCGGTGGATTGTGGCGAAAGAAATGGCTGCTCGACCATGAGCGGTGTTGGAAGAAACGTGACTAGTGAATGGTGATAACAGAAGAGGAAGATTGGATTCACGCCGCACCGATCACCTATCACTATTCACATCTCACTTCTGAAGAAAGCGCGCCCGGGGTGACTCGAACACCCGACCGACGGATTAGAAATCCGTTGCTCTATCCGGCTGAGCTACGGGCGCAGATCTGCGTTGCAATATGTCGCTGCGAAAGAAAGAAAATCCAGTGCATCGTTAAATGGTTGAAGCGATGAAGCGATGAAGCGATGAAATGAAGGAGTAAAGGCTTCAACGATTGAACCCTTGAACCCTTTAACGTGTTCGCGTGAATGCTCTCTTCGTCATCGCGCCTTACAAATACGAAGGCATCTGGGTTTTTGATGATCCGGCGGTCGGATTGTCGAAGGAGCCGTTTATCGCGGGCATCGATACGATGATCGATAAAGTGGTCGCCGATATCCCAAGGGCCGAGCGGGGATTTCGTGCCATTTTCAGCGCGACGCCGTTTCCCGGTCACAATTTCAAACTGGAATGGCGCCGCGGGGAGTTGGGTGGCAATTGGTATTATTCCAACCAGTTTAAGATGGAAGGTTGGCTTTGCCCGGCGCTCTTGAGATATTTCCCGAGTGCGCCGCGGGAGATTTACGTAAAGGTCGAAGCGTTGAGCCGTTGAAGAAGCAAACTCTTTAACGCTTCAACGGTTTAACGAACTCAATCGCCGATCCGGTGTTTTAATTCCCAAACGCGCAATGCCGCGAGCAAGAGCGCTTTCGTGCGGGTTAGACTGCCGGCGGCGGCAAGTTCGGGCTCGCCATTGCCGTGATCGTTCGTGGCACTTTGTTTGCGGGGCCGGGTTCTCCGTCGCGCTTTCGACTTCCGCCCACGGCGAGCGGCCGACTCGCTTACGGGAAGTTGTCCGCTGCTATTCATAATTCCGGCGGATTCAGAGCAGCTTCCAGGCCAGCTTCGCCGTAGTGGCCCCGAACGCTCTCGGGGCAAAACCGCGAGGTCCAGCCGCCTGTGATTCGGAATCGATTCGCGAGCAAGAGCGGCCGCCACAGCGTCGCGAAAAGCGCTTGTGTGTGCGCGGGTTCTCCGCCAGTCTTGCAGCCGTTATGGCAGATCGCAAACTCGGTTGTCTTAGCATCTTCTTATTCGTCGCGCTCTGCGCCAGCGTATTCATTAATTTGGTGCTGGCCCTCGCTGCCTTCCAGCGCATCGGGGGCGTAATGCGGGAAGAAGAACCCATTTCGCGTTTCCGGGAGGTCCTCATCCAACGCGGCGGCCGTGGAATTTCGGACAAGGTTGCGGTGATCATGCTGCGCGGTTTGATCAGTTCTTCGATCCCCGGGAACGTGAGCGATTCAATGGTCGATGACATGCGGGCGGCGCTGCAACAGGCCCGCGAGGACGATCGCGTCAAGGCGATCGTCCTGGAGATCGATTCGCCTGGCGGAGAAGTGACGGCTTCCGATCAGATTTACAATGCCGTGGTCAAGGCGCGCGCGAGAAAACCGGTCGTCGTTTACATGGACTCGCTCGCCGCTTCCGGCGGGTACTACGTGTCCTGCGGTGGAAAATTTTTAATGGCGAGCGACACCACCATCACCGGCAGCATCGGCGTCATCATCCAGACTCTAAATTACGAGCAATTGTTTAACAAAGTCGGGCTCGCTTCCGTCGTTTTCAAAAGCGGAAAGTTCAAGGACATGCTCAACGGCGCGCGCCCGGTCACGCCGGAAGAGCGTGAGCTGGTGCAAAGTTTCATTATGAAAACCTACGACAAATTTCTCGGTATCGTCGCCAAAGAGCGGAATCTTCCGGCCGATCTGCTCCGCAACACCATCGCGGACGGCCGGATTCTCTCGGGCAAAGACGCCCTCGACAACAAATTGGTCGATGGACTTGGCCAACTGGAAGACGCCTTCGCCAAAGCGAAGCAACTGGGGAGTGCGCCGGAAGCGAAAGTTGTGAAGTACGGTCCGCCCTTCAGCCTGAGCCGCTTTTTTCGCATGTTCGGACAAGCCGACTCTAAGATCGAACTCCAACTTCCGAAGCAACTCGTTCCGCAATTGGAAACGGGGCGCGCTTATTTCCTGCCGAGCTATTACGCTCCGTAGGCGGGCACGGCCAAATGTCATCCGACAGCCTCTTAACGGCGCTCGGAGGCGTGGCCAACGCGCTCTTTCTTATCGTCGGCGTTTATATCTATGTTTCGCTCATCCGCCAGATCGGCGCGCGAACACCGCTATCGACAAATGGATCGAGCAGGACATTTGGCTTGCCCGAAGCCATTCTCGCTGTCGGGCTGGTCTTTTTGCTTTTGCTTGGCGTTGTCGCTTCACTTTCGCATCCACCGATCGAGCTCAATAGTCGCGATCTGGTGGAGAACCTTTTCTTCACCCTCGGAGTTGTTTTGGTTGTCATCGCCTTTTTGCAGTTCCGCGGGTTTGATCTGAATTTCTTGGGCGGCTTTGCCAAACTCAGTTTTTTTCGTGCTCTCAGCACCGGAACAATCCTTATGTTGGCGGCTTATCCTTTGATTTCGCTGGCCGACGCAATTGCTCAGCGCCTTCTGGGAAGCGGCTCGAGCAAACAGAGCATCGTGGAGCTTTTCAATGCATCGCAAACGATCAATCAGCGGATCATGATCATCGTTTTTGCGGTCGCCATCGCGCCCGTGGCCGAGGAATTTCTCTTTCGCTTTTTTCTTTACGGCGTGCTCAAGCGCTATTTCGGACGCTTTCTCGGGCTCACGGTTAACGCCTTCCTTTTTGCCGCCGTCCACACCCATTTGCCCTCCTTCGTGCCACTCTTTGTTCTGGGAAGCTGTTTCACGATCGCTTACGAATGGAGCGGTTCCATCCTCGTCTCGATGACGATGCATGCGCTCTTCAATTCGGTGTCGCTCGCCTTGCTTGCGTTTCCAGAACTCTTTCCCCAATGAAATTGAGAAAGCTGGGCGAAGACCGGCTGCTCGCTCAACTTTTGCCTCGTTTTCCCCGCGGCAAGTCAGTCTTCGCGGGCGCTGGAGACGACTGTGCACTGGTGGAAGCTCCCGGCAGGCGCAAATTTCTCGTTCTCAAAACCGATTCCGTGGTCGAAGGCGTGCACTTTTTGCCGCGAGCCAACGCTCTCGATGTTGGTTGGAAGGCAATGATGCGCCCGCTGAGCGATTTTGCCGCGACTTCGGCTCGGCCCCAGTTTGCGTTGATTACGCTCATTGTCTCGAAGCAAACAACGAGCAACTGGGTGAAAAGGATTTATCGCGGCCTGAGCCGGGCCGCGGCGCGCTTCAAGGTCAGCATTGTCGGCGGCGAAACGAGCAGCACGCGAGGGCCCGCTGTCATCTCGGTCAGCGTTTCAGGATTCGTTGAGAAAAATCGCTGCGTCTCGCGCAGCGGCGGCAAAGCCAATGATGATCTTTTTGTCACTGGCCGACTCGGCGGAGCGAACCGGGGAAGACACTTGCGATTTGTCCCGCGGATCGAAGAATCGCGCTGGTTGACAAAGAATTTCTCGATCCACGCTATGATGGACTTGAGCGATGGACTCGGTGTCGATCTTCCACGGCTCGCGCGCGCCAGCAAGATCGGATTCAAAATCGATATCAACCTGTTGCCACGCAGCCCTGGCTGCAACATCGACAATGCAATCTCAGACGGCGACGATTACGAATTGCTTTTCGCGATTTCGCCGCGCGAAAGCGAACAGCTGCAAAGGAGTTGGTCCAAAAAATTCCCGAAACTTTTACTGACGCGCATCGGTCGATTGAATTCGAGATTGGAGATCCGAGATTCGAGATTGCTCCGTGGCTACGTTCATTTCCAATAACCCGGCGGAAACGGAGGCAATCGGGCGGCTCTTTGCCAAAGATGTCGAGCTTGGTTCGGTACTTGCGCTACAGGGTGCGCTCGGCACCGGCAAAACACAATTCGTCAAAGGTCTCGTCTCCGGTATGGGAAGCAGCGCACCCGTCGCCAGCCCGACTTTCACGATTGTGCATGAGTATCCTGGCGGCCGCTTGCCGGTTTATCATTTCGATTTTTTTCGAATCGAAGATCGACAATCGGCGATGCGGCTTGGTCTCGATGATTATTTCTTCGGCGACGGCGTTTCGGTAGTCGAATGGGCGGACCGTTTTCCTGAATTCATTCCCGAGCAAGCGCGCTGGCTTAATTTCGAGATAAGATCGGAAACCACGCGAGCGATCAAGACGAAATGAAAATTCTCGCGCTCGAACTTTCCACCGCGCGCGGGAGTATCGCCTGGCTGGATGAGGACGATCTCGTCATGCGCGAATGGACAAACAATCGGAAGAATTCCGGACCATTTTTTGTAAACCTGCAGAGCATCCGCGAGAAATTCGGTCCTCCAGAAGAAATCATTGTTGGTCTTGGGCCTGGTTCTTACGCGGGCATTCGGATTGCGATCTCGGCGGCGATTGGATTGCAAGTTACGTCGAAAACGCGACTTATCGGATATCCTTCGATCTGTGCGATGGAATGCGAGGCGGACGAATATGGCGTGATCGGGGATGCACGCCGGCAATCATTTTTTTTTGCCCGCGTTCGCGCCCACGGGTTGATCGAAGGTCCGACGCTGTTTACTGAAAGCGAACTGCAAGCCAAACGGGACAAGCTTGAAGATAGCATGCCGATCTTTTCGTCCGATAACCTGCCGCTGTTTAAAGGGATTGAGCTTCGTTATCCCTCGGCGCTTGTGCTGGCAGGCCTTCCTCGAAGCACGAGTCACAACTTTTCTTTGCCGCCGCTTGAGCCAATTTATTTGCGCGAACCGCACATCACCGTGCCTAAAACCGCAACGACCCCTTCATGACCACGGAAACCTATCGATGCTGGGCTGAGATCGATCGGAGCGCGCTGCGTCATAACGCACGACTCGTGCGTGAGCGAATCGGATCAGTCGCGCAACTTCTCGCCGTCGTCAAAGCGAACGCTTACGGGCACGGATTGGCCGGCGTCGCGGAAGCGCTCGCGAAGGACGCGCAATTATTTGGGGTAGCTAATCTGGAGGAGGCGATCCAATTGCGCAGCGCGCTTCCTCATCCAGTCATCATTCTTGGCCCGTCCATACCTGAAGAAAGATCCATCATCGCCGAGCGCGGATTTATCCCAACGATTTCCACTTTCGAAGAAGCGAAGGAATTCAGTCTCGCTGCCAAAGACGCCGCGACCTCAATCAACTTCAAGATCGACACCGGAATGGGGCGCATGGGCGTTCCGGAAGGCGACGCGCTCGCGCTTTTCAAAAAAGTTTCGGTGTTCCCGAAGACCAAAATCCACAGCATCTCGACGCATCTTCCGGTTTCGAACGAGGACGCCGAATATACGCGGGACGAGCTGTCGCGATTTGGCAAACTCGTCAGGCAAATACGCGCCGAAATTCCCGGCGATTACAAAGCGCACGTATTGCAAAGCGCCGGTCTGCTCGCCTTTCCCGATCCCACGTTCGATATTGTCCGCGCGGGGATGATCCTCTATGGTATCTCACCTTTGCCGGAGTTTCAGAAAATTCTAAGACCGGTGATGACCTGGAAAACGAGAATCGGTCTCATCCGCGATATGCCGAAGGGAAGTTCGATCAGTTATGGCCGTACGTTCATGACGCCAAGCAAAATGCGGGTCGCAACGCTCACAGCGGGTTATGCCGATGGTTATCCGCGCCATCTTTCCAATCGTGATGCCGCCGTTTTAGTTCGCGGTCAGCGCTGTGCGCTGCTCGGTCGCGTGACCATGGATTTGATGATGATCGACGTAAGCAAGATCGACAATGTGCAAGTGGGCGACGAAGCCGTTTTGATAGGACAGCAGGGCGCCGCCGCGGAAATTTCGTGCGCGGAATTGGCGGAGCGCGCCGGCACGATCACTTGGGAAATTGTGACCAGAATTGGCAGCCGCGTCCGCCGCGTTTTTGTTTAACGATTCAACGATTTAACGAATCCACGCTTCCCATGTTCCAAATCATCTTCAATGAATTGAGCGCGCAGGAAATTTCGGCGCTACCGAAGTCGTTACAACTTGATCTGCTCGCTGAGTTTCAAATCGTGCCCGAAGACCTCGACCATCTCGATGACTCGCGATTTGGCGTGATCGAGCGGGGAGGAAAACGGTTATATCGTTTTCGCGCGAAAGATTACCGGATTTATTTCGAGAAGCGCGACGAAGGGATCACCGTGCATCGCATTCTGCACAAAAACACTCTGCGCGATTTTCTTTTCCGTAGCAAATTGCCGACCTCGGAGGATGCGCAGCTCGAGAAAACGCGCCAGTTTTGGAAATTGATCGAGCAAGGGGAACGGGCGCGGAAGGCGTAGCTGCAATTATTTCATCAAGAGCATCGAGCGGCTGCGTTTTATTTCGCGGGTGATCTTGCGGTGCATGTACGCGGGCATGCCGGTCACGCGGCGCGGCAAAATCTTCCCGCTCTCAGTGACGAATTTTCTCAGGAGATCGGGATTTTTGTAATCGATCGCTTCCAGCGCGATGTCAATCCGGCGGCGCGGCATGGTGCGATTGGCGCGGCGGAACGCGGAACGGCGTTTGGCAGTTTTTGGTTGCATCTAAAACTATCTCGTCTCGCGGTGGAGCGTGTGCCGCCTCAAAAATGGATTGTATTTTTTCTTTTCCAAACGATTGGGCGTGCGCGGGCTTTTTTTGTTCCGCGTGGTCGTGTAGCGAGAAACCGGTTGGCCGAGCGCCTTGGCCTCGGTGCATTCGAGGGTGATAATTTCCTGCGCCATGGCGATTATTCTTTCGCCTCAGTCGGCGCGGCCTCTTCCTCCTCGGCTTCGCCGCCTTCGTCCTCGGTCAAACCGAAGAGCGAAGTCACGGATTGGCGGACGCGCGAAGCTTTACTTTGTTTCTCGAGCTGCGATTGACATTCGACCGTGAAACGCGCAAACGGGATCGCTTCGAGTCGCGCACGCGGGATCGGCTTGCCCGACATCTCGCAGGTGCCGTAGGTGCCGAGCTCAATGCGCTTGAGCGCCTGGTCGATTTCGTAAAGTGCGTCCTGTTCTTGCGAGAGCAAACTCAGCGCAAAATCGCGATCATAGGCGTCCGATCCGGCATCGGCCTGATGCATCCCGAAGGCGGAAGCCTCACTGCCTTCGGCGCGTGAACGCAACGTGTCCTGGGCCACTCCGGCCATGGAATCGACCATGGCATCGCGCAACTGAAGCAGCTTCTCCTTTTGCGCACGGGTAAAGGAGTCAAGTCTCTTCTCGCGATGATTCCGGCCGAGCAGCTCGAGCGTGCCGCGCGAGTCGTTGCTTCCTCTTTTGGATTTGGAAAACTTTGGTGAACGCTTCGCCGGATGTTTTGACGGCGTTTTTTTAATTCGCGCGGCTTTTTTCGACGTCGATCTTTTGGCGGCGACCTTGCGAGTCGCCTTTGCGTTGCGCGCGGCTGGCCGTTTTACGGGAGCTTTCTTTTTCTTTGATTTGGCCATAATTCAGGGGGGCGCCGGCGGTTTCGGACGCCAAAAACGGAGGCTTAATTAAGAACATTTCACCAAAGGCGCAAGCGGAGATTTTACGCAAAGATTTGACCAGTTTCCGCGCGTTTGCTGTCGATTTTACGAGCTGGCGCTGGAGTAACGGCGCAGGGCAAAACGCCAGAAAACGCGCGATAACCAGAAGATAATTGTGGAGGCAATCACCAGGTGCAACATCAGCCAGGCTGGTTGTCCGAGCGGTTTGATGAGCAGCCGCGCTGGAATATTCGCAATGATCACGACTGGAACGATCCAGCCGAAAATGAATCGAAAAATCCGCGGAAAGATTACGTCCGGATAGCGCGCGATGTTGAGAAAATTGAAATAGCCGTAAACCAGGCCTTGCGCCCGGACGATCCAAAAACTCACGGCCGCGAGGCAAAGCATGATCGAGTAATGGACGGCGACGCCGAACCCGAGGGCGGTCAGATAAAGTAAGATCGACAGCGGATTTGGGACGAGGCCGAGTCGGGAGAGCGATACGCAAACGACGACGCCACCGAGCGCGGCGTTGATCATGCTGTCGAAGCCAAATTGTTTGGTCGAAACCGCAAACTGGCTGTCGATTGGCAACACGAGCAGCGAGTCGAGCTTTCCAGTGCGGACAAGCTCGGGAATGTTTGCGATGTTGACGAAAAAAAATCCCTGGAAAAGTTGCGCGATCATTTGGTGCGTGCCGACGAGCAACACCACTTCCCATTTCGTCCAATCGCCAATGCGATCGACCTGGCCAAAAATGATGCTGAAGAAAACGATCTGCCCGCAGAACCAGAGGACTTCGACGATCATCCAAAGAAGGAAGTTGGCTTTGAAACTCATCTCGCGGATGAGCGAATTGCGCAGCATGATGGAGTAGATGTCGATGTAACGCTGCACTCCTTTTCCTGTCTTTAGTTATAGGCGAAGTCAACCTCCACCCGAATGAAACAATTCTTCCCGCTGCTTGTCATCGTCATCGGCTTGATCGTGTTCGCGTTCGTCCTGCGCCAATGTCGACAAAGTGGCGCCGCAAATTATCAGACGGCAACCGTGACGCACGGTCCGTTGACGCAGGCGGTCACTGCAACTGGAACGCTAAATCCTGTCGTGAACGTGCAGGTGGGCAGCCAGGTTTCCGGAAACATCGCGAAGTTATTTGCCGATTTTAATTCACAGGTGAAAGCCGGAGACGTGGTGGCGCAAATTGATCCGGCGCTTTTTCAAGCCACGGTCACGCAGACCGAAGGTGACTTGGCGAGCGCGCAGGCCGCGCTCGAACTTGCGAAACTGAATGCGACGCGCACGCAACAGCTTTTCACGCAGAAAATTTCATCCCAACAGGATCTCGATCAGGCGATGGCGAACCTGCATCAGGCCGAAGCCAACGTGAAAATCAAACAAGGCGCGCTCGATAAAGCGAAAGCGGACCTCGATCATTGCACCATCACGTCGCCGATTGATGGCGTCGTGATCTCGCGCAGTGTCGACGTTGGCCAAACCGTAGCGGCCAGTTTGCAGGCGCCGATTATTTTCATGATCGCGAACGATCTCACCAAAATGCAGATCGACTCCAACGTGGCCGAAGCGGACGTTGGCGTCGTCGCCATCGATCAAAATGTCGATTTTACGGTGGACGCATTTCCGACGCACACCTTTCATGGGAAGGTCACGCAGGTGCGCAATGCGCCGATCATCGTGCAGAACGTGGTGACTTACGACACGGTGATCGGCGTGAGCAATCCGGATTTGAAATTGAAGCCGGGAATGACGGCGAATGTGTCGATCCTCATCGCGCATCGCGACAATGTTTTGCAAATCAAGAATGCGGCATTGCGTTATCGGCCCGCCGATGCCACTCCGACTGAGGCAAGATCGACATCTGCTTCCTCGCCAAGTGGCGCGCGCCCGAGCGGCGGACGCGAGCGTCGCAGCGGCGAACGCACGGTTTATGTTTTTTCCGGCGGCCGCCCGAAAACCACGCAAATCAAAACCGGAATCAGCGACGGCATTTCCACTGAAGTCCTCGAAGGTTTGAAAGAAGGCGACCGCGTCGTTACGGCGGAGTTAACGTCGGCATCCTCGTCATCTTCGTCGGCGGCAAATCCATTCAGCGGTCCGCGTCGCTTCCCATGAACCGGAGCTAAGATCGACATGAACAACGGCACGGTCGTCAGGTTGAGCGATGTCCACAAGACGTACCGCACCGGCGAGATGGAAGTGCACGCGGTGCGCGGCGTCTCGCTCGAAATCCAGCGCGGCGAGTTTGTCGCGCTGATGGGCGCGAGCGGTTCCGGCAAATCGACGCTCATGAATATTCTCGGCTGTCTCGATCGGCCGACAGCCGGCCGATACGTGCTTGATGAATCCGACGTTTCCGCGCTGAATCGCGATCAACTGGCCGACATTCGCAATAACAAGATCGGGTTCGTTTTTCAGAACTTCAATTTGTTGCCAAGGACGTCGGCGCGGGAAAACGTCGAGTTGCCTTTGCTCTACGGCAGGCGTGGCCTAACGAATGCGCAGTTGCGCGAAAAAGCCGACGCCGTTCTTGCGTCGGTTGGACTCGAAGGTCGGGAAGAACATTATCCCAGTCAGCTCTCCGGCGGCCAGCAACAACGCGTCGCAATTGCGCGGGCGTTGATCAATGACCCCGAAGTTGTGCTGGCGGACGAGCCGACTGGCAATCTCGACAGCCGGACCAGCATCGAGATCATGGGAATCTTTCAACAACTGAACGAGCGCGGAATTACGATCATCATGGTGACGCATGAGCAGGACATCGCGGCCTATGCGCGACGAAATGTGATGATGCGTGACGGTCTGATCCTGAATGATCACTCGGTTTCGGAACGCTTCGATTCGGCGGCCGAGTTGGAAAAACTGGCAAGATCGACAAGTGAATCATGAGAGTTGGATCGACAATCAACGTTGCCTTTCGCGCATTGCGCCGGAACAAACTGCGTTCGGCGCTGACTGCGCTCGGAATTATCATCGGCGTGGCTGCGGTCATTGCGATGGTTGGCATTGGAAACGGCGCGAAGGCGCAGGTGGAAGCGCAAATCGCGAGTCTCGGTCAGAACATTATTTTGGTTTTTTCCGGGAGCACGACGTCGAGTGGCATTCGTACCGGCTGGGGCGGCGCAGGCACGTTGAAGATTGAAGACGCGGAAGCGATCCGGCGCGAAGTTTCCGGTGTGACCGCGGTAAGTGAAGAAGTTGTTTCGACCACGCAAGTCGCGGCCGGAAATCAAAATTGGTTTACGCGGATTTACGGCGAATCGGCCGATTACCTCGACATTCGTCAGTGGCCACTGGCCGATGGCGCGCCGTTCACACCGCAGGACGTGCGCAGCGCAAACAAAGTCTGCGTGATCGGCCGCACCACCGCGACGCAGATTTACGGCAACGACGATCCCATCGGCCAGGTGTTGCGGGTCAAGAATGTGCCGTTCACCATCACCGGCGTTTTGACGCCGAAAGGATTGAGCGCACAAGGTGTCGATCAAGACGACATTGTGATCATGCCCTACACGAGCGCGATGAAGCGCGTGGCCGGCGGAACGACTTTGCGCAACATCAACGTGCAGGTGGGCGATGCTAACCAGATGAACGCCGCACAAAAACAGATCATCGATTTGTTGCGCCAGCGTCACAACATTCGGCCGGGGCGCGACGATGATTTCACCGTGCGCAGTCAACAGGAGATCGCCGACGCAGCCACGGCCACGACCAATGTCATGACTGGATTACTCGGCGCAATTGCCGGCGTTTCCCTCGTGGTCGGTGGCATCGGAATCATGAACATCATGCTCGTGAGTGTGACCGAGCGCACACGCGAAATCGGCACACGCATGGCCGTGGGCGCACACGGCCGCGACATTCTCGCCCAATTTTTGATCGAAGCGATCTCACTGAGTTCGGTCGGCGGCATTCTGGGAATCATCATCGGAATCGCTGCCGCCAAAACAATCGCGATCACGCGGCATTGGCCCGCGCTGATTTCGCCGGGTTCAATTGTCATCGCCTTTCTCGTGAGCGCAGCCGTTGGAATTTTCTTCGGATTTTATCCGGCGCGAAAAGCCGCCGCGCTCGACCCGATCGAAGCGTTGCGTTACGAGTAGACTCGATTAATCAACTTTATGGCTGAGCAGACTCGCTTTGAAAAACTGGTCGCGGACGCGAAGAAGAACATCCGTGAAATTTCACCGGAAGACGCGGCCGCGAAAATGAAGAGCGGCGAAGCGGTAATTGTTGATGTCCGGGAAAAGGAGGAGTGGGACGGAGAACACATTCCGGATGCGACGCATCTCAGTCGTGGGACCATCGAACTGGAAATCGAAGAAAAGTTTCCGGATTTAAACAAGACCATCATCACCCATTGCGGCGGCGGCGGCCGCTCCGCGCTCGCGGCTGAGAGCCTGCAAAAAATAGGCTACAAAAACGTCCGCTCCATGGCCGGCGGATTTAAGGCATGGAAAGCAGCAGGCCTGCCGACGACTAAATAATGTTGTCGAGACGCTCGCCGCGGCGAGTGCCTTTCTCTCAGTTCGGCGTTTGACACAAACGGCGCTACAGCGCCCACAGGCTTAACCGCCGACGGCTTGGTAATGGCCGAGACCGCGTTTCCACATGGCGCGCGCAGCCGCCCAAGTTACCAATAGCCAGCCGCTTTGAATGGCGAATGCCTGCGCCAGGGCCGCACCTTGAAGCCGTCCGAGAAAGATCGCAATCGGACAAAAAAGTTCGTAATAAAATGGCAGCCATTTCATCACTGCCTGGACTCCCGCGGGCATAATATCGATGGGAAACATCTGGCCGCCGAGAAAATATTCGAAGGAGTAAACGATGAAGACGATGGTCGAGATCTCGAGAATCCAGAAGGCCATCATGGCCAGGCTGTAGGTGATGAAAAACTGCATGAACGCAGCCATCAGCATCGAGATAAATGCGTAAACGTAAGTTATCGTTTGATCGGGCAGGGCAATGTAGTGACGGAAATAGATAAAGATGAGTACGATGGGCGGCAGGGTGACGGCGGTGTAGACGAGGCGGCCGCTTAAGAAAATGCTAAACCGGTAGCCGAGGTAACTCAGCGGCTTGGTGAGAAACGAATTGATCTGACCTTCGCGAATGTCGGCTGCGATCTGCCATTCGTCTTCGGTAGGCGTCACGAGGTTGCTGACCAGGAGCGCGAGCAAATAATAATAAATCATCGTGCCGTAGTCGTAGCCGTGTAGTCCGCCGCCGCGCTCGCGAAAGATGGCGCGCCAGAGAAAAACGGTACCGGCCAGCGGAATCAATCCGAAAAGCGCGCGCAGAAAATAATTCCAGCGATAAACAAATGTGTTCTGGAGCCCGATGTTGAAGACCGAGATGTACTTGTCGATCTTAGCCATCATTTGTTTTGCGCGAGTTCAACCGCGATCGTGATCGCGGCGATCATGCTGTCGGGTCGGGCGATTCCCTTGCCGGCGATATCAAAGGCGGTGCCGTGATCGGGACTGGTGCGTGGGAACGGGAGACCAAGTGTTATGTTCGCGCCGCTGTGAAAGGCGTGCAGTTTGAGCGGAATGAGGCCCTGATCGTGATACATGCAGAGAGCGGCATCCCACTCACCCTCGGCCAGACGATGGAAGAGCGTGTCGGGAGAGACCGGGCCAGTGAAGACAGATCGTGAATCGTGAATCGTAAATCGTGAATCGTGATTCAATTGTTCGACCGCTGGGGCGATGATTTCGATTTCTTCGCGACCAAGTTTTCCCGATTCGCCCGCATGGGGATTTAATCCGGCAACGGCAATGCGCTGCGTTTTTTTGGATCGACGATGAAGAAAATCGACCAGCAAGAGACCGACGCGCACAATCTCAGATCGCTTGAGCTCGCTTGGAACTTTGCGCAGGGGAAGATGCGCGGTCACGAGCGCGACGGTGATTTTCCCGCCGGTCAATAACATGGCGAAGTTCTTTACGCCGCAGCGTTCAGCGAAAAACTCGGTTTGTCCGGCGAACTTAAAGCCCGCTTCGTACATGCGCGCTTTGTGAACGGGGCCCGTCACCACGGCGGCGAGTGTGCCGCGCCGCGCGAGCGTGACGGCTTCTTCGAGAGCGGCTGCGGCCGCGCGGGCAGTTTCGAGCGTTGGTTTGCCTAACGAGCAATCGGGATATTTCCCGATCACGACGTATTCAGCCTTGTCGGGAAGGCGATCAGACTTGAGCGCTGCATCAACAATCTCTGGTCCGATTCCAGCGCAATCACCGAACGTAATACCGACGCGAAGTCGCATGTGCGATTCTGCACATGCGGCGAGGCGCTGGCAAACGAGCGTTGAAGAAGGCTTAGAACGTTCGGATGTAGGCCTTTGACCGCAAACTGGCGATCCAGCGTTCCTGAAGGTTCTGCGCTTCGAGTTGAATTAGTTTCTTCTCGATTTCCGGGCGAACTTCGGCGAGCGAACGCGTGGCGCCGCCGTGCTTATCGTCCACCTTGAGGATGTAATAATTGCCGCCGAATTCGACGATTCGGCTGATTCTTCCCACTGGCAGGTTGAAGGCCACCTTTTCGAGCGGAGCGGCGAGTGTCTTGCGTTCGATCCAGCCCCAATCGCCGCCGAGCTCGCGTGTGCTGTCCTCAGAATAAATCTGCGCCATGCGATCGAACTCCGCGCCGCCCGCCAGCTTGCCGAGAACTTCTTCGGCCATCGCTTTCTGGGCTGCGGAATTACCGGTATCGGCGTGGCCGGGAATCATAATCATCCGCAGCTTGATCTGCTCTTTGGCCGTAAATTCTTCCCGGTGATTTTTGTAATACTCTTCAATTTTGACTGGCGAAATAATCAAGTTCCGCTTGACGTTCTTGCCCCGCATCGCCTGCACAATCATTCGCTCGGTCTCCTGTTTTTTGAATTCGCCCAGCGTATAATTTTGCGCCTCCAGCGTTTTGATAAATGTATTGCGGTCGCCTCCGAATGACTCCTGGATGATCTCGTGCACCCGCTCGTCCACATAATGATCTGGAATTTGATAGCTCTCTTTTTTGAACGCTTGGATAATCAGTTGTCGATCGATCAGATCATTCAACGCCGCTTGCCGGGCTTGCATGATTTTATTCACTAGCTCTTCACCCGTGGCCTGCGAACGCAGCAACTTCTCTCGCGGCGCGGACAAACCGCGCACTTGTGAGTATGTGATCACGTCCCCATTCACAATTGCGGCAATCCCATCAACCACTTGCGGCTCGACCGGCTCCGCGGCGAAGGCGGCGCCGCAAAGTGGAGACAGAGCGAAGCCAGAAACCGCCAGCAACGCGATAACAACCGGACGCATCATACACTTCATAGTTTCTTGATCAGTTCCAGAATTTCTCTGAGAAGCTGTTCGATTCTACTGGCAACTAAACGAGGGAATTTCCCACCGACAAGAATAAAATCCCCGCGCCGTGCCAGCATTAATTTGCGCTCGCGGGCCTCCACGCGGCTGATGCTGGCCTCGGCTGCGGCGAGCTTGATTTCGGTGAGAAGGAACAAATTGTCAACCGCGGGCGGGAACGGTCCGAAGCGGTCGCGCCAATCGCGTGCGAGTCGTTCCAAATGCTCGCGCGTCGTTATTTCAGCAATGTGACGGTACGCCTGGATGCGCAAAGTCGTGGCGCCGATAAAACTGGCCGGGATAAAAGCCGGCACGCGCAGCTCGGGCCCAAGCGGAACGAATTCGGCTTCGTTGGTTGCGACAAAATCGAGCCGCAGATCGACCTCGGGCCGCAATTGTAATTTTTCACCTTTGCGCTGCGCCACGGCCTGCTTGAGCAACTGGCAATATAAATCGAAACCGACGGCCATGATATGGCCGCTCTGCGCCGTGCCAAGAATGCTGCCGGCACCGCGAATTTCAAGATCGCGCATCGCGATCCGAAATCCCGCGCCTAACGAACTATACTGTTTGATGGCATTGATCCGTTTGCGGGCCGCGCCAATTGCCATCATCTCGCGTGGCAAGAGCAAATAGGCGTAGGCTTTGTGTTCGGCCCGGCCGACGCGTCCGCGCAGTTGGTAAAGATCGGCCAGACCAAATCGATCGGCGCGGTCAATGATAATCGTGTTCGCATTTGGAATATCGAGGCCGCTCTCGACAATCGTTGTGCAAACCAGCACGTCGATCCTCCCCGCGACGAAGCGCGCCATGACCGCTTCCAATTCATCCGAGTCCATCTGGCCGTGACCGATGTCGATCTTTGCGTTCGGACAAAGATCGGCAATTTTATCTCGCATGCGCTCGATTGTCTGAACGCGATTGTGCAAAAAGAAAACCTGGCCCTGCCGCTCGAGCTCGCGATTGATCGCCTCGCGAATAATTCGCTCATCGTAACCACAGACTACCGTTTCCACTGGCAAGCGATTGAGCGGTGGCGTCTCAATGGTTGACATGTCTTTCACGCCGACGAGCGAAAGATAAAGCGTGCGCGGGATGGGCGTGGCGGAAAGGGTCAGGACATCGACAAGTTTGAAGAGTTCTTTGAATTTTTCTTTGTGCAAAACCCCGAAGCGCTGCTCTTCGTCGACGACGACGAGGCCGAGATCTTTGAAGAGGACATCGCCCGAGATGAGCCGATGCGTGCCGATCACAATGTCGACGCCACCTTTGCGCAGGAGGTCGAGAACTTTGCGTTGTTCGGAATGCGAACGGAAGCGGCTGAGCATTTCGATCCGCACCGGATAGTCGAGCATGCGCTGGCGAAAGACTTCGAAATGTTGTTGGGCGAGAACGGTCGTCGGCGCTAGTACCGCCACTTGTTTGCCGTCCATGACCGCCTTGAACGCGGCGCGAATGGCAATTTCGGTCTTTCCAAAGCCGGCATCGCCGCAAATCAAGCGGTCCATCGGTCGCGGCTGCTCCATGTCGATTTTTGTTTCGACGATCGTTTTCAGTTGGTCCGGTGTTTCGCGAAATGGAAACGAATGCTCAAACTCGGCCTGCCACTTCGTGTCGGGACCGAACGCGTGGCCGGGATGCGTTTCACGTTCAGCTTGGAGGGTGAGCATTTTGCCAGCGTAGTCGAAAATGGCGGCGGCGGCGTTTTTCTTCGCGCGCGCCCATTTTGCGTTACCAAGCGAACTGAGTGGCGGCGACTTTTTGCCGACACTGACGTAGCGGGAAACGAGATAGGCCTGTTCGAGCGGCACATAAAGTTTCGCTTCATCGGCGAACTCGAGGACCAAAACTTCTTGCGCTCCGTTTTGTGCGGCGAATTTTTCGAGACCGAGGAACCGTCCGACGCCATGCTCGAGATGGACAACGAAGTTGCCCTCGCTCAGTTCACTGAAGTCAATTTGCGCGCGGTGGCGTTCTGCGCGCCGCAAGCGCCGGCGGCCATGCGTGGCGAATCGCCCGAATAATTCCGCGGCCGAAAGAACGACAAGATTAGCGGCCGGAAAAGAAAAGCCGCGTGCGAGAGTGCCTTCGACAAGATCGACATCGTCGAGCACGCCCTTCTCGCCCATTATTTCGCGAAAACGCTCGATTTCGCCTTCAGTCTGAAAATAGATGACGATCTTCGCCTTGTTCGCGTGCCATTCTTTCAATCGCGCGGCAAACTGTGCGCGTTTTGCTTCCACCAGCATGAGATCGCCGATCGCGAACTCTCCGACTTCGCAATCTTGAAATGCGCCGCTGAAATCCTCGGCACAGTTCTCGGCCGAGCCTTCGCTGATTTGAATGTGCGCGGCGGATGTCTCCGCGGGTTCGATGTCGATCTTGAGATGATCGCCCGTGATGTAGTCGCGCAGCGCGCCGCTTTGATCCTCGGCCGCTCCGAGCAGAATATCGACAGAGTTTAGATCTCGCACCGAGGTCTGAGTATCGATATCGAACTCGCGCAGGGATTCGATTTCATCGCCAGAGAATTCGACCCGCACTGGCAGCGGCGCCTGCCACGAATAAAGATCGACAATTCCGCCGCGGACGGCGAGCTGTCCGCGCGTGGTTACTTGAGCGACGCGTTCATAACCAGCTCCGGAAAGCTGCTCCAGGACGCGTTCCATTTTTTCCGTCATCCCGCGTCGAAATTGGATGGAGGCGGAGATAAGCGCGCCCGGTTTGGGCGCGGTTTGATCAAGGCTGGCGCGAGTTGCAACAATGACGTGCGCTCCGGCATTGCGCTCGACGAGAGAAAGCAAGGCGAGTCGTTCGGCCGCGATCTCCGGGTCGGGCAGGATATTTTCGACCGCGGCAAATTCTGCTTCCGGCAAGAAGAGCGCATCCGGTTGCCAGTTGAGTAAACTCTCGTAGAGCAATTCCTGGGAATGAACGCTTGGGCAGAAGACCCAAATCGTCTTGTCGATGTTGTGCGCGATGGTGGCAACGAGGAATGCCTGGGCCGAATCGATGACGTGGGAGAAAACGATCGGCCATGTGCGGTTCTCGATTTGGCGCAACTTCGCTGCGATCGGTTCGGACCGCGCAACGAGCGTTAGAAGGTCACCGGGCGTCGATTTTTCCACGGCGAATGTTTCGCCGAAACAACCGCAACTTCAAAGACAACCCCGAAAGCCTTCGGCGTCGTGTTTAATTCGTGATTGTAACCGGCGTGCCAGACGAGACTGATTTGAAAAAGTTTTCAGCCATAAACTCCGGCATGCGGATGCAGCCGTGCGAGGCGGGATAACCGGGCAAGTAGCCTGCGTGCATCCCCACCCCGCCAACGATGCGCATAAAATAAGGCATGGGCGCACCTTGGAAATGAGTGCCGGGCGGTCGCGGATCCTTTTCCACGTCGACATTCTGCATCACGACGTTGCCGGCGGCATCGACGTAATCGCCGTACTTGGTCGAGACGTGTTTGAGGTCCTTCTGGATAATGGAGAAATGGCCCGCCGGAGTGTTAAGCCCTTCGCGGCCCGTCGAAAGTTGGGAGATGCCGACGAGCATTCCACTTTTATAAAAATACGCGCGTTGCTCTCCGAGACTGATCTTGATGGACGGTTTTCCGCCAATCCCATCCCCGTCCCAATATGAAACGGTGTCTTCCGGCGCGCCGGCCGTCGGCGTTGTTCCGTAGATGCCCCCTAAATATTGGGTTCGGGCGGCGAAGCGCGCGTCTTCTTCACAGCCGCCTATAAAAAAGATCGCGGCCGAGAAAATGAGCATCGATGAAATTCGCACAAACAAACGAGACATAGGATTTTTTTCGAAACGGATTCTGTTAACGTTCGAAGCGGGTAAAGTCAAGGAACGGCCCCCCGCGTGCAGTGTACCAGTTTGATTGGCCGGTAGCGGAGTAGGTGCGCGGCCTGCTTGCAGCATGCGACCCATCCTTAGAACTTATCTCCCTTCCGAGACAATGCTCTATAAACGTGGCGCGCCTACAGCGCTTAGATGTGAAACTGATACAGTCCCGGGCCTCGGCTTGAATTGTGCTTGCTTTCATGCAGACTTCCGCGGCCGTTTCCTTCCATGCCCACCTACGAGTATTCTTGCGCAAAGTGCGACCAAACCTTTGAGGCATTTCAATCCATGCGCGACAAATCATTCCGCGAGTGCCCGAAAGAGCTTTGCCGGCTGCCGAGATGGGGACATGGGAAGGTAAAGCGCCTTCTTGGCGCAGGTGCTGGATTGATCTTCAAGGGCTCTGGTTTCTACACCACTGATTATCGAAGTAGCTCGTACAAAGAAGCGGCCAAGAAAGATGCGCCTGCCACCGCTACCGCCCCGGCCACGAAAGAGACGGCTGCGAAGGCTCCGCCTGAGACATCGACAACGACGAACAAGCCAGGGAAAGAACCAACCGCATGACCAAGCTGATTTGTCCCGAGTGCGGGCACGAGAACGAGCCGGAGCGTGTTTATTGTCATCGCTGTGGGGCGCGACTCGACCGTTCCGCCGTTACCTCGCGGACGTCGCGGCAGAAAGAGGTGAAGGACACGCAGCGTCATATTCGGAAGATGTTAAACCCACAAAAGCCGGCGTTTCGCCGTTTGTTTTTCATGACTTGTAAGTTGGCCATCGGCGCGTGCGCGGCAGCCGTAGTGATTCAAATGATTCTGCCACCGGATGTCCCATCAGCGGTCAACGATGCGGCGCCGCGGCAGATCAATTTCGACTTGGAAAACGCGATCTATTCCCATCGACCAGCTCAGCTCGCGTACACGGAGGAGCAGGTGAATGCTTATCTTGCCTACACATTGAAAAGCAAGCAGTCCGCTTTAAACAAGCCGCTGCTAAATTTCAAGCGGGCCATCGTTGGGTTCAGCGAGGGCAGTGTTACCGTCACGGCCGAACGCGCCCTTTTTGGGTATTCGCTTTACACGGCCTCCGCTTACGCGGCGCATGCCGAAGAAGGGAAAATGATCGTCTCGAACAAAGGAGGCAGCATTGGTCGTCTTCCATTTCATCCCGTGATCATGCAGTTCATGGATATAGTTTTCGCCGATCTCTGGTCGGCGCTCCAGCGGGAGCAGAAACTAGTCACTAAAATGGGCGCGATCGAATTTCACGAAAAGCAGGTTTTGCTGAGCGCGCCCGCTGCAATAGGAGCGACCGGCAGGCCCACCCTTTCACCCCGCGAGCCCGCCGGTCAACACCAACCGCAAGAATCGACGACCGGGATTCGTAATTAGCGGGCACTCAGTGCGCCGCGCGAACGTTGGTAGATGCGCATCGCGCGACGGGTTTCTGGTCCCATAATTCCGTCAATGGCACCGTGATAATAACCCGCTCGAGCCAGTTGGCGCTGGAGCGCAACGACTGAAGACCCTCCGCGATAACGATCGCGATAGTCATATCCGTAAGCTGGCTCGCTGTAGTTATCATAATCGTATCCGGGAGCGGAATACCCGTAGGAATTGTAGCCATAGCCATAACCGTAGCCGTAATAATCATACGGATAGTAACCGTAATAGGGGTATCCGTAGTAGTACGGGAAATCAAACCCGCCGAAAAAGATGAAGCGGTCACGGTCACGGAAGTGTCCGCGGTGCCGCCAATCACCACTCCAGCGATTGCCGTTCCAGCGATTGAATCCTCCCTGACGGAATGTTCCCGCGTTGCGGGTCATCGCGACTGCCCCGCGTGCGGGCGCGCGCCCGAAATGCCCGCCCCCAGCGCCGCGTGGATCGGCCATCGCCAGTGGCACAGCCAGCACCAACGCTGCCAAAGAGCTTAAGAGAAATATAGCTTTTTTATTCATAGATTGTTTTGGGTTATCCGTAAATTATACACCTCAAAATGGACAGAGTTTCGTGAATAGTGACGACTGATGCGACTGACGAGTTTACTTGCCAGCGCGCTCCCTTCCCGATTATCATCCGCCAGCCTCTTGATGAAGGTGAACTGCCACGCGATTTTTATATTGTCGGTCTTCGCCCTTCAATCGCTCCGCGCGGCGCCTCCGGAGCGAAGCGTGAGCCCTTCGCAGCAATTCATTATTTACGGTGCCGATGGCGCGTTGCGCGGCGCGGTTTCGGAGCTGGCGGAGCGGACCAAAGCTAATTTCCTCGCGCTCCTGCGGCAGCCTGATCGGTGGAAGACGCCCGTGATCATCAATTTGCAATTGTCGCAGGCGGACTTGCCTAAAATACGGCCGGCCGCGTTGCGTTTCAGCCAGACGGGTTTTGGTCTCAAGTTACAGCTCGATTTGACCGTTGCTCGAGATGTCGATGGCTCACTGGTCGAGCGTGCATTGCTGCGCGCGATTCTGCTGGAAATTATTTATCGAAACCAACCGGACATCGTTCCGGGGACGCCATACGTGCAGCCGCCGGATTGGTTGCTCGATGGCGCGCTGGCGCTCACGCCCGGCCGCGATCGCCGGCCGATGATCGAGGCGCTTCTCCTCTCGGAGAAGATCATGCCGCTGGAAGAGCTTCTCCGGCCCAGAAGCATTTCGGACCTCGATTCTCCCGCGCGGCTGCTTTATCGCGCTTACTCATTTGCGCTTGTGCAGTTGCTGGTCGATGCAACGGGCGGACCTGCGCGACTGGCAGGCTACATCGACAATCTATCGCGCGCCTCAACCGATCCACTCGCCGATTTGAAGGCGCAGTTTCCGGTGTTAGGCGGCAGCGCGGAAGAAACCTGGCGCTCAAACGTTGCTCGACTGAGCGCCACTCAGAGTTACCAATTGCTCGCCTTTGCCGAAACCGAGCGACGCCTCGATGAGTTGTTGCGGGTTCGAATTTCAGATCCCGGGCATCCAACCAGAACGGCGCAGCTCAATGATCTTTCGCAGCGAAAGATTTCGCCTGCGGAGATTGCGGCGATTGCCGCGGCAAGCCAGGATTTGCTCTTGCTCACGGCGCAGGCGAATCCGGCCCTGCGACCGATTGTGCAGGAATATCAGCAAATCGCCGCCCTTCTGGTGAACGGTAAACGGAAACGACTGACGGCGCGTCTCGCACGTTTGCAAACGACTCGCGCAAGACTCGCCACTCGCATGAGCGAAATCGATGATTACATGAACTGGTTCGAAGCGACGCAATCCAAAACAAAAAGCGGGGCATTTGCCGAGTACCTCAAAGCGGCTCAAGAGCAGAATGAGGCGCGCCCGCGGCGCCGGGACGCGCTCTCAGTTTATCTCGACGCGTTGGAAGAACAATTTCAAAATTGAAAGATCGAATGCACGAATCGCTTAAGAACACGATCGATTACATCAAAATGGCTTCGCGCCATCTCGCGGAGACGAAAAGGTTTTTCAGCGCGTTATTGGGCTGGTCGTTTCAAGACTACGGACCCGATTATGCGTCGTTTGATGATGGTCGAATGACCGGCGGCTTCTTCGCTTCAGAAAAAACCGCGGGAGTGGAGGCGGGCGCGCCGCTCGTGGTCTTTTACCATCCCGAACTGGAGAAGATGATGGGAGAGGTTAAGAAACTCGGCGGCGAGATCACACGCGAGATTTTTGAATTCCCCGGCGGCCGGCGTTTTCACTTTTGCGAGCCCGGCGGCGGCGAGTTCGCCATTTGGTCGGACAAATAGTGGTTGTCGCATCGACAATCGCCCAGCGTTTTGACACTTGGCAGGGAGATTACATTTGGCCTTCCTAATCTGGCCAAGATCGCGACGGTGGACTAAAAACCAAGTCTCGGTAGCGCGAAGCGCTGTCGAGATGGCGAACTGGGTACGGAAATTCGATGGCTCCTCCAGGGGTCGGCCTACGCGAAGCGGCAGTTGCTCGTTGCGCGGTTGCTGATTATCATAGGCCGCGCGACTAAAACGCGTCTGTTTCATTCTCATGCAGAAAATTGGATTTGCCGAAGCTCTCGATTCCATCGTGGCCAGCGACTTACGTTATCAGCGGGAGGCGTACGTTTTTTTGCGCGACGCGCTCGATTTCACCACCAAACACCAGAAGAAGATCAAAGGCGCCGCCGTGCGTCATGTGGCCGGTCCGGAACTGCTCGACGGCGTCCGGCAGTACGCGCTCAAGGAGTTTGGGCCGATGGTGATCACGGTTTTTGATAATTGGGGAATCCACTGCTGCGAGGACATCGGGCACATGGTTTTCAATCTGATCGGGGCCGGAATTTTCGGGAAAACCGAGGAAGATTCGCTGGAGGACTTCAAGAATGTTTACGATTTTGAGGAGGCGTTCGTAAAGCCGTTCGCGCCCGCGAAATCAATCGCTCCAGCGGTCGTGGGACCGCCGGGTCTGCATGCGCCAAAATTGTTATGATCCTGCGGCTGCCGGGACCGGGCCTGGCGCTTGTCGTCGCAACTATGTTTAGCACCGCTAATTTGAAAGCCGCAACCAGTGATGATTCGGCCGTGATTACTTTTCCTCCCAGCTCGGCGCAGAAATGGGTCCTGCCGGACGGTTTGACGGTGATTGTACAGGAAGATCACAGTGCCCCGGTGGCAAGCGTGCAGGCCTGGTGCGCTACCGGCAGCGTGAGTGAGGACGAGCATCTGGGTGCGGGCCTCTCCCACATTCTCGAACACATGCTCTTCAAGGGGACGAAGACGCGAACGACCAACGCGATCGCGCAAAAAATCCAGGATGTCGGCGGATACATCAACGCCTACACCTCCTTCGACCACACGGTTTTCTGGATCGATGTGCCGAAGGACGGCGTCGCCACTGCCCTGGATGTTTTGGCTGACGCGATGATGAATTCAACTCTTCCGCCCGAGGAATATTTGAAAGAACAGGAAGTGATCCGGCGCGAGTTCGCGATGAATCTCGATGATCCCGACCGAATGACCAGCCAACTTCTTTTAGCCACCGCCTACCAGCGGCATCCTTACCGGCTGCCGGTGATCGGGCAGATGGAAGTCTATAACCAGCTCACTCAAGAGCAGGTGATGCAGTATTACAAATCGCGTTACGTCCCGAACAATCTCACCTTCATTGTGGCGGGAGATGTCGATCCAGAAAAAGTGCACGAGCAGCTTGCCGACTTCTTCAAGGCGTATCCGGAGAAATCACTCAAGCCGGTCTTCATTCCCGAGGAACCGCCGCAACTAGGCTGCCGTGAAGTGCACGATGAGTTCGCCACCGAACTAACGCGTGTCTCGCTGGCCTGGCACATTCCCGAGATCACGCATCCGGACGTTCCGGCGCTCGATCTGCTCTCGATGATTTTGGGTGACGGCCGCAGCTCGCGCTTGTACCGGCGCGTGCGTGAAGAGGCTGGCTTAGCTTTCGGTGTCTCAGCGTTTTCGTATACGCCGGGCGACCCGGGATTGCTCGGTATCGCTGCCACGGTTGATCCAAGAAAACGCGACGCCGCGGAGCGATTGATTTCGCAGATCATTGACGAAGTCAAACAGGCCGGCGTCACGCCGGAGGAGTTGATGAAGGCGAAGAAAATCTCGCTCAGTCATCGTCTCGGTGCGCTGGCTACCATGCGCGACCAGGCCTCCGATATCGGTTCGAACTGGCTGCTCACGCGGAATCTGAATTTCAGTCGCGACTATCTCGCTGCCGTCCAGAAAGTGACGCTCGATGACATTCGCCGTGTCGCGACGACCTACCTCACAAACGATAATTTAACGGTCGTGTCGTTAAACCCGCGGGGCTCACTGGTGGCGAAGGCCGAGGGTGTAAGGCCCATCAGCGCCGGTGAAATTCAAAAGTTCGAACTTGCCAACGGCTTGCGCATTCTCGTGCGCGAAGACGCACGCTTGCCGCTGGTTTCGATGACCGCTGTGTTCCGAAGCGGACTTCTGGCTGAGACGCCGCAAACCAATGGCATTACCCGATTGATGGCCAAAGTGTTGCTCAAAGGAACCACGACACGCACGGCGGAGCAGATCGCCAATCAGATCGAGGCGGTGGGCGGCTCGATCGGCAGTGACGCAGGCAATAACAGCTTCAGTGTTTCGCTTCACCTCACCAAGCCCGATCTAAAACTGGGCATTGATTTACTCTCGGATATATTGCGAAACGCGACCATGCCGGCAAAAGCCGTCGCGCGCGAACAGGAAGTTCAGATCGCCGGGATTAAAGAAGAAGACGAACAGCTCACGGCCGTCGCGCGCAACATCTTGCGCGCCGCGCTCTTCGCGCATCATCCCTACGCGCTGCGGGCGAATGGATCGCCCGATTCCGTCCAGCGTTTGACGCAGAAAGATTTACTCGATTTTCGTGATCATTATCTGGCGGCAAAAAACGGCGTCATTTCCGTTTTTGGAGACGTGAAAGCTGCGGAAGTGAAACAGCTTTTCGAGCAGACGCTCGGCGCGCTGAGGCCGGGTGCGCTTGCCTTAACGGACGCCCATCCGGCGGCGCCGTTGCGGCAGATGACAAATGTCGAGAGCCAAAAGGAGAAAGCGCAAGGCGTGATCATGGTCGGATATCGCGGCGTCGACATGTTCAGTCCGGATCACTATGCGCTCGAACTCATCGATGAAGCGAGCAGCGATCTGGGCTCGCGGTTTTTCATCCGCATCCGTGAGCAAATGGGGTTGGCGTACTACGTTGGCGCCAGTCAAATGCAAGGACTGGTGCCCGGGCTTTTCGCTTTCTATCTCGGGACCGATCCACAGAAGATCGAGCCAGTGAAAACGGCGCTGCTCGATGAGATTCAAAAACTCGCAAGTGAAGGCCTGACGAGCGAAGAGTTGGCCCGCGCCAAGAAAAAGTTAATCGGCCAGCAGGAAATCGCGAATCAAAGCAATGACTCATTCGGTTACCAGTGCGCGCTCGATGAGCTTTACGGCCTCGGTTTCGATCATTACAAATCTCTCGAACACGATGTCGAAGCGATCACGCTTGACGATATCAGGCGCGTGGCCAGAAAATATTTTCGCGATCAACCGTATGTTTTGGCGACGGTGCGACCGCTGGATCATGCTGCAGGCGCGAAAAAGGAGTAGATTATGGCTGGCGAAAAAATGCAGGCAACCCAGAGCGGCGAGCTCTCACAGCGCTTCATCGAGTTTGTCATGATGCATGCGCAGAACGCCGCGCTTTTTCTTGGGCAGATTCCGAATCCCAAGACCGGCGAAGGGGAAGTGAACCTCGAGCTAGCCAAGATGTTCATCGATCAGCTCGCCATGATCCAGGAAAAGACGCGCGGCAACCTGACCAATGAGGAGACAACAGTGTTGCGCAACGCGCTTTCAAATTTGCAGATGGCGTATGTCGAGGTCGCGCGGCAAGTGGCCAAAGGTGGCGCCCAACCCACGCCGCCACCGGCGCCATCCCCAGCTTCGGCCGCAACGCCCGAAGAAAAATCGAAAGCTTCCGAGCCAATTTCGTCTGCCGCTTCGAGCGAGTCCGAATCGAAGAAGAAATTCACGAAAAGCTACGGCCCGTAACTGTAGCGACGGTCTATGACCGCCAATCAGTCAGTGCAGCGCGCGCAGAGCGCTGTTACATAAATGCACGCGTCCGTAAAAAAACTCCGTCAAGAGAAAAGGAAGATTGATTCGCGCCTGGCCAGAAAAGCAGCCTGAGCCTCGGCTGAGGCGCGTTATTCGCGGCTTGCTCGCCGCGCCGGCGTAGGTGTGGGTTTGGTCTTTGCGCTCTTGCGGACGGTGACTGTTTGTTCCCCGGCGGTCTGTGGTTGTTCCTTCCCGGGATATCTTTTCGTGGTTGGCCATATGAGACGCCACGGCTGCGTCTTCACAGTCTCCGTGAATTCCTTGATGTTGCGGCCCGCCGGGCCGAGATCGTTGACAGTCGATTTCAATTTCTCGGAGGAATTGCGAAGGTTCTGGAGTGAGACTTCAATGTTGTTATTGGCCGAAAGGTCGTGGCTGACCTTCTCGATGTTCTTGAGCGAAACCGAGAGCGAGCGGTCCGGCGCGGTCAGATCAACAAGATGCTCCCCGAAAGTTTTGAACTGGCCGATGGCGAGAGTGAGGTCGGAATTTTCATCCGTGAGGTGATTGAGATTTTGCGCGGTGGTCTCGAGTTCTTTCATGGTGGCGGTCGCTTCTTTCGCCACCGGCTGTATGATCTCGAGCATCTTGGCGGCAGCTTCGCCAAAATCGGGAACGCGTTCCCCGGCGAACACCTCGCCATTTTTCGCGCGACCCGATCCATCGGTCCCCTGCGAAATGTCGATCGCCATCTCGCCGAGCAAGCCGAGCGTAAACAACCGTGGCCTGGCGTCGCGATAAACCTTCGCGTTCTTGTCCACCTGCACATCGATGCGGGCCTCGAATTTCGGCTTGCCGTTCGACGGCGTGGGTGTCGCGTTGGGATCAAGCGGATGCATCGCCGCGGCGGCTTCTTGTGCACGCTGGTCCTCTTCGCGAGAGACCGGCGAATACAATTTTTCGACTTGTCCAATCTTGCGACCAGCCAGCAGAACCGGCGCGCCAAGTTTGATTCCGGCCGCGTTGTCGAAGTAAATTTTGTAGGTCACGAGCGGACGGAAGAGCCCAGGCGCGCCGAGCAGGATGAGAACGCCTGTTATCACTGCCACCGTGCCGATGACCAGGAGGCCGGTTAAAATTTCATTTCGTTGTAATTGCATCTTCGCTCTCTTTCAGAATGGGGCCTTCGGTACTTCCGCTCAAGAATTGAGCAACCACCGGATTCTTCGACTGCTTGAATCGCTCGGGCTCGGCGTCTTCAATGATCTTTCCTTGGTAGAGCATAGCCATGCGCGTGCCGATACGAAAGGCGCTGCCCATTTCATGCGTCACGGTGATCGATGTCACTTTGGATTTTTCGCTCAGGTTGATGATCAATTCATCGATCACCGAGCCAATGACTGGATCGAGACCAGCCCCCGGCTCGTCAAAGAGAATCAATTCCGGCTCCATGACGAGCGCGCGCGCCAGGCTTACGCGTTTTTTCATGCCGCCGCTGAGCTCGGAAGGCATTAGGTCTTTTGATTTGCTCATTCCCACCAGATCGAGTTTTTCATCGACAATCTCATCGATCTCCTTGCGCGATTTGGTAGTCAGCTCTTCCAGTGGCAGCGCAACGTTATCGCACACGTTACGCGAGCTGAGCAGGGCCGAGTATTGATAGACCATTCCAATGTGTCTGCGAATCTGCTGCAATTTGCGACGCGGCAGCCGAGTAATTTCGAACTGCTTAAAAAAAATGGAGCCGGAGGTGGGCTGCAAAATTCCCAGGATCAGACGTAGGATTGTGCTCTTGCCGCTGCCGCTTTGACCCATGATAACGAGCCGATCTTCCGGTTCGACCTTGAGTGAAAGTCCGCCGAGCACCTTCTTTTCATCGAACTGCACGTGCACATCGCGCAGTTCGACGATATGCGAAGGCGGCGCGCTCACGTGGGGAAAAACACGGTGTAAACGATGTTATAGAGCGTATCGAATCCAATCACGGTCGTAATTGCCGTAACCACGCTCGACGTTGTCGCGGTTCCGACGCCGGCCGCGCCGCCCCTAACGGTCAAGCCCCGGTAACAAGCAATCGCGCCGATGAGGAGCCCGAATATAAAACTTTTTAACACGCCAGTGACGATGTCCCGGATAAGAAGAGCGTCGCGCACAAGATCGATAAAATAAACGAATGCGATGTGAAAGTAGGCGCGCGAGACCAGACTGCTGGCGGCGATCGCTGCGATACTCGAGACCGTGGAAAGACACGGCATCAGGAAAAAAAGCGCCAGCATTCTCGGCGCGACCAGAAAGCGCAGCGGCCCGATGCCCATCGCTTCGATCGCTTCGACCTCCTCGGAAACCTGCATCGTGCCGAGTTCCGCGGTGAAAGCTGCGCCGATTCGCGCCGCGAGCATGATTCCGGTGATCAGCGGACCTAGCTCTCGCGTAAAAGCGATTGCCACCAAACCGGGAATCAACCGCTCGGTCCCAAAGCGCTGAAGTTGATAGCCGGTTAGCAAAGCCATGGTTAAGCCGAGAAAAAATGAGACGAGCCCGACCAGCGGAACGGAATCGACACCAGCGCGCTCGGTGTGACGAAAAAAGCTGGCGGCGCGAAATGGAACGCGGCCGCGCCGGACGCGGTCGATGGTTTCGTCAAAGGTGCGGGCGATGAACCAAAAGATGCTGCCGACTTCGCGAAGGAAATCGCGGCCGAGCTCACCGATGCCTTGCACAACCGCAACCGGAAGATGCGCGTTTGCCATGTTCACGGGGAAGTTGCCTCACTTCATGATATGGAAAAGGAGAAAAGTTGCGTCGAAATCTGTTTCTTAGCGCCACGTTTCTTGCCAGTGCGCTAAAACCGGGTGAAGAACCTGACCAATAAGGCTTAGTTGTGAAAATAACCTGGCCATTTAAATACTTGCTCGCAGTCGCACTCCTTGCCGCGCCGGCAGCCGACCTGGCGCAGTCGGAGGAAAGAAGTGTGAAAGATGCCGCGGCGCGAGGGCCCAACGAAATTATGCAGACAAATAAAAAAAAGTTCGGGCTTGTGATTCACGGCGGGGCCGGAACTATTGAGCGCGGCAAAATGAGCGCGGAGCGCGAACAGGAATATCGCGCCGCGCTTGGGCGAGCCCTCATTGCAGGTTACGAGATTTTAAAACGCGGCGGATCGAGTCTCGATGCCACCGAAGCTGCCGTGCGCGTGATCGAGGACGATCCCCATTTCAACGCCGGCAAAGGCGCCGTCTTTACAAATGCCGGTACGAATGAGCTGGATGCCGCGATCATGGACGGGAAAACATTGTGGGCCGGAGCGGTCGCCAGTTTGAAACACATCAGGAATCCGATCTACCTGGCGCGGCTGGTGATGGAAAAATCGGGACACGTGATGATGGACGGCGAAGGCGCGGAGGCGTTCGCCGCGGCGAACGGCGTTGAGCTTGTAGACCAAAAGTATTTTTACACCGAAGAACGCTGGCAGGCTTTGCAGAAAATGAAAGAGGCCGAGAAAAGCGGCGGGGTCGGCGGGAAGAAATTCATTGTTACCGATCAAGATCGACATGGAACAGTGGGAGCCGTCGCGCTGGATAAAAACGGCAATCTCGCGGCGGCGACTTCCACCGGCGGCACGACGAACAAAAAAATCGGGCGGGTCGGTGATTCACCCATCATCGGCGGCGGCACGTACGCGAACAACACCACCTGCGCGGTCTCGGCTACCGGAGACGGCGAATATTTCATTCGTTCCGTTGTCGCACACGACGTCTCGGCACTGATGGAATATCGCGGAATGAAATTGCAAGAGGCAGCGCAAATGGTGCTCGACAAAGTCGCGAAAATCGGCGGCACGGGCGGGTTGGTCGCCATCGATCACGACGGCAACATCGCTTTGCCGTTCAACACCTCCGGTATGTATCGTGGACATGTCGGTGTTGACGGCGAGTTCGTCATCGAGATTTATAGATAGGAAAAGTAGCACTCGCCGCGGCGAACGACGCGGGATTGTTATAACCATGTTGCCGTCATTCTCCGTCGTCATTCCCGCCTTTAACGAAGCGTCGCGTATCGGTCAGACCGTTCGCGCAACGCTTGATTACCTTCAGGAGGTCAACCCGAAAAACGAGTTGATCATCGTGAACGATGGGTCAACCGACGCAACGGCAACAATCGCACGTGAAGTTTTGTCCGGAGCGAAAATCGCGGCGCGTTTACTCGAAAATTTTCCGAATCGCGGCAAAGGGGCGGCCGTCCGCACGGGATTACTGGCGGCACAAAAAGCGATCGGCTTGTTTTTCGATGCCGATCTTTCCACGCCGCTCAAGGAGACGCCGAAAGTGATCGATCCGATCGCAAGCGGAAAGTTCGACATCGCCTTTGGCTCGCGCTCGCTCAATCGCAGCTTGATCGGTCATCATCAACCGTGGCGCCGTGAGCAGGGCGGCCGCGTTTTCAACCTGCTTGTGCGTATCGCGACCGGTCTGCCATTTTGGGACACGCAATGCGGATTTAAAGCGTTTCGTCTCGATGCTTGCCGCCCGATTCTCGAAGCCGCGCGGATCGATGGCTTTGCTTTCGATGTCGAGTTGCTTTATCTCGCACAGCGCGCGGGTCTGCGCCTTCGAGAAATTCCGGTGCGCTGGAATCATCACGAAGGAAGCAAAGTCCAATTTGTGCAAGACAGTTTGCGGATGTTACGCGAGGTGGTGGCGCTGAGGCGGCTGTAGCCGCTCCCCGCGGCGAGCGCGCATTGCGCCGCCCACAGGGGCGGCGGCTACAGGCCGTACGCAAAGCGGCGCGCAATTCGGTCGTCGATCTTGCGCGCCTGCTTGAATTACCCGGTCTATCTATTTCTTAACGATCTCGGCGTTCTCGATCATCGAGATGCCGTCGTGCTCGGCAACTTTGCCTTTGAGGGTGATGGTTTTGCCGGCGTATTCGGCGAGCTGATCATTCATTGGTTTGTGATCGCCGACGACGAGATAGGTTTTGCCTTCGCTCGTGATGCCGGCCGGTCCGCCACCTCTGATGCATTTGGCTGCGCAGGCGGCGTGTTTCTCGCCTTTTGCGCCGTGATCGATGTAGCACATCATATCGACCACTTCGCCGGTGACCTCTTTCTCAGCCTTTTCCTTGCTCG
>Ga0193729_1000074_pt1 | contig 43632 bp, 49 predicted proteins | sample U1c2metaG_FD_143036 | JGI IMG/M metagenome (GOLD analysis project Ga0193729, IMG submission 143036) | Soil microbial communities from a riparian zone of the East river system, Colorado, United States - U1c2 | ecosystem: Environmental > Terrestrial > Soil > Riparian zone | place: USA: East River...
TCAAAGGCCAGGAGGAGAAGACGCTCGACGCCGCCGCCTTCTCGGCCAAGAAGGGGGTCCTGTCGGGACCGATCAAGACGCCCTTCGGCTACTACATCTTCGAAGTTCAGGCGATCACGCCGGCAAGCCAGCAGACGCTCAAGCAGGCCGAATCGTCGATCAAATCGCAGCTCACCGCGACCCAACAGCAGTCGGCGCTGAGCAAGTTCGTCAAGGAATTCAAAAAGAAGTGGACCGCGAAAACCGACTGCCGCGCGGGCTTCGTCGTGGCGGACTGCAAGCAGTACAAAGCTCCCAAGACGAAGTCCGGCTCCACGTCGACCACCAAATAGGCCCCGCCCGGGCCTGCTCGACAGTGCCGACCGCGGCGCTTCTGCACGACGCGTGTAGGTTGCCGGCATGAGCCACGTCGATCGCGTCCACGCGCGGCAGATCCTCGACAGCCGTGGCAACCCGACGGTCGAGGTGGAGGTCGGGCTGCGCTCTGGTGCCCACGGCCACGCGGCAGTGCCCTCGGGCGCCTCGACGGGCGAGTTCGAGGCCACCGAGCTGCGCGACGGGGGGGAGGCGTGGCAGGGCAAGGGCGTGCAGCGTGCCGTGGCGAACGTCAACGGCGAGATCGCCGAGGCGTTGGCCGGCCTGGACGCGGCAGACCAGAAGGGCCTCGACGACGCGCTGATCGCGCTCGACGGCACGCCCAACAAGTCGCGGCTGGGCGCCAACGCGATCCTCGGCGTGTCGCTCGCGGCCGCGCACGCGCAGGCGGCCGAGGAGGGGTTGGCGCTGTGGCGCTATCTCGGCGGCGACGCCGCGCGCATCCTGCCCGTGCCGATGATGAACGTGCTCAACGGCGGGGCGCACGCGGACAACAAGGTCGACTTCCAGGAGTTCATGATCGTGCCGTGCGGCGCCCCGACCTTCTCGGAGTGCCTGCGGATGGGCGCCGAGGTGTTCCACGCGCTGAAGCGCACGCTGCACGAGCGCGGTCTCGGCACGGCGGTCGGCGATGAGGGCGGGTTCGCGCCGGACCTCAACTCGAACGAGGATGCGCTCAAGATGCTCGTCGAGGGCATCGAGGCGGCCGGCTACCGGCCGGGCGATGATGTCGCGATCGCGCTCGACCCGGCGGCGAGCGAGCTGTACGACGACGGCGCCTACGTGCTCGAGCACGAGGGGCGCTCGTTGAGCGCCGCCGAGCTGACCGACTACTGGTCCGAGCTCGTCGGCCGCTACCCGGTGGTTTCGATCGAGGACGGCATGGACGAGGAGGACTGGCAGGGTTGGAAGACGCTTACCGAGCGTGTCGGCGCCGGCGTGCAGCTGGTCGGCGACGACGTGTTCGTCACGAACACCGAGCGCCTGCGCCGCGGCATCGAGTCGGGCGTGGCGAACTCGATCCTCATCAAGGTCAACCAGATCGGCACGCTGAGCGAGACGCTCGAGGCGATCGCGATGGCTCGCGAGGCCGGCTACACAGCGGTCATGAGCCATCGCTCGGGTGAGACCGAGGACGTAACGATCGCCGACCTGGCGGTCGCCACCGGATGCGGGCAGATCAAGACCGGAGCGCCGTCGCGCTCGGATCGCGTGGCGAAGTACAACCAGCTGCTGCGCATCGAGGAGCAGTTGGGGCTCGACGCGCAGTTCCCCGGGCGCTCTGTCTTCCGCTAGGCGGCAGGAGGTTCGCGACCTGCCGCGAATGCGGTGGAGATGCATGAAGCCCTCGCCCCTCGAGCGCGTGCCGGCCCGTCCGCGGCGCCACGATCGAGCGCGTCCCGCAGGAGAGCCGGCCGCACGCCCGCGGCAGGCGCGCTGCCGCGGGTGCGCTGGGATCGCCTCGGCCGCCTGGCGATGCTGTGCGTGCTCGCGGCGCTGCTCTACCTGTACCTGAGCGCCGGAATCCACATGTACTCCTCGTGGGGGCAGGCGCGCAGCGAGCGCGCCTCGGTGAGCGTGATGGAACGCGAACACAAGACGCTCGTGCGCCAGCACGAGGCGCTGGCCAGGCAGGGAACGGTCGAAGCCGAGGCCCGCCGGCTGGGGATGAAGAAGACCAGCGAGCTGCAGTACGTGGTCAGCGGCCTTCCCGCGAACTGAACGCACGATGCGCGGCGAAGGCCCGCGAAGGCCCCGCCAAGGCCCCGCCAAGGCCCCGCGAGGGCCGCGCGAGGGCCCCGCGACGCGCTGAGGCGCCGCTGCGCGATCGATCGATCCGCGCAGGGCTCGCTGCTAGCCTCGCCGAGTGTCGTTCGAGAACGCCAACTACCAGTGGCAGCAGGGCGAGCGCCGCCTGCGCTCAGAGCCGCCCGAGCGCCGGCCGCGAATGGAGCGCGTGACGGACGCGCTCGTGGCCGAGCTGCGCAGGCGCCTGGGCGGGCGCTTCTCATCCGAGGAGCTCGTCGAGCTTTACGGCAGCGGCACCGGGTGGTGCCTGCAGGCGGCGATGAAGGCGGCACCCGAGGACCCCTGGGCGTGGGAGGCCGGCGTCGTGGTGGACGCGGCGTTCGGGCGCTATCTGCGGGAGGCCGCGGACTACGCCGGCGGGCGCCGAGAGATCGGCGCCTAGACGCGCCTGCGTCCGAGGACTGGCTCTAGTCGTCCTCGCCTGTGCGGCGGATGATGATGCAGTCCTCCTCCACGGCGACCTCGACCGGCCGGTGCCCGGCCCAGTGCTCGGCATAGATCGGGTTGTCCTGGATCGCCGGGTCGAGCCACAGGCCGTAGCCCTCCTCGCCATGGTCGAACGTCCCCTCCAGCGGGCCGGTGTTGCCGCCGCCCGACCGAGACCCGAGCACTCGCCGTCCACGGCCTCCGCGACGGCGGCGAGCGCGCGGGCGGGGCGCGTCGTCGTCGTCCTCCGAGTCGGACTGCTCGGCCTGCTCCTCCGCTTCGGCCTTGGCGCGCTCCGCCTCGATTTCGGCGGTCTCGAGCTCGGCGGCGATCAGCGCGTCGTCCTCGGCGCGCAGGTCGATCTCGTCCGGGTAATCCGCCGCTGGCGCGCCCTCCGTGGCGTCCTCCTCGACGAGATCGTTCTGGCGCTTGAACTGTTCGATGTCACGCACGCTGACCTCGAGCTGATGCGCGACCCATGCATCGGTGCGGCCCTGTCGGACCCAGGCACGGATCTGGTTGAGGCTCGGGCGCAGTGATTTACGAGGCATGGACGGCCCGGGAGACTAGCGCATCGCGCCGGGCGCGAGCCACGCTCGCTTTCCCCCGGTCCTGGGACTATGCTTGGGCCGAACGGTGGTCGGGGGTCCTGCCGGAAGACGGCTCCGGGAGACGGCTAATAGGAAGGTGCACTGAATGCTGGTTCTGACGCGCAAGTCCAACCAGAGCATCATGATCGGGGATGACGTTGAGGTTTCGGTGCTCTCGGTGATGGGCGAGAAGGTGCGGATCGGTATCCAGGCTCCGCAGGAGATCCCTGTCTTTCGCAAGGAGATCTACCTCGAGATCCACCGCGAAGACGGCGCGGTCGAAGAGGATGCCGCGCGCGCGGAGGTCAACGACGCGCTGGGCGAGCTCGGCGAGGCGGGCGACTAGCCCAGCAGCAGGTAGAGCGTGCGGAACATGACCACGGTGACGATCACCGCGGTCATGATCAGCGTGAGCACGAGCAGCAAGAATCGCATCGAGCCCCGCTTGTGACGCCGATCGACCTCGCGTTTGAGCGTTCGCTGCTCGGCCGTGCGCCGCAACGAGTCGCGCCTGTGGCGGTCAAGCGAGATCTCTTTGACGAATGCCCGCTCCCACTCAGCCAGGCTCTGCCGCATCTTCACGACGGCACCTCAGGACGCGACAGGGGCCTTGCCCTCGGCGCGCTCGTAGACCTTGATGAAGCGCAGGAAGTTCTCGGCGATCTTGCGGGCGCCGGCGGAGCGCTCGATCTTTCCGTCGACGTAGGCCTTCAGCGGATCCCACCAGATCGAGCGGCCGATGGCGAAGCCGACGAAGCCGTCGACGGGTGCAGCCTGCTCGAGCCAATGGTCGACCTTGGCGTCGTTGGCGCCGCGGCCGAGCACTACGCACACGACGCCGTCGCGACCGCCGGAGCGGGCCTGCGCCACCAGCATCTCGCAATCTGAGCGCTCATCGACCCCCTCGATCTTCCAGATGTCGACGTCGATCCCCGCGTCCTGGATCTCGGCGATCGCGCGGCGCATCAGCTCCGGGCGAAGCTCCGCGTCATAGTGCTCGACGTCCCCGCCGACCGACTGCAGCTGCTGCTCCTCGGCGGGCACGAGCAGCTCGAAGAGGAACTTGGGATCGTGCTCCTTCAGCCAGTCGCTGAGCCGCTTTAGCTTGCCCAGCTGCACGCGGTTTGCCTCGGCGTTGCCGTCGGGGTTGTAGCGCACGAGCACCTTGGTGAAGTCCGGATTGAAGCGCGTGATGTGCTCGCCGAAGTCCTCGCCGTACTGGAAGTCGAACATGCTCTGCCCGGAACGCTCGGCTGGCATCGCGAGCTTCAGGCCGCGCGCATGCGCCTCCTCGGGAACCGTCGAGCCGAACTGCTCGTCGACCAGCACGCCCGTCACCTGGGGGTTGGCGCCGACGCCGATCGCCTGCAGCATGCCCTCGAAGATGAGGTGCTTGGCGTCGGCGATGATCGCCGTCTGCTCGGGATCGGGCTCGCCCTGGATGCCGAAGAACTTCTTCTGGAAGGAGCCGCGATGGTCGAACGCGAGGATGTAGAGCTTGTGGTCGTAGCCGAGGGTCACGCCCTGAGTATTTCAAAGGCGGGTCGGCCCGGGGTCGCGAGGTCCTTAGAATGGGTCGACGATGTCCTCGAGCGCGGATTTGTTCGTTGTCTGCAAGAACTGTGGATCCGAGGTCAGTCCGTACGTCACCGAGTGCCCCTACTGCGGGCACCGCCTGCGGCGCCGCGCGCCGAAGCTTCCGCGCGAGAACGCTCCCGGTCGCGCCCGGCGCGGCCTGTTTCGGGCGCGCTCCGCGCGTTCGCACGGTGACGCGCCATCGCCGTCGCGCGCACCTCGCCTGGCGCGCCGACCGAGGGTGGGCGCGATCGCCGATCGGCCCTACGCGACGATCGCGATCGTCGTGGCCAGCTGCGTCGTGTGGGTACTGCTGCGCGCGGGGTACATCGCCGCGGAAAAACTCATCGTGACCGGCCCGTTGCATGGCGACTGGTGGAAGCTCCTCACCAGCCAGTTCGCGTACCTCAACGGCCTGTACGCGTTCGTGGCGTTGATCGCCGTGGCGATCTTCGGCTGGCTGCTCGAGCGCCGGTACGGACCTGTGCTGGTGCTCGGGCTGTTCCTCGGCGCCGGCGTGAGCGGGGCGCTCGCGGCGATCGCCTTGTATCCCGGGGCGCTGGTCAGTGGCGCGAACGCAGGGGCGCTCGCCTTGCTGGCGGCCTGGGCGGCGCCCGACATCCAGGCGGCGCGCAGGGAGCACTACTACGAGGGCGACCTGCTGGGCGCCGGAGTGCTGGCGGCGCTCCTGCTGGCCATCCCGTTCGCGCTGGTGCTTTCCGAAGCGAGCTGGCTGGCGGGCGTCACGGGCGGGGCGCTCGGGCTGATCGTCGGGCTCGGCCTGCAGTTCACCGGGCGGGCAGAGCTGTAGCACCCCGGCGCCGGGCGAGCCCTGGCGGGGCGCAAACGGACCGTATGATTGTGCGGTCATGACGATGACCAACGCCGTGGTGCTGATCGAGGCCGAGCGCGACGCGCTCTCGACGCTCGGGGGCGCGCTGGCCGACATCGAGGGCGTCGCCGAGGCATATTCCGTCACGGGCGAGTGGGACTTCGTGGCGATCGTGCGCGTTCCCGATCACGAGCAGCTCGCGGACGTGGTGACGGTCGAGATCGGCGGGCTGTCCGGCGTGTCGCGCACGCAGACGATGGTCGCCTTCGCGGCCTTCTCGCGCCACGATCTCGAAGCGCTGTTCTCGATCGGCGAGTAAGCCTTCAGGCGATGTCCGCGTTGCCGATCAAGCCGGAGTACGGACCGACGCTCGGTCGCCTGCTCGCACCGCGTTGGCGCGCGGCGTCGCCGCTGATGCGCGTGTTCGTGCTGGCCTCGATCGCCGCGCTGGTCGCGCTCGCGATCGGGGCCTTCCTGACGCTCGAGAACGCCCATTTCTCGCGCAGCGGGAAGCTGCCGTTCAGCTTCAGCTACAGGGGCCTGTACCGAGCCGCGCCCGGCCCCGGCGAGTACGTCAAGCTCGAGCGGCACGCATCAGACGGTCGGCTCGAGGACTCCTTCGCGGTGCGCCCGCTCCTACTGCCCCCGTACACCGGCGCGCTCACCGGTGAGCTGCCGCTGTACGCGGCCGGCTACATCCGCACCCTGCGCGGTCGTTATGAGCGATTCGTACTGCGCGGCGAGGGCAAGACGCGCGTCAACGCGGTGCCGGCCTACCAAGTCCTCTACACGGCGGTCGTGAAGGGCCGCACGATGTACGGGCGCGACGTGCTGCTGCTTCCCCAGCGACCGGGCGCGCGCGAAGGCGTGGAGATCGTGATGCTCACCTCGCCGACCGCCAACGCTCAGGTGACCTCGCCGCTGGAAGTGGCGTCCGAGGGCGTCCTCTTGAAGCCGCTGAAGACGTTCACGCTCGGCTAGCGAGCCAGGCGCAGCCTGGTGCCCCAGCGGCTGATGAGCCGACGCTCGCCGACCTTGCGGGTGGGCACGGCGCTCGTCGATGCGCTGGGTTCCTGCGGCGGCGCTGCCTGAACCTGGGGCGGGGCCGGGGCGGGCGCCGGTGCCGGGTCTTCGTCGCCGTTCACAGGCGGGGCCGGAGCGCCGGGCGCCGGCGCGGGCGGTGCTTCTCCTCCGCCGGTCGGGGGTGCGCCCGGTTCGCTTGTGCCGGTAGGCGTCACCGGCGGCGCGGGCGTGACGGGCGCGGGGACGGTCACGGTTGTCGCGGTCGGCGCGGGCGGGCCGCTCGCGGGCGGTTCGGCCGTGGAGGCGCTCGGCAACTGGGTCGTCTCGGAGGTGACCTGCGTCACCTGCGGTTCGGCCGGCGACGGAGGCAGCGGCACGCTCGCCGGCACGACGGCAGGTATGGCCGCGACGGCGGCGATCTTCGGCGCGACGGTCGCCTTCGCGCTCGCTCGCTGCAGACGGGCGCGGCGTGCGGCGATCGCCGCCGGGCTCAGCCGGTGGCTGACGTCGCTGACGGGCTGCGCACGCACGGCGACGACCTGCGGCTCGCTGACGACGGGAGCGCTGGAGACGTTCGCCGCGTGCCTGGCGCGGTGCTGGGGCGACTGATCGGCAGCGACCGCGCCTGCGCTGACGATCGCCGCCGCCGCGAGGCCGGCGACGGTCTTCGTCGCGAGCGCTCCGGCTCCGACCGTGAAGATGCCACCGGCGGCGCTCGTTCCTCCGGCGGCGGCGGCGCCTGCGCTCATCGTGGCGCCGGCTCCGCCGGCGACGTGCGCGCTGCTCGCCGAGGCGGAGCCGAGCTTGGCCAGCAGGAGCTTTTTGAAGAGCAGCAGCGGAGCGACGGGCAGCATCGCGGCGAGCGCGTGGTTGTTCTGCTTCAGCTGCTTCTTGAACGAGCGGCAGCGGTCGCAGTCGCGCACGTGGCGCCGCGCCGGGGCGCTCAGCTTGGCGAGGCCCTCCGCGACCTCTCCGAGCTCCAGGCGCACCTCGGCGCAGCTCAGCTTGCGCGCCTCGGCGGCCTCGGCGAGGGAGATGCGGGCGCGAACGAGCAGCGACTTGACCGACGGCACGGTCGTCTCCATCGCCAGTGCGATCTGCTCGTAGGACAGCGCGTCGATCTCGCGCAGGAGCAGCGCCGTGCGCTGCGTCTCGGGCAGCTGATGGACGTCGGAGAGCAGCTCGCGGAAGCTCTCGCGGCGGATCGCGCGGTCGCCCGTCGACATGCCGTGGTCGGCGAAGTGCACGTCCATCGAGTCGACGCCGACGGCCGACGCACGGCGCAGGTGGTTGAGCGAGCGGTTGCGCGCGATGCGGTACAGCCATGGACGAACGTTGATCTCGCGGTCGTCGGCGAGTACCGCGTTGAACGATGCCGCGAACACCTCCTGCAGAACGTCCTCGGCGTCCTCGCGCGAGGAGAGCATGTGCCGGCAGAAGGACAGCAGACGCGACTGATAGCGCGCGCAGAGCGCCTCGAACGCGGCGTGCTGCCCGCGCCGCGTCAGCGCGATCAGCCGCTCGTCGGATTGCAGGCGCAGCAGCGGCGATGCGCCCCGCAGGGCGGGCGCGGCGCTCGAGTGTGTAAGTGCGGAGACCTCCATAAGGGGCCCTATTACCTCATCCAGACCTAAATACACGGTAACAACGCCCGAGTTGCGCTCGTTGGAGTCGCAACGAAGCTCCCATAGACTGGGAGCGGGAGCACTTGCCCGGGTGGCGGAATGGCATACGCAATCGACTTAAAATCGATGGCCTACATGGCACGTGGGTTCGAATCCCACCCCGGGCATCTGACGCGCACGTTGAACGGGTAGAGTCGCGGCGGTGTCGGCCGAGAGCACGCAGGACACCGAGACCTTTCACGGCGGGCGCCTGGTCGCGCGCCGACTGAAGGCGCACGGCGTGAGCAGGCTGTTCACGCTGTCGGGCGGGCACCTGTTCTCGATCTACGACGGCTGTCGCGAGGAGGGCATCGAGATCGTGGACGTGCGCCACGAGTCGACCGCTGCGTTCGCCGCCGAGGGCTGGGCGAAGGTCACGCGCGAGCCCGGCGTGTGCGCGCTGACGGCGGGACCGGGCGTGACCAACGGGATGAGCGCGATGGCCTCGGCGCAGGCGAACCACTCGCCGATCGTCGTGCTCGGCGGCCGCGCGCCGGCCATGCGCTGGGGTCAGGGCTCGCTGCAGGAGATCGACCACGTGCCGTTCGTGCGTCCGCTGACAAAGCTCGCGGCGACCGCTGGGGCGACCGACGAGATCCCGGGGCTCGTGGATCTAGCCTTCCGCGCGTCGCTCGCCCCGCACGGCGGACCGTCCTTCCTCGACTTCCCGCTCGACTACGTCATCATGGAGGCGCCCGAGCTCGACGGCACGCCGAGCGAGGCGGTGCTCGAGCGCGCGACGGGTTCGGCGATCGAGCAGGCCGGCGGGCTGCTGCGAGAAGCCGAGCGCCCGGTGATCATGGCGGGGACGGACCTCTACTGGGGACACGGCGAGCAGGAGCTGCTGGCGCTCGCCGAGACGCTGCGCATCCCGGTCTTCCTCAACGGCCTCGCGCGCGGGTGCGTGCCGGCCGATCACGAGCTGTTCTTCTCGCGGGCGCGCTCGCAGGGCCTGAAGGGCGCCGACGTGGCGCTCGTAGTCGGCGTGCCGATGGACTTCCGCCTCGCGTTCGGCGCGGCCTTCGGCGAGGAGACGGAGATCGTCGTGGTCGACGGGGCAGAGCCCGAGCGCCCTCATCCACGCCCCGTGGCGGCCGAGTGCTACGGCGGGCTTGCGCAGGCGCTCGCGGACCTGCATGCCGCGGCGGGCGCCGAGGCGCTGTCGAGCGAGGCGTGGATCGCCGATCTGCGCGCCGCAGAGTCCGAGCGGCGCGAGGCCGAGCGGGCCGAGCGCGAGGACGCGCGGGCGCCGCTGCACCCGATGCGCCTGTACGCCGAGCTCGGGTCGCTGCTCGATCGCGACGCGATCGTGATCGGCGACGGCGGCGACTTCGTCTCCTACGCCGGGCGCGTGATCGACAGCTACCAGCCCGGCTGCTGGCTGGATCCGGGGCCGTTCGGCTGCCTCGGCACGGGACCCGGCTACGCGCTCGCCGCGAAGCTCGCGCATCCCGAGCGCCAGGTCGTGCTGATGCTCGGGGACGGCGCATTCGGCTTCTCGGGGATGGAGTTCGACACGCTCGCCCGCCACGGCGTGAACGTGGTCGGCGTGATGGGCAACAACGGCATATGGGCGCTCGAGAAGCATCCGATGGAGTTCCTCTACGGCTATTCGGTCGCGGCCGACCTGCGACCGGGAACGCGGTACGACCTCCTCGTCGAGGCGCTCGGCTGCTATGGCGAGCTGGTCGAGCGACCGCAGGACGTGCGGCCGGCGCTCGAGCGCGCGTTCTCCTCGGGCAAGCCGGCGCTCGTGAACGTGCTGACAGACCCGAGCGTCGTCTATCCGCGCAAGTCGAACCTCGCCTGAGCCGCCGCCGGTCTGCTCAGCCGACGCCGGCCAGCCGCAGCGCGGCGCCGTGCAGGATGTCGTGCTCGGACACTTCGACCTGCTCGAGCGAGAACGCGCGCATGGCCTCGCTCAGCACGATCATCCCGGCGACGATCGTCGGAGCGCGATCGGGGTGCAGGCCGACGACTTTCCTGCGCTGCTCTTCGCTCATGTCGGCGAGCCGCGCGAGCAGCAGCTCGACGGTGCCGAGCAGCAGCGTATGGCCGTGCACGCGTGCCGGATCGTACGGGTCCAGCTCGAGGTCGATCGACGCCGCCGAGGTGGCCGTGCCGGCGACCGCGATGCCGCGCTTGACCGGCGCTCGCTCGGCTGCCGGGAGACCGTCGAGGAAGGTCGCGCGCACGTCGGTCGCCAGCTGCTGCAGCTCCCCCGGCGCCGGCGGATCGGTGTGGATGTGGCGCTCGCTCATGCGCACCACGCCCACGGGCAGCGAGACGTGAAAGCCGGCACTTCGACCGACGCCGACGACGAACTCGGTCGAGCCTCCGCCGATGTCGATCACGACTGTCGGCTCGATCGCGGCCGATCCCCGCTCGACCGGCTGGCCGGACATCGCGCCGAGGAACGTCAGCTGCGCCTCTTCCTCGCCGCTCAGCACGCGCGCGTCGAGGCCGTAGTCATCGCGCACGCGCGCGGCGAAGGACTCGCCGTTGGCCGCCTCGCGCACCGCCGAGGTGAGCACCGCGAGGTTCGCCTCGCAGTCATGGCTGTCCATCGCCTCGCGATACTCCCCGAGCGTCCCCAGCACGCGCTCGATCGCCGTCTGCGACAGCGAGCCAGAGGAGTCCACGCCGTCGCCGAGCCGGGTCACCTGCGAGCGGCGCAGCAGTTCCTCCAGGGCGCCGCTCTGGCGATCGACCTCGGCGATCAGCAGGCGCGTCGAGTTCGTTCCGATGTCAATGGCGGCGACGCGCATCGGCGGGATGCTAGAGGCTGTGTGCGCGAACTAGCGAAAGGGAGCGATGAGCGAGCAGAGCGATGCAACGGCGCTCGTGACGGGCGCCAACCGCGGGATCGGGCGCGAGGTCGCACGCCAGCTGGCCGAGCGCGGCTATCACGTGCTGCTCACGGCACGCCGCGGCGAGCAGGCGAGCGAAGCGGCGCAGCAGATCGCGGACAGCACGGGAGCGAACGTCACGGCGCTCACGCTCGACGTGGCGGACCCGCAGAGCATCGCGGCGGCGGCCGCGTCGGTGAGCGCCGATCCGGGCGCGCTCGATGTGCTCGTGAACAACGCCGGTATCGGCAGCGACTTCGGCGTGTCCGGCGCCGATCCCGACTTCGATGCGATCGAGCGGGCGTTGCAGACGAACTTCTACGGCGCCTATCGCCTGACGATCGCGCTCCTGCCGCTGCTGCGCCAGAGCCCTCATCCACGAATCGTGAACGTCTCGAGCGGCATGGGCGGCGTGGCCGAGATGGGTGGATGGTCGCCCGGATACCGCGTCTCGAAGGCGGCCTTGAACGCGATGACGCAGATCCTCTCGACCGAGCTGAAGGACGAGCGGTTTCTCGTGAACTCCGCCTGCCCAGGGTTCGTCAACACCGACATGGGTGGACCGATGGGCGCGACCAAGTCCGTGCACGACGGCGCCGCCGGCATCGTGTGGCTGGCCACGCTGCCCGACGACGGCCCTACGGGCGGGTTCTTCCGCGACGGCCAGCCGGTCGCATTCTGAGAGCGCCCGGGCTTGCGTAAGGCCCGATTTTTGCTAGAACATACGTAGCGACGCGGGGTGGAGCAGTCTGGTAGCTCGTCGGGCTCATAACCCGAAGGTCGCGGGTTCGAATCCCGCCCCCGCTATCGAGGCCGACCAGGGCGTAGGACTTGAAAGGGCCCTGCAAACCGGCCGACTGAGAGCGAAGGCCACCGCGAGGTGGCCTTCGTCGTGCAGACGGCGTTCGTACCAATTTCGTACCAATCTCTTGTTCGTGCGCGTCTTGTCGACCGCTGGAAGACCGCTCGGCACTGCTACGAGCTGTGAGCCACGCGGTCGTGGGTTTGGAGTCCATTAGGACCTTGTCCGTCTGGGGGAGCCGGAAGCCGGCTATCCAGCGGCCGCAGGCGAGATCGCCAGTTCCTCGATCCTGTCTGGGCTCCATATCTGCTCCGCCAGTAGCCGATACAGCTCCTGCCGGTCATCGAGGTCGGCTTTGAGGAAGGTGGCGTGTGGATGGAACGGTAGGCCAGTCTGCTCGACGAAGCGTAGGAACCCAGGGTTGTGGTCGTAGGCCTTCTCGTGCAGACTCCGTGCCAAGAGGTTTTGGCTGTTGTAGTGATCGCGCTTGTCTGCATACGGCAGATCGCCAAAGCTCGCGTTGAAGCTCTTCGGCAGGAGCAGGAGGTCTCCGATCCGATTGCGGTATTCCGAGAAATCACTGGGATGGTCGAACTCATCGGTGTGCCGATCGTGGTGATTTGCCCAGATGTGCTCGATCTCGAAGCCGTCGCGTCCGCCGCGCTTCGAGTAGTCAGCGTACCGTGACGGCATACCAGACCGAGTCTCGACAAAATCGGTCATGCGCGCAAGCAGTCGGTGAATTTGGCGACGGTTCATCCCATGCATGTAGAAATGGTCGTTACTGAGGAATGTCTCAGCCTCGGAGTCGAGCCGCTGGCGCAAGAGGCTGACCAGCTCAGGTGTGCTCTTTCCCCGGATGTCTCGCATGACGATGAACATTGCGTACTGCATCGTCGAGTAATCAATCGCACGCCAGTTCCAAATCCGTCGATAGATGAGGATGTCGAGGTAGGCCGCGGTCACTCGGATCTTCCGAAGCAGCTCTTCCTCGGAGTCTCCAACTCTCAGCGGCGCGAGTAGCACGGGGTATTGGAGCGTGAAGTTGTGCTCGGCATTGAAGTGAACTGCCTCCAGGCCTGGCGTGAGCGTGGCGGACGCCCTCCGGAGACGCTCATACCACTGGCCATAGAACGCAAAGTCGCGCTCGATGAGCCGAGCAAAGTCGTGGCTCGCCTCCAAGCCCAGGCGCTTCTCGCGGTCCCGGACCCATCGGTGAAACTCGGTCCCGATGAGATCGAAGTCCTCGGGAGTTGCCCCACGCTTGCGCTCGCGTATTGAATCGGCGTGCTGACTACGCAGCCACGCCTTGATGCCGTCGGCGTCTTCATCCTTGCCGAGTTCTTGGAGGGCCCTTGTTCGGTACTTCCAGACCTTGTCCGCACGTCCCCGGTCATCCGAGTCGGTGATGTTCGCGAGGAGATAGCCCTTGAGCATGTCCGCTGGGGAGAGCGACAGCCCCCGATCGTTCATCGTCTCGAAGATCGTGTATGCGTCCCCGTCGGAGTAGGCCGTGATCTCCACGAGGTGAACACTCTCAATCAGCCAATCGACGAAGTACGGCAGGGGACCGTCGCGCAACTCGGCAGGGAAGTACTCGTCGACATCCGCATACCGGCCGATGATGTTCGCGACCGACTCGGGCAAATGGTTCGACACGATCTCCTGCCCCGTGTACAGCGCCTCCATGCAGGCAGCTCGCTCCGGGACATCCATGTTGAATGAGCGCTTTCCGAAGCGCTGGGAGAAGATCAGGTCGGCGATCTGCCCCTTCTGCTCCGCGTCCTCAAGTTGGTGCTGGAGGTAGATGAGGAGCAGCGTCAGGGTAGTCAGCCGCTGTTGTCCGTCGATGATGAACTTATTGCCGTCCTTGTCACTGACGATGATCGACCCGAGGAAGTAGTGGCCATACGTCGCTACGGCGTCCCGCTCATGCCCGGGCTCGTAGCTCTCAAGGAACTTGGCTGCCAGGTCGGCGATCAGCTCTGCGACCTGCTTGCTGTGCCACTTGTACTCGCGCTGGTAGTAGTCGATCGAATACTTCCGGCCTGCAAGAAGCTCGCGTATCGTCCTACCCTTGCCGTCGATTTCCCGGGGTTGCTGCACGGTGGGCGTCACGGGTTGCGCCCCGCGCCGCGCTCACACCGAAGCATCCGGGAAGAGCGGGTACTCAATGAGACCATGGCGTCATGCTACGGCAGGTCGGTCGGCCTTTGGGGTAGCGATGGGAGAGCCGGTCGCCCGGGTAGACTTCGGTACAGAGTGTTGGCAACGATGCGTGTTATGAGGGGCCGAGTCCTTAAGGGAGAGCGGCGGCAATGAACGCGGTCATGGCGGAGGAGATGATCGAGCGTGCCGGGCGAGTGTTGATCGACGCCGCGCCCGCGCCGGCGAGAGTGATCCTGTTTGGGTCGCGCGCTCGGGGAGACGCGGACGAGGGGAGCGACTTCGACTTCTTGGTCATCGAGCCCGAGGCACAGGACCGTCTCGCGGAGGCCGTCAGACTCCGCCGTGCCCTTGGGGACTTCGGCGCACCAGTTGATGTAGTCGTGATGGACGCTGCCCTGGCTCAGCGCCGATCGAAGGTTCGAGGCACGATGGTAGATCGCGCTCTGCGCGAGGGGCGCGTTGTCGCCGAGTCCTGAGCAGGTCGAGTACGCCGAGATGCTTCTGCGCCGGGCTAACGGCGACCTCTATGCCTGCCGTGCGCTCGCTGGGGACGCAGCGGTCGACGACGGCGTGATCGGGTTCCATGCTCAACAAGCGGTTGAGAAGGCGCTGAAGGTCGTGCTCGTGGTCAACGATGTGGAGCTTCCGCGAACGCACGACCTTCAGTTCATTGTGGGCCTGCTTCGTGAAGCGGGAGTCGATCCTCCCCCGGCGTTGCCGGACACAGCCTGGCTGACACCGTGGGCAGCCGAATGGCGATACGACGAGCCGACTACGCTGGATCGTGCCGCCGCGCTTTCCGTGGCCGATGTTGCTGTCGGCTGGGCTGGGGCGCTTCTCAACGAGCAGGCCGGCGCCGGGTAGCGCTTGCCAAGGTTCCGTGTAATCGGACCCCTCTAACCCCAGCTAACCCCAGCAAACCCGGTCCCTCCGGCCCCACCTGACCCCCCTTCGGCGACTGAGCCATCCCGGGTTTGACGGAGACTTCGATGCCAGGGTTCGCCTGGCGGAAGGAGAAGTCCCCCGTCATGCCAAGAGCGAGGAAGTACCCCGAGGAGTTGCTGGAGCGCGGCACGCGCCTGGTGTTCGAGTCAGGCCGCCCGATCGCCCACGTCGCCCGTGACCTGGGCGTGCCGTCTGAGACGCTGCGCAAGTACGTGCGCCAGGTCGAGGCGAACGAGGGCCGGCGCGAGGACATGCTGAGCAACGAGGAGCGAGAAGAGATCAAAAAGCTGCGCCGCGAGAACTTTGAGCTGCGCCGCGCCAATGAAATTCTCAAGGCCGCCTCTGTGTTTTTCGCGGGCGAGCTCGATCCACACCGTCCGAAGTGAGCGCGTTCATCCAGCAGCACCGCGAGCGCTTCGGGGTCGAGCCGATCTGCAGCACCCTGGGCGTGTCGGCGTCCGCCTACTACGAGCGGGCTACCGGCCGGCGCTCAGCCAGGACGATCGAAGACGAGCGGTTGCTCACCGTCATCCACCAGCTGCACGAGCGCAACTACTTCGCCTACGGCTCCCGACGGATGTGGAAGGCGCTCTTGCGCTCTGGCGAGCTGCTCGGCCGCGGGCGAGTGGAGCGCCTGATGCGCACGCACGGCCTCCAGGGCGCCAAGCGCCGCGGCAAGCCGTGGCGCACGACCACGGCCGACCCGCTCGCGCGCCGCAGCCCGGATCTGGTGCAGCGCGACTTTCAAGCCTCTCGCCCTGATCAGTTGTGGTTCGCCGATTTCACCTACCTGCGCTGCTGGGAGGGCCTGGTGTTCTTCAGCTTTGTGATCGACGCCTACAGCCGCAAGATCGTCGGCTGGCAGTTCGCCAGCCACATGCGCACCACGCTCGTCCTCGACGCGCTGAGGATGGCGCTGCACCAGCGAGCACCCGGAGCTGACGTTGCGCTCGTGCATCACTCCGATGCCGGCGCCCAAGGCGAGTTCAACTGGTCCTCGCAACACCTTGATCTTGGAGGTGCTGATGGGCGGCCCGGCAGGAGCCTTCCCACCATGCCCAGGAACTGACGGTCGCTGCTCAGGCCAGTGGCGGCTTGTGCGACGGCAAGCGCGATCAGCTCGGGGTCGCTGATTAGTCCGGGCGGGCCGGGTCGAGGGATCGACAGCGACGTGGCGAACACATACGCTGCAACGACGAGGGTCTCCAGCTCAGCGGTCATCTCGTGCTCCAATCACGAGTTGGCAGGACTGGAGGCCCTCTTCTTATCTCAACGGCGCACTCCTGCTGCGCGGCTCAACCCACATCAAGCCTCTAGGCGGCAAGAGCGGGCGCATACTCGACACATGGCCAAAGCACAACGCAGGATGGAGCAGGATCGCGAGCCCCGTGAGTCTCGGGACGCGCTGAGGGGCCGCGTTGCGGAACTAGTCGACTTTTCCGTTCCCTCGTCGGCCCCTGATTTGAAGGTCTTAGAGGAGCGGGGTCGCGACGGATATAACGAGCAGCTAGTGCGCTACACCTCGGGAGATCGGGTTGAGAGCCCGGCGCTCCTCCTGCTGCCCGAAGGCGAGGGACCTTTCCCCGCTGTCGTTGCCTATCACCAACACCACAGCCAGTGGCATATCGGCAAGAGCGAGGTGGCAGGGCTGGCGGGGGACCCTGACCAGGCCTTGGGACCGGGCCTGGCAAGACGCGGCGTCGCCGTTCTCGCGCCAGACACCATCGGCTTCGAGGATCGGCGGCGCTCGCGGGCCGGAACTGCCCCGGGTGACGACGACGAAAGGCAGTACTACAACGAGATGGCGTATCGACTGCTCGACGGCGAGCTTCTGATGAGCACCATTCTCGCTGACGGCGCCCAGGCCATGTCCGTGCTCGGGCAAGTGCAGGGAGTCGATCGCGGCCGGATCGGCGTGGTCGGACATTCGATGGGCGGTACCACGGCGTTGTTTCATGGCGCGCTGGACGAGCGCGTGCGCTTCGTGTGTGCAAGCGGTACGGCGGCTACCTATCGGGCGAAGATGGCTGCTGGGACCGGCATTGAGGCGTCGCTGGTTATCCCTGGCATTCGGAAGGTTGCCGACATCGATGACGTCGCGACGCTGATTGCGCCGCGCCCGCTGCTGCTAGTTTCAGCCGCTGAGGATCCGTATTCGCAGGACGCCGACGACATCGCCGAGCATGCACGCAATACCTACGCGGCACTCAGCGCAGAAGACGCTCTCCGCCATGTTCGATTCTCTGGCGGACATGCGCTGACTAAAGAGCGCGTCGACCTCATCGACGAGTGGGTCCTGGCACAATCGCAACCCTAGAGCCAGCTATTTTCGGGCCTGGATAGCGTCGAGAGCCCGCCGGCGGGCTTGCCTGGCGACCGGCTCCACGAGATCCTCAAGGAACGAATCCGGGTTCCAACGTTGTACCCGGGTCCGCATTTCGTCGGGCTTATGGCCCTGTAGAGCCGAAACTGCGAATCAAAGTCAGGCACGTCTCGGCTGGCGCCGAGCTCAGGCCTGCTCCGCGCCGTGGCGAGCGCTCGGCCTCGCCGCGAGCGCTGCGGACAGCAACAGCACGGCTGCGACCTCGACGATCGTGACCAGCGCGACCGGCGTGCGGAAGCCGCCCTCGTGCCACCCGAACAGGCCTTGGCCGTAGCTGACGACGAGACTGCCGAGCGCGACCACCGAGATGACCACACCGGCCAGCGCGGCGGCCGTTCGCGTCCGCCGGTATGGGAGGCCGACGACGGCAACGAGGCACGCTGCCGCGTTCGCTAGGAACAGCGGCCCGACCCAGTTCACTTCGTGGAAGATCACGACGTACTGCTGGATGTGCACCGCGGCCTCGCCCGCGAGCATCAGCGCGCCGAGCGCGTACGCCGCGGGCACGGCCGCCGCGAGGGCAGCCGTGCTGATCGACGGACTTGTGCGTGGGCGCGTAGCCGAACGCTGAACGGGAGTGCTAGTAGCCAAGGCCGCCACCCCCGCTGGTGCTCGAGCTCGACGGCTGTGCGGAGACCTGGTTTCCGGCCGCGTTCAACGCGAACCATGCGGCGCCAAAGGCGGACAGGCCCTGTCCATTGGTTTCGCCCGCTTTCTGATCCTGCGCAAAGAGGTACAGCGGGTGGCCGTTGTAGGTGAGCTGTGTCGTCCCTTCGGGGCGCGTAGCCGTGCTTACGAGCGAGGCGTTAATTCCCTTACCTAGCGTCGGCTTGCCCTTTACGAGCAGCGGCGGCCAGGCACCGGCGCACGCACCCGTGCACGCGCTTTTCGTGCCCTGGTCCGCCTTGAACAGGTACAGGGCGCGGCCTTGTGAGTTGACGAGGATCTGGCCGATACCCGTGTTCGAGATGCCCACGGTGGCCGCCCGACCGCTCGCAGTCTTCGGAGGCGCCGACGACGCGGCGGTTGCGCTTCCGCCGCCACATCCCGCAGCGACTGTCGCAAGCACGGCCAGCCCGCCGGCACCCAGAACGCCAATTGACCTTGATCTGTTGCGAGTCATGCTCGCTCCTTTCGTTCAGAAGAGCGGGGCTCGCTTGACGCGGAGCCCGCCGTTCTCTCAATGCTCCCGCTGGGCGTCGCGGATGTCGTCGGCTGCGCGAGGACTCTTTTATCTACACCGCCTACCGCACGCGCGCGCCCCGGGTGAACCGTGCGCCGTACGCGAGGGAGCCGTCGGCCCAGGCGTGCGCGCTCAGCGCACCGCTCGCGGAGCGAAGGGTCGACGGCCCAACAACGTCGGTGGCATGTCGAGCTAGAGGATGAACGCTCGGCGCCTGAGACCCGAACCGGGAAGACGCTGGTGACGCGACCGCTCCGCCTACCGCGCCGGGAGTAGAGGATCGGTCGCCGGGCGTCGACTGAAGCAGGAGAAAGAGTCGCCCTAAAGCCGACGACAAACGCGAGCGCCGCATCCAACATTGAAGACGTGATGTGGGGCCGCCGTCGCTTGTGGCGGGGGCCGAGGCCACTCTCCCCCGACCAAAGGAGTGAACATGCTTAACCCCTCCAGACCGATAGCGACGCTCGCCAGTGCGGCAGGCCTGGCGCTCGCGCCGCTGGCCTTTGCCGCGTGCGGTGGCGGCGGCGCGACCGCGGCGAAGCCGCCGCCGAAGACGACCTCCACATCCCCGACCTCCACCTCCCCGACCAGTATCGGGACCCGGAAGACGGCACTGGGAACGATCCTCGTCGACTCGCGGGGCCGCACACTGTATCTCTTCACCCACGACTCGGGTGATACGAGCAGGTGCACCGGCGCCTGCGCGACCGCATGGCCGCCGCTCGCTGCCAACGGCACGCCGACCGCCGCGGCCGGGGCTACCGCCTCGTTGCTCGGAACCACGAAACGAGCTGACGGAACGACGCAAGTCACCTACAACGCCCACCCGCTGTACCGGTTCGTGAAGGACGTGAATCCGGGCCAGACCAACGGCCAGGGTGTGGTGGCCTTCGGCGGCTCGTGGTTCGCAGTGACGGCCGCCGGCAACAAGGCGGGGCACCCGTCGAGCTCCAACGCAAGCTCGCAACGTGCTGCGGCGGCTCCCAGACCGGTTGCGCCTAAGCCCGTGCGGGAACCGGTTGCGCCGAAGCCCGCGCCCGAACCGGAAGCGCCTAAGCCCGCGCCCAAGCCGGCGCCCGCCCCAAAGGCGGAACCTCCGGCCGCGGGCGGGATTCCGCAGAACGGTGGCGGTGACGGCGACGCCGACAACAACGGCGGCCCGAGCGACGGCGACGGGAGCGTGTAGGACGATGGGACGGACGCGCGCCGCAATAGGACTCTCCGCTGTCGGCGCCGGCGTGGTGGCTTTGATCATCGCGCTCGCCGCCGCAGGCGGTACCAGCCCGCGGCGCGCGTCCGGGCCGTTTGCCTGGCTGCGGCCAGCCTCGCCGCCGGTGGGGTGGCACGTCGCTCGCACCCCAGACGGGGCGGCGCTCGCGTATCCGCCGCAGTGGACCGCCATCAAGACGGATCCGGGCACGGCATCGGTGGCGCTTCGCGGCAACGGTCGCCGGATCGACGGCTACCTCAACGTGACTCCCAAGCAGGGAGCCGAGACGCTCGCAAACTGGAGTCGATCCCGTCCCCAGAAAAACCGTGCGGAGGGTGCCCGGAAAGTGCGCCTTGTTGCCGCCATCCGCGATGCGCCCTTCCGCTCCGCACGCGGCTCATGCGTCGTCGACACGTACACCACCTCGCTCGCTACCTACCAGGAGATCGCATGCCTGGTCTCCGGCCACGGCGCCAGCGAGGTGGTGGTCGCCGCGGCCCCGACTCGGCTCTGGCAGGAACGCTCAGCGGTGCTCGAGCGAGCCGTGTCGAGCTTCGTGGTGTGACTGCGAGCGGTGGTGTGAGTGTAAGCGGCGCTAGGGCTAGGCGAGCGCGAAGCTCGCGGCAGCGGCGGCGCCGGCAGCGCCCGCGGGATCTCTAGGGTGCACCAGCCCGGTCTCGTAAGCGAGCGTCACGATTTGAGCCCGATGGCGAGCGCGAAGCTTGGTCATCACCCTGCTGACGTGCGTCTTGGCCGTCGCCGGGGTCACGACGAGCTGCTCAGCGATCTCGTCGTTGCTCAGCCCGCCCGCTACGAGAGCCATGACCTCGAGCTCGCGCGCGGTCAGCTCTTCGAGCAGCTCTGGGCGGGCTCGCCGGGGGTCGGGCTGCGCGGCGAGCTCGTTGATCACGCGCCGAACGCCGCTCGGCGAGAGCGCTCCCTCGCCGGCGGCGACGGCCCGTATAGCGCGCGTCAGCTCGGCCGGCTCGGCGTCTCTGACCAGGAATCCGCTGGCTCCGGCGCGCAGCGAGGAGAAGATCTTCTGATCGTCGTCCGAGGCGCCGATTACCAGCACCCGAACCGACGAGGTATCCGCGTCCGCCAGGATCCGCTGCGTTACCGTCCCGGCATCCGTGCCAGGCACCGCGATGTCGATCAACAGGACGTCCGGGTCAACCTCTCGGGCGAGGGCGACGGCTTGCATCCCGTCGGCCGCCGCGCCGACCACCGTGACATCCGGCTCGGACTCGAGCAGCGCACCAAGCCCGGCCCGCGCTAGTCGGTCGCCGTGTGCCACCAGGACGCGGATCACGGGACCCGACCCAGGGTTCTCGGCATTGGCCGGTCCGAGCAGGACCAGGCTCCGCTCACGCCCCCCGGCAGGGGCGGCCTGTCGCGGATTGGGAAGGCTTATGGGCATCGTCTCTCCGATCTGGTGTGCGTAACGCCTCTGCATCGTGCCGCGCGCGAAGCAGTGCAGGCATACCCCTCGGCCCGAGAGACGCCTACGGGCGACCCCACGCGCAAAGGTAGGGCGCTCCCTACCCCCGGCGCACCTCGGGTTCTCCCTACCACGCCCCCGCCGACCCGATGCGATGATCGAGATGTATGCGCCGCTCCATACTGATTGTCGATGACGACCCGATCTTCGTGTCTCTCGCCACTCGCATCCTCACGCAGGCCGGACTCGATGTGGTGGCGACGGCCGACGATGCCGCCGGCGCAGTTGGAGCGGCCCGCGCCACGAAGCCCGCCGCCATGCTCGTCGACGTGGGCCTCCCGGACCGCGCGGGGGTCGACCTCGCGTACGAGCTGGCCGCGCTGCCGTGGCGGCCGCGGGTGGTGTTGACGTCCACAGACAGCGACGCCGGCTACGCGATCGAGGCCCCTGACGGACACCCCAAGCTGCCGTTCATCCCCAAGGACGAGCTCGCGAACGGCCGGCTGCCGGGGCTCCTGATGTCGTGGTAGGACAGATCGCCCGGCCGCGGGCGAGGGGAGTAACGTGACGGCGTGTCGAAGCGCGTTCGCGTAGTCATCGGCGAGGACGACGTCCTGATGCGCGAGGGAATCGCGCGCCTGCTCACGGAGGCCGGGTTCGATGTCGTCAGCCAGGCAGGCGATGCCGAGGCGTTCCTGCGCAAGGCGCTCGCGCACAAGCCTGACGTCGCGGTCGTCGACATCCAGATGCCACCGGGAAGGGCCGACGACGGGCTGCGTGCGGCGCTCGAGCTGCGGCGCCTGCTGCCCGACACCGGTGTGCTGGTGCTCTCCCAGTACTACGAGGAGGACTACGCACTGGACCTCATCGGCGACAGTGCAGAGGGCGTCGGCTACCTGCTGAAGGAGCGCGTAGGCGACGTCGATGCGTTCACGGACGCCGTTGCGCGCGTCGCGAACGGGGGCAGCGCTCTCGATCCGGAGGTGATCGGGCGCATGCTCGGGCGCCGTCGCCATGAAGGGCCGCTCGACGAGCTCAGTCCCCGCGAGCGCGATGTCCTCGGCCATCTAGCAGAAGGCAAGTCCAACCACGGGATCGCCGAGTCACTCGTCGTAACCACGGCCGCGGTGGAGAAGCACATAACCAGCATCTTCCAGAAGCTGGGGCTCGACGCGAGCCCGACAGAGCATCGACGTGTGATGGCCGCGCTGACCTACCTGCGCGATCCTGCGCACTAAGCAGCGCGCAACTCGAGGGTCCGCACGGCTGAACGGGAGGACCGCAACCCGGTCAACGACGGCGTTAGCGGACGCCCGCATCTGCAGCAGACCCAGTCGCCGTCCTGGTCGCGCGACGCCATCACCTCGCGGTCCGCGCAACGGCAGCTCGGGGCATGGTGGGGCGCGAACACACTCATTTGATGGCACGCCGGCTTGTGGTTGAGATCGCTGGTGCTCATGTTCTTCTCCTTGGGTTGTCTGGGGCCCGGATCACTCACGCGTGCACGCGTGCACGCGTGCTCTGCTCGGCGCCCGCACGTGCGAGCTCTCTCGGACTTCGGCCGGCCGGCTGCGACTGCGTGTTTCATACTCGAGCCGCTCCCGGCCGTGCACCGGCCAGCCGCTCCTCGCCGCCCAACAGCTGCTCGATCCGATCGATGACCGAGCGGTAAACGCTCGCCGCGCGTTCCTCGCGGTCCAGGGCCGCGCCGTACGCCGCAAACGGGAGCGCGGCGTCGGTCCGCGGCGCCCTCGACCACACCCCGTACGCCGCGTTCACCGCTTCGCACTCCGCGAGCCAGTCGAGGTAGCGTGCGAACGCTTCGTCGATGAGCTGGTCGCGCACCCACTGGTCGAACTCGCGTCGCTGAAAGAGTCGCCGGCTCATCGCGATTGGGAGCGGTAGGAACGGGTTCTGCCATCCGGCCGCGGCGGTGAGACGAATGTCTTGCCAACCATGCGCACACCTTTGCGCCGGGACGGACGGGCCGCCATACCCCCGTCCCCGAGACATCGTTCCGCCGGACCGGAGCGCAGGGGTGGGGTCAGCCCTACCTTCGGGGTCGTCCGGACCATCGCGCGCACGCGAGCGCGGTGCCCTCGCGATGCCCACGATGTGGGCTAGCCTTGCCTCGTGACGGCATTGAGACGCGCGCGACGGCTCTCTGCGGGCGTCGAGGTGGCGCTCGCGTTCGCCGCTGGCGGCGCCTCCTTTGCGCTCGCGTCCACGGTCCTGGTGGCCAACAGTTCTGACGTCCTGGCCACGCTGCTCGCGGTGCTCGCCGTGCTCGGCGTCGTGGCGGTCGTGCGGTACTGGGGAGTGGCCTTGGCCGTGCCGGCAGCCGTTGCGGTCCTGCTCTCCTACGACTGGTACTTCGTCCCCCCGACACACCCCCACAGCTTCCCGGACGCCACGAACCTCGGGTACCTGCTCGCCTACATCGCAACGGGCGTCCTGATCGGCGAGCTGACCGCCCACGCCGGCAGGCGCGCCGACACCTCGGAGTCCGCTCGCGACGAGCTCGACGAGGAGCAGGCCGCCCTGCGCCGCGTGGCCACGCTGGTGGCGCGCGGTGAGCCACCCAAAGCGGTCTTCGCCGTCGTGGCCGAGGAGGCGGGAGCGATGCTGAACGTGGACGGGGCGCGCGTCGTGCGCTTCATCGGTGAGGATGAAATCCTGCAGCTTGAGGGCTGGACAGCGGCAGGCCTCGAGCCGCTGCCGGTGGGGCCGCTGAAGCTCGAGAACACCTCGCTGGCGACCGAGGTCATGCGCACCGGTCGTGCCGTCCGGATCGAGGACTACGCAAGCGTAAACCGCGTGGTTCCCTGGTTCATCCAGCAGCTCGGCATACGCTCCGGCGTCGCCGCCCCGATCGTTGTGGACGGGCGCGTCTGGGGCGCGATGCTCGCATGGTCCCTCGAGCCACGGCCGCTTCCCGCCGACGCCGAACGGCGTCTGGTCGCGTTCACCGAGCTCGTGGGGATGGCTATCTCGAACACGGCGAGCCGGGAGGAGCTCGCGCTGCTCGCTCGCGAGCAGGAAGCGCTGAGACGTGTCGCCACGCTTGTTGCGGGTGGCGCGTCTCCTCCCGAGGTCTTCCAGGCGGTATCGCATGAGGTCGGGCTACTGCTCGGTGTCAACGCCACGTACTTGGCGCGCTTCGACGCCGGTGGCGGGGTGACGAACGTCGGCAGCTGGAGCGTCGACGGCAGACTCGCGCCGGTGGGGGGAAACCGGATCGGGCCTGACGACACGGGGGTCGCCGCGACGGTGTTCAGAAGCGGTCGGCCGGCGCGGGTTGAAAACTACGATGACGTCTCCGCCCACGTGGCAGCCGATGCCCGACGGCTCGGCATCCGATCGGCGGTGGGCGCGCCGATCATCGTGGACGGACGACTCTGGGGGGCGATGATGGCCGCCTCGGGAGATCCCGAGCCGCTCGGGCCGGCGGCGGAGTCGAAGATCGCGGCCTTCACCGAGCTCGTCGCGACGGCGATCTCCAACGCCGAGGCGCGCGTGGAGCTGGGACTGCTCGCCGAGGAGCAGGCCGCCCTGCGACGGGTGGCGACGCTCGTCGCGCGCGGTGGCTCACCGGCTGAGGTGTTCGCAAAGGTGGCCGAGGAGGTGGGGCGACTCCTGGGCGTGGAGAGCGCGTGGATGCAGCGCTACGAGCCCGACGGCAATTCGACGGTCGTCGCGATATGGGGCGAGCTCGCCGACGCCTTTCCGGTTGGCACACACCTGAACCTGGAGGGGGAGAACGTCGGCGCGATCGTACGTGACACAGGGCAGCCCGCTCGCATCGATGACTATTCGCACATATCAGCTCCGATGGCGACCTATGCGCGGGAGAGCGGCGTTCGCTCGGCGGTCGGGAGCCCGATCGTCGTGGATGGCGAGCTGTGGGGTTCGATGACCGCCGTGAGGCTACGCGCCGAGACGCTGCCGGCGGGCGCCGAGTCACGGATCGGGGAGTTCACCGAGCTCGTGGCCACCGCGATCTCGAACGTCCAGGCGCGCTCAGAGCTGGCTGCGTCACGAGCGCGAATCGTCGCGGCCACGGACGAGGAGCGCCGTCGGGTCGTTCGTGACCTGCACGATGGCGGCCAGCAGCGGCTGGTCCACACGGTCGTCACGCTCAAGCTGGCGCGCCGCGCGCTGGGCGACGACGCCGGCGCCGCCCGGGCGCTCGTGACAGAGGCTCTCGAACACGCAGAGGGGGCCACCGCCGAGCTGCGCGAGCTCGCCCACGGCATCCTCCCCTCGGTCCTCACGCGCGGTGGGCTGCGCGCCGGCGTGGTCGCGCTGGCCTCGCGGATGCCGGTGCCGGTCGACATCGGCATATCCGCGGAGCGCTTCCCTTCAGCGGTCGAGGCGACCGCCTACTTCATCGTGGCCGAGGCGCTTACCAACGTGGCAAAGCACGCTCACGCCCGTCATGCACAGGTCACCGCCCGGGTCACGGACGGCGCGCTGCAGGTGCAGGTCCGAGACGACGGCGTCGGAGGCGCCCACCCGGACGGAGGCGGGCTGCTCGGGCTCGCCGACCGGCTTGGGGTACTCGACGGAAGCCTGCGTGTGGACAGCCCATGCGACGGTGGCACGCTGATCGCGGCCGACATTCCGATCCGCTAGCTACAGCTCCCACCGGCACCGTGTCGCGCGCTTTGGCCCGGCCCACGAAGGGCCGGACCGCCGCCAGTCGGCGCCCCGCCCGCTACCTACTGCAAGGACGCCGACTGCGACGGGGGCGGGCCATGGGACGAGCGCGAGGCTGAGCCCCGCGCGGCGTACCCGGCTTACCCGAACAGCTCGATCACCGAGCTGAAGTTCCCGTCTTTGAACCCTTCCGGGCTATTGCAGCTGGTGACGCCGAGGTTCTGTTCTTCGGTGCCGCTGGTGAGCACCTGCGGGTTCTCGGAGCCGACGACATTGCCGCGCGTGTCGTAGAGCAGCGCAGGGACAAGTCCAACGGCATTGTCCCCTGCAGCCCGCACGATCCCCGGCAGACCTTTGACCCGAGCTTCGAACGGACCAAATGCGCAGGTTGATCCCGTACCTTGGAGGCCCCGGTAGGTGAGTGTCCCGCTGCAGTCGCCCGCCAGCGGACCCGTGGCTATGAACGGCAGCGGTTCGGTGGACGGCGTGTTCGTGATCCCTTGGCCGGTGTACGAGACCCTCCCAGTCGGATTGTCGGGTGTGCCGCCCCAGGTGCAGGTTGATGTTGTCGCCTGCGCGGATGTCGCTCCCCATCCGCCGTCCATCAATGATGCGGCGGCAATCGCCGTGACTGCGAGGATCGCTCGTGGTCTCATTCGTCTTGTCTCCCTTCGTTCGCGCCGGGACACGGCGCGCACGGTCGTGCTGTGTTCCTGGATGGGCCGGCAGCGCCTCTGCTATCGCGTTCGCCGCGCCGACTCACCAGGAAAGGAGACTACTGTAGCAGATACTTATATAAGTCTCTAATAAATAATATAATAACCCAGCTCACGGGAGGACCCCGGCGGCGCGCAGCTCCTCGACGTTCAAGGCGAGGTCTCGCCAGGGGTCGCGGCCGGGATCGCCACCCGAGGCTGCGAGCGCGAGCCTCGGCAGGTAGTGCTGCCAGCCCGCTCGATGCAGGGCTACGGCCTCGGGCTTCAGGCGCCTGTGCGCAAGCCGCACGAGAGTGTCCTCGCCGTCGCGGGTCAGCGAGACCTCCACCAGTGTCGACTGGGGTGGAGTCTTGAAGAGGGCTGTCTCCCAACCCCACGTGAAGACGACCCCGTCGAGGTCGATCCACCTCGATGAACTCGCCGAGCATCGTCGCCTGCCCGGACGGGTTGATCCTGCAGACCCCGCCAGGACGGGGATCGAGCGTCGCCTCCGTGCCCATCCACTCGACCATCTTCGCCGGGTCGGTGAAGTAGTCAAAGACGCTGTCCGGGCTCGCCGCCACGCGGACCTCGTGCTCGACGAGGCCGTCAGTTCTGCTTTGCTCTGCGGCCATCTCGCTCGGCGCGCTCCTCCTTCTCGGCGACCTCCTTCAGCCGGTCCAACCTGGTCGGCAGAACCTCGGCGAGAAAGTCGTGCAGCTCGACGAGGCCGTCCGCCCGCACGCTCAGCATCCGCTTGGTACCGTCGCGGCGCTCGCTGATCAGCCCCACTTCCTTGAGCACCTTCAGATGCTGAGAGATCGCCGGCTGGGTCACCGCGAAGCGCGATGCGATCTGACCAGCGCTCAACTCTCCTGCTGACAGCAGCCTCAGGATGTCGCGCCGCTTCGGCTGAGCAAGGGCGTTGAAAACCTCCATCCTGGATAGCTTAGCATAGTCTTATATAAGCAAGCCCAGACGGTGCATCCGCGCGCATGCGCTTGGGTTCGCGAGCGGCCTACGGAGTGGCCGCGCGCACTCTCGCATGGCGGTTAGCAGGTAGTTCGAAGGTCGGGGAGGCCGGGGGCGCAAACGGACGCTGGCCGTGAAGACACGGGCGGACTTCACCGGGATCGTGGTTGCCCGTAACGAATCACGAAAAGGAGACGGGCAAATGGCACTACTAGTACCTACGCAAACCGCAGAGAAGACCCGCGCCAAGGTCGTTGGCGCCGCCGTCGGGGCAGTCGCGATCGTCCTGATCGTCCTTGCCGCCGCGGGAGTCTTCAGCAGCTCGAGCACGATCGGCCAGGTCCACCTGGTGACTGCGGCGAGTGTCTCGCCGGCGACCCCCAACGCGCAGATGGACCCGTTCGGCGCACCGAGCGCAAAGGCGGACTACTCCGTTCCTCCGCCGCCCGGCCAGCCGACGCTCGTGCCGACGATCGGCACGAAGACGACGCAGCGCCTATACGGCGCGGACCCATTCCAGGAGGCCGTCTCGGTGACACAGCACGTGTGGCCCGCGGCGATCCCGCTGAATGCTCCGAACGAGAACAACAACGATCCGGACCGGCCGTGGGCGCTGACGCTTTTGACGCCTGACGAACCGCTCACCGCGATCACGGCGGTGCCGCTGCTGCACTTCCCCGACGACGCTCCGGTTCTCTACGTCAACAAGAACGGGATTCCGAAGATCACCGAAGACGAGATCAAGCGCCTCGGCGACACCGGGATCTCGCGCTACCACAACGTCGACGCCTTCCTGGTCGGCGCGGCAGCGAACCCGGGCGTCGAGAAGCAGCTCAAGGCGATCGGCCTCAAATACGCCACCGTCACGGCACCGAACGTGCCCGCGCTCGCGAACACGGTCGACAAGCTGTACGGGAGCATCCAGAACCCCGACACCGGCGTGCCCGACATGGGCAACGGCATGGAGAACGTGATGGTCGGGTCGATGCAGTCCTACCAGTATCTGCTGCCGGCCACGCACTGGGTCGCGCACATGGCCTCCGGGCTGCAGTGGGTGAACAAGAACTCGGTGCCACAGCCGACGATCGAAGCGCTCAAGCGCCGCCACGGGCAAGCGCGCATCTATCTGTTCGGCGGCCCAGAACAGATCTCCGGCGCTGTCGCCAATCAGCTCTCGCAGTACGGCACGGTGGTGCGCATCACGAACAACGACAACGTCGCGTTCAATGCCAATCCGACGGACACCCCGGTCGACACGGCGATCGCGTTCGCGAAGATGTGGGACGGCGCCGGTGAAGTGGGTTGGAAGATCACCGGTCCGGGCCACGGGTTCACGCTGGTGAACATCAACGACTGGCAGGGCGCGGTCGCGTCTGCGCCGCTCTCGCACCTGGGCTTCCACGCCCCGCTGCTGTTCACAACCAGCTCCGGGACGCTCCCTCCGGAACTGGAAGCCTATTACAAGTCCGTCGCGCCGACGTACACCACGACACCGGCGGACGGTCCCTACAACATGAGCTATGTGATCGGCAGCTGGAACCAGATCGCATGGCCCCAGCAGGCGCACGTCGACTACATCTCAGAGATGGGCAACCGTCGCCTCTGGAACACCACGACGGGCGGTGGCTACACCGACTCCTCGCCCACCCCCTAGCGACCCCTGGCAACACAGCGAACGCCCGGACCGGCCGCTCACCCCGGCCGGTCCGGGCCTCGCCGCTTCTCAACAGAACCTTCAAGCACGAACTGGAGCCGTGCACCATGCCCAGCGAACCAACGACATCCTTCTCGACCGCCGTCGCGACGATTCCGCAGCGCGCGCCTGTGCGCCCGGTCGTGTCGCTCATAACCCGCGGTCATCGCATCACACGCCGCCACCTGCAAATCGCACTCGGGTTGTTCTGGCTGCTCGACGGCGCGCTTCAGGCACAGCCCTTCATGTTCACGCGCGGCTTCGCGACGCAGGTGATCGCCGGCGTCGGAGAAGGCCAGCCGGGGTTCGTCTCGGCCCCGGTGCACTGGGCTTCGACCGTCATCGCGGCCCATCCCGTCGCCTGGAACATCCCGTTCGCCGCAATCCAGCTGTTGCTGGGGGTGGGGCTGCTCGTGCCGCGCACCGCCCGGGTCGCGCTCGGCGCGTCGATCGCATGGGCGCTGGGCGTGTGGTACCTCGGCGAGGGCCTCGGCGGGCTGGCAAGCGGCCACACCAGCCTGATCACGGGGGCGCCGGGCTCGGCGCTGATCTACGCCGTGCTCGCAGCCGCGGCCTGGCCGCGCGCGGACGACTCGCGCGAAGACCCCGCGCCCTGGCTGCCGTTCGCCTGGGCCGTGTTGTGGGTTGGGGCGGCTGTCTTTCAGGCGCTGCCTGGCCAGAACACCGGTACGGCGGTCGCGAGCGCTCTGACCGAAGGGACCTCCGAAGCCCCCGGCTGGCTCGCCAGCGTGGACAACTCGGCGGGCGCCTGGGCGGCTCACCACGGTCTGCTGCTGGTCACCCTAATGGTGGCGGCTGAGGCCCTGATCGGAGTCGGCGCGCTTGCGCGCAGGACCAAAACGCCCGCGGTCGCGCTCGGGCTGGCGCTGACGCTGGCACTCTGGATCCTGGGCCAGGATCTCGGGGCGCTCTACACCGGGCAAGCGACCGATCCGAACTCCGGAGCGGTGCTCGCATTCATGGCGATCGCACTGCTCGCCGGCTCCAGGGAATTCACCCCGAATTCCAGCTAGCGGGGGGTCGAGACTCCTGCCCGCGGGCCGCGCAGATTGGCGCTGGCCGTGCAGACAGAACGCCGTCGCCGCGAGATCCTCCGGGCCAGTTATTCCGCGAGTCACCTGATCACGGCAAAGGAGTCGAAGCAATGTCCACCAGAGCGAACGCCCCCAATCGAGCCCTCGCGCTCTCGGCGCTCGACGCCCCGCACGCAGCACGTCTGATCGACCTCTGGGACGCGTGGCTTTTCGCCGCGGCCGACGCGACCCTCGCGCTTGGAGACTGGAGCTGCGCGGCGGATGCCGAGAAGTCCGACGCCTACGCCGCCTATCGAGCCGCGCTCGATCGTGAGGAGCAGGCCGCCCTCGTGCTCGAGCGCTGCAGCCCGCCGCAAGGGATGAACTGATGTATGCACGAACGTCAAAAGTGCGCTAATTCATGCGAGCTTCAATGTGCGCCGGCGGCGCGAGTGCGATGCTCAGGAATATGCCCCTGCGCTGCCTCATCATCGACGACAACGCCCCCTTCATGGAGGCTGCGCGCACCCTCTTGGAGCGGCAGGGGATCAGCGTGGTGGGCGTCGCGACGACACCCGCCGAGGGGCTTCAGGGCGCCGAGGAGCTCCAACCGGATGTCGTCCTGGTGGACATCGACCTCGGGGTCCACAGCGGCTTCGACCTCGCCCGAGCACTGGCAGATGAGGGCTGCGCTGTCGCTTTCAACGTGATCCTCATCTCGACACATTCGGAGGAAGACTTCGCTGATCTCGTCGCGGAGAGCCCCGCCCTGGGCTTCATCGCCAAGTCGGATCTCTCGGCGGACGCGCTACGCCACATCCTCGATTGCCACCGGCGCCGCGACCCTCCTCGGCCTTAACGCGTGTCGAGAAACGTCAGTACGGCGAGAACACGCCGGTGGTCGTCCCCGGTGTCTGACAGAGGCAGCTTGCGGAGGATGCTGTGCACGTGCTTCTCGACGGTCCCCTCGGTCACCCAGAGCTCCCGTGCGATCCCGGCGTTCGAACGTCCTTCGGCCATGAGCGAGAGGACCTCGCGCTCACGGGGCGAGATCTCCTCGAGCGGGTCATCTGCGCGGCGTGCGGCCACGAGGTCCTGGACGAGCGCCGGGTCGACGGATCCGCCCTTGACGATCCGCTCGAGCGTCTCGGTGAACTCTCCCACGTCGGTTACGCGGCTCTTCAGCAAATAGCCGATACCCTGCCCGCTGGCCAGCAGGTCCATGGCGTGCTCGACCTCGACATGTGCCGAGAGGACGAGGATCGCCGTGTTGGGAAACTCCTCGCGGATGACGCGTGCGGCATCGAGACCCTCGGTGGTGTGCGTGGGCGGCATCCGGATGTCGATGAGGGCGAGCTGTGGCCGCTCCTCTCGGACGAGGGCGATCAACTCCTCGCCATCGCCGCACTGGCCGACGACCTCGAAGCCGGAGCGCTCGAGCAGGCCGGCGAGACCTTCGCGGAGGAGAACTTCGTCATCCGCCAGCGCCACGCGTGTGCGGCTCATCCTCACGCTGACTATAACCATCGGCTACGCTCAGGGCTGTGAGCGCGCTGGGGGATTTGATCGGCGCCTCCTCGAGGCGACCGTCGTCCACGCGTCGGGTGCTGGCGTGGGTTCTCGCGGTCGCCGGTCCGGCGCTGCTCGGGCTTGCGACGATGCCGTTTCGGTCGTCGTTCGGCCTCGCGGGTGGCCTGTTCTGCATGATCCTGGTCGTCGTGGCGGTCGCGGTAGCCGGCGGCCTGCGACCCGCCCTCACAGGTGTGGCGGCGAGCGTGCTGGCGGGGGCGTTCTTCCTCGCCCCCCCGGACAACGATTTGAGGGTCAGCCGTCTTGGCGACGGTCTCGCGCTGATCGCATTCGCGCTCGTCGGGACTGCCGTTGGGATCCTGGTCGGCGAGCTCGCACGCCTGGGCGAGCAACAGACGACCTCGCGGCGGGTCGAGACGGCGTTGCGACGGGTCGCCACGCTGGTGGCGCTCGGGCCGCCTGCGGCTGAGCTCTTCGCGGCGGTCACCCAGGAGGTGGGACAGCTGCTGCCCGTTGACTTCGCGATCATGGGCCGCTATGAGACTGACGGTACCGTCACATGCGTCGCCACTTGGGGCGCCCCAGTAGACCAATTTCCCGTTGGCAGCCGGTCGCGCATCGAGGGAAGGAACCTCGTGACGATCGTGCACCAGACGGGCCGTCCCGCCCGTGTCGACGGCTTTGAGCACGCTTCCGGCAGGGTCGCTGTCGTCGCCCGCAAGAGCGGCTTCCGCTCGAGCGTCGGGACGCCGATCGTCGTCGAGGGGCGCCTGTGGGGCGTGATGACGGTCGGCTCGACCCGTTTGGAGCCGCCGCTGCCGGCGGAGACCGAGGCGCGGCTCGCCTCTTTCACGGAGCTCCTGGCGACGGCGATCGCCAACGCGGAGAGCCGCGCTGAGATCGCTGCCTCACGAGCGCGAATCGTTGCCGCGGGCGACGAGACCAGGCGGCGAATCGAGCGCGATCTCCACGATGGCGCACAGCAGAGGCTGGTGTCACTCGGGCTCGAGCTGCGGGCGGTACAGGCCGGGGTACCTCCCGCGCTCGGCGAGCTCGAGGGCGAGCTCTCCCGTCTCGCCGACGGGCTGACCGGCGTGCAGGAGGAGCTACGGGAGTTCGCACACGGCATTCACCCGGCGATCCTGGCCGAGGGAGGCCTCGGGCCGGCGCTGAAGACGCTCGCCCGCCGCTCCACGGTGCCCGTCGAGCTCGACGTGGAAGCGCAGGTGCGGCTGCCTGAGCAGGTCAAGGTCGCGACGTACTACGTCGTCTCGGAGGCGCTCACGAATGCGGCCAAGCACGCGCACGCCTCTGTCGTCCGCGTGCAGGTGCGCTCGGACCAAGCGCTGCTTCGCCTGGGCGTCCGCGACGACGGCTCCGGCGGGGCCGACCCGGTACGGGGATCAGGCCTCGTCGGCTTGAAAGACCGCGTCGAGGCTCTCCGCGGGACGATCACCGTGCACAGCCCGCTCGGAGCGGGCACGTCCTTGGACGTCGAGCTTCCGCTCGAGCTTTCTGATTGACGCCGGGACCAGGTGAAGCAAACCCCTTTGGGGAACGATCTCTGTCGTCAGCCCGAAGCCGGCCCCACCGCCGTAGCGTTGCCCGCGGCGTGACGATCGACGAACTCCGTGATCGTCCGCGTCACGAGGTGGGCGTCGTCCCACATCGGCACGTGACCGCAGCCGGCGAGGACCAGGGGTTCGACCCCGGGTATCTCGCGGCGGAATCGCGCCGCGTGGCGCTCGGCTGGCAGCACACGGTCGAACTGCGGCGAGGCGAGTCGGACCGGGCACGCGATCCGCTCCAGTTCCCGGAGCACGAGGTCGTCGCGGTCGGAAGCCAGGGTGTCGATCACGTCCTTGGAGACGGTGCACCTCAGAGAGGACTGCGCGAGCTGGATCGCGTCCCAGGGGGCGACAAGCTCGCCATGGCGCATGATGTCGCGCAGCGCGAGACGTCGGACCCCGGGCCGGCGCACGATCGTGGCCATGCGCGAGGCGGTAGCGCGCGTGAGACGAAGCTGGCGCGCGAAGAAGCGCGCGAGTCGCGGCGCCTCGCCGTCACCCGGCGTCCAGCCACCGGCCGGCGCCAGAGCGACGACCGAGCGGGCACGACCGCGCTTTGCGAGCTCGAGCGCGAGCGCTCCTCCCATCGAGTTACCGACGACGTGCACGGTGTCGAGCCCGAGCTCGTCGAGATGGTCTTCAAGCAGGTCGGTGGAGCCGGCAAAGTTCAGCGGCGTGCCGGCCGGGAGAGCCTTGCCCCCATCGTGGCCCCCGAGGGTGGGTGCGACAACCTCGTAGCGAGCGACGAGCTCGGCGAGCAGCGGACGCCAGTGATGCCAAGCACCCGTGAACCCGTGCAGCAGCAGCAGTGGCTCGCCGGAGCCGGCGCGGTAGAGGGCAGGTGAGATCTCGGCCATGGCGTCCTACGAGCCCGTAAGGGAGAGCCGCTCGCGGGTGTCTGGCACGAGCCTGTTGCTGGCAGGTGCCTCGACTTGGTCCACGGCGAACAGCCGCCATTCGCCGGGCACGCCCTTTAGCGCGCGGGCGCCTCGGTCGCTGAACGATATGCCCGAGCCCACGACGAGGTCCTTGACCGTGCTGGAGACGATCACCTCGTCGGCGTCTGCGAGCGCGCCGATACGTGCACCGATGTTGACGGCCATGCCGCCGATGTCATCGCCAATCAGCTCGCACTCGCCGGTGTGCAGGCCCGCCCGCAGCTCGATGTCCAGAGATCGCACCTGGTCGGCGATCGCCCGGGCACAGCGAATCCCGCGCGCGGGACCATCGAAGGTGGCAAGCACGCCGTCGCCCATCGTCTTGACCTCGCGACCTCGTTGGCGCTCGAGCTCGGCGCGCATCAGCTCGTCGTGACGACCGACCAGCTCGCGCCAGCGCGCGTCGCCGAGCGCCGCGGCGCGCTCGGTGGAGCCGACGATGTCGGTGAACATCACGGTCGTGAGGATGCGATCGGACACGGGGGCCTGACGGGCGCCGGTGAGGAACTCCTCGATCTCCTCGGCGTAGCCATCGGCGTCGCCGTAGAAGGGGATGTGGTCCATCCCCGGCAGCACGACCAGCCGGGCGCCGGGAATGCGCTCGGCCGTGTAGCGCGCGCACTCGACGGGAACGAACTCCTCGGCCCGGTGGAGGACGAGCGTCGGCACACGGAGGGTTGGCAGGAGATCCCGCACGTCGGTTTCAAGCACCATGTCGATGAGGGTTCGCGCCATCTGTGGACTGGCCGCCGAGCGCTCGAAGATGCCGCGTCCGATGCGATCGAGCTCGCTGTCGGCGCTCGGGGCCATGTGCGCAAGCGTGCGCCCCTCACCCCAATGGTCGGTTGCAGCGCGCACGCTTTGGACCACGTCGACCCAGCGCTGCCCGCCTGGATTGTCATCGGGGTCCGCGGTTCCGTTCGGAAACGTGCCGCACAGAAGCAGAGCGCGCGTTCGCTCGGGATAGGTGGCCGCGAACAGGATGCTCATCGCGCCACCCTCCGAAAGGCCGAACAGCGCGGCGCGCTCGGAGCCGGCAGCATCCATCACGGCGCGCACGTCGTCCATGCGGTCCTCGAGCGGAGCCGGGCCGGCGACCGGATCCGAAAGCCCCGTGCCGCGCTTGTCGAACATGATCAACCGCGAGAACGACGCGAGCTTCTCGAGGAAGCGCGCGATTCGCGGATCCGCCCACTGCAGGTCAAGGTGCGGGATGAAGCCCGGCACGAAGACGAGATCGAACGGACCGTCGCCGACGACCTGATAGGCGATGTTGACCTCGCCGCTCTTCGCGTAGCGTGTCTGCGGAGGCATCGAGCATCCAAGGCTACTCCGGCACCGCCCGCCGCCGACGCTTCAGGCCGGCCCGCCCAGGTACTCAGACTCCAGCACGAGGTCCTTGAGCAGCGACTGGTACTCGACGTGCGTGTCGTGCTCGGTCGTGCGCCACGCCTTGCCCTCCGCCTCTCCCATGTAGGTCCTGTACTTCGGCGCGCCGGGGAACTTGACGTTGTCGGCGAGGACGATCGAGCCGGGATGCAGCCAGCGCTGATCGAGGATGCGCTCGAGGTCGGGGAGGTAGGCGTCCTTGTCGTGGTCGACGAACACGAAGTCGACCGCTCCGTCGGTGAAGCCGAACTCGCTGCGCAGCCCGTCGATGGTCGCCCCGCCGTCGCCGAGCGTTCCCACGACCACGGTCAGCCGGTCGCCTACGCCCGCGTGACTCCAGATGCGGCGGGCGATCTCGGCGTTCGCCGGGCTGAACTCGATCGAGCACAGCCGGGCATCCGCCGGCATGACCCTGGCGATCCGCAACCCGCTGTAGCCGCAGTACGTCCCCAACTCGAGCAGCAGTGACGGCGAGGCGCGCCGCACAGCCCGATCGAGAAGCTCGCCCTTCTCGTCGCCGACGTTGATCATTACGCTGCGCGTCAGGCAGAAGTCGTCGATCACTCGGATCGTGTCGTCGAGGTCGCCCGCGCGGGCGTTGGCGAGCACGTGGGCAGCCAGCGCCTCCTCGCGTCCATCGCCAACCTGCCAGTCCCGGGTCAGCTTGCGCATGCCGAAGAGCATCCGCAGGACCGACCACCGCAGGAACGGAAGCCGCCTCCCCCCAATCTCCAGGATGCGCGTCAAGGCGTAGCCGATCTCCCCATTACCAGCGCGATCTTGGCAGATCGCCGGACCGGAGGAGCCCGTCCGTCACGTTCAGCGGCGGAACTCCTCGGCCGGCTTGAAGTGGGATTGCCTGTCCCCCATCTCGTTTCGCCACCACCTCTCGCGGCGCCAGCGGGCGTAGCGGTCCTGGAGACGCTCAACGGTCGCGCTGCGGCGGCGCAGGGTGTCGACTGCGAGGATCGCCGGCGCCTGCAGCAGTGGGTGCAGGGCCCAGGGCCAGGGCCTGGGCATGTCGTACCGCCGGTAGAAGCGGCCGGGCAGGAAGTAGCGCGTGTAGCCGACCTGCGCGCGGTAGTTGATCTCGTCGCGCAGCCGCTTGCGCCATCGGGTGCCGGCCTTCGGGGTGAACGCGCGCGGGTAGGACTCGACCAGCTCTACTCCGTCGGCGCCGGCTGTCCTGGCGCACTTGAGCAGGAACACGGTGCTGAGCTGGAGTCCTTCCTTTACCGTCTCGGGATACCAGCGGGGCTGCACTCCGAGCAGGTGGCCGATGTAGCGCCAGTAGTGCATCATCGCCTCGATCTCGCGGATCGAGGTGCGGTATCCCATCAGGTGCATCGCCAGTCCGGGTGTGAGGCTCGAGGACATCAGCGTGATCAGCGCGTCGGACTGGCTGATCGGCACACCCCACGCATCGAGGTCCCAGTCGGGGTGGGCGAGCAGCCGCCGGCGCAGGAAGACGTGCATGATCCGTACGCGCATCGCGGTTGCGCGGCCCGCACCGCCGGGCTCGAGCCCGCCGGGCTCGGAGACGTCGATCCAGAAACGGGCAGTCTCCATGAAGCGGTTCAGCGCGCTGTCGCCCGCATACGTTCCCGTGAACGCGAGCGGCTTGACGATCGAGCTCTCCGTGTAACCGAGCAGCGTCTCGACGCCGGCGAAGCTGAAGACCGCCGGTCCGTATCGGCGGAACAGCGCCGCGCCTCGCTCGACGAGATCTCGCTCGAGCCAGTCGGGCGGCCGCTCGAACTCGTCGAACAGGCGGCTCATCGACTGCGGCGGGTCGGCGACCGAGTCGAGCCCCTGCGCGATCGCCTGGTCGAGCATCCGACGCCCCTCGTTCGCTCCTCGGGAGATGTACACCTCGTCCACGAACGCCTCGGCGACCGGATCGGCGTCGTAGTAGCCGTGCGCGAACGCGCGCACGTGCGCGTCGTCGGGGATCGGGTCGAACCGCAGCAGCTTCTGGCAGGCGTCACGCGCGCGCCGCACTCGACGGCCGTCGACGCGCTGCCAGAAGCCGAGGAACTCGCCGGGGATGCGGTCCTCGTTGGCTGCGATCGTCGTCGGCGACTGCGACGGGGGTATCGCTGTCGCCGGGGTTGCGACGGTCATGCGGTCGCCTGGCGAAGCGTGATCGCGACATCGAGCTGAACCGCGCGTGGCACCATCCCCCTCGCGCCTCGGATCCCGAGCGCGACACGATCCACCTCGGTGTGACAGGCGAGCTCGACAAGCCCGTCGGTTGGGGCATGGAGCGTCACGTCCAGCGGCAGCCGCGTGCGGGTGTCCGCCACGATCAGCTCGCCGTCGATGCGCGCCCTGCCCGGATGCCGGCTGGAGATCGAGTGCGCTTCATACCGAAGCTGCGGGTGGCGCTCGACGTGGAAGAAGGCTCGTGAGCGAAGGTGCCGGTCACGCATCCGGTTGCCGGTGTCGATCGACGATGAGTCGATCACGAGGGCGCCGGAAGCGTAAGCGTCGTCGACGACGAGGTCTCCAGACACCGCGCCGAACCGCCCCGGAGTCTTCACGAGTCCGGCGAGCGTGCGGGCGACGAAGCGTGCGTGCGAAGCATACGGATCGACCAGCCAGCGCCCCGATGGGACAGGTGGCCTTTGCAGGGTCGGCTGGGGTGTCTCGCGGTCGGCTGTGATCGGCATGACTTGCTCCTTCTCGCTTCGGGATCGCTTTCGCATGCACCGTACTACAGATGTTGATAGCTGTCAACTTCTTTGTGGTCAGTTGTCCGTTTGTCCGCTAGCATGGGGTCATGGCCCAGACCAGCGCAGGCAAGCGGGCGGGGCGGCCCAAGGCGCAGGACGCCCCGGTCACGCTCGAGCAGATCCTCGATGCCGCATTCCGCGCATTCGCGACCTACGGCTACGACGGCGTCGCGGTGCGCACGCTGAACCGCGAGCTCGGCGTCAGCCACAACCTCATTCACCAACGCTTCGGCTCGAAGCTTGGCCTGTGGTACGCGGCGGTCGACAGGGCGTTCGGCCAGCAGATCGCCGAGCTCGCGACCGCGTTCGACCCAACGCTCGCCGACCCGCTCGACCAGCTCAACCACGCGATTCGCCGCTTCGTGCTCTACAACGCCGAGCGTCCCGAGCTGCTCGGGATCATGAACATCGAGGGACGCGTCGAGGGCGAGCGGCTCGACTACATCTACGACAACTACATCGCGCCGGCGCTCGCACCGCTGGGGCGGCTGCTCGACTACCTCCGCGAGGAGGGTCGCATCCGGCCGATCAGCCTACAGGCGCTCTTCTTCCTGATCGCGCACGGCGCCGCCGCCCCGTTCACGCTCGCCCCGCTTGCGCGCCACTTCGAGAACGCGGACCCACTCGACCCAAAGCAGGCCGCCAAGCAAGCCACGCTCACCGCCGACCTGATCACGAGCGGATTGCGCCTCGAGCGACAGTGAGCCGAGCGGCGAAGAACGACAGGATCTCGTCGCGTGCGGCGAGCGTCGGTTGGCCGGCTTCGTCGATCAGGTGGGCGGTGACCACGCTGTGCGGGCTCGCCACGACATGCTCGAAGAACGGCGGAGGGGCGGGGTTGGCGGCGCCGTCGGGAAGCACTCGCGCGATGAAGCGCTCGCCGAGCGCCTCGGAGTAGGCGGCGAAACGCTGGGCGCCGCAGTGCCTGTCGCCCTGGAAGCGGTAGGCCATGACGGTCAGGTCCTCCCGATCGAGACGCTCGCGAACGGACAGGAGCTCCTCGGGAGCGATCTCCAACGCGGCGGGATCGTCGAGCGGCAGCGAAGGCTGGGACAGGACGGGTGCGAGCATCGCCGGCTCGAGCATCATCGTCAGCGCGAAGTTGCCCGTGAAGCACATCCCGATCGCGCCAACGCCGGGGCCGCCGCACTGCTCGTGCGCCAATCTCGCCAGCGACCGCAGCCACACGGTCACCGGGCTCGACTCCATGGCCGCGAATGCGCGGAACTCGGCGCTCATGCACGCGCGCTGCAGGACGCCGGTGCCCTCCTCGACCTCCGGCACCGCACCGTCGCGGCCGAACAGCGAGGGCATGTACACGGTGAACCCCGCGTCGCGAACCCAGCGACTGAAGCGAGCGACCTGCGGGCTGATGCCAGGCATCTCGGTCATCACGATGACCGCCGGTCCGCCGCCCGCCACATGCACGGTCTTGGAGATCCCGTCGAGCGTGACCGCGCGAGGATCGAAGTCCTCGAGCCGATCGTCCTCGTTCATGTTCCGGTGCGGCATCCTCGCAGCCCCCTCTCTCGTTGAGCCGAGAATATAGACGATCGTCCGTATAATTATTATTTATGATGAGGATTATGTGCGCACGCGCAATCGAGCAGGAACTCGCGGATCGCTGATGACCAGGCCTCCCCACGAGCCGCTCGTCAAGGCGCCCTCGGAGCTCGACGTGAGCGACGGCCGGCGGGCACGCGGGATGCGCAGCCGCGCCGCCGTGCTCGAGCATTCGGTGCAGATGGCCTCGCGGGACGGCCTCGAAGGCCTCACGATCGGAGATCTTGCGGCGGACCTCGAAGTGCACAAGAGCAGCGTGCACGCGCTGTTCGGCTCCAAGCAGGAGCTGCAGCTCGCGACGCTCGCCGCCGCGCGCGCGATCCTCATCGACCAGGTGGTCGTGCCTGCTCTGACGAGCGATGCGGGACTGCCACGGCTACAGGCGATCGGCGACGCATGGTGCGACTACCTCGCCTCCGATGTGTTCGCGGGCGGGTGCTTCCTCTGCGCCGCGTCCGCTGAGATGGACGGGCGACCGGGACCCGTGCGAGATGCCGTGGCATCGGTCATGCGCGAATGGATCGCCGTGCTCAGCGACAACATCGAGGCGGCGATCACGGCGACCGAGCTGCGCGCCGACGTCGACCCGTCGGCGATCGCTTTCCGGCTGAACGCGCTCGGCATGGCGGCCAACTGGCAACGCCAGCTTCTCAACGACCCGTCCGGCATCGAGCACGCCCGCTCCGCGTGGCGAGCGGAGCTGGCGGCAGCGAGGCGGAGCTAGCGCGGGCGAGGCGGAGCTTGCGCGAGCGAGGCGGAGCTGGCGCCAGCAAGGCGGAGCTTGCGCGAGCGAGGCATACCGCTGCGGGCCCCCGGTGATTCACCGGGGGCCCACAAGCGCGCCAGGGGTCAGCTTCCCTCTAGAAGGTCAGCTTCTCGTAGTCGTTCCACTGAAGCTCGACCTGGTCGGTGAGGGCATCCCAGTTCGGGGCGTTCAGGCTCCTGGTGGCACCGCCACCCCTCGAGATGAGCTGGTAGGTGGTCGTCCCATCGTGGGTCAAGCTGGACGGGATGAAGACATCCGCGCCCTGGATGAACGGCAGCGCGCCCAGAACCGGATCTTCTGAGAGGTCCGTCTGGCCGTCGCGGTTGCGGTCGTACGCGAAGTACGCGTTGACCTGCTTGGTTGCGGGCGTCAGCTCTGGAGTAGCGATGTTCAGGCCGTTGATCAGCAGCTGATCGCTCTCGCCCGGCTGATCGCCCCAGAACTCCTTGTACCTGATGCTGACGGCCCCGCTGCTGCCCGTGCGGTTGCCCGTGTACTGCTGGATCGCGGGCGAGGCCAGCAGGCGCAGCGTGTAGTCGCTGCGCACGAACGGCTCGTAGTAGATGTGCAGCGTCGGTTGACCGGACTGAACGATCGTGAACTCGTAACGCTGCTTTTTCTGGACCACCACCGGGCCCCATGCACCGCCGCCCTCCGAGCCGTCGGTGATTTCGATCGAGGAAAGCGGCGACGTCGTGGTGCGCACCCCGTTGGAGCTCACGGGCCAGACCTGCACCGTGGCGCCTTGCAGCCCCGTGTTCACCGGAAAGTCGAGCGCCCTGCCCGCGACCTCGATGACCTTCTGGCGGCCGATGTCTTTCCGCGGCGCGAAGCCCCTCAGGAACTGGAAGTACTGGATGAACGACTCGGCCGACGTGCACGTCTGCACGTGCGTCTGGTCGGGGATCGTGACGTTCTGCGCGCCTTCCATGTTCCGGCCGGGGGTCCCCCTGCCGGCCCAAACGGCGAGCGTCGGCACGCCCGGATTCGATGACTGGCCGTCGACGTTTACGTAGTGCCCGACGTTCGCTTTGCGTTCTGCCGCTTTTTCGCCGTTGGTCAGGTAGTCGTACATGACCGACGTGCCGAGCGAGTGCGCGACGACGTCGACCTGGGACCGTCCGGTGCGCTGCTTCAGCGCGGCGATCGCGTCGTCGATCTGCTGGTCGACTTCGCTCTTATCGCCCACGGCCCGACTCGAGTTGTAGTCGACCTCGTCGATCCAGTTGGCCGGGTAGCCGTTGCTGTCAAAGCGCATCGCCTGCGACTCGAATTGCGCTCCCGTCCCCTCGATGCCGTGTACGAACAGGATCGGGTTGTGCCTGAACGTCGCCGCGCCCGCAGACGCGGCCGACAGCGACAACAACGCTCCGCTGACCAACGCGGCAAGAAGCAATCGCAGCGCCCCCCCGTGCATGACGCGATTCCAACGATGCCCGCGCTTCCCAGCACGAGCTATCCCCAAACGAACAGATCCCATCCGCTCCCCTCCATTTCTAACTTCACGTCATTTCCCCAGCACCTGCGCAAACGAGACACAACTACCCGAATGTTTCAAAACAAAACACCGCGTATCGTTCACAGGCGGAGTGAGGTATTTCCCGCCTCGCGAGAGATACGAACGCCGTCCGCGCGCAGGCGCGCCAGGAGGAGAGAGCACATGAGCTTCCAAGGCACCGCCCCCCTACCGATCGTCCTCGTTCACGGCCTGTGGCTGACGCCACGCAGCTGGGAGGGCTGGAAAGCGCGCTTCGAGAGCCGCGGACACGAGGTGCTGGCCCCGGCCTGGCCGCGAATGGAGGGGGAGGTCGAGGACATTCGCCGCGACCCCACCCCGCTGAACGGCCTCGGCGTGCGCGAGATCACCGATCATTACGCCGGGATCGTTCGCGGTCTCGACCGCCCGCCGCTGATCATGGGCCACTCCTTTGGCGGGCTCGTGACGGAGCTGCTGCTGGATCGCGGGCTCGGCGCGGCCGGCGTGGCGCTCTCGCCGGCACCGATCAAGGGCGTGCTGCGCCTGCCGGTTGCCCAGCTGCGCTCCGCGTTTCCGGCGCTCGGCAACCCCGCGAACAAAGGAAGGACGGTCGAGCTGACGCCCAAGCAGTTCCACTACGCCTTCACGAACACGATGAGCGACGCCGATGCGAAGGCGGCCTACGACCGCTACGAGGTCCCTGGCCCCGCTCGGCCGCTGTTCCAAGCGGCGTTCGCGAACTTCAACCCGAACGCGCCCACCAAGGTCGATCTGCACAAGAGCGATCGGCCTCCCCTGCTCGTGATCGGCAACGATCAGGACCACACCGTCCCCGCGTCTGTCAGCAAGGAAGCCGCCAAGCGGCTCGGCCGCTCAGGCGCGACCGTCGACTACAAGGAGTTCGCGGGAAGGCCGCACTTCACCGCCGGCGCCCCGGGCTGGGAGGCGGTCGCCGACTACGCGCTGGATTGGGCGACTGCGCACGCGGGCGACCTACACAGGTAGGGCTCGGGCTGTAGACGCTCGGGCTCTCATCTGCCTTTCATCTTCTGTGGCATCGTTTCCTCTATGCACATCCTGGTGGTCGAGGACGAGGTCAAGATGGCTGCCCTCATCCGCCGCGGCCTCACCGAGCAGGGGCTGACGGCGGACGTCGCGAGCAGCGGTGAGCAGGCGTGCCTGATGGCTGGGGCATCGTCGTATGACGCGATCGTGCTGGACGTCATGTTGCCCGGCATCGACGGCTTCGAGACCTGCCGGCGCCTGCGCCAGGATGGGGTCTGGACACCGGTCCTTGTGCTTACGGCACGCGGGGCGGTGGAGGATCGCGTGGCCGG
>Ga0193729_1000075_pt1 | contig 43512 bp, 42 predicted proteins | sample U1c2metaG_FD_143036 | JGI IMG/M metagenome (GOLD analysis project Ga0193729, IMG submission 143036) | Soil microbial communities from a riparian zone of the East river system, Colorado, United States - U1c2 | ecosystem: Environmental > Terrestrial > Soil > Riparian zone | place: USA: East River...
GGGCGCCTATCCCGACAAGATCAAGGTTCCAGACACCGACCTCAAGACCGTCAACCTCCACGGCGACGAGTTCCATCCCGAGTGGAACTATCGCATCAAACCCAAAGCTTAATTATCTACAGAGCCTTAGCTGCCCACCATCCCGCCCCGGGACGGGAACCGTACCGCGAGCTTGAGACGGTTTAGCGGCGGCGCAGAAGCACGCGGACCGCTCGTGCCGGTCACGGTACGTGCAAGTCTTCTAGCGGAGCCGACTGGCTTTGGCGCTGCTGAACGGGCAATGAGCGTCGTCGTGGATGTGGCTGGCCGCCAGATATGTGGCGTCGATCGCGTCGGGGAGCGCTTTGAAGAACTGCTTGGGCCGCTCGTCCGGGTCGATGCCGTGCACGACTGACCGGAGGTAGCTCCACATCCGCTCCTTGCTGCCGCCGGGGGACAGCACGCGCAACTCCAGCCTGGGGCCGCCGTTCAGCAAGACGCGGGCGATCAGGCGAGGCTCGGTCGCGAGCGGTTCATTGCTGACGATATCGACGTGCTTCAACGTCGCCATGACGAACAGCTCCTTTCGCAACCAAGGTTACCAAGAAAACCCAATAATATAGCGCTCCTATCGGACATCCAGCTTACCCTGCTTGAGCTTCGCCGCACGTGCAAAGACGCCTTGGCACACTGGCGCGTCCAGAAACTGCGTGAGACGGGACGTCGTCTCGTTGGCGTGCAGCAGCTGGACGCAGTTCAGGAGGTCCTGGGGAATGTCCCCGCCGCGGTGTCGCTGCACGAACGGGCTGCTGCTGTCGTCGGCCTGGAACGCGTGGCCGTGATCGACGAGCGCGACGCGAGGAAGGCCTTCGATCGTGCCCCAGTTGCCCTCGTTGCGATCAGTGTTCGCCGCAAGGAGGTCGAAGACGGCGACTCTCCAGGAGACATCGTCGGCGCATTGTTCGCACGCCAACGAATCGTCGGCCGCAGTTCTGAATCGGGGCCAGAGAACCTGCACGCTGGCCTCGACGTAGGAGCCGTGCACGTCATCGCTCTCGGGCACCTGTCGTAGGACGGTCGTCGGCACGAGTGCGGTGAGCCCCAACTCCATCGCAAGCACCCATGCGGCGACCTCGCGCTTTGCCTGAGTCAGCATGTTCGGGTCCGTTGCTCGCTTTGCGGCGACGCCGACGCCGCCCTGCAAGATCAGGGCAGCCTTGCTGGCGTGGCCACCGCCGCCTGGCAGCGGTCGTACATGGAGGACGGCCGCGTCCCGGAGGTAGCCTTCGAGTAGTCCTGCGAGCTGGGAGTCCATCCCGCGAAACGTATCGGCTTACTCGGACTCAATGTGACGAGGGGCAGCCAATGGACGGCTTCCTTGCGGGCGGCCAGGCGCGAGTTTGACACACTCAGCGTGCGGGCGCCGCCGGAGGATGTCAGCGGTGTCATGCGGTTGTGGAAGGACATCGACATAGGCTGCTGTGCGCGCCGTGAGGGATGGCGGGGGGTGGTATCGGCGCAGATCGCAAGGGCTGAGCGATCGTCGATCTGACCGGAGATGCCCGCGAGAACCTGGTCGAACACCCGGCAAGCGGAGTAGTCGACCAAGGAATACTGAACAGAGCGACCGTGACGAGCGCAGGCGACGATGCCAGCAGCGTGCAGGATGCCTAGGTGGCGAGAGATATTCTGCGGCGTGCTCGGAAGCTGGTCGGCGAGCTCCTGCACCGTCGCATCACCCTCCTCTAACAATTCCAGGATGTGCACGCGAGTCGGATCGGACAGGACCGCCATGCGACTCGTAACGAGATCAACCAACGGCTCTGACCGGCGCCGAGACATCCGTGTCCACTCCTCCTCTAGCGATCAGGTGCATACGCCCCCAATACCGACCATTTGCCCCAAACGGGACAATAAGTGATTTGACATAGTCGGGAGCCGGCAATTAACATTGTCGCCCGGGTAGAACAGCAGCACGATGCGCTCCCCGCGGTGATCGGACAGCCGAAACGGACCGCCGGTGCCGGGCAGCTCGAAGTCCGGCGCCTGCTCGCCCACCCGCGGGGTCTTCGCCATCTCACGTCCTCCAAGTCTCGTGCTCCAGCTCTGGCGGCGCAGCATAACTGGCGCCGCGCGCAACCCGATGCGATAGAACACTGCAGGCATGCGCGCCGTCCGCCCCCGCCTCGCGCTCGCGACGACCGCCTGTGCGCTGCTCGCCTCATGCGGCGGCTCCCCGGCCGACAGCTCCACTCGCAGCGTCGCCGCCGCGATTCCCACCTCCAACACGGCCGCTGCCGCCCAGCGGCTGCTCGACTGGCCCGAGTTCGGCCTCGACCCGCAGCGCAGCAACGTCAGCGAACGCTCGACGGGCATCACGAGCGCGAACGTCTCGCGCCTGCGCCACCTCAGCGTGTCGCTCCCGGGGACGATCGACTCCTCGCCGGTCTACCTGCACGGGGCGCAGGTCGGCGGGGCGGCGCACAACACGATCGTCGTCACCAGCAGCTACGGCAAGACGTTCGCGATCGACGCCGACAGCGGCAAGCTGCTGTGGACGTTCGTCCCTCCCGGCTATGGCGATTGGGCCGGCAGCGCGCAGATCACGCACACAAGCCCGCTCGCCGACCCGGGGCGTCGCTTCGTGTACGCCGCCTCGCCCAATGGCCTGATCCACAAGCTCTCGCTGCTCGACGGCAGTGAGGATCGTCAAGGCAGCTGGCCGGTCAGCGTCACCCGCGACGCGACGCACGAGAAGCTCGGCGCGGCGCTCAACATCAACGGCCCCGACATCGTGGCGGCGACGAGCGGCTACTTCGGCGACGCCCCTCCCTACCAGGGCCACGTCGTGCTGATAGACCGCGCCAGCGGACGCCTGCAGGCGGTCTTCAACACGCTCTGCGCCAACCGCCGCGGCCTGCTCACTCCCAGCAGCTGCGACGCGAGCGACTCGGCGATCCTCTCGCGCGGCGGAGCCGTCGTCGAGCCGGGCGGCAAGCGCATCCTGATCGACACCGGCAACGGCCCGTGGAACGGCACCACCAACTTCGGCGACAGCGTGATCGAGCTGAACTTCCCCGCGCTGAGCTTCCGCCAGGCGTTCACGCCGACCAACCAGGCGCAGCTCAACGACACCGACACCGATCTCGGCTCCAGCGCGCCCGCGCTGCTCGGGCACGATCGGGTCGTGGTGGCGGGCAAGGACGGGATCATGCGGGTGCTCCGGCTCTCGCGCTTGAGCGGCCGCTCCCCGTCGGCTCGCGAGCGACTGGGCGGCGAACTGCCGCGAGTGCCGCTGCCCGGCGGCGGCGAACTGTTCACCGCGCCGGCCGTCTGGAAGCGCGGCGGTCACACGACGATGTTCGTCGGCGCCCAAAACGCGACGGCCGCATACGTGCTGCGGCGCGGGCGGCTCGTCCGCGCGTGGATCAACGACAAAGCCGGCACCAGCCCCGTGATGGCGGGCGGGCTGCTGTACGTCTGCGACCTCGCGTCCGGCGGGATCTACGTCTACCGACCCAGCTCCCCCCGTCCACTGGCCAAGTTGCCGGGAGACACGGGCCACTGGAACAGCCCGATAGTCGTCGACGGCCACGTGATCGAGCCCGAGGGCGACGCCAACGATCACCGCCAGACCGGCGCGCTGGAGATCTTCTCGACCGGCTAGCGACGGGGCGGCTAGGTGACCGGGCGGCTAGGTGACCGGGCGGCTAGCGACCGGCCTCCTCCAGCAGCTCCAGCCAGATCTCGCTGCGCGTCGGAAAGCACGGCACAGCGTGCGCGAGCCGGTCGAGCGGGACCTCGCCGATCACGGCGATCGTCGCGGCGTGCAGCCACTCGGCGACCTCCACGCCCGTGAACGTCGCGCCGACGAGCACGTCGCGATCGCGATCGACCACGATGCGCGCCGAGCCCGGTGCGCCGTGGCCGACGAAGCTCGCGCCCGCGGTGCCGTCCACGGGCTGGTCGAAGGCGCGCGCGCTCAGCCCCGCCTTGAGCGCGCTCGCTAGCGTGTGCCCGACGGCGGCCACCTGCGGCTCGGTGAAGATCACGCGCGGCGCGAGGGCTCCGTCGGATCGCAGCGAGACCGTCCGCCCGAGGATCTGATCGGCCGCCACACGCGCCTGATACTTGCCCATGTGCGTGAGCAGCACCCTGCCGTTGGCGTCGCCGATCGCGTACAGCCACTCGTGGCCAGCCACGCGCAGTGTGTCGTCGACCTCGACGTAGCCACCGGGGCGGATCCCGACCGTCTCCAGGCCGAGCGCATCGGTATGCGGTCGCCGCCCGACCGCCACGAGCAGCTCCTGCGCATTGAGGATGCGCCCGTCTTCCAGCTCGAGCGAGACCTGCCGCCCCCCGCTCGCATCCTGCTCGCGCCTGACCGCCGTGCCCTGCGCGCCGAGCACGACCTCCACCCCCCCGGCCTGCAGCGATTCGCGCACGAGCCCGGAGGCGAAATCCTCCTCGCGCGCGATCAACCGCTCCTGCGCCTCGACGATCGTCACGCGCACGCCGAGCGACGCGTACGCCTGGGCGAGCTCCACCGCTACCACCCCGCCGCCGAGCACGAGCAGCGAGCCGGGCAGCGCTTTGGCAGTCGTCGCCTCACGGTTCGTCCACGGTTCGCTCTCGTGCAGCCCGTCGATCGACGGGACCTCGGCGCGGCTGCCCGGCGCGAGCACGATCGCCCGACGGGCGTGCAGCGACTGCTCGCCGACGCGCAGCCGCCGCTCGCCGTCGAGCGCGGCGTGGCCGCGAAACAACTCGATCCCCCGCTCTCGCAGCCACGGCAGCTGCGCCGTATCGTCGAGGTCGTGGATGATCTCGTCGCGACGCGCGAGCGCCGCCGGCACGTCGAGCTCGCCTTCGGCGGCCTGCGCCGCGCCCGGCACGCGGCGCGCCTCTGCCAGCGCCTGCGCAGGGCGGAGCAGGCCCTTCGAGGGCATGCAGGCGTAGTAGGAGCATTCGCCGCCGACCAGCTCCTGCTCGACGAGCGCAACGGACAGCCCCGCCTTGCCCAGGCGCCCGGCGCACACCTCCCCGGCCGGGCCGGCCCCCAGCACGATCACGTCGAACTCGCGAATATCGCTCACGATCTGCCCTCCGCCTTCTTCGATAGATGAGTGGACGCTAGCCTCACCTCCATGATGGAGGAAACGCTTGCCGGCCAGCTGCTGCTCGCATCGCCGACGCTACGCGATCCCAACTTCGACCGCACGGTGGTACTGATCGGCCTGCACAGCGACGACGGAGCGATGGGCGTGGTGCTCAACCGGCCTTCCGGGGTGACGGTCGGGGAGGCCGCGCCGCAACTGGAGGAGGCCGTCGGCGCCGCCGACCCGGTGTACGTCGGCGGCCCCGTGCAATCGAGCTCGATCGTGTTCCTCGCCGAGTTTCTCGACCCCTCGCCGGCGGGCGTGCTGGTGGTCGGCCGGATCGGCTTCCCGGCGCCCGACGCCGACATCGACGAGCTCTCACAGGCCACCGAGCGGGTACGCGTGTTCGCGGGGTTCGCGGGCTGGGGCGAGGGACAGCTCGAGGCCGAGATCGAGGACGGCGACTGGATCGCACAGGCGGCGCTGCCCGAGGACGTGTTCACCGACACTCCCGAGCAGCTGTGGAGCAGGGTGCTGACGCGCAAGGGCGGCAGCTATGCGCTGGTGGCGCGGATGCCGCCCGACCCCAGCGTGAACTGATGAGCCGATTCCGCCGGGGAGGGCCGCTGATCGGCCTGCCCTTCCTCTGCCTGCTCGCCCAGCTGGCCCTACCCCCTGACCGCGCAACCGCGGTGGGCACGGCGCAGCCGACCCCCGCTCAGGGGCCGAAGACGGCCAAGCAGCCCGAGCGTCTGGCCACGCGCGCCGGCACCTCGGTCGTGCTCGCGTTCCTGCCCGCCGGCGAGTCGCGGCTGGCAAGCGTGAGCGGCCTGTCGGTCGGGTTGATGTCCGCCACGCAGGGTCGCTACACGACGGCGCAGCTGCTGCTCGACATCGGCCAGGGGGCGCGCGTCGCCGCTTCGGCGTACGGGCGTGGCAAGCCGCCGGAGCTGTCGCTCAGGGCAAGCGTGTCGGGCGCGACCGTCGAAGGCTGGCAAGCGGCGGTGAGTCGCGCCGCCAAAGCGCCGGCGCTGCTGCGCCCGGGCCTGCTCGCCGCGAGCGTCCCGGGCGGCGCCGCGTACGCAGGCGTCACCGGCGTTGAGCCGGTCGACGCCGCCGTCGCGGCCAACCGCGCGGGACGGGTGGACGCGGTCTCGCTGGGCAGCGCGCCGACGCTGCTCGCACGGATCGCCGCGCTAAGCAACAGCCGGCGGTTGGTCGTCTGCGACCTGCCGGGCGGCGCGCAAGGCCTCGCCAACCTGCGGGCCTTGAGCGGCGCGCGAGGGGCCGGGGAGCTGCTGCTCGTCGTGCAGCGTGCGCCCGACCGGCCCGGCCATGAACTGCTGTGGGCCGGCGCCGCCGGGTTGCCGGGTGGCGGCGACAGGGAGCTCACCTCGCGCACGACCAACCAGCGCGGCTTGATCGCCGCCGTCGACCTCGCGCCGACGATCCTCTCCCATATCGGCGTCGAGCCGATTCCCGCCGACATGCGCGGCGAGCCGCTGGAAACGGACGGCCGGCTCGATTCAGCCGGCCTGCGCTCGCTGATGGCGCGGCTGCACGTGCTCGGCGGCCGACGACTGAAGACGCTTGGATGCCTGTTGAGCGCTTGGGCGCTGCTGCTGCTGGCGGCGAGCCTGTCGCCGCGGCGACGTCGACGCGCGGCGCGCGCGCGGGCGATGCGCGTGGGAGCGCTCGCCGTGATGTGGGCGCCCGCCGCCGTGCTGATCACCGCCGCGTTCGAGCCGAGCGCGCCGGTCGAGTACGCGACGATCACGCTGGCCTGCCTCGCTCTCGGAGCGCTCGCGGACGCGCTGCTGCCGTGGCCGCGCGCACCGCTGGCGCCGGCCGTGGTGGCCGTCGTCGCGCTCGTGAGCGACGCGCTCGCGGGCACGCAGCTGTTGATGCGCTCGCTGCTCGGCCCCGATCCGATCCTCGGCGCGCGGTTCTACGGCTTTGGCAACGAGCTCAAGTCGGCGCTGGCCGTGCTGGTGCTCGCCGCCGTCGCCGCGGCGCTCTATCCAGCGGCCCGCGGTCGCCGTGCGGCAGGTGCGATGGCCGGCGCGGGCATCGCGCTCGCGGCCGTCGAGGGCGCCACGCGGATCGGCGCCGGCGTCGGCGGCGTGATCCTGGTCAGCGCCGGCTTCGCCGTGGCGAGCATCATGCTGCTCCCCGGCACGGTCACGCGCAGGCGCGCGCTGCTCGTGCTCGCCGCGCCACTGATCGCGCTCGTGGCGCTCGCCGCGCTCGACCTCGCCACGGCGCACGGCTCGGGCCATTACACCGGCAGCATCCTGCACGCGCGCTCGGCGGGAGACCTGCGCGACGTGATCGTGCGCCGCTATACCGCCGCGTGGAACGAGCTGAAGAACCACGCGATGCCGGCGGCAACGGCGCTTGCGCTGATCTACGCCGCCGCCGGCCTACGCCGCCGCGAGCGGCTGCTCGCGCCGACCGGCTCGGACCCGGCGTGGCTCGCCGCGCTGTCAGGCGGGCTGACCGCGGGGCTGATCGGAGCGCTCAGCGAGGACTCCGGCCCGGTCCTGTTGGTCGTCGCTGTGTTCGCGCTGGGCTGCGTCGCGGCCTATCTGTGGGGCGCCAGCCGGCGCTCAGTCGCGCTGACGCCGACGGTTGAGAAGCAGCACACCCCCGACGACCACGATCACGGCTAGCACGATCCCACCCGCGATATAGCGGATTTTGTGGTGTTTCGGTTGTTCCCTCAGCTCTTTGTTCGCGGCTGCTTCGCTGAGCACCGACACGGATACGCGCTTCGCCCTCAGCTTGGCTTCCATGGCGTGGCTTCCCCGCTTCGGATAGTGCACGAGCACGTGATCTCCGTTCTTCAGCGTCAGGCGAATCGAACGGACTTTCTTGTTGAAGACCGCCTTCTGGATTTCGCCGGCATTCAGCTGCCGTTCGAATGCCGACGTGCTCTCCTTGGTGTAATGCACGGCTTCCGCGGCGCCGGCGCTTGCGGCTGAGGTGAGGAGGGCGAGCGCCAGGCACAGCCCCGTCAGCGTGCCCCGGAGCCCTCTAGTCGGTCTGTTCATCGGCGGTACCCTAATGCCTGGAGCCGTCACGTGGGCCGCCGATACGCGCGCAGGCGCCACCGCCGAAATGGCGCGCGGCCGCGGCGCTCTGGAGCGCCGTCGACGATCACTTGCGCAGCTGCCTCGCGGTCTTCAAGCGTTCGACCTTCGGCAGCACGACCTTGCGCATGCGCACCGAAACCGGCGTCGCCTCGACCGCCTCGTCCTCGCGCACGAACTCCAGAGCTTCGTCGAGCGTCAACTTGTGGTGGGCGTCGAGGCGCACGAGCACGTCGGAGGTCGACGAGCGCATGTTCGTCAGGTGCTTCTCCTTGACCGGGTTGACGTCGAGATCCTCAGAGCGCGTGTTCTCGCCGACGATCATCCCCTCGTACACTTCCTCACCGGGCCCCACGAACAACGTCCCCCGCTCCTGCAGCGTCATCAGCGAATAGCTGACGGTGCTCCCGAGCCGGTCGGCCACGAGCGCTCCCGTCGTGCGCGTCAGCAGCTCCCCCGCCCACGGCTCCCAGCGGTCGAACACGTGATGCATGATCCCCGTGCCGCGCGTCTCCGTGAGGAACTCCGTGCGGAAGCCGATCAGCCCGCGAGCCGGTACGAGATAGTCCATCCGCACCCAGCCGGTGCCGTGATTGGTCATGTGCTCCATGCGGCCCTTGCGCGCCGCCAGCAGCTGGGTCACGGTCCCGACGTGATCCTCGGGCACGTCCACCGACAACCGCTCGACCGGCTCGTGGCGCTTGCCGTCGATCTCCCGCTCGAGAACGTGCGGCTGCCCGACGGTCAACTCGAAGCCCTCGCGGCGCATCATCTCGACCAGCACCGCAAGCTGCAGCTCGCCGCGGCCCTGCACCTCGTAGGTGTCCGGACGCTCGGTCGGGTGCACGCGCAGTGACACGTTCCCGACCAGCTCCTGCTGCAGGCGCGCCTCGATCTGACGAGCCGTCAGCTTCTGCCCGTCCTTGCCCGCCAGCGGCGAGGTGTTGACACCGATCGTGATCGACATCGCGGGCTCGTCGACGGTGATCACGGGCAGTGGACGGGGGTCCGCGGGATCGGCGAGCGTCTCGCCGATCGTCACCTCGGCGATCCCTGCAACGGCGATTATCTCCCCTGGTCCCGCCTCGGCGGCGTCCACCCGGTCGAGCGCGTCGGTCACGTACAGCTCGGCCACCATCGCTTTCTGGATCGAGCCGTCGGCGCGACACCAGGCGATCTGCTGGCCCTTCTTGATCCTCCCATTGCGCACGCGGCAGATCGCCAGTCGCCCGACGTACGGAGAGGCGTCGAGGTTCGTGACGAGCGCCTGCAGCGGGTGGTCGGGGTCGTACGTCGGCGCGGGAATCCGCTGCAGCAGCAGATCCAGCAGCGGCCCCAGCGTGTCTCCCTCCAGGGGCTGCCCGGGCTCGTAGTGCAGCGACGCGACGCCGGCCTTGGCGTTGCAGTAGACGATCGGGAAGTCGATCTGCTGCTCGTCGGCGTCGAGATCGAGGAACAGCTCGTACACCTCGTCGACCACCTCGGCCACGCGCGCGTCGGGTCGGTCGACCTTGTTGACGACGAGGATCACCGGCAACTTCGCCTCGAGCGCCTTGCGCAGCACGAAGCGCGTCTGCGGCAGCGGCCCCTCGGAGGCGTCGACGAGCAGCAGCACGCCATCGACCATCGTCAGGCCACGCTCGACCTCGCCGCCGAAATCGGCATGCCCCGGGGTGTCGATGATGTTCAGCTTGACGTCCCTGTAGCGCAGCGAGGTGTTCTTCGCGAGGATCGTGATGCCCTTCTCGCGCTCGAGATCCATCGAATCGAGCACGCGCGTGGCGACATCCTGGCCGACGCGGAAGGCGCCCGACTGCCACAGCATCGCGTCGACAAGGGTGGTCTTGCCGTGGTCGACGTGCGCGACGATCGCGACGTTTCGTATGTCCTGTCTGGCGACGAGCACGGCCGACTAGGCTAGCGGCGCACGCGCGCGGCCCTCAAGCCGGTGCGCGCGCCGAAGCGCGCGAGCGCCGACGGGTAGCGCTCGGCGCGGGCGATCGTCTCCTCGAGGGCGGCTGCGAAACGGCGGATCTCCTGCTCCTGCACGACCAGCGGGGGCAGCGCCTTGATCGTGTTCATACGATGGCCGGCCACCTGGCAGAGGATGCGGTGCTCGTGGAACAGCGGAACCGTGATCAGCTGCGAGAAAAGGCCCGCCTGGCGGCGCTCGACGGCCTCCCACAGCGCGCGCCCGACGCGTCCCGACGGGGGCCCGAACTCGATCGCCCACATCAGCCCCAGCCCGCGGACCTCGTGTACGACCTCGTAGCGCTCGACCAGCGGCTGCGTCAGCTCGAGCAGCAACGCTCCCATGCGCCCGGCGTGCTCGACCAGGCCCTGCTCGTCGAGCACGCGCAACGTCGCAAGCGCCGCGGCCGCCGCCAGGTCGTTTCCGCCGAACGTCGAGCCGTGGCGGACGGCGCGCTCCATCCCATCGAAGACCGTGTCGAACGCTCCGCGCGAGACGAGCACCGCGCCGATCGGCACGAGACCGCCGGACAGCGCCTTGGCCAAGCAGATCATGTCCGGTGCAAGCTGCCAATGCTCGAGCGCGAGGAAGCGGCCGGTTCGCCCGATGCCCGTCTGCACCTCGTCGCACACGAACAGCGCGCCGCCCGCGCGGCAGAGCGCCTGCGCGCGCTGGAGGTAATCGGCGGGCGGCAGGTTCACCCCCTTCCCCTGGATCGGCTCGACCACGAACGCGGCCACATCGCCGCGCGCGAGCTCGCGCTCCAGCGCGTCGAGGTCGCCGAAGGCGACGGGGTCGCAGCCCGCCAGCAGCGGACCGAAGCCATCGCGGAACTCGCTGTTGCCGTTGATCGACAGCGAGCCGAGCGTCAGGCCGTGGAAGGCGTGATCGGCGTACAGCACCCGGCTGCGGCCGGTTGCCGCGCGAGCGATCTTGATCGCCGCCTCGACCGCCTCGGTGCCCGTGTTCGCGGGGACCATCGCCGCGACGCTGTCGGGCGCGCGCGCGAGCAGCTGCTCGGCGAGCACGCCGCTAAGCAGCGTCACGCCGAGCTGCGGCAGGTTGCCGGTACGAGCGGCCATCACCTCCTCGACCGCCGCGATCGCCGCGGGGTGGTTGCGCCCGATCGCAAACACGCCGTAGCCGCCGAACAGGTCCAGGTAGCGCTCTCCATCGGCGTCGATCAGGTGCGCCCCCTCGCCGCCGCGCCACACCTTGTCGAACCCGAGCGTCCGCAGGATGCGGCCCATCTGCGGGTTCAAGAAGCGGTCGTTGAGCGCCATCTCCTCGCCGCTGCGGTCATTGATGAGCTCCGCCACGGTCGGCGGCGTCGAGCCGGACATGGGCTAAGCCTACGAGAGCGCGAACAAACGCCCGCCGAGCCCGCCTCACAGGATCTTCACGAGTGATATCGCGCAACGCGGGTAAATGGTCATCAGCCGCGAGCCGCGGCCGCCGCAAGCCGCCGCAGCACGCCTTGGGCACCTGACGCGACACGACCCTGATCGACCCCCGACGAAATCCAGCCGAGCACCCGCTCACGCGTCGCGCCTTCCTGGGATACGGAGGAGCGGCCGTGGCCGGCATGTCGGCCGGCGGCGTCCTGTGGCGGGCGGCGTCGGCGGCCGCATCGACGATCCGCGTGCCCGACAGCCTGCCCGACCCCAGGCGGCCCGCTGGCACGCCCACGGCGGCGCTTCCGTTTGACCACATCGTCGTGGTGATGATGGAGAACCACTCCTTCGACAACCTGCTCGGCGCGCTCGCGCACTCGGGCCAGCCGAAGGCGCAGGGCCTCAAATTCAGCACGAAGGGCATCGCGCTGAACAGCAATCCGGGCGCCGAAGGCCCCGTGCGCTCCTTCCCCTTCCCGACCACCGCTCAGGGGCCGCACGTCTCGCAGAGCTGGAACGCCACGCACGAGCAGATCGACGAAGGGAAGATGGATGGCTTCGTGCGCTCGGTGGGCGACCGGCAGCCAATGGGCTACTGGACGCAGGACGTGCTCCCCTTCGCCTACTCGCTGGCGCGCACGTTCTGCGTGGCCAATCGGTGGTTCGGCTCGGCGCCCTGCCAGACCTACCCCAACCGCCGCTTCCTGATGGCGGGCACCGCCTACGGCAACATCTCGACCGACACCGAAAGCCTGCTGGACCCGCCCCCGCCCAACGGCACGATCTGGGACCGCCTGCATCACTACGGGATCAGCTGGCGCAACTACTTCACCGACCTGCCCTCCGTGGGCGTGATCGGCTCGACGGTCGAAAAATACCCGCAGAACCTCAGTCCGATCGCGCAGTTCTTCACCGACTGCGCCGCCGGCAACCTGCCCTCGGTGAGCATCGTGGATCCCGAGTTCGGCGTGGCCGGCGAGGTCGGCGGACCCCTCTCGAAACTGCCGGCGCTCCAGCCGATCGCCGAAAAGCTAAACACCACGGGCGGCTCCGAGGAGAACCCGCAGGACATGGCCTATGGCGAGTACTGGGCCTCGCAGATCGTCAAAGCCGTGCTCGCGTCGCCCGCCTGGCCGCGCACGCTGCTGATCTACACCTACGACGAGCATGGCGGCTACTACGACCACGTGCCGCCCCCGGCCGCGATCGCGCCCGACTCGATCCCGCCGAAGCTCGGCCCGGGCGATGTGCCCGGCGGCTACGACATCTACGGCCCGCGCGTGCCCACGATCGTCGCCTCGCCCTACTCAAAGCCGAACGCGGTCACGAAGGTGGTGCACGACCACACCTCCTTCCTGGCCACGGTCGAGGCCAAGTGGAACCTGCCGCGGCTCACCTACCGCGACGCCAACGCCAAGACGGTGATGGACTTCCTCAACGTCGAATCGCCGGCCTTCATGAACCCGCCCACGATCGCCGACGCACCCGCCCCGGTCGGCGCCGCGACAACGCCCTGAAAGGGGAGACCGACCCATGCCTGACGCCTTCACTGACGCCCTGATATCTCCGTTCAGGCTCGCCGCGAAGCGCGGATGGGTTGGCGCGCGGCTCGCGCCGGCGCTCGCGCTCGCCGCGGCCCTCGCCGCCTGCGCGCTGGGAGTCATAGCCTCGAGCGCGCGGGCGGCCTCGACGCTGCCGAAGGTCAAGCACGTGTGGGTGATCTTGCTCGAGAACGAGGGCTATGCCTCGACCTTCGGCGACCCGGCAGCGGACCCCTACCTCGCGGCCACGCTCCCCTCGCAGGGCGCGCTGCTCGAAAACTATTACGCCACGGCCCACGTGAGCGCCCCCAACTACATCGCGCTCGTCTCGGGCCAGCCGCCCAACGCCGAGAACCAGGCCGACTGCCCGAGCTTCGACGACTTCAAAGGCGCCGTCATGCTCTCCAACGGGGTGGAGACGGGCACGGGCTGCGTCTACCCGGCCGAAGTGCCCAACATCGGCAACCAGCTGAGCGCCAAGAAACTCACCTGGAAGACCTACCAGGAGGACATGGGCAACGACCCCAACCGCGAGGCCGCCGCCTGCGGGCACCCGGCGCTCAACACGCAGGACGAAACCCAGAAAGCCGAGGCGGGGGACGGCTACGCCACCCGGCACAACCCCTTCGTCTACTTCCACTCGGTGATCGACGAAGCCAACTACTGCAACAAGCACGTGGTCGCGCTGGGCTCGCCCACGGGCGCGATGCCGCCCGCGGCGCTGCGCGGCGAGACCGGCCTCGCGACCGACCTGACGGCTCTGTCCAAAACGCCGAAGTTCTCGTTCATCACGCCGAACCTCTGCAACGACGGGCACGACTACCCCTGCACCAACCAGCCGAGCGGAGCCTCGGCGCTCGCCGACATCGACGCCTTCCTGGAAACCTGGGTGCCGAAGATCACCGCCTCGCGGGCATACAGCGAAAACGGGCTGATCGAGATCGTCTTCGACGAGGGGCCCAACTCCGACGCCACGGCCTGCTGCGCAGAGGAACCCGGACCGGGATCCCCGCTTCCGGGGATCACCGGGCCCGGCGGCGGCAGGGTCGGTGCGGTGCTGCTGTCGCCGTTCATCAAGCCGGGAACCGTGAGCGCCAACCCCTACAACCACTACTCCTCGCTGGCGAGTTGGGAGAGGCTGTTCGGCCTGCCACGGCTCGCGTACGCGGCGTCGGTGCCCAGCACGTTCGGCGCAGATGTCTTCACCGGCGCGGGCTAGGCGCGCTGAACCTCCCGCGACGTCTCGAAGACCGTCTGCGGGTTCACCCGCGGATCGATCGCCGAGAGCGGCGCGAGGGCCTTGAGCAGCGTCTCCTGATACTCCTCCTCGGCGTCGGACTGCATCACGATCGCGCCGCCAACGCCGAGCGTCGCGGTCTGCTGCTCGACGACGATCGTCCTGATCACGATGTTCAGGTCGCAGCCTCCGCTCAGCCCCAGGTATCCGATCGCGCCCGAGTAGACACCGCGCGCCTCGCCCTCGAGCTCGTCGATGATCTCCATCGTCCGCTTCTTCGGCGCCCCGGTCATCGAGCCGCCGGGAAAGCACGCGCGGATGCAGTCGGGTGGCTCGACGTCATCGCGTAGCAGCCCGCGGACCGTCGAGACCAGCTGGTGGACGGTCTCGTAGGACTCGACATGCATCAGGTTCGGCACGTGGACGGTGCCGACCTGGCAGACGACGCCGAGGTCGTTGCGCAGCAGGTCGGCGATCATCAGGTTCTCCGCGCGGTTCTTCTCCCCCAGGCGCAGCTCCTCGGCCAGCCGCACATCCTCGGCGGGGGTCGCGCCACGGGGGCACGTGCCCTTGATCGGCTTGGCTTCGACCCAGCGATCGCGCCCAACGCGCAGGAAGCGCTCGGGGGAAGAGCTCAGGACGGCGCGCTCGCCGAAGCGCAGGTAGGCGGAGAACGGCGCCGGGTTGACGCGGCGCAGGGTGCGATAGAGCGGCAGTGGCTCAACACCGGCCTCGGCGGTGATCTTGTTGGTGAGGCAGATCTCGTACGTCTCACCTTCGATCAGGCGCCGCTTGCAGGTCTCGATGTCCTCGAGATACCGCTCGTGAGAGCGGCTGAGGCGAAAGCCGACCGGCTCCCGCACGCCCTCCCCGTCCTCCTCCGGAGCGCTCAGCGGTGGCAGCGAAGCCAACCGCAGGCTGGTCTCTGCGATCCAGCGCTCTCCGTCCAGGGCGCCACCGGGCTCTGTGACACATAGGAGGTAGGTGCATCGCTCGAGATGGTCGAATGCGATCAGCCGCCCGGCGAAGATCAAGGCCGCGTCGGGGATGCTCGAAGGGTGGGCGTCTTTGCCTTCGCAGTCGGCCTTCAGCTCGTAGCCGAAGTAGCCCACGAAGCCGCAGTTGAAGTCGAAGGGAAGCTCGTCGGAGAGGCAGCGAAGATGCCGCATCTCACGACTCAGGTAGTCGAAGATCGACTGGTTGCGGATCTGTACCCCGTCGGCTCGCTCGATCCGCAGCTCGCCGTTGCCGACGTCGTAGGAGATCGTTGCTCCCAGCGGCCCGTCTGCGGCTCCCATGAAGGAGAAGCGGGCGCGCTCGTCGACCCTGCTGCTGTCCAGCCAGAAGGCGGTCTCGCTGTCGCCGTACAGGTCGACGAAGGCACGCTCGGGGTCGTACAGCCTGTCCAGCCGCTTGACGTTCAGGGCCAGATCCGCCTGGCCCGCGACGCCCCGCCGAGCGTCGGCGTGCCGCGCCGGCGCCGCGGCACGCCGTGCCGCAATCGTCGGGCCGTGCGCGCGCCTGCCGGGCATGCCGTGCTCGCGCGTCAAGTCGCGGAAGTTGGCGAGCAGCCGCCGCCCGTGCTCGGTGCAGATCGACTCCGGATGGAACTGCACCCCCCACTGCGGCCGTGTGCAATGAGCCACCGCCATCAGAACGCCGTCACTCGTCTGGGCGATCGGCCTCAGCCCTGCCGGCAGTGGCTGCTCGACGCACAGCGAGTGGTAGCGGACCGCCTGGAACTCGCGCGGGATTCCAGCGAACAGCGGCGAGCCGTCGTGCAGGATGGCGCTGATCCGTCCGTGCATCACCTCCGGCGCCGGGCGCACGTTCGCGCCATGGACCCAGCACAGCCCCTGGTGGCCGAGACAGACGCCGAGCAACGGGACGCGGGCCTCTCTGATCGCTTCCTCGCAGACACCGAAGTCGCCCTCGTGCTCTGAGCTTCCGGGTCCAGGGGATATGACGACGTTGTCGAACTCGAGTCGCTCCAGCTCGCGCCAATCGGCGCCATCGTTGCGGACGACTATCGGCTCGTCTTCGTTCGCCTCCGCCAGCAGCTGGAAGAGGTTGTAGGTGAAGGAGTCGTAGTTGTCGATCAACAGGGTCTTCAAGCCGTCGCAGGATGGCACAATGCGCCTCATGTCCGATCGTCTCTGGCCGGACCGCGCGATCGGAGTCTTCGAGACGCTTCTGGTCGTCGACGGCGCGCCGGTCGAGCTTCACGCCCACCTGCAGCGTCTGGGCGCGAGTGTGCGCGAGCTGTTCGCCACCGAGCTGCCGGCGGATACGCGCGAGCTGGTGCTCGACAGCGCCGCGCGGCTCCGGCTCGGCCGCGTTCGCCTGACGGTCGCCCCGGGGCCCACGGGCGTCCTGGGCGCCGAGGCGGTCGCGACAAGCGTCGATGCCGAGGACGTGTTCCCGTCGTGGGAGCGGGCGATCGTGCTTCGCCCGTTCCTCGTGCGCGGGGGACTCGGCGCACACAAGTGGGCGGACCGAGCCTGGATTGCTTGGACGTCCAGCGAGTCCGACCGCTGCCTGCCCATCGTGCTGGACGCCGGCGGCGAGCTGCTCGAGGCCTCGCGCGCGAACGTGTTCGCCGTCGAGGGGGACGCGATGGTCACCCCGCCCGCCGACGGCCGAATCCTCCCCGGGCTGGCACGGGCACGGGCGATCGAGACGGCCCGTGCGCTCGGCATCGAGTTACGCGAGGAAACGCTGACGATCGACCGGCTGATCGCAGCCGGAGAGGCGTTCCTGACCGGTTCCGTACGAGGCGTCGAGCCCGTTCGCTCCGTGGGCGATGCCGAGCTCACGGAGCCCGGCGAAGCCGTCCGCGAGGTCGCGGCGGAGCTGAAGCGGATATGGATCGGGAAGGGCGCTGCCGGATGGGTGGGCGCCGCGCCGCGCGCAGTCTAGTGACCTGAGTCGTTGATTCGTTGGCAGTAGTTGGCGAGGTTGTCGAGGATCTCATCGGCGGTCTTGTGCCATACGTAGGGCTTTGGGTCCTCGTTCCAGTTGGTGATCCAGGTACGGATTGAGGCTGTGAGATCTCGCACCGAGCGGTGTGTCCCGCGCTTGATCCATTTCGTGGTGAGCTCTGAAAACCAGCGCTCGACGAGGTTCAGCCAGGAGCTGTAGGTCGGCGTGAAATGCACGTGGAAGCGTGGGTGGCGCAGCAGCCAGCGCTGGATCGACGGGGTCTTGTGTGTTGAGGAGTTATCGAGCACGACATGGATCTCCAGATGCTCTGGCACGGCACGATCGATGATGTTCAGGAACCGGCGGAACTCCTCGGCGCGGTGGCGTGGCGTCATGTCGGCGATGACGTTGCCTGAGGCCACGTCCAGCGCCGCGTAGAGGTTGGTGGTGCCGTTGCGGAGGTAGTCGTGGGTCGCTCGTTCGGGCACCCCGGGCATCAGCGGCAGTACCGGGGCGGTGCGGTCCAGCGCCTGGATCTGTGACTTCTCATCGACGCACAGCACGACCGCTGCCTCGGGCGGGTTCAGATAGAGCCCCACGATGTCCCTGACCTTCTCGATGAACAAAGGGTCTGGGGAGAGCTTGAAGCTCTCCCGCTGATGAGGTCTCAGCCCAAACGCCCGCCAGATCCGGCTGACCGCGGTCTGGCTCATCCCCGTGACAGCGGCCATCTGGCGTGTCGACCAGTGCGTGGCGTCCCGGGGCTGCTCCTCGAGTGTCTTGACGATGACCCGCTCGACATCCTCATCGGTGATCGAGCGGGGTTTGCCCGGGCGTGGCTCATCGTGCAGCCCGTCCAAGCCCCTGCGTGCGAACCTTCCTCGCCACTTGCCGACCGTCGAGTCTGTGCAACCCAGGCGAGCCGCGATGTCCTGGCTCAGCTCGCCCGCGGCTGCAGCCAACACGATCCGGCAGCGCAGCGCCAGCGCCTGTGAGCTCTTCGGGCGCCGCGCCCACCGCTCCAGCACCTCCCGATCCTCGTCGCTGAGCACGACTTCTGCACGCCTTGGCATGACCGCCTCCCATCGTCGTTGATAACGACGACATTCGCGGCCACGAACAGCTATCCCTGCGAACTACCGACTCAGGTCACTAGGCCGTGGCGGCGAGGCGCTCGTGGACCGATCGCACGGCGCTCGATCCCTCCCCCACGGCAGCCGCGACACGCTTCATCGAGTCGTGCCGGACGTCACCGGCGGCGAACACGCCCGAGACGGATGTCTCGAACGGCAGGGGCGTTGGAGCGCCGGCGCTCAGCGGCGGCGGCAGCTGGCGGTCGGTGAGGACGAAGCCATCCCGGTCGAGCAGCACCCCCTCCCCAAGCCAAGACGTCGCGGGACGCGCGCCGATGAAGCAGAACAGCCCCGAGCAGCGGATCGTCCGGCGCTCATCCGTCGCGATGTCCTTGAGCGTCACACGCTCGAGACGCTCCTCGCCCGAGAGGGCCTGCACTTCGACTGCGGTTATCAGCTCGATCTTCGGATCGGCCTCGATCCGCTCGATCAGATACTGCGACATGGTCTGCGCGAGATCGCTGCGGCGGATCGCGATCGTGACGCGGCAGTTGTTCTGGGCGAGGTACACCGCGGCCTGCCCCGCGGAGTTTCCGCCGCCGATCACGAGCACCGACGTCCCGTCGCAGACGCGTGCCTCGAGATCGGTCGCCGCGTAGTACACGCCCGCGCCCTCGAAGCGCTCCAGGTCCTCCACGGCCAGCCGCCGATACTGCGCTCCGGAAGCGACGATGACGGCGCGCGTGGGGATCTCGCTGCCGTCGCGCAGGACGACCACGTGAAAGCCCGCCTCGGTTCGCAGGCCGGCGACCTCGCACGGAGCGTTCAGGCGAGCGCCGAGGCGCATCGCCTGGACGGCGGCCCTTGCCGTGAGGTCCCCGCCCGAGATGCCGTTGGGGAATCCCGCGTAGTTCTCGATCCGCGAGCTCGATCCCGCTTGGCCGCCGATCGTCACGGCGTCGAGGGAGACCGTGCGCAGGCCCTCCGACGCGCCGTACACGCGGCGGCCAGTCCGGCCGGTCCGCTGCCGACCACGACCAGGTCGAAGATGTATCCCGGCGTCTGCTGGAAGGTCAGACCGAGATGCTCGGCGAACGTGGCCGTGGAGGGACGCCGCATGATCTCGGTGGCCGTGATCACGGCGGGGATGTCCTGCGCGCGCAGCCCCATGCCCGCGAGCAGTACGTCGGCGTCCGGCGCGTCCTCCACGTCGATCCAGGCGTGGGCCAGATGCGAGTGCTCCGCGAACGCGCGCAAGCTCATCGCCTCGGGCGAGTAGCGCGACCCGATGATGCGGATCGCCTGCGCTCCCTCTCCCGATCGCAGGAGCTCGCGCCGCGCGACGAGCGCGCTGAAGATCGTTTCTGCGAGCGCGGGGCGAGCGCTCATCAGCCGACGGAACTCGGCCTCGGCGATCACGAGCACCCGACCAGCCGCCGTCACGCGGCAGCTCAGCGAGCGGCGCTGGCCCGTGAGGAGGTTCAGCTCGCCGACGAAGCCGCCTGGTCCGTATGACGCGATGACGACCGCGTCGGGACGGTCGAAGCGCACGATCTCGGCCTCGCCCGCGAGCAGCACGAACAGGTCGTAGGACGCTTCGCCGGCCTCGAACAGCAACTGTCCGGCGGTGGTCGGCCGCTCGGTACCGAACGCGGCGATCTCCGCGAGCTCGGAGGCGCTCAGGACGGGAAAGGCGACTGGATCCTGGTCGTCCTGAGCGCTCATCGCAGCGGCGATCGACGCCGAGGGATCGATTGGAGGGAGTTGAACGCAAGCATCGGCCGGTGCGACAGCAAGCTAGCAAGGAGACCCCGGCCGCCCGGGGCCACCGGCGGACTGGCGAGCGGGGTCGGCGAGGTCGATCAGACAGCCTGGGACCGACCTGCGCTTGCGCCGGATTTCCGGCGCGCGCGCCACCAGGCGCGTCCTCGCGCGTGTATGAGGAAGCGCTCGAGACGGTTTCGCCTCGCCCACAGTCCTCCCTCGATGCCGTCCAGCTGCTGGCGTCGCTCGCGAGTCAGGCGCAGCTGGCGTTCGACGTGGTCGAGCGCTTCGGCGGCGAGCTCTGCCCGAGCCTGCGGATCCTCGGCGCGCTCGAAGCGCCGCCGCGCTAGACGCAGCGCGTCCTCGGCCTCGAGCATGCCGCGTGCGGACTCCTGCGCCACCCCGACCAGCTCCGCAAGGCGCGAGACGGCGCGACCGCCGGCCCCGTCGCTGAACGGGTCACCCGGTCCCGCCTGGGCAGGCACGTTACGAGCGTCCCGATGCTCCGCCTCAGGCGCTTGCATTGACGGGCCGCCGATCGGTTGCCGATCGATCGTCGGGGACGGTCGCGGAGCATTCGGCTCCTGGCGCGGGCTCGGCGTGCACGATCAGCACCGGGACGGGGCTGTGGTGCAGCACGTAGTGGCTGACGCTGCCGAGCAGCACCGCGCGCAGCGCGCCGCGCCCGCGCGAGCCCATGATCACGAGATCGTGTGCTCCCTCATCGATCTGGTGGATGAGCGCCTGCCTCACGGGCTCGTGGCTCAGCGCGGTGCGGACCGAGACGCCGTCCGGCACCAGCTGAACGGCTGTCCGCAGGATCGTCTCGGCATCGGTCTCGGCGTCGCGGGCGAGCGCCGCCGCGGCGGCGCCGCCCGCGCCGAGGTAAGTGGCGGCGGGGGGATTGACAACGGCGCTGAAGAGCGTCAATCGGGCGTGCTCTGACTCGGCCAGGTCGATCGCCTGCGCGAGCGCCCGATCGGCGTCCGCCGAGCCGTCGGTGGCGAGGAGGATGTTCTGGAACATGATGTGCCCCTCTATCGAATGGAGCGCGAATACGTTGACATCTATATCATAAAACTATATAGTTTTCAATATGTCGTCGACCGCAACGATGCCCGGGGTTGGACGCGAGCAGCGGCTGGACTACATCGCCCAGCACCTTCCCTCACGCGCGGCGATCCTCGTGCGGCTGCTCGTCAAGCAGGTGCGCAGCAGCGAGATCTCGCGCACCGAAATGGAGGTCCTGAGCATCCTCGTGGAAGGGCCGCGAAGGATCACGGAGCTGACCGCCCTCGAGGGGATCGCTCAACCCACGATGACGCTGCTCGTCAAGCGCCTGCAGGAGAAGGGCTGGGTTCAGCGCAAGGGGCTGCCGGGAGACGGGCGCGTGGTCATGGTCGAGCTCACCGAGGCCGGGGCCGCGGCGCGGGAGAGGTCCCGAGCGCAGTTCCTGGCGGCCATGCGAGGAGACCTGCAGGCGCTGTCGGACGATCAGCTTGAGGAGCTATCGGCCGCGACGGAGACGCTCAGCTCGTTCGTGGACGACCTGCAGCAGCGAGCCGGAGGATGAGGCAGGCCGGCGTCATGCGGCAGTCGAACCATCTTCGGAACTGCAGCTAGCGCCCGCGCGGATCGGTGCCTTCGAGTGTCCAGTGGCGGACGACCCCCGGCCGCCAGCGGCCGTCCTGCTCGCGCGTCAGGATGAAGCGGCTGATCGTGAGCTGGCCGCCCTCGTGGTCGCCGTACAGCAGATCGACCGTCAACATCCCGCCGGCGAGGAACGCCTCGCGCAGGCCGTCGCGAAAGGGGTCGTCGGGCTCGCGTATTGCGCCTTGCCAGAAACCGGTGTCGCCGGCGGACACGTACAGGTCGCGTGTCTGGGGGCGGTGCTCGGCTGGATCGGCGTGCGGGGTGTCGAGCTCCGGACGCCGCGCGTCGAGCCGCCACGCTTGAAGTACGGCGAGGCCGTTGCCGACGTTGCGCAGCGGGATCAGCAAGTAGTAGTTCTCGCCGTCGCGCTCGACCGCGGCCATGCCGCCGTCGACGCTCACCATCCGCCCGTCGCCGAAGCGCACCGTCTCGGGCGAGTCGGTGGCGTGCGAGGGAACAAGTACCGGCCGCAGCCCAAGCAACAGAGACCGCTCGGCAATCGCGGTCGAGCGCTCCGCGATACGCGCCGAGCGCTGACCGAACCGCACCGAGGAGAACGTCGCGGCAGCGAGCACCAAGGTGCCGCCCGCGGTCGCCAGCGAGGCAATCGTCGACCAGTCGGCCATCAGCCCAGCAGCGTATAGGGGCGTGTCAGGCGAGCACCGGCTAGGGTCCGCTCGAGTCTCCGGTAGCGCGCCCGTCCAGTCGCTCTCTGCTTTCAAACGGGGTCATGCGCGCCCTTGCCTGCGACTCGACCGGGACTCGCGAGACTGAATAGGGATACGAGGTCATTATCCGTGAAATGACCTGCGACACGCCGTATGGCCGAGCCGAGGAGCACCGCAGGTCGCTTCGTATGCTCTTGAGAGTGCAGGAACTCGAGCTGGCCAACACATGAGCGTCCGGATCTCTCTCCTGGCCGGCGAGCCGGCCTTCGATCGCGAGGATCGCCCTGACGGCGAGGCCGCGAGGACCGAAGCCGACGCCGAGGCGCTGGACGCATACTCGCGTACCGTCGCCGGCGTGGTCGAGCGGCTCGCGCCCAGCGTGGCCAACCTGCGCGTCCTGCGCGCCACGCGCCGCGGGCGCACCACCGTCGGAGCGGGAAGCGCGGTCGTCCTGACGCCGGACGGGTTCCTGCTCACTTCCGCGCACGTGGTCGCCGGACGCGACCGACTCGGCCGCGCGACCTTCGTCGACGGTCGCGAAATCGACTTCCGGGTGGTTGGGGCCGATCCCTTGTCCGACCTCGCCCTGCTGCGAGCGAATGCCGACGATCTGGCTCCGGCCGTGTTGGGCGACGCGGCGCGCTTGCGCGTGGGCCAGCTGGTGGTGGCGATCGGCAACCCGCACGGCTTCGCAGGATCGGTCACGGCCGGCGTGGTCTCCGCGCTGGGTAGATCGCTTCCGGCCCGCGCAGGTAGAGCGGTGCGCATGATCGACAACGTGATCCAGACCGATGCGGCCCTGAACCCCGGCAACTCCGGCGGCGCGCTCGTCGACTCGCTCGGAAACCTCGTCGGCATCAACACGGCGGTGGCCGGCGTTGGACTCGGCCTCGCGGTGCCGATCAACGAGGCCACGCGCAGGGTCATCGGCGCGTTGATGACTGATGGCCGCGTCCGGCGAGCGTACCTCGGCGTGGCGGGCGGCTCGCGGCCGCTGCCTTCGCGGGCACGACGCGAACGCGGTCAAGAAACCGGTGTCGAGGTCATCGAAGTCACGCCCGATAGTCCCGCCGAGCATGCCGGGCTGCGCGCCGAGGATCTGATCGTCGAGCTTGCGGGCACCCGCGTGCACGGTGTCGATGACATCCAACGCCTGATGGTCGCCGACCTGATCGGCGCCTCGGTCGACATCGTGGTGCTGCGCAACGGCGAGTCCCTGCATCTGGGGTTCGTGGCGCGCGAGCTCGACTAGCCCGGCGCTCGTCCAGAAGCCGGCGCGGAGGTGTTAGTCTGCGCGCCGGAGAGGGTCGCGGTCTGCACCTTCACGCGGGTCCGGCCGACAGCTAGGGAGAGGGGCTGGTCATGCGGAATGTCAAGGAGCGGGTGTCCGCGCTCGTCGTGGTCACGTTCGCGGCGCTCATCATCGGCGCGGCGGCGAGCACAGCGGCGGAACTGCCGATCGAACCCAAATGCGAGTTCATCGCCAGCCCCGGCAGCTCGGAGTGCATGCTGCCGTTCCCCGACGACTACTACACGAAGGCCGACCCCACCAGCCCGACCGGCCGGCGCATCGACTTCAGGGAACTCGCAACGCCGACGAACGCCGGCGGCCAGCACATCGAAGTCGCGCCCTACAACACCGGCGACGGTTTCAGCCCCGGCTCGGTGATCACGCTGAAGATCCCCGGGATCGAAACGACGTCGGATGTCGCGGCGACTCACGCCGTGCCGATCAACCATCTGGTCCGCTACAACAACGCCAAGGCGCCGGTCATCGTTATCGACACCAGCACCGGGCAGCGCTGGCCGATCTGGGTGGAGATCGACTCGACCGTCAAATCCGAAAAGGCGAACCTCGAGATCCACCCGTCCGTCAACTTCACCTCCGGCGACCGCTACATCGTCGCACTGCGCAATCTCAGCAACGCCAAAAAAGAACACCTGCAGGCACCGGAAGGCTTCCGCCAATACCGCGACAACCTTCCCTCGTCCGAAGAAAAGGTCAACGAACGGCGCCCCCACTTCGAAGAAATCTTCTCGACGCTGGAAGGGGCGGGGATTGCGCGCTCGAGCCTGTACCTGGCGTGGGACTTCACGGTCGCGAGCGACGAGAACAACACCGCCCGCGAGCTCTCGATGCGCAACGCGGCGTTCTCGACGCTCGGCGACAACAACCTCGCCGACGGCGTCGTCGAAGGCACCTCACCAACGTTCACCGTGACCGAAACCGAAAATGAACCGAATCCCGGCGAAATCGCACGTCGCGTCAAGGGGAACGTGGTCGTGCCCTGCTTCCTCTTCCCGAGCTGTGCCCCCGGTGGCACGATGCTGCTGGACGCCGAAGGCAAGCCGATCCAGAACGGCGTCTGGCCGGCCAACTTCGACTGCATCGTGCCGGTCTCGGCGACGACGGGTGCCGGCGGATCGGCGCGTCCCTCGCTGTACGGGCACGGCCTCTTCGGAGACGCCAGCGAGGTTGGGTCGGGGCCACAGCGAAGCCTCTCGCAAGCACACGACATCGTCCAATGTGCCACCGACGAGATTGGCATGTCTGAATCGGACCTGGGTTCGGCGATAGCGGCGACGCAGAACCTGTCGTTGTTCAACAGGCTCACCGATCGTCTCCAGCAGGGACTGCTCGACGAGCTGTACCTCGGCCGGGCGATGATCAGCCCGACCGGCTTCGCGACCAACGCCGCCTTCCATCAGGACGGCACGCCGGCAACGCCATCCATGCTGAACATCAGCCACCTCTACTACAACGGCAACAGCCAGGGCGGCATCATGGGCGGCGCTCTGACCGCCGTGTCCCCGGACTTCACGCGGGCGTCGCTTGGCGTGCCTGCGATGAACTACTCGGTGCTGCTGCCGCGGTCGGTCGACTTTGACGAATTCGCGGCGTTTCTCTACCCGAGCTACCCCGACGAAGAAGCGCGGCCGCTGATCTTCGACATCATTCAGTTGCTGTGGGACCGCGGCGAGCCGAACGGCTACGCCGCGCGGATGACCTCCAACCCGCTGCCCGACACACCCGCTCACCAGGTGCTGCTCGACGTGGCCTTCGGCGACCATCAGGTCACCGACTACCAGGCCGACGTCGAGGCGCGCACGATCGGCGCCAAGGCGCATCGCCCGGTTCTCTACAAAGGGCGCTGGCCGAAAACGAACCTGCTGTGGAACGTGCCGGCGATCACGCCCTACCCGTACACCGGCTCGGCGATCTACTACTGGGATGGCGGCCCCATCCGCGAAACCTCACCCGGATCGGGCAAATTCGTCGGCACCGAACCGCCGCCGTATGAAAACCTGCCCAACCGCACCGGCTCGGACCCGCACAGCCTTCCGCGGGCGACCCCCGCGGAGCAGCAGCTCGTCTCGGACTTCTTCGAAGGAGCCATCCAGAGGAGCGATCGCTGCAACATGGGCCCCTGCTACTCGGGCGGCTTCACCGGGCCTTAGCTGAGGGGCAGGCGCTCGCTCGCAGGCCTCTCAGCGAGGACTCGCACCAAAGCGGTGCGGGTCCTCGCCCGCTGCTCATCATCGGGCTCGACAGACCATGAACGGTTCGTCAGAGGCCCAAGACCGAGCCAAGCGCCTCGTCCACGGCCCGAAGCTCAGCGGCGTCGAGTCGCCCGGCGGAGCGCCCGAGGCGCTGGGGATCTACTAGCGTCGTTGCTCGACGAGGAAGCTGCCCGGCGGACGCGCTGTGCCCGGGCCGTCTAGCAGCACCCGTCGGCGCAGCCATTGCCCTCGTCGCTTGCAATGGGTGCCGTACAGCACGATTCACCGCGCCAAGCGTCTCGTCCCTCTTTCATCGCGACCCCCGCAATTCCGAGTGCTGTCAGCGGGTCTGCCCACCACCAGCCCAGCAAAGCGTTCAACCCGAGGCCGACGAGCAGCGCCGCCGACAGATAAGCGCAGAGCATCGTCTGGCGGCTCTCGCTCTTAGTTGCCGAGGACCCCAGCGCATCGGCTACTCGCGCCTTCGCCGTGGCAAGCGGCGGCATCGTCGCGAGCGTGACGATCGAAAGCCCGATCCCCACCCAGCTCACGGCCGGGCGATCGACAGCAGCGAGCGAGCGGATCGCCTCAACAGCGACATAGCCACTGAGCACGTAGAAGGAGACCGCGATCAGCTGCTGCGCCCGGCGCTCGGACATCGCGTGAGCGCTCGCCAGGCGCCAGATCACGACCAATCCCGCCATCGCCTCGATCAGCGAATCGGCGCCGAACCCGACGAGCGCCACCGAACCGGCCACTACTCCCGCCGTGACGGCCACGGTCGCCTCGATCGCGTGCCAGCCGAGCCCGGTCCAAGCGAGCAGCCTCGCGCGCCGGACCAGGCGTGCTCGTTCGTGCGACGTGCCGGGCTTCGACGGATCGACCGACAGGATCGGCAGCTCGCCCGAAGCGGAGCTCACGCCGTCACCCGATCCGCGAGCACTGCCGAGTCATAGATAGCGGCTTGCATGATCACAGGTTAGATCGCCCGCGCAGCTATAGACTGGCCCGATGGCGCTTCCGCCTGGCCCGCGAACCCCGGGCCTTCTTAACATCGTGCGCTTCGGCCGCAGGCCGCTCGAGGTGCTGCGCCGGTGGCACGCGCGCTATGGCGACCTGATCACGGTGCGCATGACAGGCTTCGGCACCGGCGTCTACGTCGTCGATCCCGACGCGATCAAGGAACTGTTCACGGGCGACCAGTCCGACCTGCGCGCCGGTGAGGCAAACTCTTTCATGCAGCCGGTGCTCGGTCCGCACTCGGTTCTGGTCCTCGACGGCCCCGAGCACCTGCGCCAGCGAAAGCTCCTTCTTCCGCCGTTTCAGGGCTCGCGGGTCGCCGCGTTCCGCGAGGTCATCCGCGACGTGGCCGAGCGCGAGATCGCGAGCTGGCGCCCGGGCACACAGCTGGTTCTCCGCGAGCGCATGCGCGCCCTCACCTTCGAGGTGATCTGTCGAGCGGTGTTCGGCGTCACGCAACCTGAGCGCGTCGAGCGTCTGCGCGAGAGGCTGGTTGCCGTGATCGACAGCAGCCCGATCTTCATGCTGGCGCCCGCCGCACGTGCCGACCTCGGGCCACTCAGCCCCGGCGGTCGCTTTGCCCGGCGCCTGCGGGCGGCCGATGCCCTGTTGTACGAGGAAATCCAGCGACGTCGCAACGAGCCCGACCTCGAGGAGCGCTCGGACGTGCTCTCGCTGCTGCTGCGCGCGCGCGATGAGCAGGGGCAGGCGATGACCGACGCCGAGCTGCGCGATGAGCTGTTCACGATGCTCGGAGCCGGGCACGAGACGACCGCGACCGGTCTCGCCTTCGCCTTCGAGCTGCTGTTGCGCAACCCCCCTGTGCTCGCGCGTCTGCGCGAGGAGCTCGAGCGCGGAGAGGATGACGCCTACCTCGACGCGGTGGTCAAAGAGACGCTGCGACTGCGCCCGGTGATCGACGCCGCCGAGCGGACCTTGACCGTGCCGCGTACGATCGCGGGCTGGGAGCTTCCGGCCGGGGTGAAGGTGTACCCCGCGATTGCGCTCGTGCACATGCGCGAGGATCTATATCCGCGCGCGCGCGAGTTCCGGCCCGAGCGCTTCGTCGATGAGGGCGCCGAGTCCTACTCGTGGCTGCCCTTCGGCGGCGGTATCCGGCGCTGCATCGGCGCGGCGCTCGCCCACGCCGAGATGGCGGAGGTGCTGCGCGTGGCGGTTCCGGCCGTCGAGCTTCGGGCGCTGCGCGATCAGCCCGACCCGGTCGTGCTGCGCGGGATCACGCTTGCGCCCAAGCACGGTGTTCGCGTCAACGTGGAGCGATGCTCGGCTCCGGCGCGCACGATGGTCGAGGCGGGCGTTCAGTAGCCGAGACAACACGCGCCGGACACGCTCACCAGCAGTGGCGTGTGCGAGTATCAAGCTTCCGTTGGGCTCAGGGGCGGCTCGTGGTGCCCGATTTGGGCGAGAGGCAGCTTTTGGCCTTGTGTCCCTTCTTGGTGGCGCCGCAGCCAAGGCCGCCTTCGCCTTTGTCGACCTCGCTGAGCAGGAACTTGCTCGGGTTGTGTGGATAGCCGTTGGGTGGCCCGTAGCCGATGACAACGCTGTCGTCTTTGTGAAGCACGAGCGCCGCTGGGTTGCTCAGGGGCTTGCCGTTTAGGAAGAAGTGAAGGTGATCGCCGCCGTATCCCGTCAGCCCACCCAGCTGCGCGGGGCCGAGCTTCACACCCCACACGGAGAAGAAGTCCCCCAGCGTGTAGTTGAAGGGGTGTGGCGCCTCCATGTGGATGATGCCCGAGCCGTCGTGCGTGTGCATGCTCGACTCGATCCCCTTCGCGGAATCGATGCCGATGTTCGCCGGCAGCGGGGTCAGCAGGCCGTTGACATAGATGTGCAGCATCGCGTGGATGTGGAACTTTTCCTGGCCGCCAGGAGGAATCCCGATCAGCTTCAAGCGCTCCGCGAGATGCGCGTATTCCGGCTGCCACGGCGCTTTGCTCAGTCCCGACGCGGGCATGCTTGTCTGCAACCCCGGGCCCGAGATGCTGAGACCCGCCGGCGCGTGGGCGCTCGATCCGCAGCCGGCGGCGAGCAGCGCGAGCAATCCGGCGAGCGTGGCGAGCGAGGCGCGTGCGAAGCTCCAAGTCGCTTTACGGTTGCCCATAGCAGGGATGCAGCGTAGTGACGCGCCTAGGGTTGTTCAAGGCGTCCCACTCGGTGGTTCGCCCTCACCGGTGGGTACGCGCACCGCTGACCCCTGTGTCCGAGCGTGTCGCGTGCTTGGCGAGATCGACCTCTGGGTCGACCTCGAAGGCGTGGAGGCAGTGCTCTGAGCAAAAGTAGAAGGTCTCCTCGCCGAAGTCCATGCGGATCGCCTTGGTCTTGTCGACCTTCATGCCGCACATCGGGTCGGTCGCGCCGCGCCGCGCCGTCAGCCAGAAGAACGCGCCGAAGACAATCAACCCCAGCACGTTGAGCACGAGCTTGTAGTTGACGGCGACCGTGCCGAAGATGTCACCCCGCGAGGGCCGCGGACCGGTTGGAATCAGCCCGGCAACGTTGAACAGCCCGTCGACGATCAGCGCGGCCACGACCATCGTCACGAACATCAGGGCGACTATCCGCAGCGCGAAGCGGGTGCCGTAGTACTTGCGGTAGATCGCGATGATCGGCAGGACGATCAGGTCGGCGAACAGGAACGCCAGCACGCCGGCGAACGAGATCCCGCCCGACCACAGCACCGCGGCCAGCGGAACGTTGCCGACCGAGCAGACGAAGCTCAACACCGCGATGATCGGTCCGACGATCACGTTCTCGACCGCGCCGAGCACTCCCCCGGTGTCCTTGAGGAACAAGCCGTTGAAGAAGCCGTTGCCGAGCTGGGCGATGAACCCGGCCAGCAGGAAACCGGTGAGGATCTCCTTCCACACCATCTGCCAGTCGCCGCGGAAGTTGTGTGCGACGTCCGACCAGGCCGACATCGAGGTCAGCCGCTGCCGCCAAGTCAGCCGTTCGCCGGCCGCGCGGTGTTGATGGCCGGCGTCCGCCTCCTGGGCGTGCTCGCGCGCCTGGGCCTCCAGACGGGGCGAGACGAACGCCCTCATCAGCACGGCCATCAGCACGATCATCACGAGACCACCGACATACTCGGCGAGCGTGAACTGCCATCCGATCAGCACCCACAGCACGAGGCCGAGCTCCCAGACGAGGTTGGTCGAGGCGAACTGGAAGGCGAGCGCGGTCGTGGCCAAGGCGCCCTTCTGGAACAGGCTCTTGGCGATCGCGATCGCCGCGTAGGAGCACGAGCTCGAGGCGGCCCCGAGGCCGGTGGCCAGCGCGACCGGCTTGGGACCCGATGCGGACAGCGCTTTCTCAATGCGCTCGCGCGGCACCCAGGCCTGCACGATGCCCGAGATCGCGAAGCCGAACACGAGCGCCCACCAGACCTCCCAAGCCATCAGGAACGAGTCCTTCAGCCCGTGCCAGATGACTTCGAGTACATCCATCAGAGGCTCCCTTCGGGGTTATCCCTTGAACCTAGCATACCCCCCTAGGGTTTATCGGCTAAGCTGAGCTCATGCCAACGGAGACGACAACGACACCCGTGCGCGGCTACACCGCGACCAAGGACCAACTGCAAACCCGGCTGCGGCGCATCGAGGGCCAAGTGCGGGGCATCGAGCGAATGGTCGAGGATGACCGCTACTGCATCGACGTCCTCACGCAGATCGCGGCAATCCAGGCCGCGCTCGATAAGGTCGCGCTGGGCCTACTCGACGGCCACGCCCACACCTGCGTGATCGGCGCCGAGGCCGGCCAGCAGGACGCGCGCACCGCCGAGATGATGGCCGCGATCGGCCGGCTCATGCGGCGCGGATAGCTGCTCCTAGCTCACCTAGCCCTGCAGCCCCGGCTTCAGCGCCTTGAGCCGCTCGACGATGCCCCACTTCGAGCGCCGAACGTCATCGATGATAAAGCCGACGCTGGGCAGATAGTCCAAGGGCTCCCGCAGCAGGTGGTCGGCCTCGAAGCGAACCGCCAGGGGCTCCAACAGCCTCTGGATTCCCCGCACCATCGGGGCCGGGCTACGCACGTGCTCCAGCATGAGTAGCTGACCGCCGGGTCGCAAGACTCGGAACGCCTCGGCGGCGGCGGCGCGCGTGTCCGGAATCGTGCAGAAGCCAAGCGTGCAGGTCACGGCGTCGAAACTCGCGTCCGCGAAGCCAAGCGACTGGACGTCGCCGAGACGCAGATCCGCCGGATGGCCGAGCTCCTGCGCCCGCTTACGACCGATCGCCAGCATCTCAGGGCTCAGCTCGATCGCCGTGAGCTTCACGTCATCGGCATAGAACGGCAAGTTACGAGCCGTGCCGCAAGCCAGCTCGAGAACCTCGCCGTGCGCCTGCGAGCACACCCAAGCACGCCCGTCGCCGAAGAGGATCCCCTCGAAGAAGCTGATCTGACGGTCATATTTCGGAGCCTGCTTGTCCTGAATTGCGCGGACCCGCTCAGTCTCGGTCGCGGTCATCGCCAAGTCTTTTCTCTGCGAACTAGTTGCCAGGGTGGCGGGCGACGTGCGCGAGCGAGCTGTGGCTGCGCTCGTGGGCGAACGCGATCGGGCCTGAGCCCTTCAGCACGGTAGCCATCGCAATCTCGGCCTCGTCGTACTCGAATCCACCGGGGATCTTGATCTGGATCGAGTAGTCGCCACCCTCCTCGCCGATCGGGCGGATCGGCTCGCTGGTGGTCTCGAGCGCATCGCCGACCGCGCAGCGGGCGCGGCGCTTCTCGACATCGATGTCTATGTCGATGTCGGCGATCACCGGATCGTGGAACGTATCGATGATCTCGGCGAGGATGCCGTAGAAGGTGCCGCCGTTCTCCCCCGACAGGATCGAGCCCATGGCTTGCATCTGCTCAGGGGACATCGAGGCGTCGAGAATCGGCTGGCCGGCGCCATGGCCTTCGTGCAGCGCGCCCGGCCACCAGTACTTGAACGCCCACTTCACGCCGTCGAGATCGACGTCGTCGAAGTGACCCTGCTCCACGATCATCGCCGCCATCCCCTCGCAGCTGCCGTGCGTCGGGTTGGCGTTGAAATCGCACGGGCAGCCGGGGTCGCAGTTGCAGTTCTTCATGTACGGACCCTCCAGGCGCCAGTCAGCCATCGCATGCCTCCCGAAGTCGATTGAGTTGCCCTGCCGACCCTAGTCAGTTACGGTCGTTTGCGCAATGGCATTCGTCACAGAGCGCCCGGCCGCGCGGCTTCAGATCGGCATCCTCGCGTCGCTGCTGGCGCTCGCCGCGCTGGCGTGGTTGCTGACGCACGAGCGCATGCTCGGGATGGACGCAGGTCCCGGTACGGATCCGGGAAGCCTCGGCTTCTACGTCGTCTCGTGGGTCGTGATGATGAGCGCGATGATGTTCCCCTCGATCGTTCCGATGGTGCTGACGTTCGGGTTCGTTCAGCGCCGTCGACACGATCGTGGGTCGGTCGAGCACGCCGTCTCCTCGTGGGTCTTCGTAGCCGGATACCTCCTGACGTGGACGGCGTTTGGGCTGTTCGCGTACGGCCTCTACGTCGGCGTGCGCTCGCTCTCGATCCCCGAGCTGTCGTGGCGTCGCGGCGGGCCCTACCTCGCCGGAGGGGTGCTCCTCGCGGCCGCGATCTACCAGCTCACACCTGCCAAGGACGCCTGCCTGAGCCGCTGCCGCGCACCGCTTGACTTCGTCCTCACTCACTGGCGCGATGGCCCCTCGGGAGCACTGCGCATGGGCCTCGTTCACGGCGCCTGGTGCGTGGGTTGCTGCTGGGGGTTGATGGCGGCGTTGTTTGCCCTCGGAGTGATGAGCCTGACGTGGATGGTCGCCGTCGCCGGGCTGATAGCGATCGAGAAGCTGCTCCCGTGGAGGAAGCTCGCCAACCGCCTGGTCGCGGTCACGTTGGCAGCATTGGCGTTTGGCGTGGCGCTTGCGCCGGGGGACGTACCCGGTCTCACGCGGCCCGACTCGCCCGCTGCACAGAAGTCGATGTCGGAGATGTCCGACGGCGCGAGATCCGCGCCGGTCCACGAGGCGATGCCGATGAAACGGAAATAGAGCTCGAGGACGTCGCCGCCGAGGACTACGCTTGCCGCGTGCTGGCCGCGATCTTCGCGCGCATTCTCTCTGGAATCGTGTCCGCGATAACCGAGCCGCCGGAGGCTCGCAAGCCCGTGGCACAGCTGCGGCGCGTGCTCACACTGCTGCTCTTGATCTCGCTCCTGTGCCTGCTGCCGCTGCGCCTCTCGCCGCACTCGGCACGGGTCGTCACCGCGCTCGTCCTCGCGCTCGTCGCGATTGCGCTGCTCAGCATGGCGACGGCGTTCTGGCGCCTGCTGGCGCGCTTCGTCGAGGGAGGCCGGGTGCGGCTGGGTGGCTACCAGGTGGATGTGCCCAACCTGGGTCGACAGGTGCGCGCCTTCGAGGGCGTCATGGCGCTGATACGCCGCACGGGCCTGGCGCTGCCCGCGCTGCTGTTCTTCTGTCTGTGGGCCGTCGTGTACCTGTTTATCTGGGCCCATGACCCGGCGGCCTGCCCGGCGGATCCCGCCCGCGCTTGTGCGGGCGCCTTCCTCGGCGCCGGCAAGCACCCCACGTTCGGCGACTTCCTCTACTACTCGGTCAATATGGCGTTCGCCAACCCGGCGCCGGACCTCATCGCACACACGCGCGTCGGCCACACGGCGGCGACGATCGAGGTGCTATCCGGCGTGGGCCTCGTCACGCTCTACGCAGGGGCGTTCTTCGGGTTGGGCGCCCTGCGCGCCACGGCGCCCAACCGAGATGCCGAGCCCGCGGCGACCACGCCGCCGGCCCAGGCCGAGCCCTACGGCGGCGCCTGAGCGCGTTCGCGCCACGTACGCCGCAGCGCCGTGTTGCGACTCGTCGAGGACAGCTCACCGGCGCACGACTTGATCGTCGCCCTGAAGGGCCAGAGCGAGCGCTGAGCCTAGGGATGCGGTGAGCTCGTCGCCAGTCGGCGTCTCGTCGGGAGACAAGAGCCATTGCAGGATCAGTCCGTCGCAGACAGCAATCAGAAAAGATGCGACGACGTTGGCGTCGGTACCGATGGCCTCGGCAGCGTCACCGAGGCTCGCTCGTACCATCGACGCGACCTGCTCACGCGAGGTCCTGTAGTGGGCGGCCAACTCCTGGCGGAGGTCGTCCGACCATGCCGACTGCCCGACGGCCTCGACCAACCCTATGAGCACAGGGCGCAGCTCCTCGAAAGAGCTGAGCATCGCGACCCACGACGCGCCCATCTGCTCCAGTGGTGATGCGCTGCCGCTGGCGAAGGCGGCCTGGCCGAGCCGTGTGGTCCATTCGTCGCAGGTACGAAGAATCGCCTCATTGAGCAGAGCTTCCTTTGAGCCGAAGTGGTAGCCGATCGAAGCGGTGTTGGCGCTTGCAGCGGCGGCGATGTCGCGTGCGGTCGTCCGTGCGTAGCCCTTCGTTCTCAGGCACTCGATCGCGCCCTGCAGTAGCTGCTCGCGGTGGCTTATTTGGGCCATGAACAAATTGTAGTTGACAGGACGGCGGACGTATGTATTGTACGTACGTACAGATTGGTTTCCCACTTGTTTGCGAGGCGATCAGAGTGACGAGCAAGGTCCAGAACCGTGCGGCGCCGCGAGCCACAGACCCACCCGTGGTCGATGGGGTGCCGCCGGGCCCGCGCCTGCCGCGGGCTCTGCAGACCGCACTGTGGGCCGCGCGCCCAATCTCGTTTATGCAGCGCGCGCGCCGTCGCTATGGGGACGTCTTCACGATCCGCCCGTACGCGTTCGGCGACATCGTCGTGCTCGCCGATCCCGGACACATCAAGGAAGTGTTTACCGGCGACCGCAACGTCTTTGCCGCCGGCAGGGCCAACGCAGCGATGGCCCCGGTTCTGGGCAGCCACTCGCTTTTGACGCTGGACGGAGAGCGCCATTTGCGCCAACGCAAGCTGATGCTGCCGCCGTTCCACGGCGAGGCGGTCGGGCGATACCGCGAGCGCATCGGGCAGCTAACAAAGGCCGCGGTGGCGACCTGGCCGACGGGGACCCCGTTCCCGATCCGCCCGCGGATGCAGAACATCGCCTTGGAGATCATCCTGCGCGCGGTGATTGGCGTCAGCGACCCGGTGCGCTTGGCTCGCTTGCGCGAACTGCTGCCAAGGCTGCTCGATTTCAGCGTTCTTGACATGTGGGCAGTGTGGCTGTGGCCGAGGCTGCTCGAGACCCGCCTGGTGCGCCGGAATCCCTCGCAGCTTGCGCGTCCAGAGGTCGACCGACTGCTCTTCGAGGAGATCGCCGCCCACCGCTCAGACCCCGGCACTCACGACGACATCCTCGCGCTACTCATTTGCGCCCGTGACGCCGACGGTCAGCCGCTCTCTGATGAGAACCTGCTCGATCAGATCATCACCTTGCTGCTCGCCGGCCACGAGACCACGACCACCGGGCTGGCCTGGGCGTTTGAGCGCCTGACACGCAACCGTGCCGCACTGGAACGCCTGCAGGGAGAGCTCGATGCCGGAGAGGAGCAGTACCTCGATGCGGTTGTCAACGAGACCTTGCGCGTGCGCCCGGTGATCGACGGCGTCTGGCGCAAGCTAACCGCACCCGCGGTGGTCGCCGGTCATCGCCTACCCGCCGACACGCTAGTGTTCCCAGCGATCGTGCTCGCGCAGACCTCGAGCGAGGCTTTTCCGGACCCCGAGGACTTCCGCCCGGAGCGCTTTCTGGAGGGCTCCCCCCCGCCCTACACGTTCATCCCCTTCGGCGGCGGGACGCGGCGATGCATCGGCGCCCCATTTGCCGTGATGGAGATGAAGACCGTGCTCTCAACCGTGCTGCAACGCGTCGAGCTGAGAGCACCGGACGCGCGGCCTGAGCAGCCGCGCAGCCACCACGTAACCCAGATCCCCGCACACGGAGCCAGGGTGACGGCCGGCCCGCGAGCCGGCCACATGCCTCGCCAAAGCGAGCTCGCGTGAGCGACGTGGGGCGGGCTGCAGGCGTGCGGTTGATCGGTGCTCCCAGTCCAAAGGCCACGAGCCGACTGCTCACGAGCTTGAGGATCCACCTCGCCGCGTACTGCGCACGGGCGAAGATATGACGCGGCTGACGACGGACAGCGGGGCGGGTCCCTCGACGGTGTTGCGGCGACAATCGGAGACGAGCGTCCAAGCATTACTAAACCAATCGGGGCGAACGGTTCAGGTTGGCTTTCCTGTGCGGTTTTTGGCGGGTCTGCGGTCCTGTTGCGGTCCAGATCCCCGGACCGGCATCGCCAGATTTGGACGTCAGCCGAACGCCATCGCATACGACTCGTTCAAGCGGTGCGCTTCGATAGCCACGCCACGATCTCCTGGTGCTCGACTTGGCCGGCTGCGATGCGCTCGACCATCGGAACATCGACATCCGGCTCGGTGCCACGCAGCGGCGAGCCGTTCGCCTCCAGGAAGAGGCCGGTCAGGAAGAATGCGGTGCGCTTGTTGCCGTCTGGCAGCGGATGGTTACGCGCCAAGCGCTCCAGCAGGATCGCGGCCTTCTCCAGGATCGACGGGTAGACCTCGACATCGCCAAAGCCAGCCCGCGGCGCGGCGAGCGCGGACTCGCCCAGACCGGCGTTGGGCAGGCGTGCGATCTGCTCAGGCGTGGTGCCGAGGATGTCCGCGGCGACGTCGCAGAAGTCCCCGAACTCGGGGTAGTAGACCGTCACGGCCTGCTACTTGCCGAGGCGACGCAGCGTCTCGCGGTGCTCCTCGGCGAACCGGCGGCGCTGCTCGGCGCGCTCGCGATCGCTTCCGCGGAGACCGCGCGCGAGATCCGGACGCTTGGAAGGCGGCGACGCCTCCTTTGGGGCAGCGACTTTCTTCGGTCTCGTGGCGCTCATGGTCCGATTGTAGTCCGATGTCCGCGGCGTGGACGACGCTGCAATCGGCCTGCCTCCCAGCACCGAAGCACTTACGAGTTGCATCCCGCAGACCGCCGAACAGGCGCGAACATGGCAAACCGCGCCCCGCGATTCCCCCCGTTTCGAGCTAGCCGATGCCATACGTTGTGTGTGGTACATTCGGCTCGTGGTCAAGACGACGATCTACTTGCCGGACGAGCTTCATCAGGGGATCAAGCACGCGGCGAAAGAGCGAGGCACTAGCGAGGCCGAGTTGATCCGCACGGCTGTCCGTCACGAGCTGCTCGGCGCGCCCGCAGATCAGCAGGAGCGCGCCCAACGGCGCGCACGCCTGTTGGCGGCGATGGGCAAGCTCGACAGCTCCGCCTACCCCTCTGGCTACCTCGATGAGCTCCGCGCCCCGTGGCGCGGCTGATCGTTCTCGACGCGAGCGTCGCAATCGCCGCGCTCGCGGCTGATGACGCACACCACAAGGCGGCGGCCGATGCGCTCGCCGGCGCAAGCGATGACGAGCTAGTGCTCGCGGCCACGACGAGGGCGGAGATCCTCGTCGGCCCTGCCCGCGTGGGCGGCAAGGTGCTAATGGCGGCCCGGGACTTCGCAGACGGATGCGAGACCGTCCCCGTCAGCGCCGCCATCGCCGACGACGCCGCGGCGCTGAAGGCTCGCCACCGCGGGCTCAGCCTGCCCGACGCGATCGCGCTCGTAGTCGCCGAGATGATCGACGCCGACGCGGTGTGGACGTTCGATCGGCGCTGGCGCGATGTCCATCAGCGCGTCGCGATTCCTTAGTTAGTTCCTTGGAGGTATGCCAAAGGCTTCGGTCCTCAGCGCAGCTGGCCGAGGAAGTCCACGAGAGCGCGCCGCTGGTAGTTGGGAAGGCGGCTGAACGACGGCATCGGTGCCGGCGAGTCGACTAGCGCGCGTTCGATCGCCGCTGGCGGCAGACGCGCGCCGACGTGGGTGAGGTCTGACCCGGGGCCGGGGTTCCCTGCTTCTGCGATGCGATGGCAGGCCAGACAGCCGGTCCTTGCGACCACTGCTTCGCCGGCCTTGAAATTGGCGACCGCGCCCAGCCCCTGTGCTCGCACCGCGCTCGGGATCGAAACGCCGATGGCGGTCGGACCTGCCGATGGCAACGTGGCGACGCAGACCAGCGCTCCATCGGCCTTGACAAGCACGTTCGGCTTGTCCTCGGGACAGAGGTGGTTATGCGCTTCACGCAACTCGCGAATTTGCGTGTCTGTTGCCGAGGTGCATTCGGTGGGCCTCCCGGAGCAGCCGATGATCGTCGGTTCGAAAGCGATCGCCTTGGGCTTGACGGCCTGGGTGCCGCCGCAGCCTGAGAGGGCGAAGGCGCCGACCGCCGCGATCACGAGCGTCGTCGCCGAGCACGGTAGAGTCAGCACGGGCGGAATCATCGCGGCTTGGCCGAACGGATTACAGCGGTGCCGCAGGCGCCGAGGCTGACCGCGACCGCAGAGAATTGACAGGCCGGCGACATCGGGGGCGCTTGTCGGTATTGACCGCCCACGGTCACGTCGTTGGGCGGTTTGCCGCGCCTGAGTCGGAGGCGGCCGTATCCACGGTCTCGACCGGCGTCCTGTCGTCTGACGCGTTCGGGTCACCGAGCAGCTGGAAGATGTTGGACTGTACCCAGTCGCCGTCGAGATCGTCGTCCGCCGCCGCGGGGGGCGCCGCCGCCGTCGGGGTTGGGGGCCGGTCCGAGGCGCCGGGGCTGTAGATAAGCCGCGCACGGCGCGCTTCCTGACGACCTTCGGGCGTCCAGAACTCCAGCTGCTTGATCCGCTCTGATCGCGCGCCTGTCCAGTTGCTGAGGTCGAGCGTGAAGCCGACGAATCGCCGGCCACGGTACCGACCAGTCTGGACCGAAAGGTTGCCGATCTCGTGCAGCAGACGTAGGTCGGCTAGCGCTTGGATCTCCCGTCCCCATTCATCCTCCTGCAGATGGGTGCCTTCGACCAAGAACACGTTCGTGCCGTTGACGTCGAGACAGAACTTCGCGAGGTCCGACAGTCGCTCGCGGACTGCATCGGCGTCCGGCCCGGCATCCCTCGCGAGATCCTGCTGCTTGAGCGACGAGAGTTCCGCCGAGGCCTCATTCACGTCCTCCGCCCCGATCCGGTTGTGCTGCCGCGTGGGGTTCTCACTTCGCTCGTTGGCGTTCCGTAGAGCAGTTTGCGTCAAGTAGAGATAGTCGCGTGCAACACCGCCCGAGCCGAGGACTAGTCGCTGGCGGCCACCCTCCGTGATGAGCGCGTCGATCGAGACACCCAGGGGCTGGCATATCCCTGCGAGAACAGCCTCAAGAAAATTCTGCGCGGCCGTGAACTGCGACAGCGTGATATCCAACGAAATCTCCGATGCATCCTGCGGAATCTGCATGCCGCGCGGGGGGTTGCCCTCCACGAATGGGTTCAACCGGTGACGCACACCGCACACCTTGAGGAAGATGTTCAGGTTCTTGACGACCTGGTGCAGGTAGGCGAGTACCTCTGGCTGATCCTCATACGGGACGTGGTAGAAGTCGTCGAGCACAATCAACGTGGGCTTCTCGCCGAGCGCCTCCTGCGCTGCCTCAAGCTCCTTGCGGATCAGCACCGCCACGCTGAGCAGCCCGTCCATCTTCGTTTGCTCCTCGCTGGCGACGGAAGTCTCTTTGCTGTCCTTCCTGCGGTGCCCGCTAAAACCTCCCTTCGCGCCTTGCCCGCGGTAGCGAAGCCCGCCGAAGAGTCCGGCAGACGCGTCCGTACCCTTCGATTGGAGTTCTCGAACGGTCCGCTGAGCAACCTGCGGCTGCGCCAGCAGTCTGCGCAGGATCGTCGTCAGCTGCTTCAGCTTGCGGCGCGCCGTCGCACATGCGAGTCGCTGGTCGATCCGGTACCAGGCATCCGGCTTAAGCCGCTCGGTCAGACCTGTCAGGAGCTCGATCAGCAGCTCGATGAGGACGTCAGGATAGGGGCGGCTGCGCAACGTCTCGATGTCAACGAAGACGACATTGCTCTCGGGCTGCTCCTGGCTCTCGATCTTCCGCAGGAGCGTCGACTTGCCGACTCCGCGCCGCCCAAGCACGAACTGATGACGGCGTGCCGCCGTCTCCTCCAAGATCCCGACGCGCGGTGCCACGAAGCGGTCGGCGGTCCGCCGGTCAGCGCGTGCGGCCTCGGCCAAGGCCGCCAGGAGCCTTGGCAGCTGCTCGTCTGATATGGGCTGGACTGCGTCCGTCATCACAGCGCAATATAGGCGCGAACGACGGATCGAAGCCCGCTCTCTCGAAGGCCCCGCATACAACCGCTGCGGTCCGATTGCGGTCCATGTCGGCTGCTTCTGCGGTCCGTTTGCGGTCCCGAGTACGAAAGTCCAGCGCGAGCGCGAGTGGCCGCGTCCTGCGAGGCCCAGCATTTTCGGGGAACTTCGCCTCTGTTCGCCCGCCTTCGCAGACAAAAAGTATCGGGGCGCCGAGATTCGAACTCGGGACCTCACCGACCCGAACGGTGCGCGCTACCAGGCTGCGCCACGCCCCGATGCGCCATCAGTATTCCATACCGCTATCTTCGCTCGGTGCCCGCCGCCGTGCGCGACATCCTCGAGGAGCTCGACGGCATTCTGCAGCCGGCGCGCTTCGAGGACTACGGACCGAACGGCCTGCAGGTTCCGGGCGCGGCGGAGGTCGCGACCGTCGCGACGGGAGTCTCCGCGCAGCTGGAGCTGTTCGAGCTGGCGGCGGCCGAGCGGGCACAGCTGCTCATCGTGCACCATGGCCTCTTCTGGGGGTCCGGTCCAGGACCCATCGACGCCTCGCTGAAGCGTCGCCTGGAGGTCCTTTTCGCGGGCGACATCGGCCTGGCCGCCTACCACCTGCCGCTCGACGCCCATCCTGAGTTCGGCAACAACGCGCTGCTCGCGCGTGCGCTCGGCGCCGAGCGACTCGAGCCATTCGCGTTGCACCATGGCGAGCCGATCGGCTTTCTCGCGCACCTGGCCGCCGATGGCATCGAGGCGAGCGAGCTGTTCGCGCGCGTCGGCGAGATCACCGCGCGCGAGCCGCTCGTGTTCGAGGCGGGCCCCGCGCAGGTGCGCAGCGTCGCGATCGTCTCGGGCGCGGGGTCGGACTACCTCGCCGACGCGGCCGCGGCGGGAGCCGACGCGCTGCTCACCGGCGAGCCGGCCGAGCGCGTCATGGCACAGTCGCGCGAGTCCGGCCTGCACTTCATCGCCGCCGGTCACTACGCGACCGAGACGCTCGGCGTCAGGCGCCTCGGCGAGCATCTCGCCGAGCGCTTTGGCGTGCGCCACGTGTTCCTCGACGTGCCCAACCCCGTCTGAGCGAGAGCGTCGGCGGCGCGCTCCGCAAATGGCGCGTTCTCGCTCTAACATTGGGCTGGTCAGCCAGCCTGTTCGTTCGAGGAGGAGGGGAGTCGCAAATGGAGGCCACCGCAACGGCGTCGACCACGGGGTCGACAACGGGGTCGCAAACGATCGCCGATCTGATCCCGTGCGCCGGTGCTGCGTATGTGGCCAACACGGCGATCCGCTACAGGCGCGACGGCGCTTGGCACGACGTCAGCTACAGGCAGCTCGCCGACACCGTGCAGGAGATCGCGCTCGGGCTGATCGACGTCGGCATCAAGCCCGGCGATCGCGTCTGCATCCTCGCCAACACGCGCCCTGAGTGGTCCTACGCGGACATGGCCGCCACGTCGGCAGGCGCCGTGGTCGTGCCGATCTACCAGACCAACTCGCCCGAGGAGTGCCTGTGGGTGATCTCCGACTCCGACGCCTGCGCGATCATCTGCGAGGACGAGGAACAGCTCGAGAAGATCGCCGCGATTCGCGAGCAGATCCCGGGCATTCGCACGATCATCGTTATCGACTCTCCGGCCGGCGAGCCCGCCTCCAACGGAGCGTCGTCGGCCGCGCGCTCGCTCGGCGCGATCAGCATCGACGAGGTTCGCGAGCGCGGGCGCTCGCACTCCGTCGAGGAGCTCGAAACGCGGCGCGCGGCGGTGCGCCGCGAGGATCCCTTCACGTTCATCTACACCTCCGGTACGACCGGACCGCCGAAGGGCTGCGTCCTCACGCATGGCAACTACCGCGCGATCATCGACATGGTCGCGGAGGCCGGCGAGATCCAGGGCGACGAGGTCATCTACCTGTACCTGCCGCTCGCGCACTCCTTCGCGCTGCTGATCCAGCTCGCCGTCTTCGACCTCGGCGGCACGCTCGCGTATTTCGGCGGCGACACAAAGCAGATCATGGACGAGCTGATGGAGGTCAAACCGACCTACCTGCCATCGGTGCCACGCGTGTTCGAGAAGATCTACACGGTCGCGCACGGCGCGATCGAGGCCCAACCGCCCGAGGAGCAGGCGCGTGCCGCGGAGGCGGTCGAGCTTGGCGTGAAGGTGCGCGACATGATGAACCGCGGCGAAGTAGTGCCCGAGGAGCTGCAGAAGCCCTTCGAAGAAGCCGACGAGCAGCTGTTCAAGAACGTTCGCGCGATCTTCGGCGGCAACGTGCGCCACGCGACCAGCGGCGCAGCGCCGATCGCGCGCGAGATCCTCGAGTTCTTCTGGGCATGCGGCGTGCCCGTGCTCGAGGGCTATGGAATGACCGAGACGGCGACGGCGGCGACGACATCGACCGTCGCCAACCATCGCTTCGGCACGGTCGGTCGCGCGCTGCCGGGCGTCGAGCTGAAGATCGCCGACGATGGCGAGATCCTCGTCAAGGGCCCGAACATCTTCCGCGGGTACCACAACAACGCCGACGCCAGCTTCGGCGCGGTCGAGAACGGCTGGCTGCACACGGGCGATCTCGGCTCGATCGACGAGGACGGCTACCTGTCGATCACCGGCCGCAAGAAGGACATCATCATCACCGCCGGCGGCAAGAACCTCACGCCCGCGAACATCGAGAACGACCTGAAGCAGTGCCGCTGGATCTCCCAAGCGGTGATGCACGGCGATCAGCGTCCCTACCCCGTCGTGCTGATCACGCTCGACGAGGAAGAGATCCCTACATTCGCCGGCGAGCACGACCTGCCCACGGACATCCCTTCGCTCGCGCAAACCCCCGAGGTCCGCTCGCTGATCGAGCGTGAGGTCGACCGGGCGAACGCCAAATACGCGCAGGTCGAGCAGGTCAAGAAGTTCGCGATCCTCGATCATGACCTCTCGCAGGCGACGGGCGAGCTGACGCCCACGTTGAAGGTCAAGCGCAAGGTGGTCAACGAGAAATACGCGGACGTCTTCGACGCGCTGTACGCCGGCTGAGGCGGCCATACCGAACGGCCTTCGGCTCCTTGCGGTCGGCCTGCCGCAGGTTGGTTGCCGGGAGCCGGGTCGTTAGCTGCGAACATAGGCATTGTGCGGACCGATCCCAGTGACAACGGCGGCCTGTTCGTCGGCCGCCGGCCCGGCACGGCGCCCGTTCGCTTTCGTGCCCTGCCCAAGCGCGGCAGCGAGTCGCGCCAGCGCGTCGACGGCTCGCTCGCGGGCGCGATGCTCGCGGCGATGATCTTCCTCAGCCTGCTCTGCTGGGGGCCGATTCCACTCGCCTGCCTGTGGGTCGGCTCGCAGATGGACTACCTCTCCGGGAGCGTCGGCGTCGGCATCCTCGTCTCGTTCATCGCGCTGTTCGTGCTGCTGTTCGGAACGCTCATGCTGTTCCA
>Ga0193729_1000076_pt1 | contig 43486 bp, 28 predicted proteins | sample U1c2metaG_FD_143036 | JGI IMG/M metagenome (GOLD analysis project Ga0193729, IMG submission 143036) | Soil microbial communities from a riparian zone of the East river system, Colorado, United States - U1c2 | ecosystem: Environmental > Terrestrial > Soil > Riparian zone | place: USA: East River...
GCTGGACGACAACGGAAACAGACCGCTAGGCGATTATGTCCGGCGCATCGTAACCACTACCGAGGAGGAACCCGCCTACCGCATTGTGCAACAGTTGCGCGCTGCTCGGCTTGGCCTTGCCGTTGTCGTGGACAAAAAGAAAAATTTTCGCGGTATCGTTACCATCGACGATTTGATTCGGCGGCTTGTTTCTTCGGGAAGCACTTAGCGCCGAAGGCGCCATTTCAGCCTACTAGTCCGTCACAGGACGGATTCGCGATGGCGAACCTGAGGCGTCGCCTCGAGCAAGCAACATGTCCTCATCGCCCAGGATTCGGGCGCAACTTACCAGCGCGACATGCGAGAAAGCCTGAGGAAAATTTCCGAGCTGACGCTTGTTGCGTGGATCGTACTCTTCCGAAAGCAATCCGAGATCGTTGCGAAGATCGAGCAGGCGCTCGAACAATTCTCGCGCTTCTTTTTTCCGGCCGAGGAGGTGCCAGCAATCCGCCAGCCAAAACGAGCAAGGAAGAAATACTCCTTCAGTGCCTGGCAATCCATCGACGCTGGTCTCCTGTGGTCGATATCGTAGCACCAGGCCATCCTGCATTAATTCGCGTTCAATTGCTTCGATAGTGGTGCGGACTCGCTCGTCTGTGGTTGGAAGAAATCCAACGAGCGGCATTTGAAGAAGGCTCGCGTCCAGAGCGTCAGACCCATAAACCTGCGTGAACGCCTTCTTCTTCTTGTTATAGCCGCGCTCGCAAACTTCTGTGTGAATTTGATCCCGAATTTTCTGCCAGCGATCAAAGTGCTCGTTTGCCGCGCAGTCGCATTCCTCAACCAGCTTGACCGCGCGGTCGAACGCCAGCCACGCCATCATTTTCGAGTGCGTGAACTGCTGGCGAGGGCCCCGGACTTCCCAGATTCCTTCATCCGGCTCCTGCCAGTGTGACTCCAGGAATTTCATTAGCGCGACCATCAGCGCCCAATCGGGTTCGGTCATTTTGATTCCGGCATGATCCGCCCGCCATATTGCAGCCAGCACTTCGCCATAGACATCGAGCTGAAACTGCTGTGAAGCTGCATTTCCAATACGCACCGGCCTGGAGTTCTCGTAACCGGAGAGCCATGGAATCTCGTACTCATCGAGACGGCGTTCGCCACGGACGCCGTAAATCGTTTGCATTTGTGCCGGGCTCCCTGCGATAGCGCGCAGCAGCCATTGCCGCCAGGATGTGGCTTCGTCCCGGTAACCAGCGCTCAGTAACACGAGCAAAATGAGAGCCGCATCTCGCAACCAGCAGTAGCGATAATCCCAGTTGCGCACGCCTCCTATTTGTTCTGGCAGTGAAGTGGTAAGCGCTGCAACCAGGCCGCCCGTAGGCGCATAAGTCAGTCCTTTAAGCGTGATCAGTGAGCGCACGATCGCATCGCGCCATTTCCCTTCGGTGTGAAATTGTTTCGCCCAATCCGTCCAGAACATCTCCGTATCGCGCAATGCGTGGTCGGCGTGTATTTTTCTCGGCGGATCTTTGTGAGATTCAAACCACGTAAGCACAAACGGGATCCGATCACCTTTCGCGACGGTGAACTCGGCCACGGTTGTTAAATCTTTCCCGCACGTTTCAACCGGCGTGCGCAAGATCAAGGCATCGGGTCCGGCAATCGCTTCCAGTCCCTCGTGCTTCTTGCGTCTTCGCACCCACGGCACGATGTGCCCGTAATCGAATCGGACGATCAGCTCCATCTGCATCGAGACTTTGCCGCGTACGCCTTCGATGATGCGGACGATGTCCGGATTCTCTCCTCGTGGCGGCATGAAATCGATCAAGCGAATGGTGCCGCTCTTGGTTTCAATTTCCGTTTCGAGAATGAGCGTCTCTCCCCGGTAGCGGCGACGCGTAGCTTCAACCTTCTCCTTCGGAAAAAACCGCCAGTGCCCATTTTCCTTGTCGCCGACCAGCGACGCAAAACATGCCGGCGAATCGAACCGAGGAAAGCAAAGCCAGTCGACACAGCCGTCGCGGCTGACCAGCGCGCCGGTCTGCGTATCACTGAGAAAACCGTAGTCCTCGATCTTTGTATGTTCCTTCGCCATCTAACTCCTACTCCTGGTCGCGCTCCTGATCACTATAGCAACATCATCATTCGTGTACTCACATCGAAGTGAAAGCGATGCGAGGACTCATCGCACTCCGACTCCGAAAGCTTTCGCGAGTCCAGCGCTTCGTGCAAAATTCACCCGATTAGCGGCTTCTGTTTCGCGGAGTCCCGCGACTGCGGGAGAGTGCGCGCAGCCTGCCCGGCCGTGTGCGGGCGTCCTCGCGTCGCTTTTCGGAGTGGTCCATATTCGGCGAAGATCAATAATGTCTTTCTTGGTCTGTAGTGGCAGCCGTATCGGCTGCGTTCGCAAGTTTCGCGATCTCCTCAGGCGTTAATCGGAACACGGTCCATTCGTCCATCGGCTTGGCGCCTAGCGTGCGATAGAACTTGATCGCCGGTTCGTTCCAATTGAGCACAGCCCACTCCATCCGGCCGCAGCCACGATCACGCGCAATCTTCGCAAGCTCGACCAGCAATGCCCGTCCATAACCTTTTCCGCGCTTTTCCGGCTTAACGAACAAATCTTCGAGATAAAGCCCGGGGCGCCCGAGCCAGGTGGAAAAATTGTAAAAGTAAACCGCAAAGCCAACCGGCGATTTTCCTTCAAACGCCAGAAGCACTTCCGCCGCCGGTCGTTCCCCGAACAAAACATCGACAAGCTGTTCCTCCGTTGCAGTGACTTCCTGCGGCGCGCGCTCGTATGTCGCCAAATCGCGAATCAATCGCAGGATGACCGGCACATCCTCCACGCGCGCCGGACAAATCTGAAAATTAGTAATCTCCTTCATTGTAGCGAGCCTTCCGCGTCAGACCCGATCTAACCACGAATGGACACTAATTCACACGAATGTTTTCGGTCGCCGCCGCGACCTTCCAGCCTTCGCAGCCGCTACGGTGGAGTAGGCTTGGAGTGCCTGCCGCGCCGCAGCTGCGCGAAGGCGGGTCCCGACACGTCGGGGCCACAGGTCCGCACACAGGACGGATTCGCCGTGGCGAACTTGACGCCGCCTTTTTTTCCACCGCGAATGCAACTGCCGACCGCAGTCACAAAAAATAGTCGTGACATCACGTATCGAACTTGCGTAAAATCCACGCCCGCGAGAGGACCGTATGCGGGAGGACTCTATGAAGAGAGTTAGCACTACCATTAAAACGCATCTTATTCGAGGCGCGTTTTCTATGAAAACAAAACACACTGCTCAATCCGCTATCCGTAACTTGCGCATTTTAACTAGATTATTTCCGGTATTTGCGCTCGCCTTGCTGGCTCTCTTCGTCGCCGCGAATCCATCGACACGCGGCGAGGCAGATCGTGCGGCCGGTGTAACTCACCGAGCGTTCTCGAGAGTCACGCCACAAGGCATAATCCAGAGTACCCAGATCCATAGCTCGAAAGCACCATCTATGGCGCCAACCCTGCCTGAGAGCCGCGTGTTAGGACCTTCGGGCAATACGGTTTGGCAGTACAACGACGCCACAGCTATTGCCGATGGCGTGTCGATCGACGCCCATAATGTATGGGGCGCGTGGCTTCTCAGCGGTGCACGCCTGACTATACACGCGATCATGGGCAATGGCACACCAGCATGGTCCTTCTCGTCCTTCGGCAGCGGCAACTCCGGCGTCGCTGCCGCCAAAGCCGCCGACCGCAGCGGTTTTATGGAGTCGAATGCAGCAGGAAATGATTTTCGGCAGCACGGCTTCAGGTCCAGCAGCAACGGCACACCGGACTGGTCCTTCCCTTATCCAGTCAGCGATCCGAATCTGCCAGCCAGTTCCAGGAAGGTAGCCACGTCGCGCGACGGCTCGACTATTGCAGCTGTTGTTAGCGATTCTACAACTCAGAATTCGACGCTTTACGTCTTTGACGCTAACACTGGCGCAGTTACGCGCACATGGACGGATCCACTCCGCATGGACGGGGTGGCTTTGACCGACAACGGCTCCATCGCTCTTGTGACACAGGACAATCGTGCCACGCTCATCAATACCAGCAGCGGCAACATCATATTCAGTGTCGCAGGCTCTGGCGCCGGGAACATCTTCTATCCAATCTCCGGCGACGGCAGCGTATTCGCAGTGGGCGGCTTCAATTTCGATGTCTATGCATTCAATGGCTCCACTTACACCCAGGTAATCCATTTCACCCGGGCGAGTTTTTGGTTCGGCGGCGGCTCTACTGTTTCGCATGACGGCTCTACCGTCGGCACGTTCGGAGCCAACTACGCGAACAATTGGCTCAGTGGCGAGGTCTACCTGTTTGATGTTCCAAGCCATAACATGCTCGGCTCCTATCCCGTCAGCGGAACCGGTATGTACCAGGGAACACCGATCGGTGCCGGTTCGAACGACAATGGCACGGTTATGGCCTTTGCTTCCTGGGGAACACAATTCCACGACTGGCCAGAGGTCATGGTATTTAACCGTAACGTTCAGTTGATCGGCCAGATCAATTTTCCCGGCTCAGCGTTTTCTGTGGACGTCACGACAGACGGGCAATACGTGGTCGGTGGCGCAAAGGCGGTCCACGCGAACCAATTTGGCAGCGGTGGGCGCATCGAATTGATTCAGCTTCAATCTAGCCCTACGCCTACGCCTACCGCAACGCCCGCGATAACTGCTAGCCCGACGTCCACAGCTACAACGACTCCGACTGCGACGGCAACAGCTACTGCTACGCCAACAGCAATAGCGACTGCTACACCGACCGCGACCGCGACTCCACCAACTACACCTACTTCAACACCGAAACCTTCACCGACGCCGAGAACTGCGCCGACGCCGCGGCCACGACCCACTCCGCCACCGCGCCCGTAGCTTCCATCGATGTAAAACAAACGCACTGGTCAACTCACAAATCCAGACTTATGAAAACGCAAATTAACCCCAACGTTAAAGCCGACCTTCTTCGAGTCACGTTTTACCTGCTTTTACTGCTGGCCGTCTCCGTGATCCCATTCGCGCTCGCACAGCGGACCACCGCTACGGGAAACCGGCCTGCAACCACGATCACGGTCACCAACGGAAACGACAGCGGGCCCGGCTCACTGCGCCAGGCGCTCGCGGACGCGAATGACGGCGACACAATTACCTTCGATCCCTCTGTAAATATCGTAACGCTGACCTCGGCCGAGCTCGCTATCACTAAGAGCATTACCATCAGCGCTTCACCGCAAATGGTCACGGTGCAGCGGGCTTTCCAGGCGCCCCAATTCCGTATTTTTCATGTGATGCCCGGTCATAGCGTGGAAATCGACGGCTTAACCATCTCTGGCGGTCACATTACCGGCGGTAACGGCGGTGGTATCCTGAACGACAATTCAACTCTGACGATCGCTCATTGCACGGTGAACGGAAACGCCATTGTGAGTGCCAGCCCCGGGAATAATTTTGGGGGCGGCATCCATAACAGCGGAACGATGACGCTAAATCAGGTCATCGTTAACAATAACAATACTTTTTTTTGTGGCTGCGGCAATTTTGTTTCAATCGGAGGCGGCATCTCCAACACCGGCACCATGATCATTATTGCTGGGAGGGTTCAAGGGAACATGGGCTGGTACTCCGCCGGTGGCATCTACAATACAGGCATGCTGACTATTACCGGCAGCACGATCAGTGGCAACCGAACCGACAACCCTGGTCACACCGGCGGGTCTGGCGGCGGAATTGTCAATGATGGAACAATGACGATTCAGGATAGCACCATCAGCGGAAACACAGCGACCGGGGGCAATTTTGAGGGTTACGGTGGCGGTATCTACGGTAACAACATTACCATCACCAACAGCACCATCACCGGAAATAGCGCTGTGCGCGGGGGCGGGGTTGCTGGCGGTGGTAACATCGCTCACACCACCTTCAGCGAAAACTCGGCTAGTGTAGCCGGCGGCGCTCTCTACCTAACCAGCTTCAGCTCGCTCGAGCTTGGGAACACGATCCTAAAAGCAGGTGTTTCGGGCGTCAACATCTTTAATAATGGCGGCAGCTTTATCACTCATGGCTACAATGTCTGCAGCGATAATGGGAGCGGTTTTCTGAACGGCCCAGGCGACCAGATCAATACCGATCCGATGTCGGGCCCCTTGCAAAACAATGGTGGACCAACGTTCACCCACGCTTTATTACCGGGCAGCCCGGCCATCGACGCAGGCGATCCGAACTTTACTCCACCGCCTTTCTATGACCAACGCGGGCCAGATTTTTTGCGAGTGCGCAACGGGCGCATTGACAGTGGTTCGTTTGAAGTGCAGTCAGGGACGACTCCAACGCCGACAGCCACTTCGACAGCAACTCCGACGGCTACATTCACTCCTACGGCTACGTTTACTCCCACACCCACACCCACATTTACCCCCACATCAACCCAAACCCCCACGCCAACGCCAACCTTTACTCCGACCCCGACGGCTACATTCACTTCTACTCCTACACCCACGGCTACTCATACTCCGACTCCAACTCCTACCGCGACTCATACCCCAACCGCAATACCCACGGCCACTCGTACTCCCACTCCAACACCCACCGCCACTCATACCCCGACAGCTACAGCGACGTTTACCCCGACACCAACTCCAACACATCCCCCTTTCTTTTCGGGCGAGGTTTTCCTAGGCAACGGCGTTTATTATCTTCAGTTCCCCAATGGCACGCCCTTTGGCTACTACAGCTACCTGAGTGACCCGCGCTGGATCTACCACTTCGACATGGGTTACGAGTATTGGTTTGATGCCAATGATGGACACAGCGGGATCTTCTTCTACGACTTTATGTCCAACCATTTCTTTTACACTAGCCCGAGCTTTCCTTTTCCGTATCTCTACGACTTCAGCCTGAATACAGTGCTCTACTACTTTCCCGATCCGAACCGTCCAGGCCACTACACGACCAATCCAAGGTATTTTTACAACTTCGCCACCGGCCAGATCATCACCATGTGAGGGTATGAACGGCGGCTCTAATCAATCCCACTAATCCAATGCAAAAAAAATCAACCTCCCAACCTGTCCGCCGTAGCCTTGGAGAAGGCGGATCCGCACCTGTCCGCGAGCCTGCTCGCGAAAGCTTTCGGAGTAGCTTTAGCGAAGGCGGTTTCTTTACTCCGCGCGCCTTGCTGGCTCTGGTTGTTTGTTCAGCCGCAGCCTGTTCGATGCTGAGTGGAGCACTGCTGGCTTTCTTCCATTCTGATGCGCCCAACGCTTCACAAAGAACGCTGACATTTGCAGAGCGCGTAAATTACCAACGAGCGATCGAAGGAGTTTATTGGCGTCATCGCGTCTGGCCGAAAGAACGCCCCGATGCGAAACCATCGGTCGACGCAATGATGTCGCAAACGCAGCTGGAAAAGAAGGTTGAAGACTATCTGCGCGAGTCACAGGCGCTGGAGGATTACTGGCAGCGGCCGATTACTGCTGATCAGCTACAGGCTGAAATGGATCGCATGGCAAAACACACCAAACAATCTGAAGTGCTGCGCGAACTTTTTGCGGCGCTCGGGGACGATCCATTTGTGATCGCGGAGTGCTTGGCACGACCGGCGCTAGCTGACCGTCTGCTAAGAAACTGGTATGCTCATGATCAGCGAATCCATGGCGAGCTGAGACAGCGCGCGAAGGCTGATCTGCTGATGTATCCCGCTGTCGAGCAGATGAAACAGACTACCGGTACGTATAGTCAAATCGAATTAGTGAAAGGCAACAGTTCGCATGAGGACCGTAATTTCGGGCGCGCCGTGAAGTTGAACAGCCATGAGTGGAACGACACCGTGCAGAAACTCACAGCAACATTTTATAAGCGTGGCGCTGCTCCCCAAACCTACGAATCCATACCTATAGGCGTATTAAGCCCGTTGCAAGAAGACGAGACGGGCTGCTACGCGACTGCAATCATCTCTAAAAGTGACGACGATTTAAAAGTCGCCACAGTCGCGTGGCACAAGGAGCCGCTGGAGTCATGGCTAGCTAGAGCAGAAAAGCAACTTGCCATGACAGTACCAGCCGGTGTCACCTACTTGCTTCCCAAAACTTTGGATACGGCAGGTAGCTGTATTGATGATACTTGGACGGCTCTATCCGGCGCACCCGATGGTCGGTACTATCATACGGCAGTCTGGACGGGTAGTGAAATGATTATCTGGGGCGGAAACGGTTCCGGTTGGCTTTTGAGTACCGGCGGGAGATATGTTCCAACCACTGACAGTTGGACACCTACGAGCAACACCAACGCGCCTACTGCCCGAACTGATCACACGGCGGTATGGACGGGCACTGAGATGATTCTCTGGGGGGGATGGGATGGCAGCGACTATGTGAACACCGGCGGCAGATATAATCCTTCGACGGACAACTGGACAGCGACGACAACTATTAATGCGCCAGCAGGCAGAGGCGGCCACGCGGCAGTGTGGACAGGAAAGGAGATGATCATCTGGAGCGGAGGTAACAGCAGCGGTTACTTAAACACCGGCGGCAGATACAATCCTCACAACGACAGTTGGACAGCCACGAGTACTATCGGTGCCCCAGCAGGCCGAACTGAGCATACAACAGTATGGACGGGCACTGAAATGATTATCTGGGGCGGCGGTCAATCGTACCCGACACTATTTAACACGGGTGGCAGATACAACCCCTCGACAAACACCTGGACCGCTACAAACATAATTGGCACGCCCGCTGCCCGAACCCTGCACACTGCAGTATGGACTGGAACTGAAATGGTCGTCTGGGGCGGATGGGATTATTTAACCGGGCTGAATACTGGGGGAAGATACAATCCCAACACGGATACCTGGATTGCCACCAGCACCACCAACGCGCCTTCTGCTCGATTCTGGCACACAGCAGTTTGGACTGGCAATAATGAGATGATCGTCTGGGGCGGGTATGATGGCGGCCTCACTAACACTGGTGGCAGATACAATCCCAGCACAGACAGTTGGACAGTTACCAGCACGATCAACGCGCCCATTCCACTGGAAGCGCATAGGGCAGTGTGGACTGGAAGTGAAATGCTGGTGTGGGGTGGAGTTTTCGATCAGAGCAATACCTATTCGGATAACGGCGGGAGGTACGATCCTGCCACGGACAGCTGGGCACCTATCAGCACCGGGAATATGCCCCATGCCCGCCTCCGCCACACTGCGGCATGGACTGGAACTGAAATGATCGTCTGGGGCGGACAAGTTGGCTATCCATCGTATCTAAACACTGGTGGAAGGTACACTCCAAGTATCGACAACTGGACCGACACCAGCACCACTGACGCGCCCTTTGCCCGAAACCTTCACACCGCAATCTGGACCGGCACTGAAATGATCGTCTGGGGCGGAAACGAGTTTGGATACCCTTTGGACACTGGCCCAAGAAACAATGGGGAATCCGTCCCATCAACTCCGACCCCAACTCCAACACCACCAATACCCGCTACCGGGGGCAGATACGATCCGGGTACTGATACGTGGAGAGCCACCAGCACCATCAACGCGCCATCCGTCCGCTGGCGTCATACGGCAGTCTGGACCGGCACTGAAATGATTGTGTGGGGTGGGAGTTGGTCTGACGTGTCCGGGCCTCACTATTACAATAGCGGCGGCAGATACGATCCGATAACGGACAGCTGGTCTGGAACGGACGGCCCCAATGTGCCCGAGCCCCGTGAGTCACACAGCGCAGTCTGGACCGGCACTGAAATGATCGTCTGGGGCGGATATTACTGGTTTGGGACTGACCATTATTTAAATAGTGGCGGAAGGTACAATCCGAGCACCGGCATTTGGACACCCACAAGTATGACTAATCCCCCCACTGTCCGTCGCTCTAACACCGCAGTATGGGCTGGTAATGAAATGATTATCTGGGGTGGATACGATGGTACGAACTATCTGAACACAGGTAGTAGGTACAATCCAGGCAGTAACATTTGGACAGCCACTAATATAGCCAATGCGCCCACTGGTCGGCTCGGGCATACAGCAGTTTGGAACGACCGTGAAATGATCGTTTGGGGTGGACAAGCCAGCACGGATCCACCAAATATAATTTTCGATACCGGCGGGCGGTACCATCCAAGCACGAATAGTTGGACAGCTACTAACCTAACTGACGCACCTGCCGCGCGATCACTTCACACTGCAATATGGACCGGTAATGAAATGATCATCTGGGGTGGGCAACTGGTGGGAGCCCAAAACACCCATACTGGTGCGAGATACTGCGCACAGTTCACCACGCCGACGCCTACACCGACAGCGACCGCGACTCCGACAGCGACTCATACCCCGACACCAACTCCGACAGCGAGCCATACGCCGACACCAACGCCTACAACCACTCGTACGCCGACCGCAACACCTACAGCAACTCGTACTCCGACTCCAACACCTACCGCAACTCATGCTCCGACACCAACTCCGACGGCAACGGCAACGCCTAGTTTGCATCCCGCTTTCTTTTCGGGCGAGGTCTCGCTAGGCAACGGCGTTTATTATCTTCAGTTCCCCAACGGCACGCCCTTTGGCTACTACACCTACCTGACTGACCCGCGCTGGATCTACCACTTTGATATGGGCTACGAGTATTGGTTTGATGCCAATGATGGACACAGCGGCATCTATTTCTACGACTTTGCGTCCAACCATTTCTTTTACACTAGCCCAAGCTTTCCTTTTCCGTATCTTTACGACTTTACGCTCAACACAGTGCTCTACTACTTCCCTGATCCCAACCGTCCGGGCCACTACACGACCAATCCAAGGTATTTCTACAACTTCGCCACGGGCCAGATCATCACCATGTGACGCGTATTTGGATATCGGGTATGAACGGCGGCTCTAATCGACCCCACTAATCCAATGCAAAAAAAATCAACCTCCCGCTCCGCACCTGCCCGCCAGCCTGCTCGCGAAAGCTTTCGGAGTAGCCTCTCGACCCGCCGTAGTCCCGCCACTGCGGGACAAAGGCTAGTTAGCGAAAGCGGGCTCGACCGCCGTAGCTTTAGCGAAGGGGGTTTCTTCACCCCGCGCGCCTTAATCACTCTTCTTCTTTGCGCAGCTGCATGTTTGATCGTCACGCGAAGCTTACTGGCTTTCTTCCATCCTGAAGCGCCTACAAAAGCTTCTCATCCGGCAGCTTCCGGACTGACGTTTGCGGAGCGCGTAGCTTACCAGCGAGCAATTGAAGAAGTTTACTGGCGTCATCGGATCTGGCCGAAAGAGCGCCCTGATCGCATGCCATCGCTCGATGCAGTGATGTCTCAAGCGCAACTGGAAAAGAAAGTCGAAGACTATTTACACGATTCTCAGGCGTTGGAGGACTACTGGCAGTTGCCGATTACTGCTGAGCAGTTGCAGGCTGAAATGGATCGCATGGCGCGGAACACCAAACAGCCCGAGATGCTGCGCGAACTCTTTCAAGCGCTCGGCAACGATACTTTTGTCATCGCGGAGTGTCTTGCCAAGCCCGTGCTGTCTGAGCGCTTGCTGGCAAACTTGGTCCGTAACAAAAAGCCGTTGGACTCCGCGCAAGCGGGAGCGGAGAAGCAAATGCCGAAGCTAATAGCAGGGGTAAGTGCTAGCTACACCCTTCCTATTATATCGGGCGCGCCAAACGGATGCATCAACGATACATGGACAGCCACCAGCACCACCAATGCGCCCTCTGCCCGATATCGTGATACCGCAGTGTGGACGGGCAGCGAAATGATCGTCTGGGGCGGCAGTGATCAAGCGAGCAACGACACCAATACCGGGGGGAGATATAACCCTGCTACCGACAGTTGGACGGCCACCAGCACCACTAACGCGCCAAGCGAGCGAGCCTATCACACCGTAGTCTGGACCGGCAGCGAAATGATTGTTTGGGGCGGCGTTGATCAATCATCCACCCTCACCAACACCGGCGGGAGATACAACCCTGCTACCAACAGTTGGACGGCCACCAGCACCACTAACGCCCCCAGTGCGCGATACCAGCACAGCGCAGTGTGGACGGGCAGTGAAATGATCGTATGGGGCGGCACTGAATCGGGCAACTACACCAATACCGGCGGAAGATATAACCCTGGTACCGACAGTTGGACGGCTACTAGCACTACGGGCGCACCTGATAGGCGTTTTAATCACACAGCAGTTTGGACGGACAGTGAAATGATCGTCTGGGGTGGATCTAATGAAAGCGTGGGTCAATTGTTCACCGGCGGGAGATATAATCCTGCTACCGACAGTTGGACGGCTACTAACACCGCTAACCCCCCCAGTAGGCGAGAGGGTCATACCGCAGTGTGGACGGGCAGTGAAATGATTGTATGGGGCGGATGCTCCGGTATTCAACCGTGCTCGCCTCTGGACACCGGCGGGAGGTACAATCCGAGCACAAATACTTGGACACCTACCAACATTACCAATGCGCCGAGCCCCCGAGACTTTCACACAGCAGTCTGGACGGGCAGTGAAATGATAGTCTGGGGCGGCGCCGGTGACACCGGCGGGAGATATAACCCTGCTACCGACAGTTGGAGGGCTACTAGCACCACTAACGTCCCCAGTGCGCGATATCTTCACACCGCAGTGTGGACGGGCAGTGAAATGATTGTATGGGGCGGAAATGATGGCTGCCACGTAACGAACACCGGCGGCAGATACTGCGCGCAAGCCGGGGCGCCAACGCCTACTCCGACACCAACGGCTACAGGGACACCAACTCCATGCACTTCTGATACGTGGACAGCCACCAGCAGAACCAATGCGCCCACTGCGCGAGAATATCACACGGCAGTCTGGACCGGGAGTGAAATGATCGTTTGGGGTGGAGGTGGTGCCTCTTTTGGGCCTACCGGGGGGAGATACAATCCCAGCACCGATACTTGGACGGCCACCAGTACCGCCAACGCGCCCACTGCACGAGTAGATCACACGGCAGTCTGGACCGGTAGCGAAATGATTGTCTGGGGCGGAGTTGACGGGCAGCTGCTTCGTTTAAATACCGGCGGAAGATACAATCCCGCGACCGACAGTTGGACAGCCACCAGCACCACCAACGTGCCCGATGTCCGGGCAAACCACACGGCAGTGTGGACCGGCAGCGAAATGATCGTGTGGGGTGGATCGTCAAACGGCTTCACCTTTTTCAATACCGGTGGAAGATACAATCCCAGCATCGATACTTGGACGGCCACTAGTACCGCCAACGCGCCCGCCGGCCGGCTTTCTCACACGGCGGTGTGGACCGGCAGCGAGATGATCGTCTGGGGCGGGTACGGCAACGGCAACTCTCTGAACACCGGCGGGAGATACAATCCAAGCACCGACACTTGGGCTGCGACCAACGTCACCAATGCACCCAGTGCACGCATCCTCCACCGCGAGGTCTGGACCGGCAGCGAAATGATCGTCTGGGGCGGAAGCTTTGATGGTGGTTTCAATCACCTTCTCAACACTGGGGGGAGATACATTCCCGGGACCGACAGTTGGACAGCCACCAGCACCACCAACGTGCCCGATGCCCGAGAATACCACACAGCAGTTTGGACCGGCAGCCAAATGATCGTCTGGGGCGGACAGGACTTCAACGCCAACTACTTGACGACCGGCGGGAGGTATGATCCCACCACCGACAGTTGGACAGCCACCAGCACCACCAACGCGCCAGGTTCGGGAATCAATCACACGGCAATCTGGAGCGGGAGTGAAATGATTGTCTGGGGCGGATTGGGTTGCAGCGGCTATCTAAACACCGGCGGAAGATATTGCGCTCAACCCGGCGCGACGCCGACGCCAACTCCAACTGCAACAGCTACTGCGACACCTACCTCTACATCCACCGCTACAGCAACTGCAACTCCTATCGCGACAGCTACGTTTACTCCAACACCAACGGCTACCTTTACTCCCACCCCGACGGCTACCGCCACAGCGACAGCTACGGCTACATTTACGCCTACACTAACCCCAACGGCTACTCCAACAGCGACTCATACCCCGACACCTACACCAACGCCGGCGCATCCATCATTCTTCACTGGTGAGATCGCGCTGCAGAACGGCGTCTATTATCTTCAGTTCCCCAACGGCACGCCCTTTGGCTACTATAGCTACCTGAGTGACCCGCACTGGATCTACCACTTTGACATGGGCTACGAATACTGGTTTGATGCCAATGATGCACAGAATGGCATCTACTTTTACGACCTTATGTCGAACCATTTCTTTTACACTAGTCCAAGCTTTCCTTTTCCATATCTCTACGACTTCAGCCTGAACACAGTGCTCTACTACTTTCCCGATCCCAACCGCCCGGTACACTACACGACCAATCCAAGGTATTTCTACAACTTCGCCACGGGCCAAATTATTACGATGTGAGGCAGTTAGCGAAGCTTTGGGAGTGCGCACAGCCTGCCCGCCCGTGTGCGGGCGCCCTCGCGTCGCTTTCGAATTACATGGCGTCCTGCGCAAGGTGAAGCGGGGCGAGGGTGCCCATCGCTGCTACCTTAGCGCGCGGCCGATGCGGTTCAGACCTTCGGCGAACATTTCCGTATTCATACCCATGCCAATGCGAAAGTGATCAGGCATTTCGAAAAAGCGACCGGGAACAGCCGAGGTGTCGAACGTCGATTGCAGTCGCTCAAGAAAAACATCCGCGTTGCTCCCGCGGTCGCGGGACAATCGTAGAAACGAGGTCGTGCCCCAATCGGTCCAGACGTCGGAAATGGGTGACTGTTGCGCGAGAAAATCGCGAAGCAATTTGCGGTCGGCTTCCACGATCCGGCGCGCTCTTTCACGAAGCAGACCCATATATTTGAACGCGGCCACGCTGAGCAGCTCGCCCGGATGAACCGGCGTCGCGCTATAAAGATCATTCAGCCGGCGCATCTTCCAAGCGAGATCCGGCTGCGCCAGGATCCATCCGCATCGCAGACCGCTGACGCCGTAAGCTTTCGTCAGACTGCTAGTCACGACGAACTCGGGTCCGAGATGAAATGATGTGCGCGGCGTGTCCTCGTAGACCGCATCAAGGTAAACTTCATCGACCAGGACGAGCGCGGCGATGTTCCGCGCGATATCGCCGATCTCGCGCAGAACCGATTCCGGCGTAAGCGCGCTCGTCGGATTGTGTAGATTCGTGATTACGATGAGGCGTGTCTTCGGCGTAACGCAGCGCCGAATTTCGGCCGGATCGATCGCCCAGCCGTTTTCCTCAGTGCGTCGGAAGCGTTTCACGTTTGCTTGGAGATACTCCGCGACATCGAGAATCGGCCCGTACGCCGGACGCTCGATTAAAACTTCATCACCCGGTTCGATGATTGCCGCCATTGCCAGATGGTTCGCCATCGATGTGCCCGCGGATTCTACAACGCATTCAGGATCAACTCCGTGGTGAGCGGCGATAGCTTGTTGCAACGGCGCGTAGCCATAGCTGTCATCGCCGTTAATTTCAAGCTCCTCCAAAGTGACTGGCAGGTCGCGAAGAGGAAATGGCGCCACGCCGCTCGTTGCGAGATTAAAACGCGCGCGGCTTTGCGTCTTCGCCCAATGCATGTAGTCAGAGTGCTTGTGTCTCATGAGTCAGTGCAGTGTAACACAGCCACCTTGGCTGTGGGGACCGGGGGCATCTTGCCTGCCCACAACCAGAGCGACTTAAATAATATCCCGCAGCAAGCACTGCTGTAGCCACCGCCCTGCGGGCCGTCTTCCTGTGTGAAAACGATACCGACGCGGACCGGCCACAGGTCCGCACACTGGACGGATTCGTCCTGCGGCGAACCAGCAGAAGAACGGCCTGAGGGCAGGCCGTCTCCACCATTCGCCGTGTGTCGATGGAGCCAGGCCGCCCTCGGCCTGCAAAAGAGTTCTCCGTCACGCGATAGAGATGTTCTCACCTTGTTACGGCGACGAGCTTATAGATTTTGAATTCCGTACTCGCGGCCATCACCGTGGCGCTTTGGGCGAGCCGCTGTGCGAATTCAGGATAGTAATCCAACCACCAGAGCGTATTCCTGGTAAACACTACGTGTGTGGCGCCACCGCGTCGCAGCTTTTCAAGATCTACAATCGCGTCCTGGCTATCGCTCGGAGTACCCTGGTAAATGCCGTCTTCTTCCAGAAAATGCCAGCCCTTGCGCTGCGAATAATAAAATATCGTTGGGTCGCCCATGTCGGCGGCAACGATTAACGCATCGGACGGCGCGATTTTGTTTAGTGCCAGACCAGCATTTCGAAGTTGGGCAGCGGACGATTCGTAAAGCGGTCGCACGTACACGGACGAAAGAATTGCAAACGAACTTACCAACAGGATTGACAATATTATCGCGGCAGGACGCGAAGAGATTTTCGACCCGAAAAAAGCGCAAGCGGCCCCGGCAAATCCAGCGGTGATGGGCACCATGGGAAGTTGGTACCATCGGTGGCGATTGCCATAGCCAACGGCGATTATGAAGAGGATCATCGCTACCAGCCACCAATGGAAAAGGCGAGAATATCTTCGATCCCGCGACTGCGGGACGAATAAACCGATGAGCGCCATGATCGCGAGAACTGGCGTAAGGCTCGATACCGCAGTCTGCCGGGCAACATGCCAATACCACGAGAAACTTTCGATTCGAATCCCGCCCGCACCGAAGAAATGATGTGGATAAAATCTCTGCGCGATTTGATACGCATGCCAATACCAGATTGAAGATGGTACGATTGTAATCGCGATAAACAGAAGCAGCTGTAGCCGGGATCGGTGATCCCGGTTTCTAACCAGGTTCATTTCGCGCCGGCCGGGATCACCGATCCCGGCTACAGCCAAATACAAAAGCGGCGCGGCGATTACGATGGTCGTAACCTTGATTAGGATCGATAACGAAATCGCGATGGCTGCGGCGAAAAACGGCGTCCACTTTTGATCGTGGGTCCAGCACAGAAAAAAATATAACCCGATGATCGCGAGGCTAAGCGATGGGACGTCCGGCATGAACGAGCGGCCGGCAAAAATATTCAGTGGCGTGAAACTGAAGAAAAATGTGGCCCAAACCGCTGCTGTGCTGTCGAAAATTTCCCGGACGAGCAAAAAGAAAAACGGCAGCGAAACAGCGAATAAGATTACGGCCTGACTGCGTCCGATCCATTCGTGAATACCAGCAAATTTGTAACAAATCGCGGCAACAAACGGCAAAATTGGAAATTCCGTTCCAACGTAGCCGGTCGCATTGCCGGCCCAATCGATTTGCGGATAAGCAAAACGAAAACCTCCGTCGTAAAAGTTACGCGCAATCCCGGCAACGTCGCTTTGCCGCCAGCTCCAATGGTCGACGTAAGGCTGATTAATGAACATCAGCCGCGCCGCCAGGGCTAGAATCCAAATAGCGATTACAACCTTGGTGGCTCCACCTGTAGCCGTCGCCCTGTGGGCGACGCCGCACGCGGGCTCTAAGGATGTCCGAGCCGCGCTTCCCGCAGGGAAGCGGCTACAGCAGACGCGCTCCGATATGCCCATCCTGCAAGCGTCTTGACAGCCAAGGTAAAGTCAATCGGGTACGGTAATCCCAAATAGCACAGGAAAAAGTTAGCATGAAAACAGCGGCTCGCGTTTGTTCTCCGGCACACGTCGGATTTTTGGTGCTGACATTGCTCACCGGCCTTGTGCTCGGGACGGCGCACGCGCAGAACGAACCGATTCTGGTGCCTGAGGCGGTCGATTATCAGAAATTGATCCCCGTTTTACCGGATGCGCCACAGGGCTGGGTCGCTGAGAAATCGGAGGGTTCCACCGAAGACGTCGGCGGATTCAGAATTACAAACGTGCATCGCGACTACCACAAGGGCGAAGGGGACAAAGTACCGACCGCGGCGATTAGCATTCTCGATTCGGTTGCCAATCCAGATTATGTCAGCGCCACCACCGCTGCATGGAACAGCAATAGCGAAAGCAGCGAAGGCTACAGCAAGTCTGTCACCATCGATGGCAACCCTGGGTTCGAAGCGTTCGAGAAAGAAACCAAACATGCGACCTTGTGGCTGATGATTGCGAATCGTTATTTTGTTCAGGTCGAGTTGCAGAACCAGGATCCCGCCCAATTACAGGAGTGGGTCAAACGCGTCGATTTGAAAAAACTAGCGGATATCAAATAGCGCTGTAGCCGCCGCCCTGTGGGCGGCGTTTCGGAATCAAACAACTCGGCCACGCTTCGCACAGCAAAGCGGCTACAATTTATTTTCTAGTTGCCTCTCCCGTCATCGGCACAAAACGAACGGGCAAGGTGACGCTTTCCTTCAGCTGACCGTTTTTCTTTTCGAGTAAATAAAGCTGCTGAGCAAACCGGTCGCCGACGGGAATAATCATGCGCCCGCTCTCCTTGAGTTGATCGGTGAGAAGTTGCGGAACTTTATCAGGGGCGCATGTCACAATGATTGCATCGAATGGCGCATTCTCCGGCCAACCTTTGTACCCATCGCCCAGCTTCACGTGCACATTTTTGTAGCCAAGACGTTGAAGTGCAGCCTCGGCGCTTTGGGCAAGGGGCGCGACAATTTCAATCGTGTAAATCTCTCCCGCGAGTTCGGCCAGAATCGCAGCTTGATAACCTGAGCCGGTGCCGACTTCTAAAACGCGATCGGTTGGCGATAGCCGCAATTGCTCGGTCATAAACGCCACAATGTAGGGTTGCGAGATCGTCTGATCGTAACCAATCGGCAACGGCCCGTCTTCATAGGTCGCTGCGCGAGAGTCTACCGGAACGAATTCTTCCCTGGGAACTTTCGCCATCGCCGCAAGCACTCGTCCGTCCTTGATCCCGCGCGGCACCAGTTGCTCCTGCACCATCCTCTGCCGTTCGCGTGCGAGATCGGAGACCAGCGCGGGCTTCTGACCGCAACCGCTCGCTGCCAGCAGAGCGAGAATCAGCCATTGCGAAATTCGTCTCACAGAAAAATGTAGTTCATACACAGGCGACACGAAAGGTGTAGCCGTCGAACTCTGCGCGACATAATGCCGCGCCTGGTTGCAGGATGCGGCTCTTGGAACTGTTCCGGCCAGCAGTGGCTCAAGTCCAAGCATGAGCAAGCCAGTCGTCGGACAGCTTTCTGTTTTTGAGAAGAGAGACGCTTGGCCTCTTGCGTGACTCAGTGGCTGAGCCGCCGCGGGCCAGACCATGGCGCCGCTCCGGCCGCCGCGGCGGCGCCGCCCAGCGGCCGTCGAGCTGTTTCACTACTGACCGCGGCTGGTCGGGTCGACGCCGGCAAAAGTCAAAAAGTCGATCATACGAAAACTTTGCGCCGTTCCGTCGTGGGTCGGCAGCGTCGGTACCCAATCGGGTTGTACGCTGAGGTAAGAGTCGGGGTCCAGCTGAAGCAATCCGATAAATACTTCGGCCACGATACGCGCACCCATAGGGCCAAGACGTAGTCCATCCTCCCTTAGCTCAGCTTCTTTCAAGATATAATAGAAAAGTGGAGTCGATTCGACAAAGGAGGGACGAATCGACTGCAGCTCCGCCAGATCGGCGCTGCTGAGTTCCGGGATGCCCATTTCGCGCGCGATGCGCTGGCCAGACGGTAGCGACCATGTCACGCATCTTAATAAATTGCGCTGCATCAGCGAGACCGGCGGCGTCCCGGCGGGGATCGTCTCCAAGGGAAGCTGGAAGAGCGGCGTGGAAATCTTTGTATCGATTCTTTTGTTCGGTCGCACATCGGCACTGAGAGCGCCGCCGAAATCGAAGAAAGTCTGCCAGCCGATAAAGCGCCTCGGAGCTCTTGCAAAGCCACGCAAATCCACGGGGTCGGTGCCTTGCTCCTCCGGGTCAAAAATCATACCAAAGAATGGTTGTCCGTTATCGCCATGGAGATTGGCGCGGTATGAAGGCCGGACCATGCTGTGCCCAAAGCGGTAGGTGATCTGGAACTCTACCGGAATAAACGCCTCGTCGTGTAGCGGGTTATAGAAATGGCGACCGTTTGTTAGAACGTCATCTATCACCGGCTGAGGGACAATATGCGGCAGGAACTCGTGAAGGATCATCCACTGGTAGTGCCACAATGTCAGGCGGCGGGCCTGGAGGTAGGCTTCGTTGTCGGGGATCGATGGATTCTGCGACCGAATGAAATCCACGGCATGGTTATGAAACAAAAGACAGGCCGCATGCAGACCGGCGATCATAATATTCTCATCATTGCGCGGGTCACCAATAATCGCTGCGTTGTTGGTCGGATCTCGCGGTAGATCCTCGAACTGGCCGCCGCTTTCGACCCGGAACTTGATCGGGTCAGCGGCTTGGTATAACTCCGGGTTACCGCCTGGTCCGCCGCCGTACACGGAGTCCAGATCAAAGAAGGGAGTGCGAGCGTTGGGTGATCTTATGGGTTGGGTCGGGAACCCGAGCCGGGACGTCAGGTCAAACGTCATATCATGGTCAAGGAACTGACCGAAAAACGTCACGCCAGCAGTGTGAGTTGGATTGTTCCGGTTGATCAGACTGAGATTGGGATCCACGATCAGCGCCACAGGACCTGCTGCCAAATCGTCGTCCGCATCCAGAATTCCACCTAGACTACCCAGCTCCATAAGAGCATCGCGAACCGCATTCGTTGGCGGCGCAAACGGTTGCAAATTACGGAACATCCGACCAAAACTTCCGGACACCGTTACATCCGGAGGCGCCGCATCTCGATGCTGCTGGCCTTGCCCTAACAGGGCCGGCACGGCTGTCAACGCGGTGAGCGCAACGAGAACCGGTGTCATGCGAAGGGGTGGAATTGATATTTTTTTGAACTGAATCAGCGGATTCATTGTTCTTCCTTTCTTTGTTGAGGCTGGATTGTTGTTGGCATGTTTTGTGTGGTTACAGATGTACAGCCGGAAATTCGGCCTGAGGTTACGCGGGGAAGTTTGGAAATCGTTAAAGCGCTAAACCGTGAAGCGGTGAAGCGGCGCGGGTTGCGCGGAAGCCATCCTAGCTGTCGGGTCCGCCGAGGCGGGCAAGATGCTCGCCGCGGCAGCTCCCACAGCGAGCCCGTCCATTGGCGGACTCGAAGCCCGTGCTGCGCATGGGCAACGCTTTTCGCGGTGCCGGTCTGTTCAGTTCCACTTTATCATTCACCATTTCGATGAACGCCCTTTGCTCTTTTAGTTCCGCTCTAAGAGCATCAGATTCTTTCTGCTGTCGAACTGTCCGATAGCACGGATTGTATTCCATACGCCTTAGGGGAGCTGAAGTTGTCCAGCCGGACCAATTTCCCTAACGGGGCTGGAACGCGAGAAACTCCGGACCAGAGTTGACCCCAGTAGAAACGGCAGCAAAGACAGTCCCGACACCGCCGGGTGTAAACTTTAAGATATCGCCCGGCGGTGTGTTCCCGCCCTCTGTGACAAAGAGATTGCCGGCACGGTCAAACGCCAACCCCAGAGGATCATTGAGGCCCGTGGCAAACGTGCTTTCCACTCCTTCCGGAGTAAATTTGAGGATTGCGCCGTTGGTGGTTGACACGAATAGATTGCCGAACCCATCAAAAGCCAGCCCGAGGGGGCCTTGATCGTGAGTGAAAGCTGATGGACGGACGAAGACGCTCCGTGTGCCGTCGGGAGTAAACTTGTAGATAGTCCTGCAGACGTTGCACGGTACATAGAGGTTCCCGGTGCTATCGAGTGCCGGGCCGAAGCTTTGGCCGGGAACGGAGCCGAAAGTGCTCTGGGTGCCATCGGGTGCGAATTCGAAGATGGTGCTCGCAAGGCGTGGGTCGTCGATGTCTATGGCGTCGACGAAGACGTTGTCTGCGCCGTCCGTCAGCACACCCTCAGCAAACAAGTCAGTCGCAAATGTAGCGAATGTGCTTTGCGTGCCGTTCGGCGTAATTTTCAATATGGTCGACTCACACGTGAAAAAGCAGAAGGTGGTTGCCACAAATAGATTGCCTACGCTGTCGAAGGCCAACCCACGAGGGCGAGAAAGGCCAGAAACAAACGTGCTTTGCACCCCACTCGGAGTGTACTGGTAAATTGAAGCGCTACCGTTTCCGGGAGCATTAATGGAAGCGAATAGATGGCCCGGGGCGCCATTCGCACTTAGTGCGCCTATCGCCAGAACGAAAGCCGCAAAGGCTGTATAAACAAATTTCGTTATTGTTTTCATCTGTTTCTTCGCGACCGTCCCGCTGCGGCGGGAGGAACGGTTGATTTTCTAAAGTGTAGAGTTGTCATATTTTTTGTTTTCATTTTTTTGTTGAGGCTGCATCGAGGCTGGTTTGTTGAACTGCATTAACTGCAATCCAGTTCCGCGCGGAACCAGGAACCAGCCTCGGCGAGAGTTCTTCCAAGGAGCGACCTCGCTTCGGTTTACATCGTCTGTACATGTTTTCGTTACGGGCAAGTAATTACTGGGCAATTAGCTGGCTGGTCAGCCTCGATCCTTCTGGGCGCGCCCGCCGGAACAATCTGGACCGCGACATCCATTGCCGTTTGGGTACCCTCGTTACGCACCAGGTGTACGTCCCCGCAGCCTATATCGGTAAAGCTTTCGCCTGTCTGATAAACGTGCGGAGTGCAGGTGGGGTCGTCGGCCTCGTAAACTGTGAGCGCTCCAGCTATAACCGTGATCAGGCTGGGACCCGGATGCGTATGCCACCCAGTGTGATTCCCGGGCTGGAACGTGTGTCGCGTGACATAGACGTCCGAATCTCCCTTCACCTTCGTCTTGAGGTTCCATCCCGTAAGGGCATCCCTGCACATCAAGTCGAGCAAGCCAGACGGATAGTGGCCTACCGCCAGTGTTTCGGTGTTAACCCCGCACACAGGAGTTGCGACGGCTGGCGCGGCGACGGCGAGCGCCAGTGCGATGAGAAGTGGCAGAATTAGTATTTTTTTGAACTGAGTTAGTGGATTCATGGTTTTTCCTTTCTTTGTTGAGGCTGGATTGTTGTTGGCATGTACAGCCGGAAATTCGGCCTGAGGTTACACGGAAAATTCGGAAATCTTTTGAAAACCGCGGATTACGCGGATGTCACGGATTGGGGAACGGATTCGGTGATATGCGGAACTCGGATCAGATCGAGATTCTACGTGAACGAAAGTTCGTTTCGGCTAGCAGCCGAATGCTGCGGGTTCGCCACGGCGAATCCGTCCTGTGGCGGACTGGCAGCCTGCGCTCCCCAGAGCGCTAAACTCGCGAAAGCTTCCGGAGTCAATCGCCGCGACAGCAGAAAGATCTCCTTTTTGGGCGACGAACTATCTGCTGGCAGCCTTGGCTGCGGCAACGATCTTGTCGAAGCGCTTATCACCGCGCAAAGAATCCCACATGGGATTGAAGCGGAGAGCGCCGTATGTCGGGCCAGCCGGGATCGTCGCGACAATTTCGAGTTGATCGACCGCGCGGTCGCGCTCGCCCGTCCACGCGTAAACCAGCGCCAAGTTGGTGACAAGTCCCGAACCGAACGCCGAGTCCTTGGCAAGCAACGGAAACAAAGATTAAGTTTTGCTCAACCTTGAAGTGCTTCGTTATCTTCGTTGCCTTCTGTTAAAAGGCCCTGCGGCGCGCCCCCATTGGACTTCGCTCAGGGCAAGCTCGGTGGCGCCCTACTTATCCGTGTTATCCGAGCAATCCGTGGTTAATTATTTTGACGCAGGGTTCAGTCCTGCTTTTCCTCGCACAGTTTTTGGAAAGCGGGATCGGAGCGCAGAGGGTCCCAGAGTGGGTCGAGCCTAAGAAGGGCCAGCGTAACAGGCGTTTCGAAGTAAAACCCACCATAGTATGGCATTTGTAACAGCCGAGCGAGAGTCGAGATCGCCTGGCTATTCTCGCCGAACATTGTCTGAATTACAGCGAGGTTTTCTTCGAGGCCAGGTCCATACACTCGGTCTTTAGCGCTCGGTAAAAGCGCGATTGCACGTTCCGCTTCCTTTAAAGCTGAGTCCTTCTCCCCGAGCGCGGCATTAGCCAAAGACAGCAGTGCCGCAAAGTCGGGGTTATCTGGTTGATTTTTGCAAAGCTGTTCGAGCGTGTTGCGGGCTTGTTCAGCCGCAACTTTTGCGCCAGCCGTATCGCTCGCGACGCGTTGATGTAAAGCCAGTTCGACCTGAATGATGGCCTTGATGGTCTCAGAAGCAGAGGGCGGTCGAGCCTGTCGCGCCTGCAGCAATCGAATCACCTCAGCGTAGTTTCGTTCTAGTCTCAATTGAGTCATTTTGATTCCGAGAGCAATCGGAGATGGAGTCTGCGCGTTGATCTGTGACAAGAATTTAGCAGCTTGCTCCAAGTTACCCTCGGCCTGATAAATGCCAGCCTTTGACGCCATCAGATTTGGCTCATTGGGGACGATGTCCAGCGCTCGATCGTAGAGCTTTAGCGCTGCTTGGAATTGTCGAAGTTCCGCGTGAGTCGATGCCGCCTGAACAAGTAACTCCACGTTCCGCGGATCGAGGGCGAGGGCTTGCTCCCAGTAGGCAACGCTTTGATCCCAGTGTCCCTCGCGTCGGCTAACTGCGCCGAGACCCACTATGGCATCGCTGCTGCCTGGTAATATTTTCTGAACGTGTTTGAAGGTGGTTTTGGCAAGCCCGTAATCACGCAGCACCCAATATTGGTAATAACCCAAGGCGAGCAGGGTTTCGGGCGAGTTCGGCTGGAGTTTCTGCGCAGTATCCAACGCACTTTTAGCCGCATCGCGCCGAGCGGCAGTGATGTCGCCGGCTTCGCGGAAGTAAAGAAGAGCGTGCCCACGAGAAAGCCGCGCCCAACCCAGCGCAAAATTGGGGTCGAGCTCCACCGCCTGTTCATAAGAACTGATGGCCTTTCCTAGGGCATCGAAATCGCTACGTGCTTCGAAAGCGAGGCCGCGCAAATACGCATCGTAAGCCTCCGGATTGTTTGTTGGTTTGACTGCCAACGCTTGTTCCTCGCGACTGGTGAGCTTTGCTTGCAACGACTCTGCAATTCCTTTGGCGATCTCGCTCTCGACGCTAAAGATGTCTGTCAACTTCCGATCATAGGTCTCGGCCCAGAGGTGGGAATCGGTCTGGGCGTTAAGCAGCTGAACATTGACCCGCACCTGATCGGCTGCTTTTTGCACGCTACCCTCAAGAATGTTCGCTACACCAAGCTGCTTCGCGATCTCGCGCAGATTCCTGGGTTTGCTCTGATATTGCTGCGTGGAAGTGCGCGAAATTACTCTTAAGTCTGCGATCTTTGCCAGACGCGTCAGAAGTTCCTCTTGAATGCCGTCCGCAAAATAGGCGTTGTCCGGATCGCGGCTTAAGTTTTGAAACGGCAGGACTGCAATACTTTTTTCGGCGAGTGAATTCGTCGTCAGGTTCCGATGCCAGTAGAACGGAAGAGCCAACGCCAAAGCCCCTATCGCCGCTGCGAGGGCGACCAGTGATGCCGCCAGCAACGCACTAGTTGGATTCCGCCGCACCCATTTCTTTCCTCGGGTGACGAGTCCCGTGCGCTGGGCGCGGATCGGCTCGTGCTTTAGCCAACGTTCCAGATCTTCAGCCAGCGCGAGTGCGGAGGCGTACCGGCGCCGCGGATCTTTATCGAGGCACTTCAGGCAAATCGTGTTGAGGTCGCGATCTATTTTCCGATTCCACAAACGCGGTTGCCGCGGCTCGGTGTCCAAAACTAATCGGACCGTTTCATAGGTCGTGCCGGCAGCAAAAGGGGGATGGCCAGTGAGCAGTTGGTAAAGCACTGCGCCGAGTCCGTAGATATCCGTGGCGCTGCTGACACGCGCATTATTTCCCACCGCTTGTTCTGGCGCCATGTAGCTGGGCGTGCCCAAAACTTCCATCGTGCGCGTGACGCTACCCTCTGTCTCGATCAGCCGGGCCAGCCCGAAATCGGTGAGGTGCGGTTCGCCTTTTGCATCGAGCAGAATGTTTCCGGGCTTGATGTCTCGATGCAGAATGCCGTGCTCATGCGCATAAGAAACCGTGCGGGCCAGCTTGGCGATCAGGTCCGCTGCGTGACGGATCGATATCGGTTCGCGCTTCGCGACAGCATCGAGTTGGCCGCCCTCCACTAGTCCCATGCTGAAGTAACAGGCGCCGTCGCGCTCTCCGACTTCGTAAATCGGGACGATGCATGGATGGTTCAGGCTGGCTGCGGCTTCTGCTTCGAGTCGAAAGCGCTTTACGTGTGCTTCTGTGGCCCAGTGAGCGAGACCAATCACTTTGAGCGCCACAATCCGGTTGAGACTTTTTTGCCGAGCGCGATAAACGATGCCCTGCCCACCGCGTCCAATTTCTTCAACCAATTCGTAATCGCCGAAATCTTTCAACATCCGCGCGACCGTCGGCTCGGACGCCTCATCATTTTCGTCATCGAGTGGGGCAAGACCAGTCCGCACCAGGCACACACTGCAACAGCCCTGCGGCGCGTCCGCAAACACGGTCGAACCGCATTTTGGGCAAACTCTCCTGGCAGTTGTCATCCCGTTTTCCGGCCGATTTATCGTCTCCACCTGTACTGCCGGAAATTCTTTCACAGGTTACGTTTGTAATATGGACATGAAATGCCGCAGCTCATCCTCCACATCGTCAAGCGCCGCGACCGTATGAGCAATCTCTTCGTGCAACAACTGTCGATAGCGATAGCGCATCCGGTGAAACGCTTGTTTCACAGCGTTTTCGGTCATTCCTAATTCGCCGGCAATTTTAGCCTGCGAAGGCTGGCCGGATTCCCCGGCGAGCAATTCTTTCAAGCGATCGAATAACGGCAGTTTGCCAGCGGCTTCGTATTCGGCTCTGAGCCGCGTGAGCACTTGCTCCAATAATGTTAATGCCCAGCGACGCTCGTAAATGCGATCCGCGCTCAATTTGTGCGACGGCTCCTGGTCGGCGCGCTCCCGCGCGAGCAAATCCTCGAGCGAAACCAGAGGCCGGCCTTCGCCTCTTTTGACGGTCAGTTCGCGATGCCGCGCCTTGGAAAGAAAATTCTTGAGCGACGCCAGCAGATATGAACGCAAACGTCCCCTTTCCTGCCTGACAGTTTCGAGGTCCCGTCGTTCGAGCAGCCGCGCAAAAAAAGCTTGAGTGAGATCTTGTGCTTCCTCTGGCTTGTAACCTTCGCGTCTGACGAATCCGTAAAGTGGCCACCAGTACGTTCGGCAGAGCTTCTCCAGCGCCGCCTTAGCCGCTGTTGATTCGCCTCGCGCTGCCAACACCACGCTCCAATGCGTGGTGGCAAACGCAACAGCGTCGGTTTGAGCGCTTTGACCAATCGCACCCCGCGACGATCCGTCATCAACCGCAGGCACGCAGATATCCAACCAAAACGATCCCGCCAAAACAAGCCTACGAATTTCGCCGACTCGCCACAGCAAATTCTTCGTGTCCTTCGTGAGCATCGTGGTTAATTTCACCGGCCTTTCATGAATGAAGAACGCAAAACTCCTGAGATGCGGGCGCAAATGACGGACATCGAACGGCTTCGTCACTCGGCGTCGCACGTACTGGCAACGGCGATCTTAAAAATATGGCCGGAAGCGCAGTTCGCTGCAGGGCCGCCCGTAGAGAATGGCTTTTATTACGATGTCGATCTTCCACACCGGATTTCGCCCGACGATTTCGAAAAAATCGAGGCAGAAATGAAGAAGGAGATCAAAGCGAACCATCCATTCGAGCGGATGGAAGTCTCGCGCGACGAAGCACTGGAGCTTGGAAAGAAAGGGCGCCTTGCGGCGCTGAGCGAGCGGCGCGAGTCAAGCAAGTTCAAGCTCGACATCATCGAGAACATTCCGCCCGACGAAAAAATTTCGCTTTATCGCAACGGCGATTTCATTGATCTCTGCGCTGGGCCGCACGTGATGCGCACGGGAAACATCGGCGCATTCAAGCTGACCACCGTTGCCAGCGCGTATTACAAAGGCGACGAAAAAAATCCGCAGTTGCAACGCGTTTACGGGACAGCCTTCAAAACGAAGAAGGAACTCGATGATTATTTCGCGATGCTCGAAGAGGCGAAGAAACGCGACCATCGCAAGCTCGGTCGGGAGCTCGAGCTCTTCGTTTTCGACGACGACGTCGGCCCGGGGTTGCCGATGTTCTTGCCGCGCGGCGCAGTGATCGCAGAGGAACTCGAAAAGCTCGCGAAAGAAACTGAGTTCGCCGCTGGCTACCAACGCGTCCGGACTCCGCACATCGCGCGCGACAGCTTGTACAAAAAGAGTGGCCACCTCCCCTACTACGCCGACTCGATGTTTCCGCCGATGATTGTCGAAGCAGAAGGGCCGGCTAATCGGCTTCTGCAGCATTTCGACGTATTGCTACGAGATTTGGAATCACTTTTGTTTATTTTACTAAAACATCGACTTCCAGATTTAACCTCGCCAGAAAAAGACCGCGTCGAAGAAGCTGAAGCCGCACTTCAAGTCCTTATCAGGTCGGTAAGAAACAGCTTGTTCAATGAGAAGAACCCAATTCCGGCGAGCGTCGCATTGGAACATGCGCAGCAATTCTGGGACAAAGCTATAGCGGCATTGGACTTCGATAACGAAGAACTGAACGAAGAGGTGACAAATTTTGCAAAGAAGCGGCTGCTAATGGCGATAATGCGATCAGCGGTTAAGCCAGACCGCTACTACCTCAAAGCGATGAACTGTCCGCATCATCACAAGTTGTTTGCGGCCGTTCCACGCAGTTATCGCGATCTGCCGTTGCGGCTGGCGGAATATGGGACGTGTTACCGCTACGAGCAGAGCGGCGAGTTGTTCGGCCTCATGCGAGTGCGCTCACTGCAGATGAATGATGCCCATCTTTACATGACGCCGGAACAGTTCGAAGCGGAATTCAACGCCGTCAACGAGATGTATCTGAACTATTTCAAGTTATTCGGGATCGACAAATATCTGATGCGCTTCTCGACGCATGATCCCGCGAAGCTTGGGCAAAAATTTGTCGATGAACCCGAGCTTTGGAAAAAAACCGAGGAGATGACGCGTAATGTTTTGAAAAACTCTGGGATTAACTACGTCGAAGTGCCAAACGAAGCTGCATTTTACGGACCTAAGATCGACGTGCAAGCATGGAGCGTAATCGGACGCGAGTTTTCCATCGCGACGAACCAGGTCGATTTCGCGCAACCACGCAATTTTGATCTTCGCTATAAAGACCGCGACAACATCGACAAAATCCCAATCTGCATTCACCGAGCGCCGCTCGGCACTCACGAACGTTTTATTGGATTTTTGATCGAGCATTACGCCGGCAATTTCCCGCTCTGGTTATCGCCGGAACAGGTGCGCATCCTGACCATCGGCGACGATCCGAAGCTAATTGACTACGCACGATCGATTCTAAAGGAGTTGCGCGCGCATCAGGTGCGCGCGGAAATCGACGAAAGCTCCGACAAAATCAACGGCAAAGTCCAGCGCGCGGAACAAATGAAAGTTCACACCATGTTTGTGATCGGAAAACGCGACATGGAAGCCAACGCCGTGAGCGTCCGCGTTCATGGCAAAGGCAATCTCGGAGCGAAACCGCGCAGCGAAGCAATTGCCGATATTTTGCGGTCGATCAAAGAACGGCGTGCCTGGTAAGCGGGTCAACGTCGCCGTTTCACTCAGGACAAAGCTGCAGAAACGGAACGCCAGCCATAGGCGGCTTATCGATGCGAACGGCGTGCCTGTGCCGTTCAGCTGGTTCGTCAAAAAGACAAAGGCCGATCGCGATGGGAATTAACTTAGTCGCTCTGGAAGAACCGAATCGAGCGCGGATGATCAGATCGGTCGCTGGCTGCTGCACGTAGGGAGAACTGTGCTCCGCATCGAGCACCAACTCGTTAACCACAGTGTCGCCTTTGTTCTGCTCTTGAGTGAGCGAGAAATCCAAGCCGGTCGATTGACCTGGCGATAATGTTATTTCGGGAAGGTTCGGATGTTCGGGGCCAGCTAAAAGCGTGAGGGCTGCGGTGGTCGCGTTCTTTACAAGCAATGCCTCACCGACCGTGTGACGAATCGTGACATTCGGAATTGGCGTGACCGCAGGGTTCGACGAGACGCACGCGGTTAAACCGCCGAGGAGCAAGGCGAGGCCGAGCAGGTGGTAAATGCGGACCTTCACGAGAAAGAAATATCTTCGACGAGCCGACGCCAAATGTTAGGATCATTCGCGCGGGGATCGTCGGGCGCTACTCTCTTTGCGACGATGTCAGCGACCAGTTGATCGGCCGCCGCACGCGAGGCTTTCTCAAATCCCAGCGTCCGGTCTGCAGCCTTGATGGTTGCAGGCTTGGGCAGCCGATTGTCCTCAATCAAACGCTGGAGCACCTTCAGAGTCTCTTCGTGCTCCACTAATGTGCCATGATCACTCGCTATCTTGAGCGGGTAGATTTGATTGGAGGGGGTTTGCGCAAGCCTTGCCGCCCAGAATGGCACTGTGCCATCGCCTGCACCAGCCACCCGCAAAACCGGCGAAACGCCACTCTCGGGATCAAAGGATGCACCGTCGACCTGCTTCCATTTGAGCCGGGCACCGGTCGTTTTGTCCTGTCCCGAGCGGATGTGAAAAACGCGTTCGATGACGGTATCGGGTAATGGAGCGGTGATGGTGCCGCGAATATCTACGGCGTCGGCGAGAAAGTCCGCGTTAACCCAAGGAGGAAAACGTGAAGCATTTGACTCGTCATACGGATCAGCAGGTTTGCCCGTGTTCGCGTCTATCATTGGATATGCTTTTAAGCCAAGCGCGTCTCCATCACGATCCATCGTCGGACCGTCAGCGAACATGAGAATATACGGGCCGGGGAGAGAACCAGCTATACGGGCGACTTTGCCGTGGCCGTACCGAATCTCGAGAGGCTTTTGGCCTACATAGTACCTATCCTGGTGACTGGAAGTGCCGTAGAAGGGTGTGCCAACGGTGACGAGTCGCTGGAAGCGAGACGCAACCTTGTCTGCCGTTACGCTGGGACTGGTGAACGTGCGCTGAAGAAAAACCTTTGCCACAAGCCCTCCCTGACTGTGCGCGAGCAGTGTCGTCGTGGGCAATGGATCGACGTTCTTCCGCGCCTTCACTTCAGCGCTCAAGTCAGCCAAAAATTCCGCGAGGAAATCAGCGGCGACTGCGATCGGCCGACGCCAGTCGTAGGCAAACACGATGTAGTTCCATCCTAATGTTTCGAAGAATCGTTTTGCACCGTCATAAGCATTGACCGGAAAGAGAAGCGGTCCATTTGGAACCACAATGTGATCGTCCAGGTCTCGTTCGTTAGCCTGTATTGCGATGAATTCCAGGTCGCGTCCGAAGAAAATACCGAGATCGATCCAAATGTTTTGAAAGCCGGTGCCTGGCACAGAACCATCAGTGGTATAGGCCTGTGGTGAGCGGTCGAGTTGTGATCCCATGCCACCCGGAAGCAGGACGATCGTGGGGAATCCCGAACGATAATGTTTAGCGAACTCTACAATCCGCGCCTGATGCACATCGTGTATGATTCTCCGCCTCGTAGAGTCGTAGCTCATAGGCTATCTGAACCTGATTTTTTCGGCGTTTCTGGTTTGTTTGGCAAGCCAAACATTGGAAAACATCAAAAATTCTACCGCGCGAAGACCAGGATCGGGTACTTTATTTTGTCTCGGCTGGGCGGTTTTGTTTCAGGTTTGCGCGAATCCCTGCGGCGCGTTGCGAGACCGGCTCGGCCTTGGCCGACTGACCTTTAGCCCAGTAGAGCGCGGCGAGATCATCCAGGGTTTCGGCAACGCTGGAGTGTCCGGGGCCAAGAATTTTCTCACGGATCTTAAGTGCGCGCTGATAAAGCGGCTCGGCTTTGGCATACTGGCCGGTTTCGCGATAAAGATCACCGAGATTATCAAGGGTCTTGGCGGTATCGAGGTGCTCCGGGCCGAGTTTCTTCTCCTCGATCTTCAATGCTCGCAATTCGAGCGGCTCGGCTTTGGCAAACTCGCCCTTGTCGCAATAAAGCCGGCCGAGGTTCCCCGCCGCCGTAGCAGTGAGGGGATGTTCCGGTCCGAGCGCCTTTTCATAAATTCTGAGCGCCCGCAGTTCCAGAGGCTCCGCTTTCGCAAATTGCCCCATGTGGTCGTACAGCCCACCGAGACTGGCGAGCGTTGCAGCGGTATCCGTGGAGTCCGGGCCGGAAACTTTTTCGCTGATGGCGAGGGCTTTCTGATAGAGCGGCTCGGATTTCGTATAGTCTTTCTGATAAAAATAAAGCAGCGCGAGTTCGTGTAGGTTGCCAGCTGCCGCTGCGCTCTCAGGACCATGAACTTTCTCAGAGATGGCAAGAGCGCGTTGGTAAAGCGATTCGGCTTTCGCGTACTCATGCATGTCCTGATAATTTAACGCGAGGGCGCTTAACGTCGATCCAGTATCGGGATGATCAGGCCCAAGCATCTTCTCGCGAATCTTTAGAGCGCGCTGAAAATAGGATTCGGCCTCGGAATATTTTCCCATCGCGTGATAGACGGTGCCGATATTGTTCACGATCCACGCTGTATCGGGATGATCGGGACCGGAGGCTTTCTCGGTTACAGCTAAGGCACGCTGAAAGAGCTGTTCGGCCTTTTTGTATTGGCCCATGTCCCGATAGGTCGCCGCCAAGTTTTGCATAGTGACTGCGGTGTCCGGATGGTCGGCACCGAGCGATTTTTCGCGAATCTTCAGGGCGCGCTGAAAAAGCTTCTCGGCTTTTGCGTAATCGTCCTGTGCGACATACAACGCCCCGAGATCGTTGAGGGTGTAAGCTGTTTTCGGATTGCTAGGACCAAAAGCCTTTTCTCGAATTTTGAGCGCGCGTTGATAAAGGGGTTCGGCCTTGGCGTACTGGCCCATGTAATAATAGAGCGCCGCCAATGCATTCAGAGTTTCAGCTGTTTCTGGATTGTCCGGACCGAAGGCGGCCTCTCTAATTTTCAACACTCGCTGATAAATCGATTCGGCTTTGGCGTACTCTCCAGTCTCGGAATAAAGTAGCGCGACATTATTCAAGACGGAGGCGACATCGGGATGCTCGGGGCCGAGCTCTTTCTCGAAAATTGTTAACGCACGCTGATAAAGGGGCTCCGCTTTCGCATACTGACCCATGTATCGATAAACCTCGGCCAGATTGTTCGCTGCGACGGCGGTCCCGCGATTATCGGGACCCAAAGTTTGTTCCTTGATCTGGAGAATTTTTTCCGCAATGGGCGCGGCCTTACTGAACTGTTTAGTCTGATAAAATTTATTGAACCTCGCCACCAGTGACGGCATGTCCGATTCTTCTTCGGCGAGAACAATCGACAGGCCGAGGACGCAGCATAGAAGCGCGCCGACCAATCGTTTTTGAGATGACCACCGGTTAGTCTCTGCAATGATCGATTTCATGATTTTTTCCTCTATCGAGGAAGGTTAATCACAAAGCGCCCTTGAGTGCACGCCCCAAAACTAAACTTCGTTGTCTCAACCAAATGCGTCTGTTTAAACCTGCTTTATGCGCGCTTCTCTCATGCTGACACTTGGATTCTTCCTGGGATTGCTTTTGGCTGGAAGTTTCGCCTACTCGCTAGAGGGCGAGATGGCGGGATGCAATCGCATCAAGTCCGTTCCGATGTCGATCGTTCAGACGACAAGATCAACGGTAAAATCCAGCGCGCCGAACAAATGAAAGTCCATAGCATGTTCGTGATCGGGAAACGCGACATGGACGCCGATGCCGTCAGCGTTCGCGTTCACGGGAAAGGAAATCTCGGTGCAAAACCGCGCGCCGAAGTGATTGCTGAGATCGTATTGTCGATCAAAGAGCGGCGTGCCGATTAAGTCTGACGCGACGTCCGCCAAAAACGCTATTTTGTTTCCGCAGCGCGACTTTCCTTGATTCGAGCGCGAATTCCCGCAGCACGTTGTGAAAGCGGTTCCGCTTTAGCGGATTGACCTTTTGCCCAATAGAGCGCGGCAAGATCATCCAAAGTTTCGGCGACGCTGAAATGTTCGGATCCGAGCACCTTTTCGCGGATCTTAAGTGCGCGCTGATAAAGCAGCTCGGCTTTGGCATACTGGCCGGTCTCGCGATAAAGATCGCCGAGATCATCAAGGCTTCTTGCAGTCTCGACGTGCTCCCCCAGCTTCTTCTGATCGATCGCTAAGGCTCGCAGTTCGAGCGGCTCGGCTTTGGCAAACTCGCCCTTGTCGCAATAAAGCCGGCCGAGGTTCCCCGCCGCCGTAGCAGTGAGGGGATGTTCCGGTCCGAGCGCCTTTTCATAAATTCTGATAGAGCGGCTCGGATTTCGTATAGTCTTTCTGATAAAAATAAAGCAGCGCGAGTTCGTGCAGGTTGCCAGCTGCCGCTGCGCTCTCAGGACCATGAACTTTCTCAGAGATAGCAAGAGCGCGTTGGTAAAGCGATTCGGCTTTCGCATACTCATGCATGTCCTGATAATCCAACGCGAGGGCGCTTAACGTCGACCCAGTATCGGGATGATCAGGCCCAAGCATCTTCTCGCGAATCTTTAGAGCGCGCTGAAAATAGGATTCGGCCTCGGAATATTTTCCCATCGCGTGATAGACGGTGCCGATATTGTTCACGATCCATGCTGTATTGGGATGATCGGCCCCGGACGTTTTCTCGGTTACAGCTAAGGCACGCTGAAAGAGCTGTTCGGCCTTCTTGTATTGGCCCATTTTCCGATAGACTGCGGCCAAATTTTGCATCGTAACGGCTGTGTCCGGGTGATCGGGCCCCAGAGATTTTTCACGAATTTTTAGGGCACGCTGAAGAAGCGCTTCGGCTTTCGCATATTCATCCTTCGCGACATACAGCGCTGCGAGATCATTCAGGCTGGAAGCAGTCTTAGGATTGTCAGGACCAAAGGCTTTCTCCCGAATCTTAAGGGCACGCTGAGAGAGCGGTTCTGCCTTGGCGTAGTCGTGGTTGCGATAATAGAGAATGGCCAGAGCGTTGAGAGTATCGGCGGTTCGAGGACTGTCCGGTCCAAAAGCCTTTTCTCGAATCTTCAGGACACGCTGATAAACCGGTTCCGCTTTAGCGTAGGCGCCCGTTTGCGAATAAAGCAGAGCGATGTTGGCCAAAACGGATGCGGTGTCAGGATGATCCGGGCCGAGCTCCCTCTCCATAACTTGTAACGCGCGCTGATAAAGCGGTTCCGCTTTGGCATACTGGCCCATGTATCGATAGACGTCGGCCAAATTGTTCGCAGCAGCGGCGGTCCCGCGGGCATCCGGGCCCAAAGTTTTTTCGCGAATCTGAAGTATTTTTTCCGCAATCGGGGCGGCCTGATTGAATTGCTTGTTCTCGTAAAATTTATTGAACTGGGCGACCAGCGACGGCATGTCTGGTTGTTCTTCGCCCAGTGCGATCGAGAAACCGAAAGCACAGCCAAGAAGCGCCACGGCAACTAAAGATCGAAACTGCCACTGTTTGTTTTCTACTAAGATAGATTTCATGAGCATGCTCCTGGGGCAAAGAAGGTTACTCAGAAAGCCGCGGCGACTGCACGCCATAAAATAAACTTCGTTGCCGGACGAGAACGCGCCTGATAAAAGGCATTTTATGCGTGCTTCATTTTTACTGGCGACGGGACTTTTTGGAGGATCGCTACTAGCTGCAAATTTGACTTACGCCGAAACAGCTCAGCATCGTTGGATCGAAAGTGGCGCTGATAAAGCCGTCATCGCTCGTCATTCAAAATCTCCGGATGGCCGCCACGGGCTGGCCTGGGTTGTCGCTGCGGAGCCTGGCGCGATTGATTGGTCCCTACTCGAAAGCGATCCGGACAGCTTCTACGAGAAATACGAGCTCCGCGAACTGTGGGTTGTCGATCTTACAAATGGAAAAAAACTTTGCTCGTTAGGCTCCTCCGTCGGCTACATTCGCCCCGGAAGTCATCGGACTCTCAATGTTGCTTGGGGACCGCTCGAAGGGGGGCGTCGCTTCGCCGTCGTCGCCTATGATTGGAAATGGGGAACCGACGCTCTCATTGTTCTCGACTCGGGAGCGGACAATTGTCGTGAGACGCAAGCAGGACAAAGAGTCGATCGTTCGGTTAACGCTTTAATCAAAAAAGGGAAAGCGCACGCCGAAAACTACGATATCCGATACTCCGTCGCCGGGTTGCCGGAACACGGACTCAAGACCGGATTCGCGAACGCCTCGACCATTCGAATTCCGTTCACGGCGAAAATTCGCGAGAGCGAAAGGACCGCTGCAGAAGGTGTTGTCACTTTAAGTCTAGCGCGGCGCACGGATGCTGTGTCGGCCAGTGTCACTCACACTATCATCGGTCCGTCCGGCGACGATCCGTTTAGCGACGACACACGTTTGGCCAAAGCCGACCGCGAGCTAAACGCGCTTTATCGGGGTTTGCTTAGGCGCCTCGGTCCCGCCGACCAGGAAGCATTGCAAAATGAGGAGCGCGCCTGGATTGAGCAACGCGAAAAACAAGCGGCCGACGTTAAGTCAGACTACTACGAAAATAATCGCATCGTTCGCGATCAGACTTTACAGCGACTGACCGAAGAACGCATCGCCGAGTTGCGGAAGCGGGCCGCTTCAAAAGAGAAAAGATAATAGCGACAAGATTTTGTGGTGGATCGCATCATCGATCAAAGAGCGACGATTCTAAACTGTGCGACACGCGAAAAGAGCATTAAGTAACTAAAGGCGCGCGCTAAAGCGTTTGTTGAAACCTGTTGTTGATCAAATATCGACTCCAATAATGCGACCGTGAAACTTGTTCGTTTAATTATCGCACTCAGCGTCTTATCGATCTGCGGAAAGGTAGCGATTGCGGCCGACCTCCACCCGATCGTCGAGGTTCAAAGCGGATATCTGTTCGGTGCGACCTCTAACGGAAAATGGATTAAGGCGGAAGAAGCTGCGAAAGCGTTGCCGGGTGAAACGATGTACCAAGTTTATGGATTGACTCAATCACTCGGCCAAGCCAAAGGAGGCAAGCCGAAACCTTCAGAAGACGAAGTGTGTCCAGATGTGCTGACGGTTTCGCTTTCGCCAAAGCCGGATAGGGGCGTGATCGCGCTCGCCGCGCCGTGGAATGCATTGCCACGCAAGCCGCGAGCCAGCGATACGACTCAACAGGTTTATTCCGATGCGGTGCGCGACTTTTTGAAAACAAAAGGGATCGAGCAACCGAAAGTGAAGATCGAGAACATCCTTCGCGTCGATTTGGACGGCGATGGCGAAGACGAAGTGTTAATCAACGCGACAAACTATTTTACCAAAGACGATCGGGTGCCGATGCGATCGCCGGCTGGCAGCTATTCGATGGTTCTTTTGCGCCGACAGATCGCTGGAAAAGTGCAGACGCAACTAGTCGAGGGCGAGTTTCACCCAAAAGCCTACTTAAGAAGGGAAGACAGCTTCGACGCACCCAATGCTTACAAAGTGATTGCGACGCTGGATCTGGACGGTGACGGGAAGCTGGAAGTCGTGGTGAGCTCGAACTATTACGAAGGAGAAGCGATCACGATTTATCGCTGCGAACCGAAGAAGGTTGAACCCTTACTTTCTGTTTCTTGCGGCGCGTGATAGGGTGTCGCAGTTGCGGCAGCTACACGGAACGCCAGGTGCAATCACGATGAGAATAGTAGTGCTCTTGGCATCGGCCCTAGCCGCCTCTTGTTTCGTTTTCTCGCTCAAAGCTGAGGAAGTCATCAAAGACAAGTCGCCACACGGGAAGCTCGCTGCAAGTATATAGCGGCGAAGAGGGTTGAGGAGCTGCGATTGTCGACGTTCGAACAAAGAAAGCATTACTCGATCGCGACGTTTACGGAATCTCAGCAGGCGTGCTGGAAACCAATTAGTTTGCCGATATGAAAGCGAGTCGGTTGATATTCGTGTTTCTGTTGGCGTCGAGTTTCGCTGTCGTTCAATTGGCCGCAACAAACCAAGGCTGATCAAAAACCGATTAAGGAAAAATTGTGCAAGCTCGCTGAGCGGCTAGACGGCCTAACGGATGAGCTCACCTGCGAGCGCCCCAGCACCGCGAGTCAGGTGGAGCGAATTGTTGGGCATCGTAATTTCAATGCTCAGTTTCTCAGCAAACGATCAACAATCGATTGGGCCTGCTTCTTAAGGGAAGCGAAGAATTTTTGATTCTTTGCCTCTCTCTCGTAACAGCGCTGGTATGCCTCGAATCCTTGCTGCTCATATTGAACTGATTCATCGAACGCCTTTTGATCGTTCAAGCCGGAGGATCGATAAAGCTCATTTGCGTCTGCCTTCTTCTTGGCAAACCTCTCCCACTCGTTTCTACACTGCGGAATTTCTGTGATCTCAGTTGCCGCTGGCGACTGGACTGCGAGTATTCGATTTCCATTCGTAACGAATATAAAGATATCTTTTGGAATGAAGGGGCCAATATCTTGAGCAGTTAGACCGAGAAACGCGCGAACATAAGATTTTCCGTTCGCGCTCTTGACCGGGATCTCTGCAAAGTAGGTAACAGCCGCTTCCGCCGTAATGGCGCGAACATAAAACTCACCAGTCTTAGAGAGTTCAGCCAGGTCTTTAGGTAGCTTTGGCTGCTCAGCCAGATATTTCTTCAAAATGTTATCGGTTGTGACAAAAAGGTATTCCTGCTTGGCACTGAAGCTAAGCCCATCGACCTGACCAAAGCCATAGTCCTTTTGGAGAGTTAGGAGGTTTATTTTGCCCTCTTTCGGAAAGCCTTCAACATTAACTGGCCCTACAATTGCCTTCAGTTGTTTCTCAAGTTCAGCAAGGGCATGCTTATCTTTTTCATCGAGGGCGTGCTGATCTTGTTCAGCGAGGCTATCAAGCGGGGTCGATGCTTTTTCAAACTCCCGGATGAAATTGTCACGAGTTTCAAAATACTTTTCCTCCGGGGAAGCAGCTACCAGAGTCATGGGCGCCGGCCAACAGCTGAACAGCGCAAGGACAAGCAGGCTAGTTACCCGATTCATGCCTTTCACCCAGCACCGAAGCTACTCCGGTTTGTTCTCAAACTTCGGTTCGATATAAATGAGGGTTTTCAGAACTTTCTCGAGCGCACCCGAATCTTTATGGTAGCTCGCTTGATCGCGGGATGACAGGACAATGTAAGCGACTGCGTGCGGAAGTTGGACGTAACCGACGCGTTCCGACTGCGAGTAGTTCTTGGTCGCAGGATATTCGTTGATGAAGTAATCGCGTCGATCGGCGGTCTTGCCGGAGGCGATTTTCTCTCTGGGTTTGCCGTGCTTCTGCATCATCCCTTTGATCGCCCACGCGACGAACGCGTTTACGTCTTCAAACTCGGTGCTCGCGATTTTCGCGTACATCACGGTTCGCGCGCCGGGCCAAGATTCACCTTTCGGATAGAGTACACACGGTTGGCCCTGTTTAACGCCAGACTCGTTGTCCAAGACCCACCCTTGAGGCGCGCTGATGTTAAACGCGGCTTTCGGACCGTAAACAATGCCGCCACTATACTTTTGCTGTGCTTCAAGTGAGGCGCCAAGAACCAGGAGCGCGATCCAAACAATCCACGCTGATTTCATGATGTTGGCCTTCAGTTGTGCACTCTTCCCACGCAACAGACAAGCAAACAATTCTGGCTAGAATTCCAAGGCCTGAATAACACAAACACCGTGGATCTGATCGCGACACTAAAGAAGCACTTCGGCTACGACCAGTTTCGGCCGTTGCAGCAGGAGATCATCAGCGATGCGCTAGAGGGACGTGATGTGTTTGTGCTCATGCCCACCGGCGGTGGGAAGTCGCTGTGTTTCCAATTGCCGGCGTTGTTGCGCAATGGGCTGACCATCGTGGTGTCGCCGCTCATTTCGCTGATGAAAGATCAGGTGGATGCGCTGCAGACCAGCGGGATCCCTGCAACTTACTTGAATTCAACGCTGGATCGGGATGAATCAAAAGCGCGCTGGCGGGGACTGCATCGCGGCGAATACCGGATGCTTTACGTCGCGCCTGAACGGTTGATGCTGGAGACATTTTTGGAGCGCGCCCTCAACTGGAGGATCGCGCAATTCGCCATCGACGAGGCGCATTGTATCAGCGAATGGGGCCACGATTTTCGGCCGGAATATCGCGAACTGAAAAGATTGCGAGAGCACTTTCCGGACGCGCCAGTCATGGCGCTCACCGCGACTGCGACCGAACGGGTGCGGGCTGACATCGTCAAGCAGTTGAAACTGCGCGAGCCGCGCTGCTACGTGGCAAGCTTTAACCGGCCGAACCTCACTTACCGTGTCATTCCAAAAACGTCGCCGTACGAACAATTGCTGGCATTTGTTCGTGCCCGGCCCAACGACAGCGGGATTGTTTATTGTGCCAGCAGAAAAAGCACCGAATCGCTGGCGAGAAATCTCAACGAAGACGGCATCAGTGCGAAGCCTTATCACGCGGGGCTGACTTCCTCCGAACGGACGAAACACCAGGAATCATTTTTGCGCGACGACGTCCGCATAGTAACGGCAACGATCGCCTTCGGGATGGGCATCAATAAACCGAACGTTCGCTTCGTCGTGCACTACGATCTGCCGAAAAATATCGAGAGCTACTATCAGGAAACCGGCAGGGCCGGTCGCGACGGTCTACCAAGTGAATGCGTGCTGCTATTCAGCGCTGGCGACGTCGCCAAGCAAATCCATTTCATTGAGGAAAAAAGCGAGAACGAAGCACGCATCGCGCGAGCGCAGTTGCAGCAAATGGTTCATTACGCCGAGACACGCGAATGCCGGCGCGCGACGCTGTTAAGTTATTTTGGCGAGGATTATCCAGAGCCCTCATGCGAAGGCTGTGATAACTGTCTCACGCCGCGCGAGACGTTTGATGGCACAATCCCCGCGCAAAAATTTCTGTCCTGCGTTCACCGCATTCACGCAAAAAGCGGATTCGGTTTCGGATTGAATCACGTTGTCGATGTTCTCCGTGGCGCAGATACGGAAGCGATCCGGCAACGAAGTCACAATGAGTTGTCCACTTACGGCATTGGACACGAGCTGAAACGCGAATCCTGGCAGGCGATTGGACGCGAATTGCTGCGACTCGGTCTCGTTGAATGCGCGCCGGGCCGATTTGCGACGTTGTCGCTTACGCCTGCGGGTCTGGAAACACTGCGCACACGCACCTCAGTTACGTTGACCAAGCAGGTCGATCTCGCCGAGAAAGCAGCCCGCAGCAGAACCGGCGCGATTGAGTGCGATGAATCGCTGTTTGAGCGTTTGCGTGCGTTGCGCCGTCAGCTTGCCGATGAACGCGGCGTGCCGGCGTATATCATCTTTTCCGACGTATCGCTCCGGGAAATGGCCAGAAATTATCCTACAAACATCGGCGAGTTCCGCCGCATCGCCGGCGTCGGCGAGCAGAAACTGAAAGATTTCGCCGAGCCGTTCCTCAGCGAAATCCGAGCATATCTTACGACAAATGAACGCCGGACATTTACCGAAAACGGCGGTTCTTCGCGACCGCAACGCCGGCCCAGGCTGAACGATAGTCAGCTTGAAACGCTGCGGCGCTTCCAACGCGGTGAAAACGTGGATGAAATCGCGCGTGCCCGCGGTTTTGTGCGCAGCACGATTTACAGCCATCTGCTGGCTGCTATCGAATGCGGCAAGCTCCCGCAGGCGCGGGAGCGATTCTTCACGCCCGCGCAAGAAAAGGAAATCGCAGCGGCGTTCCGCCAGGTCGGCGCTGGCACGCTCGTAGATGTCAGCGCATTACTCGGCGGGAAGTACGACATCGGCCTGCTGCGGATCTTCCGGGAAACTCGCAACCGCCGATCTCCTCTTAATTCGTAGCGACAGACTCTGCCGGCGGCGAGGCAGGAATTTTGAAATGCAGTTGATCGCTTAAGTAGCGTTGCAGGTAACGCAGCGGATGAGCGCGATCGTTCGTGGCGGCGCCGACGTATGCGGCGAGATAGGGTACGAACGCCGGACGGCTGCGAATCGCTTCGAGCACTTGCGGCCGGTGTTCGACATTGGCGAGTTCGGCAAAAATATTCGCCAACCGCGTCTCAGCATCGGCTAACAAATCGCCGCTTACTTTGTCCGTAATCTGCGCGAGCGTCAGGTCCAGCGCTTTGCCCCAGTCGCCCATCCGCCAAAAAGTGGCCGCGCGCATGTCGCGCACGTCGGCGGCATACCGCCCATTTGGAAATTTGCGGTCATAATCGTCGAGTGCTTGCATCACCCGCTTTGGATCGAACGGCTCCACTCGATGCGTTTTCTGGACTGTATCCGTCAGATCGCCAGCCTCGCTCCCGGGCGCCTGAACTTCAACGCAGAGAATATATGGACACGAAAGCGAGTAAATCGCGCGGGCCAGAACGAACATCGCCGCTTCGCGTTTATGGCTGCGCGGATATTTGGCCAGGAAATCGCGCGTCATCTTTTCGATCTTCGCAAAATCCCGCGAGTAATAAGTGGCGCCATCAAGGTCTTTAGCGCCAGGGATATTCGTTTGCACTCCGATGCGTTTGCCCGCGACCAAACCGATGCGACAAAAATCGAGATAATCGTGAAACGATTGCAGCGCCGGATTTCTTTCGGCAGCATCGATTTCTGCTTCGACCGCGTCATCACTATCTTGCACGGAAATTCCCGGATCGACGGGCGAATCGGGCCAATGCGTGCGATGCAAGAGATCGAGACGAAGGTTCACATACGCGACGCGTGCAGCCTCATCGGGAAGATTGGGCTCTGAAAGAAATTGCGCCACGTCCTCCAAACAGTTCGCGGTGGTAACGTCTTCACGCTTTGTGATGTACTTGCGGAAGGACTGCGCCAGGTCTTTGATTTCGGCTGCGTCCAACCCCGCCAGGCGCTTTTCGATCTTACCGAGGCCAGCAGGTGAGCCTTCTTCCGCTGCGGAATTCCTGCGGGTTAACGCTTCAAAGGCATTCTTGGCAGAGATCGGATAGCCCGAAGGCGTGACACTGTCATCGCACATGACAAGCACCGTATTGCCAGACTGTGCCGAAGAACCTGCTTCCGTTTCCTCCGAGGCATTCTCTCCCGATTTTTTTTCCTCTGGAGGCAAACTCCAGTAAACGGCGAAGCGTTGCGCTTCCGGCGAATTGGGAGACTCGGCCCGCAGTTTGTCGTAAATCTCGCGCGATACGGCTTCGAGTTTAATCTCGCGTGCCCGTTGCTCCGTGTACGAAGAGACGCGCGCAATTTGAGGCAACGCTTCCAGCGCTTTCAAACGTGCTTTTGCTGAGAGCGCGGTTCCGGGAAGAGCGCGCGCCGCGCGCATCCACCAGCGCGATGCATGGTGCAGTTCGTCGCGCTCATCCAGTTGATCTTCGACATCAGGCAGGCGCAGCGTATGGCCGTTCTCACGTCGCAACAGGCCGGAAATTGTCGCGCCTTCGTGCAGTTCGGTGTTGAGCGGAGCACGTAAAAGTAAACCGCGCGCTTCGGCCCAAGTATCAGCGAGTTTCAACATTCGCTCGGCATCTTGTTCAGGCCGTCCGCTCTTGTCGTTGGTCAAGCGC
>Ga0193729_1000077_pt1 | contig 43321 bp, 46 predicted proteins | sample U1c2metaG_FD_143036 | JGI IMG/M metagenome (GOLD analysis project Ga0193729, IMG submission 143036) | Soil microbial communities from a riparian zone of the East river system, Colorado, United States - U1c2 | ecosystem: Environmental > Terrestrial > Soil > Riparian zone | place: USA: East River...
CGACCGTTGCCACGTTGCGGGTCGAACTGCCCGCCAAAGGCACGCTCAAACAGGCCGGCAGCAGCGGCTACAGCCACAGCGTCGTGCTCGAAAACGCCGCGTTCATCCGCAACTGCAACATAAGTGGCTGCTGAGATGAGACCCCTGCTCTCCCTCCGCCGGCCCCTTCGCCTCCCCGCCGAGGACGGCTTCACGCTGATCGAGCTGCTCGTCGCGATCCTCGTCCTCACGGTCGGCCTGCTCGGGCTGATCGGCGGGTTCGACAGCGCGCGCAAGCTCAACCTGCTCTCCGAACGCCGCACATCGATGGCCCACCGGGCGCAGCTCGAGGTCGAGCGCCTGCAGGCGATCCCCTACGGCGAATTGGCGATGCACGAAGCGCCGTCGCACTCGACCAGCAAAGAAAATCCCGACTACTACGTCAAGGAAGGTGGCACGGAATACCAGTACGGCGAAAAAGAAACAGAAGTCGAGAAGCTGGTGAGCCCGGGGGCGATCTTTGCGAAACCCACCGGACGAAAATGCTCAAAAGAACCCGGGGCGTGCGAATGGGAAGACGGTCCTGTCAGCGGCAACGTCTACGACTTCGTCACGTGGCACTACGACAAAGCTTGTCTAAGCACAAAAACAGAAAACTACAAGCGGCTCACGGTAGTCGTAACCGCCAAAGTGCCGAGCGGCAACCACCAACCCGCCGCCGTCCGCGTCTCCACGCTGATCGCCAACCCCAAAGAGAGCAAAGAAGAACTCGAAAAATCATGCTGATCTCGAAACCATGAACTGCTCGCCACCCAAAGCCCTCGCCCCCAAAACCCGAAACGGAATGATCGACATGCGTCATCTCGACTTCAAGCGCCGCCTCCCCGGCGAGGCAGGGTTCGTCCTGCCGACGGCGATGATCGTGCTGCTCATCCTCGCCGTGCTGATCGGCGCGGCGGTCACGGTCGCGTCGCAGACCTCCACCTCGACCACGCGCGACAACAACACCAAGGCCGCGCTCGAGGCCGCCGAAGCGGGGCTGCAGACGGCGGCCTACCGCCTGAGCAAGCTCGAACCCAAAAAACCGACAGAATGCATCAACGGCAGTGAAAAGAAGGCACCCCTAACCGCAAGCGACGCCGAAACATTATGCAAAAGCGGCTCGGAACCTCTGGGCAACGGCGCAACGTTCGAATACTGGACCTCGAGAGGGCTCGCAGCTGGAGAAAAATGCGCCGGGGAAACCATCACAACCGTAACCAACGAAACCCAGCGCTGCATCACATCCGTCGGGACGGTCAACGGCGTCCATCGGCGCCTCCAAGCGCGCGCCTCCCTCTCCCGCCCTCCCCTGTTCGAAGTCGAAGGAATCCTCGGATACACTTCCATCTCCGTCAAGAACAATGGAAAACTCGCAGGCGAAATCGGGACGAACGGAACCATTAAGCTCGGCCCTGGCGTCACCGTTACAAAAACCGACCTGGCGCCCAGCGGTAAAGTCGAAGGGAGCGGCTCGCCGGGAACGATCACCAAAACCACATCGCCCTTCGTGCCTCCGCCGATCCCTATAGGGAAATCGGCGGAATCCGCCCTACCAGCCGCCGGAACCGCGGGATGCAAGCCTCCACTCCCAGGCGAATCCCCAGCCGCAGGCCCGAACTGCGACTGGCTCATCACGAATGGAATCGAAGCCGCCGCCAAAAAAACCAAAATCGAACCAGAAGACCCTGTCGGAGGCCCCTCAGGCAGCGTCACCTTCAATCCCTCGATCCGCTCGCTGAAGATGGGCAACAAAGCCGAACTGACACTGAAAGAAGGGATCTACAACTTCTGCGACTTCCAGGTTACCGGCACCTTTGCGAAGCTGACAATCGAAAACGGGGCCAGAGTCGAGATCTTCATCGACTCGGCCAAACCCCCCCGCGAACCGGAATCAAAATCGGGCTGCAAAAACGACCCGGAAGCCGGCAAGCTTGGGTTCAAGAACGGCGTGACCATCGAAAACCTGAACCAAAACGCCACGTCCCTGCAGATCTATGTATACGACGGCTCGGGAGGGACGATCGAATTCGCGCCCAACTCCAGCTCGGCGTTCTACGGGACGATCGTGGCACCCTACTCGAAGCTGGCGATTGAAAACAACGGCGAATTCACTGGGGCGATCGAGGCAAATGAAGTCGAACTGACCAACAACTTCACGTTCAACTGGGATATACATGCTAAAGATTTGACAAAGGAAACAACCACCTACGAACGCAAGGCATGGGAGGAATGCCCGCCGACGTACGCCGGCACGAACTCCCAGGAAGGCTGCTGAGCGCGATCTCGCCCCCCGAGCCGGCGGGGCGAGCACGAGAGCGTGCCGGCGGCTTGTCCGGCGTTTGCGAACGCTGCTGAGCACACCTGACGGATCCCACGATAAGTGACTTGTGTCAGAGATGTGTCACGCCGGGAGTCTCGCAATGGGCCTCAGGACCTTCCTAGCTCGAGTGTCCGCCGGCGTCAAGTGCGTGCACCTCGAACTATCTGGAGCTGGTCCATGAGCTTCATCAGGTTGCGCTTGGGTCGGTGGCTGCTGCGGAGCTCTTCGACGTAGCCCTCGAAGCCCTCCGGTTTGCCGCACTCGGTGAACAGAGGGCGGATCGTTTCCTCGATCAGCCGGACGGCCTCTGCGTATGACCGCTTGTCCTTGCCGGCGATTGTCTGCTCGACGTGGCGGCGGTATACGGTGAGCGTGTCCTCCGGGTGCTCGGCGCGGCGCTGGTCGGCGAGTTGTAACCACAGATTGTGAGTGCAGTCGCCCTCGGTTGCTGCTTGCCAGGCGGCGTCCGGATCGTCCTCCCACAGCAGCACACGCACGAGCTCGGTGGCGCCGCTGCCGCTGCGCAGCGATCGGTGTCTGGTTCGTGCGTCTGAGTCGGCCTAGGGAGCACGCAGCAGCGTGAGCGCGGCCGCGCGTCGCTCGTCCCACTCGCCCAGCGCCTTCGCGTCGATCGCGAGCTCCTGGTAGGTCTCGAGCGCCGGCCGCGAGCTGAACGCCACCCACGTGTGCTCGATCGCTTTCTCGGTGCGCCCTCGGCGCCGATATTCCTCGACGAGGAAGTCGCGCAGGCGCTGGTCGGGCGAGTCGGGGAACTCGGTCATGCCCCTCTTTGCCCACTCGAGCGCCATGTCGTGCTCATTGTGTGAGTGGCAGAGCTCTGCGATCCGCAGGAAGCTGTAGGGACTTCCCAGGTCACGTTCGCGTACCGCGATCTGGTCGGAGAGGTCGCCGGATTGCTCCGCGAGGCTTTCCATGATCCGGGTGATGCGAAAGCGCGAGCCGTAGCGCTCGTGCGAGCCCTCACCCGGCGCGAACTCCGGCACGGTCGCCCAGCGCGCGTTCGCGAGCTCGCGGTAGTGCGCCAAGCCGGCTTCCCCGAGGATGTCCGCGTAGGTCAGCGCTGCGCGGTCGAAGATGTCCCAGCCCCCCTCGAGCTCGCGCGCGAACAGGCGCTCGGCGAGCTCCACCGGGTGGGGCGCTCCCCGACGGCACGCTTCCAGATGCAGCTCCTGCAGACGCGCCGCCAGGTCTCCCAACTGGCCGTCGGAGTCGTCGACGTGTTCGAGCGAGTGCTCCACGGCCGTCAGCGTACTCCGCGAGCTCGATGACCTCGCTTGCCTGTCCCTCCGTGAGCAGCTCGTCGAGCGCATCGATCGTCTCTTCGATCCCTTGCACATAGCCCCACACCTCGAGGTAGGGGACGAACTCGTGAAAGGCGAACGCCTGGTCGATCAGCACGCGCAGCGAGTCCATGTCTCCGGGCGCCCGCTCCCGTGAGCGCGCCGTCAGCAACAGCAGCCTCCGAGCGAGCCGTTCATCTTCGTGGGCGTGGTCGACCAACAGGTCCGCGAGCGATCTTGGAGGAAGGTCCTCGAGGTAGGTGCGCGCATCATCGAGCGTCGGCCCGGATGGGCCGCGGTCCTTGAGCCAGCTCAGCGCCACCGCGACGCAGTGCTTGCAGAACTCCCCCTCGACGCCCACCGGGCAGGAGCAGGCAAACTGGAGCCGACCCTCGCTGAGACGCAACTCGACCGTGTAGCTATCGCTGCCTTGAACCGTCGCATTGACGCGCCCGGCCCCTGCCCGCAGCGGGCCGACCCTGCCCTCGTCGAGGTAGGCCGCCCCCCGCTCAAACGAACGGGGCGAAGCCAGACGCTCGACGACCGCCTCGCTGAGAACACTCGAAAGCTCTGGCATGACGACCTCAGCGTACGTGGAACTCCGGAGGGCAGCTCCGTGCAGATGTGCTCATGTAGAGACGCTAGTTGGCTGAAAGGCCGTTCTCGTCTCTACATGAGCACATCCATGCGAGCGGTGCTATGCGAATCGACTGCAATGCTGGCCGCTCCCGCACGAGCCCAAGGACGGGCATCGATCAGCGCGACTCGTCGTCACGTACTCACGGGTGTGAGCTCGAACCATTCCTCGTAGGCTGCAATGGCGACCTCGAACTGGTCGAAGAATCCGGTGAGCCCAACGAGCCCGAATGCTGGCGTCCATGGCTCGCAGAACCAGACTGGTGCGCTCCACTCGTGAGTGTCTGTCTCTTTGGTGACCTGCAGGCTCGTCACAGCCATTCGAGCCGTGACGAGCGCCCCTCCGACAGCGATCTTCGTCTCGGGAGACCTGGCGGTGTCGATTCCGCATAGTGCGGCGACGTGAGCGCCCAGGCGGATCGCGGTGGCGCCTGTATCGAGAAGGCACGCTTGCGGAGCAATGTCGAGACCTTCCACGACCATATCCACGATCGGTCGTGCACGGACCGTTGCTCGCCCGGCGTCCGGGATGTCTCGAAAGCTGAACCTCACAGCGGCGCGAGGCCGCTTGCGGCGAGATCGTCCTCGGGCACTCGAAAGACGCTGTCGGCCTTCTGGCCGTGCTTGCCCAGCCAACCGACGAGTGCTCGGGGTGACTTGGAGGCATGCAGGATCTCATCGTCCTTGATCGCGACCCACTCTCCCGTGAACGCCCGCATCCGCTCCGCCAGGCTCTTGTCCTGCGCTTCGGGCTTCGCCCCTGCTGACCTCGAGTCGGAGCCACGGCGGCCGGCCGTGAATCCAAGACGCAAGAGCGTTCGCCTCGCCTGATGGGTAGTGAAGTCTGCGCGGTCCAGTCCGGTGACCTCGCCGATCACTTGCTTGGGCGGGAATCGACGCGAGCTCACCACAACGAAGTGACTGGAGATCGGCTCCGGTTCTACGTTCCGCAACGCCCTGAGGACATCGCTGCGTCGCAACACGAACGGCTGTCCAGCAATTGTGACGTTACGAACGGCTACGTTCTCTGCCATGGTTTCTCTGCTCCGGTTTCTCTGTTATGTCTCTGCAGCCTATCAGAGCGGCGAGAATACGCCGGGAACACGCTCTTCTGACGGTCCGCGCCTGCGCTGGCGCTGGATTTGCCCGGCAAAGAGCCTCGGCAGCTACTCAGTACGTGATCCCAAACAAGTCACGAACTCGCCAAACCACCAGTTTGCAGGACTTTCCATGCGGGCGGAGGGACTCGAACCCCCAAGGGCTTTCGCCCACCGGCTCCTAAGGCACGCCACAAGCGCGCGGATCCCGCGACTACGGGCCGCTTCGCGCGGTTGGAGCGCGTTTGGGCGGCCTCTGCGGGTACGTTGTTACCCAATCTGTTACCCACGGAACTCGTGCACGAGCTCTCACCAGAGGTGCCACGACAGGTCGTGACCTCGGCAGCTGACCGCCACGATGACGTCGAGCGCCATGTGCGCCTGGCCGCGGCGCGCGAGGGCAGTGACCCGGCGGAGCTTCGGACGGAGGTGGATCGTGGGCTGCGGACGCGCCGGTTCCTGGGATATCGGGAGAGCTCGGAGTTTCGGTGCCGCCGTGGACGCTGCGCAAGCGCCGCGGCCGACAACACGATCACGAGTGCTTCGCCATGGGAAGGAGGCGTCTGCGCGGGCCTGCCCGAGACTGCTCGTCCTCGTCCCATGCGAGAGGGCTGACCTCGGTCTCAGCTGCACCTCCTTTCACCCGGAAGCAGTCGTTTCGCAGAGCCCGGCTGCACTCCGCGCGGTTGAGACACCCAACCCGATGCGTCGGTGGCCTGCACCAACCTCCCGCGCTGAGCTGGCTGGTCTTCCGCTTGGCAAGAAGTTCCGGATCGTCATGGGCACTCGCCGGCAGACGCCGTCATGCGCCCAGTCGGGAGGCCAGCCAGTCCACGATGACTGAGAATCGCTCCTCGGTGAGACCATGAGCGCCCTCGAAACGCGCGTGCGAGAGCGCCTCTGGCGCTGCGGCACTCCTATACACAGCCGCGGCTGCGTCGGCAATCGCGGGAGCATCATGCGAGTACTTGTCCTCCGTCGCCGAGCACAACAGCAATGGCCGTGGCGCGACCAGGCCGGCGATGTCGTCAAGGTCGCACAGTTCAAGTATGCCCGGCACAACCTGCGTGGCCTCGATACCGGTCCCTCTCTCCATGCGACGTCGGTAGGTGCACGCGGCGCCGCTTACGACCGCGAAACGCACTCGTGTATCCAGCGCGGCGTGGAATAGGGCACTCGCACCGCCCATGGAATGCCCAAGCGCACCGACCCGGTCGGGGTCGACCTCGGGACGTGCCGCCAGGGCCGAGTGCGCTGTCGCAGCGTCCGTTAGTACGGTGCCCATCAGAGGTCGTCCGCGTATCAGTTGGTGGCACATCGTGGTGAAATAGTCGCCCGGGTCTGACGGTCTGGCATCCGTGCCGTGACCGCCCCGCCTGCGGTCCTCGAAGCCAATGGCGTCGGGCGCCAGCACGATCGCGCCAAGGCGAGCGAGTGGGGGTCCAAACGCCTGCCACCGGTCTCCTTGGAGGCCAGCGACCTCCGACTTGCCGAGATGCCACTGCGAGTGGTGCTGGTGATGGACCACGATGCCTGCGCCGCAGGGCTGCCCCGGGATGAGTAGCAGCGCTGGAACGGACTCGTCTCCGCTCTGGTAGCTGACGAGTTGCTCGGTGTAGCCGTCTCGACGCCGCTCGTCGATGACGCTCGGTGCGGGCGCTGGGTATCTGGGCGCCTCGAAGCCAACAAGCGCGCTCAGGCGGAGACGGAGGTCGCGCGGTTCCACGCAGCGGAGCGTAAAGCCGCGCACGAGCTGAAGCGGTGCGCTGCATCGCAGGCGCGGGGTGCCTGCTTCGGGTCGGATGCAAGAGCGAACCGGGAGCTGGCCGCGTACTGCCCCGGCCGCCTGTTCTCTGACGCAGCGGCCTAATCGCTTACGCCGGAGTTGTGCAGGCGGCGACTACCCGCGTCAGCAGTCCATCGGGATCGTGCAGTATGCGGACACCAGCGCTCACGACATCGCGAGTGCCAGCGTCCACTGGGTTCGTTGCGGCCCAAGCAGTAGGAGCTACGCCCACGTCCAGCTCAAGACCTGACGGGAGCAGCAGCCGGCGTTCCGCAACCGGCCCCCACTGCTGCTTGCCAGTGATGCTGACCGCGCCCAGGTCCTCCGTCCAGTCCTGGCGGTCGGTGAAGATGCTCGGCTTGTCGGTCAACAGGAGGAGATCCACATCCGAGTTGGCGTGCGCGGCCTCGCGCGCCCAGGAGCCGACCAACGCCAGACCACGCACATCAGGGTGATGATGTGCCCAGCGGGACGTGATCGCCAGAACGCCCTCCACTTCGCCGCGACGTTTCTGCGATGCCATGCTCCACCCGCTCCTTCGGTCACGCGCTGACCAGCCCGGAGTTGGGCTCCTCATTAGAGTTGTGCCACGCTCGTAAGTCCACAATGGTCTGTGAGACTACGGAGAGATGGGACCCGTCAGCAAACGCAGCGCCGCATTCGCGGATCTCGCTCGCGCCGGTGTTCGCGACATGCGCGTGGAGATCGTCGAATACGATCCCTCTTGGCCAGCTGCCTTTGAGGAAGAGAGCAGGCGCCTCGCGGCGCTGCTTTCGGGCACCGACATCCACCACATTGGATCGACCGCCGTCCCGGGTCTGGTCGCCAAGCCGATTATCGACATGGTCGCGCTCGTCGACAGTTACGAGGCTCCGGTCGCCAGGCTCGTCGCTGAGGGCGGCTACCAGTATCCACAGGCGTTCAACGCGACTCTCGTCAAGCGATGCTTTCTTGCCTACCCGACACCCTCCAAGCGCACCCACCACCTGCAACTGGTCGATGACCCCAGCGAGCTGGCGCGCTATCTGCGCTTCCGCGACTATCTGCGCACAGACCCGGCGCTTGCCCGCCAGTATGCGACGCTGAAGCGAACGCTAGCTGAGCGCCACGGCGGAGACCGCGAGGCATACACCGAGGCCAAGAGCGAGTTCGTCAGGCGATACGAGCTGCCGAACACCACGCCCAGCTCCCCTGGCCCGTGAGCGAGCTGGAACGCCAAGTCCAGGAGGTAGAAGTGGGCTCGGAGCCGCGTCAGTGCTGCAGCAAGCGCTGATACTCGAGCACGGGCAAACCGAGACCGAAGTCAAACGGCTCGCCGACCACGATGAAACCCTCGCGTGTGTAGAAGCGACGGGCGCGCGCTTGGCCGACAGGGACAAACAACCGCATGGCCGCAAACCCGCGCGCGGCGGCAGCGGTCATCGCACGCCCCAACAGCTGCGCCGCGACCCCCGATCCCCAATACCGTGGCTCGACGAAGAGGTGCCCGAGGTGCGCAAGGGCTGGCTCTGGCACCGCCTGAAACGAGTGACGCATGGCCGGGATGAACGTGGCGTGTCCGACGAGCGATCGCTCGCCTGAAGCCAGCTCTCCCCAGAAGTCCGGATCAGCGATCCAGCCCTGCAACACTCGGACCTGCTCGCTTGCCGACGGCGGTTGCCAGTCGGCCGGTGCGAACGCGCGATAACTAACGAACGCGTCAGCGACGAGAGCCGCGAGCTCGTCGATGTCGTTGGGCGCGATCTCGCGAAACGCCAGAGCCTCGGCCATCCCTCAAAGCTAGTGTGTCCCACGGCAATAGGCCAGCGCTGCCCCTTCCGAGCGGATGCGAGCGCATCGGCGGACGCTGGTCATGCTCCTGCCACGGACGACTAGCAACGACGCCTGGCGGCACCCGCTGGCTACTGCTTCGTCCCCGAGCGCGTCGCTCGCCGCCCTCCCCCCGTTGCTCCGCCGGGATCAGAACACGCGGCATGGACCTGCCGCCCCCGCAACATGGGGCAGCGAGCAGGCAGGGCATCACTACGATCGTCGGCGGGACGGCTCGCCGGCTTGCCACCAATTGGGCTCCTCGCCCTCCTCGCGTAGCCACCCAAGCGTGCGCGCGGCGCGCTCCCAGTCGCTGCCCGTCTGGCCGCAGAACTTCCAGAGCTCGCGCGCCGAGCGCTTGTAACGGTGGATCAGCTCGTCGAGCTCGAACGCGTCGATCTCGCCGCGGTCAAGTCGCGTGAACCCGTCGCGAACGTGCTCGAGCAGCGCGAGCAGCTGCTGCTCGTGATATTCGGCGATGAGCGCTCTCGCCTTCTGACGTCGGGCGCGTTCCTCCTGGCGGCTGCTGTGCTCGACACCCACGCTGGGAAGGTACTCCCGACGACTGGACCATGGTGGGGCAACCGCCCGCGCGACCGAGCGCTCGGCGCAGCCGACCTGAGAGACCCTTCAGCCGAAGGCTTCGCGGGGTCAAGCTCGCCGCGACAGCGGCGCGCGCAGCGCGGCCGAAGGCCGAGCTTGACGCCCAGCGGAGCCGAAGGCTACGCGCACGCTGCGCGTCACCGACCGCGCTCCGTCTCTGCCACGACGGGTCTGAGCCCTGCTCTGACGAAGGGCTCCAGGCCTGGGTCACGAGTTCGCTTGCGCGAGTGGGGCTGGCCGCGGCTTATACAGCGTCCGCCTTCTCGCCGATCGGCGGTGGGTGGCGCCAGCGGATCCATGACCAACATCGGCCTCACCATCGTGCACAGGGCGCTCCTCGCGGGCGAGGACTTGAGCGCCGCAACGATCTCATGGGGACGGCGACCGGAACGGCCACGTCGGATCGCCCTTACAGACCGGGACCTGCGCCTGATGGCGCTGCTTCACGGAGCGAACTTCCTCTCGATGAGCCACCTCACGGCGCTCGGATGGGGGTTCTCCCGCGAGCGCGCTGCGCAGATGCGCCTCAAGCGCCTGCACGACAGCGGGTACGTGGATCACTTCCGACCGGCATCCGCGTACGGGCGCGCCGAGTGGAACTACCGGCTCACGTCTCTTGGTTTCTCGGCGCTCAGAGAGTGCGAGATGGTCCCGGACGAGCGCCGCTACACGCCCGTGCCGCTCACGAGCATCAGCTACGCAGAACACGACCTGCAGCTCGCATCGATCGTGCTTCACATCGCTCGAGACGCGGCCGCTGATGGCCAGGAGGCACTCATCGCTCAGATGCCGTTTCGCTGGCTGGGTCCGCGCAACGGGCGCATCGAGATCGACGGGGACGGCGAGACCGAGCGCTCACCGGCAGCGCAGCTGCCGCCGGGCACGCGCCTCTATCCCGCAGAGAGTCGCACGGGCTACCTTGAGCCCGACGCCACCCTCATCGGAGGATCGGGCGAGGAGCGCTTCGCGGTGCTGATCGAGTACGACCGCACCGAGCGCCCCCACAAGCAGATCGACCGCCTGCGCCGCTATGACCGCTGGCTGCTCGACGGCTGGCGAGGAGGCCTCTTCGCCGCGCACGCCATCCCGCCGGCGGTGATCTTCCTGACTGCACGCGAGGGTCCGCTGGGTCGTCTGATCGAGACGGCCGATGAGACCCTCTCCGCCTGGTATGCAGGCGAGCACGCGGGTCCTCGCGAAGGCACCCACCCTGCCAGGGAGCGGGTGCTGTTCGCTAGCCGCGAGCAGATCCTCGCCGGTGACTGGATGATGAGGCGAACGCCGAGCCTGCCGCCGGCGCTTCGCGAGGAGCCGGCCGTCTGCAAGCCCCGCCTCATCAACTACGACCTCACGTCGCTTCTGGCAGACGCAGGTCGTCTCGCGTCGACCGGCTGAAAGCGCGGCCTGAGACATTGGAGCGATCGCCGGTCCTCCCGTGCGGGTCTTCGGATGGGTGGCCCTTTGGCTCTTCGTTCATGAGGCGGCCACCCATCCGAAGACCCTGCTGCCCGCTCGCTCCCGAGGTTTGGCTCTGCAGCTGGCCTCGACCAACACATCACAGATGTTTATGGCGAGGCCAGATGCAGAGTGGTGAGCAGGAGCGAGCGGGCAGCAGGGAGCAGGGAGTCGAGAACAACAACTACGAGAGCACCGATTGCGACACAGAGCTACATGGTCGCGGATGCAACGCGGAGGACTGTGGAGGCGGTGAGGGCAACGGGGCGAGCGAACGCCAGGGTCGGCGCGATACCGGATGGCCTGACCGGGCTGGCAGGGCGGCATCCGTGTGCCAGCGTGTCAGACGAGGCGCCTACGGCCGCACCGAGGGGCGGCGGTGGCGTTTCCTTGATGGCTTGTTGGGTCGCTCGTTTAGGCAATCCACTCCGTGGAGGGAGCGTCGCTCCCGCTGAGCGCTAAATCGGCGGAACACCGGCTCGAGGTGCCGCGGCCCAGTCCGTGAACCTCAGCGTCTCGCCCGCAAGGGTTCGACCTATGCGCCGGTACACTCAATGTGTGTCGACTTCGCCTTGGCCGTCGTTGCACGACAAGGATCGCTGGTTGCTTGCCGCGATGGAGGACAGGCTGCGTGATAGCACGCAGAGCCCTGAGCAGCTGCGAGCTCGGGCCCGTGAGCTGCGCGCCCAGGCGGAGCAGAGCGACATCAGGGGCGTCCGCGACGCAAGCTTGGCGCTCGCCGGACGCTATGAGGACGCTGCGGCCGCTCGTTTGGCTGCTCGCTGAGCGCTAGCTTCCTCGCGCGCGCTTCGCCGGGCAATCGGTTTGCGCAGCGAGCACGTTGCTCGGCTTTCGGGGTGATGGTCATCAGGACCAACCCGGGTTCAGAGCAAGCAGAGGTCGCGGCGTGAGTGCCGAACAGCACGACGTGATGACGGCAGCCGAGGTCGCCGAATATCTGCAGATCCCCGTGCGCTCGGTGCACGACTACGCCGCCCGCGACGAGCTGCCCTCCGTCCGAATCGGCCGGCACGCCGCTTCAGCCGGGCGGCCGTCGAAGCGGTGGTGGACGTCAGCCCTCAGCGAATGCCCGAGCGAAACGATCGACCTGCTCGCTCGCCTGGCGGGCGTGCAGGTAGCGCGCCGTCGTTTGGAGGTCCGCGTGTCCCATAGCCGCCTGTATCTCGGTGACTGGGAGGCCGGCAGCCGCGAGCAGCGAGCCGTAGGTGTGTCTGAGGTCGTGAAATCGCAGGGGACGCAGCCCGACGGCATCGCGCGAGCGCTTGAACCTCGCGACGAGCGCGCTCGGGTCAAGCGCGCGCCCGCGCCAGTTGCAGAACACCAGCTCGTCACGCGCGGTGAAGTCCCCGCGTGCGCGCAGCCGCTCGAGCGCGTCGGCCGCGTGCGGCACGAGCGGGACGTGCCGCACGCGGCCGCCCTTGGTGCCGGACTCCACGCCGGCCGACAGCGCCCGCGAGACGGTGATGACGTCCGCGCCGACATCACGCCAGCGCAGCGCGCGCAGCTCGCCTTGGCGCAGCCCGGTGTACGCCGCGACGCGCACCAGCTCGGCGTCCTGCGCGTCCTCGGCCCGGGTCGCCTCGCTGGCGGTGTGCCGATCGCGGTGCCTGCCCTCGGCAAGCGCCGATGCGAGCCGCTCGACCTCCGCGACGCTGTACGTGTCGAGGGCCGCCTGCTGCGGTTCGCGGCGCTTGTCTGTTGCGCGCACCGGGTTGGCAGGCAGGCCGGCGCGCTTGACGCCATAGGTGAACACCGCGCCCAGGAGCGCGCGCCGCTTGTTGATCGTCCGAGGCGACGCGCCCGACGCGGCGAGCGCATCGAGCAGGTTCTCGACGTCGCGGGGCGTGACCTCGGCCACAGGCCGGTCGCCGAGCGCGAGCATGACCTGCCCGTTTGTGGTGCCGTTCGGCTCGGCGAGCGCGTAGCCGTGGTCGGCCAGCGTCGAGGGCTTGGCCCCCTTTACCCGCTCCAGCCACCGCATGTAGTCGAGCGCAACCTCGCGGAACGTCGGACCGGCCGCCTGCGGGTCGGCCGCCTTGACGGCCTGCTCGGCGACGATCTCGCGGGCACGGTCGTGCGCGCCGGCCACGTCCAGGCAGCCGTCCCGCGGACGCCCGCGCCGCGGCCTGCCTTTTCTGTCAATGCGGGCGAGAGGACTCGAACCTCCAAGGGCTTTCGCCCACCGGCTCCTAAGGCCGGCGTGTCTACCAGTTCCACCACGCCCGCGCGCGCCGCACCCCGAGATTGTATGGTGGTGATCGCGATGTCCTCCACCCAAGGCCTGCAGCCGCCGCCGGATTCCCGGTCGGCAGGTGTAGTCGTCACCCACCCCAACCGCGACAAGCCCGTCGTGCAGGCGACGCGCGCCACGGTCGTCGTGCTGCTGCTGGCGAGTGCCGCGCTCGTCGCGATCGTGACGATCGGCGGCTGGAGCGTGCTGCAGGGGATGCTGCCGGTGCAGATCGGCTATGTGCTCGTGTATCTCACGCTGGCGTTCTTCGCCGCGCGCTGGAACCGCGGTGTGCTGCCGGTGTCGGCGGTTCTCGCCGTACTGCTGCTGATCTTCGCCCTCGTCGCCGGACCGGGCTGGTTCGCGCGCGACAAGAGCGGCTTTCAACAGCCCGACCTGAGCGCCGGGCTGCTCGGGCTGCTGACGCTGCTGATCGTCCCCTTGCAGATGCTCCTCGTGGCGTTCGCGATGCGCGGCTTCTCGCAGGGCTGGAACGTCGAGCTCGAGCGTCGCGATCCGGCTGCTGGGCCCGACATGTATGCCGGCGCGCCGCCCGCGCCGGCCTGAACTGGCTGGTGCGACCTCAGTTCTTCGGACCGACGAAGCTGTCGAGGCGGGCAACCGAGTCACGCCTCGCGATCGAGATGTTCCGGGCGTTCATCTGCCTCCACGATCCCAAGCCGCTCACATGTCGATGTGAAGAGGCCACGAATGTCATCGGACGCGTTCGTGAAGTTGTAGCGCGGGTAGGCGTAGGTCTTTCCGCTAGCCCGAACCCGGTTCGTGAAGCGGCATCCGTCGGAGTGGATCAGGCCACGGAGGAATTGCTCGGGGTGCTCACATACGACTTCCGTCTGCCAGCCGGCGAGCTCGATCGGGGGTAGATGCTTGGCACCCGGTCCGTGCTGGGGGAAGAGACATGCCAGCTGGTTCGAGTGGACGACGGCGAAGGCACAGCGACTTCGCGCGTCGGGTTGATAGAGACAGACTCGGTTCTCGCTGAACACAGCTTGCATCGCGCCCGCGCACTCGAGCAGGCGCTTGCCCGAGCAATCTCGCAATCATTCAGTCCCTGGGCCATGAGCGCCATCACGTTGGCGTACTCGGCATTGGAACGCATTACTCAATGCGGCGGGTGGGATTCGAACCCACACGTCCTTGCGGACAATGCGTTTTGAGCGCATCGAGTCTGCCGTTCCTCCACCGCCGCATACACTTCACTTTAGTTCGAGCATCGGTTGGCGGACGCGGCCCCGAAAGCCGGCTGCGCCATCACGGGGAACCAAGCGCTCTTTCGAATCCCACCCGCCGCATGCCAATCATCGACCCGCGTGCAAGCCCGCGTGCGGGCGCGATCAGCCCTCGAAGGCTGTCCGCGCCACCTTGGCGCCCACCCTCGCGCGCGCCCAGAAACCGTACGTTCCCTCGCCGCGCAGCTCGTTGGCGGCCTCGACGAGCGCCCCTAGCGCCCCGAACGCGAACGCTCCGCCGATCGAGATGCGCTTCACGCCGACCGAAGCGAGCTCGGCGACCGACGGCGCGGCGGGCAGCGCGAGCACGTTGACCGGCAGCTCGACGGCCTCCACGACACGCTGGATCTCCCGCAGATCGGTCAACCCGGGGGCGTACAGCACATCGGCGCCCGCCCGCTCGTAGGCCTGCAGCCGCGCGATCGTGTCATCCAGGTCCGGTCGGCCGCGGAAGTAGTTCTCGGCGCGCGCGGTCAGCACCATGTGGACGGGACCGTCGTGCGCCGCCTCGGCGGCCGCCGCGACGCGCTCGACCGCCTCCCCGAGTCCATAGATCGGCGCATCCTCATCGCCCGAGTAGTCCTCCACCGAGCAGCCCGCGAGGCCGGCCGCGAGCGCCAGTCGCATCGTCTCGGCCACGCCGGCAGCGTCGGCGGCGAAGCCGTTCTCGAGGTCGGCCGACACCGGCAGCTCGCTCGCGCCAACGATGGACGCCGCGTGCGCGAGCGCCTCCTCGCGGCAGACCGACCCGTCGAGCCGCCCGAGCGTCGCTGCGAAGCCGCTGCTCGTGGTCGCGAGCGCTTCGAACCCGAGCGACGCCAGCAGCCTCGCCGAGCCGACATCCCACGGATTCGGCAGCAGCAGCGGCGTATCGCCACGATGCAGCTCCAAGAATCGCAGCGCCCCGTCTGCCGGCTCGCTCATAGCTCCCTCCTGTGTTCGATCGCGGCCTGACAAGATCGCACAACAGATAGCGGAGCGACCGAGCGCTCCTCGACCCCCGACAGATCGGATCCGCACCTTGAGTCCGGACGGCCAGCCGCAAACGCTTCCCAGCCTGCGACGCGACGGAGACGTCTTCGTGCTCGACCTCGGCGACGGCGAGAACCGCTTCAACGCGGATTCGCTCGCCGCCATCGGGGCCCATCTGGACGAGGTGCAGGCGGCGCCGGTGCCGCGCGCGCTCGTCACCACGGCGACCGGCAAGTTCTGGTCGAACGGCCTGGATCTCGAGTGGATGGCCGCAAATCAGGGGCTGCTGGATGATTTTGTCCCGCGCGTGCACGAGCTGCTCGCGCGCGTGCTCGAGCTCGACGTGCCGGCGGTCGCGGCGCTGCAGGGTCACACGTTCGCCGCCGGCGCGATGCTCGCGCTGGCGCACGACCAGCGCGTGATGCGCGCCGACCGGGGCTTCTTCTGCCTGCCGGAGGTCGACATCCGGATCCCCTTCACGACGGGCATGAACGCGCTGATCGCAGCGCGCCTGACCCCGCGCGCGGCGCACGAGGCGATGACCACCGGTCGGCGCTACGGCGGATTGGACGCTGCGGCCGCGGGGATCGTCGAGGAGGCGCTCGACGCCGATCGCCTGCTGCCCAGGGCGATCGAGCTGGCAGCGGCGCTCGCGCACAAGGACCCGGCGACGCTGGCGACGATCAAGCGGCGCCTGTACGCCGGGCCGCTGGCCGCGCTGCGTGATCGCGCCTCCAACAGCCTGCTCGGCGCCGGAGCCTGAACCCGAGCTGGATCGGCGCGAGTGCGCCGGCGGCCGGGTCAGCGCCCCGGAGCCGCGGCCAGAGCTAGGTCCCGGACACGAGCTCGAACAGCGGCTCGACGAGCGCGGGCGGCGCGACGAGGATCCCCCACGGCAGGTTCTCGTGCACGGGCAGCTCGCGCACGTTCAGGCCTGCGCGTTCGCAGATCAGCGCGCCGGCCGCGATGTCCCACTGCTTGACCGACCGCTCGAAGTAGGCGTCGTAGCGCCCGGCCGCCGTCCACGTCAAGTCGAGCGCGGCGCTGCCGAAGCGGCGGATGTCGCGCACGCGCGGTACGAGCCGCTCGAGCACGTTCGCCTGCGCGCGGCGCACGTGCGCGTCGTAGGCCAGCCCGGTGGCGACCATCGCGCTCGCGAGGTCCTCGCCCCCCGGTCCCGCGTCCTCGCCCGTGTGTCGCTCGTGCGACGGCTCTCGGCCGGACGGACGGGAAAGCTCGATGACCCCGCGCGGGCTCTCCAGGAACGCGTCGCCGTCGCGCCTCGCGCCGAACAGCTCGTCGCGGTTCGGGTCATAGACGGCGCCCGCGAGCGTCCCCGCGTCGTCACGCACGGCGACGCTGACGCTCCACTGGGGAATGCCGAACAGGAAGTTGACGGTCCCGTCGAGCGGATCGACGACCCAGCTCAGCCCGCTGCTGCCTTGCTCGGAGCGGCCCTCCTCCTCGCCCACGAAGCCGTCGTCGGGACGGCGCTCGCGCAGCAGCTCGCGGATCGCCCGCTGCGATGCGACGTCGGCCTCGCTGACGAGGTCGGTCGGGGTGCTCTTGCTCGCGACCTCGCGCTCGGCGCCGTGGCGTGCCCGTTCGGCCAGCAGCTCGCCTGCCATGCGGGCAGCGGCAACCGCCAGGTCGAGCAGCTCCTGCGGCTCGCTCACCGGCGCTCGCTCGCCGGCGCTTGCTCGCCGGCGCGTGCTCGTAGCGGCTCGCTCACGGCGTCTCGGGTGGGCGCAGCTGCGCCCACGGGCGCTCGGCCTCGAGCTGCGCGGCGAGCGACAGCAGCGTCGCCTCGTCGTTGGGGCGTGCGACGAGCTGCACCGCGCGCGGCAGGCCGTCGGAGCCAAAGCCCGCCGGGACCGACGCGGCGGGCTGGCCGGTCACGTTCCACACGCCGTTGTACGGGACCCAGCCGGCGACCGCGTTGAGCGTCCACAGCGCGCCGCGGCCCTCCAGCCGGCCGATCCGCGGCGGCGGGCTGGCGGTGGTCGGCGTCATCAGCATGTCGTGGTCCTCCAATACGCGGTTCAGGCGGCGCGCGAACTGGGCCTCACCGGCGAGCGCACGCTGCACGAGTCCGGCCGGGATCAGCGCGCCCAGCCGCGCCATCGCGCGCGTGCGCCGTTCGAGCCGCTCCGGATGCGGCAGTGCTCGCGCGTCGTCCGAGATGCCCCGCAGGTAGCGCGGGAGCAACGCCGGCCAAGTGCCAAGTCCGTAGTCGGGGGCGTGCTCGGACACCTCGTGCCCGAGCGAGCGAAGCAGCTCGACGGTCTCCCGAAGCGCGCGCTCGGCGTCGGCGTCGAGTCGTGAGATGACCCCGGGGGGGACGCTCGAGGAGTAGGCGATCCGCAGCCTCCCGGGCGCCGTGGCGGCCGACTGGGAGAACGGCACGGCCGGCGCGGGCGGTTTGTCCGCGTCGACGTCGATCGCGCCCGAGGCGACGTCGTGGAACAGTGCCGTGTCGGCCACCCGGCGCGTCAGCACGCCATTGACCGACAGCCCATGCCAGCCCCGCGCGCGCGGGGCCATCGACACGCGCCCGCGCTGGGGCTTCAGTCCGAACAGCGCACACCAGGCTGCGGGGATGCGGATCGAGCCCGCTCCATCGGAGCCGAGCGCGGCGCCCACGAGGCCCGCGGCGACGGCCGCCGCACTGCCGCCGCTCGATCCGCCGGGCGCGCGCTGGCGGTCCCACGGGTTGCGCGTCGCCCCGAACGTCGCCGACTCGGTGAACGGCCACTGTGTCAGCTCGGGCACGTTCGTCTTGCCGATGATCACCGCGCCGGCGTCGCGCAGGCGGCGCACGACCTCGGCGTCGGCGGACGCCGGGCCGCCGTGCGCGTTCGTGCCGTAGGCGGTCACCTCGCCGGCCACGTCGATGTCGTCCTTGACGGCGATCGGGACGCCGAGCAGCGGCCGCCCGGCTCCCGCGCCGCGCCGCGCGTCCGCCTGGTCGGCCTCCAGCAGGGCGCGCTCGGCGAGCACCACGCGGAAGGCGTTGAGAGGTTCGCCGGCGCTCGAGCGGTCGGCGTCGGCGATCCGTTGCAGGTACAGCTCCACGAGCTCGCGCGAGGACAGCTCGCCGCCGGCGATCAGCTCGGCCTGGCGGGCGATCCCGGCGAAGGCGATCTCAGATGCGTCCATCGGGGTGTCAATCTATTGAAAAGTCGTGCCTGCCAGCCGATAACAGCCATAGGATGCCTACGAAGCGTCATGTGAGCTCGGGGGGTATGGCGCAGTGGCCATCGACGATCTCGCAGGGCGTGGGCAGCCCATTCGGATAACCGCAAAAGGGAGTGTGCCCCGTGTCCTATCCAGTCACCTTCGAGGCCGACTACGCCGAGCAGCGCAACCGGCTGACGACCTTCTTCCGCCTGATACTGATGATCCCCGTGGCGATCGTGCTGTACGTGTTCGGAATCGTCGCCTACATCGCGATCGTCATCGCCTGGTTCGCGATCGTCCTGACGGGCCGCTACCCGGCTGGCCTGTACAAGTTCGTGGCCGACTTCAACCGCTTCCTCGCACGCGCCACCGCGTATGCCGTGCTGTTGACGGACGTCTATCCGCCGTTCAACGGTGCGGCCGATCCGGCCTATCCCGTGCGCATGGAGTTCTCGGGACCGCTCGAGAGCTATAGCCGGCTGAGAACGCTGCTGCGCTTCATCCTGGCGATCCCGATCATGATCCTGCGCTACGTGATGACGCTGCTGTTGGAGATCGGCGCGGTCGCCGCGTGGGTAGTGATCGTCGTGACGGGCAAGATGCCGCGCGGCCTCTTCGACCTGATGGTCCTGGCCAACTCGTACACCGCGCGCAGCGACGCCTATCTGTTCCTGCTGACCGAGACCTACCCGCCCTTCCAGGACGAGCAGACGCGCGCAGCCGGAACGGGTCCGCCGAGCTTCCCGGAGGCGCCGTCGCCCGCATAGCGGCGCGACGACAGACGCGACGTCCGGTCGCCTAGACCGGCGTGACGGGGTTGTGCCTGGCGGGCCACGTCCGCCGCTTCGAGGCAGCGTGCGAGAAGCGGCGGACGAGCTCGTCGCGCAGCGACGCCGGCTCGATCACCGCGTCGACGACCAGCTCGGAGGCGAGGTGCAGGATGTCGATGTCCTCCGAGTACTCGGTCCGCAGCTCCTCCGTGCGCCGCTCGCGCTCGGCGGGGTCCTCGATCCCCTGCAGCTGGTTGTAGTAGACGGCGTTGATCGCCGCCTGCGGGCCCATCACGGCTATCGACGCGCTCGGCAGCGCCAGGCAGCAGTCTGGGTCGAAGGCGGGTCCGGCCATCGCGTAGAGACCCGCGCCGTAGGCCTTGCGCACGATCACCGAGATCTTCGGCACGGTCGCCTCGCTGACCGCGCTGATCATCTTGGCGCCGTGGCGGATGATGCCTTCGCGCTCCACCTGCGTGCCGATCATGAAGCCTGGCACGTCGGCGAGGAACAGCAGCGGCACGTTGAATGCGTTGCACGTCCAGATGAAGCGCGCGGCCTTGTCGGCGGAGTCGCCGAACAGCACGCCGCCCTTGTGCTTGGGCTGGTTGGCGACTATCCCGATCGCCTCGCCGTGCAGGCGCGCGAAGCCGACGATCAGCTCCTTGGCCCAGCGCGGATGGATCTCCAGCAGCGAGCCCTCGTCGACGAGCAGGTCGATCAGCGTCTTCATGTCGAACGGCTTGTTCTCATCGGCCGGGATCAGCTCGGCGATCGCCTGTCCATCTGCCGGCTCGCGCGCCGCAGCCGGCGCGGCGCGCGGCGGGCGCTGCTCCCAGTTGCCCGGCAGGTAGGAGAGGTAGCTGCGCGCCGTCGCGATGCCCTCCTCGTCGCTGTTGACCAGCTGGTGGCCGCAGCCGGACACGCCGGTGTGCATGCGCGCCCCGCCCATCTCCTCGAGGCTGACGTGCTCGCCGATCACCATCTCGGCCATGCGCGGCGAGCCCAGGTACATCGACGCGTTGCCCTCGCGCATGATCACGACGTCACAGAACGCCGGGATGTAGGCGCCGCCGGCGGCGCTCGGGCCGAACAGCACGCAGACCTGCGGCACGACGCCCGACAGCTTCACCTGGTTGTGGAAGATCCGCCCCGCGCCGCGCCGCCCGGGGAACATCTGCACCTGCTCGGTGATCCGCGCGCCGGCCGAGTCGACGAGGTAGACCATCGGCACGCCGAGGCTCAGCGCGCGTTCCTGTGTGCGCAGGATCTTCTCGACCGTCTTCGGGCCCCAAGAGCCCGCCTTTACGGTCGGGTCGTTGGCCATCAGCGCGACCGGCCGGCCGTCGATCTCGCCCACGCCGGTCACGACCCCGTCGGCGCCCAGCCCATCCTCCTGCCAGTTGGCCAGCAGCGCCTCCTCGGAGAAGCTGTCGTCGTCGAGCAGCAGCGCGATGCGCTCGCGCACCGCCAGCTTGCCCTGCTCGCGCGCCTTCTCGCGGTGGCGCTCGGGACCCCCCGCGAGCGCGCGGGCGGCGGCCCCGCTCAGGTCGCTCACGGCCGCGGTAGCCCTCGATACCGGTGGCGGCGCCCGCGCGACAGATGACGTTCGTGGCGCGCCTGCAGCCGAGCTTGGACCACGTCGAGATCCGAGGCCGGCCCGAGCAAGCGCCAGGCATCGCGCACGACCGGCAGCAGCGTGAACACGATCACCCAGCCCGGCCAGAAGCCACCACTGGGTCCGCTGGCGAGCCAGATGCCCACACATAGCGCCGAGACGCCCAGCGACCCGCCGGCCTCCTGCAGCAGACGACGACGCAGCTGGGTCTTGCGCTTACGCAGCGCGATCTTGACCGACGTCGAGCTGACCGGCAGGTCGACTCGCAGGGCGTCGAGGTCGGCGCGCGTGGATGCCGCATAAGCCCCACCGATGCGCTCCTCGAGCTCCTCCGAGGTGAGCCGGCCGGCGCCGGCGTGCTCGCGAAGCTCCTCGATCAGCTGCTCACGATCGGCGTCCGCGACACGCAGGCTCGACAGGTCGCTCATGTGAGGAAGGTTAGTTGGTCATGCACGGGCGGTCCCGCCGCACGACGGCGCCGAGCTTGTCAGATTCCAGCGTTCTCGACGGGCGACTCGCCGGAGTAGTCGTAGAAGCCCCTGCCCGTCTTGCGCCCGAACCAGCCAGCGCTGAGCATCTTGCGGAGCGTCGGCGGGCGCGCGAAGCGCCGCTCGCGGAACTCGTCGAACAGCACGTCGCATATCGAGCCGAGCGTGTCCAGGCCGACGAAGTCGGCGAGCGTGAGCGGCCCCATCGGATGCCCCGCGCCGGCCTTCATCGCCTCGTCGATCTCGGAGACCGAGCCGACGCCCTCTTCGAACGCGCGTATCGCATCGAGCATGTACGGCACGAGCAGGCGGTTGACGATGAAGCCGGCCTTGTCCTTGGTGGGGATCGCGAGCTTGCCCTCGGAGCGCGCGAACTCGAGCGCCGCGTCGAACGCCTCGTCGCCGCTGGTCACGCAGCGCACCACCTCGACGAGCTTCATGACTTGCGCCGGGTTGAAGTAGTGCAGGCCGACGAAGCGCTCCGGGCGCCCCGTGACGGCGGCCTGATCGATCACCGCCAGCGACGAGGTGTTCGTAGCGAAGATCGCCTCGGGCTTGACGATCTGATCGACCTCCTTCCACATCTCGAGCTTCAGCGCGAGGCTCTCGGTGATCGCCTCGATCACCAGGTCGCAGTCGGCCAGGTCGCGGTAGTCCGTGCTCCCCTCGATTCGAGCGCGCACCGCGTCGGCCTCCTCCTTGCTCGCCTTGCCCTTCTCGACCGCCCGCGCCAGCTGCTTCTCGATCTTGCCGATGCCCTTCGCGAGCGTCGCATCGTCGACCTCGCGCAGCACTACGTCATAGCCCGACTGCGCCGCCACCTGCGCGATGCCGTGACCCATCAGCCCCGCTCCCAGCACTCCCACCTTCTCGATCTGCCGCGCCATTGGACCTCCGCTCGGGTTCTCCGCTTGGCCAGGGAGCCTATTACGGGCCGGGAAGTTTCTCCGATGGACGGCGTCTGTGACCTCGAAGCACCAACGCCCGGCCAGGAGCCGGTCCCGCTGATCCTGCCCCCGATCCGGGCGGGGTCAGCGGAGCCGGCTCCGCCGTGTAGCCTCAGCGGCACGGCCGCCTCGCACCGCAGGCGCGCCATCAACCGATCGCCAGGAGTCAGCCGATGAGCATCGTCGTCACCGAGGACCGCGGTTCGGTCCGCCACGTCATCCTCAATCGCCCGGAGAAGCGCAACGCGATGAGCCAGCAGCTGCTGCGCGCGCTCGCGGACGCGCTGCGCGAGGCGGCCGCCGACAGCGCCGTGCACTGCGTCGTGCTGCGCGGCGAGGGACCCGTGTTCTCAGCCGGCGTCGACCTCGGCGAGCTGGCCGAGTCGGCCGGGCAGCCGGGGAACCTGCGCCCGTTCCGCGAGGTGTTCCTCGACTGCGCGAACCTCTGCGAAGAGATGGCCAAGCCGGTCGTCTGCCAGATCCATCGCACGTGCGTGGGAGGCGCGCTGGAGGTCGCGCTCGGCTGCGACCTGCGGATCGCCTCCAGCGACGCGCAGTTCGCCCTGCCGGAGGTGCGCTTCGGCCTCATTCCCGACGTCGGCGGATCGACCCGCCTGCCGGCCGTCGTGGGACTCGGCCGCGCCAAGGAGCTGATCATGACCGGCCGCTCGATCGATGCGGCGGAGGCCGAGCGCATCGGCCTGGTCAATCGCGTCGTCGCGCCCGAGGAGCTCGAGCAGGCCACGCAGGCGCTGGTGGACGAGCTGCTCGCCAACTCGCACGTGGCGGTCGGCCGCGCCAAGCGTGTGATCGACGCCTCGGCGCGCCCCGCGCTCGCGCAGACGCTCGAGATGGAGGTGGCCGTGCAGGAGTACTGCGTGGCAGTCATGCGCGAGAGCGCGCGCGAGGCCGAGCAGGCGCAGGACGCCGCGCCGGTCGCCGGCTAGCGCGCGTCGGCGCCCATCGCCGGCCGCGCCGACTCAGCGCCAGTCGACCGGCCCGGCGACGAGCGTGTGGCTGCCGAGCGGGCGGCCGAGGATCTCCTGTACGCGCCGTGCGCAGGCGAGCAGCGCGGGCAGCTCGATACCCGTCTCGATGTCCATCTCGTGCAGCATCGAGACGAGGTCCTCGGTGGCGATGTTGCCGGTCGCACCGGCGGGCACGGGGCAGCCGCCGAGCTCGCCGAAGCTCGACTCGAAGCTGTTGACGCCGGCCTCGAGCGCGGCGAGCACGTTCGCGAGGCCCTGCCCGCGCGTGTTGTGGAAGTGCGCGGTCAGCTCCAGCTGGTCGCCGAGTGACGTGCGCGCGGCGGCGAAGAACTCGCGCACCTGGCGCGGGTTGGCCATGCCGGTGGTGTCGCCGAAGCCGACCTCCTGCGCGCCGGCGTCGCGCAGGCGGGCGGCGATCTCGAAGACACGCTCGGGCGGCACGTGGCCCTCGTAGGGACAGCCGAATGACGTCGAGATCACGCCCTCGCAGCGCAGCCCGGCCTCGCGCGCGCGCCCGAGCACGACCTCCAGCGCCGCGAGCGACTCGGCGATCGAGCGGTTGACGTTCTTGCGATTGTGCGTCTCCGAGGCCGACATGAAGACGTTGATCTCGTCGATCCTCTCGCGCTGCTCGAGCGCCGCGTCGAGCCCGCGCTCGTTGGGGATCAACACGCCGACGGCCACGCCCTCGGGCACGTCGATCCGCTGCAGCACCTGCGCGGCGTCTGCCAGCTGCGGGATCACGTCGGCGCGCACGAAGCTCGTCACCTCCAGTCGCTTCAGCCCCGTGCGCGCGAGCGCGTCGATCAGCTCGACCTTGTCGTCCGTCGAGATAGTCTCGGGCTCGTTCTGAAAGCCGTCGCGCGGGCCCACCTCCCTGATCCTGACCGTGTCGACCATCTCTATATCGATATCACCGATCGGCGCATGCGTCTTGTTGTTTTCCAAGGACCAGGCCGCAACCGGCCTGGTCTGGAACCGTGCATGCACGGTTCCATCGGACGTCGCATGCGACGTCCGAAAGACACGCCGCATGCGGCGTGTCCGGGACCGCACATGTGCGGTCCCGCCAGCCGGCGCATGCGCCGGCTGGAACAGCATCTCTACCTCAGCACATCGACAACCCGCCGCTGACGTTCGGCGTCTGGCCGGTCACGCCGAGCGTCATCGGTTGAAGCCTATACTCGGCGCGCCATGCCGACGCCGCCCTCCGATCCCGTCGCGATCATCGGCGCCTCCGGCGCGCTCGGCTTCGGGCTCGCGGTCAGGCTCGGCCAGGCCGGTGTCCCGGTCGCGATCGGCTCGCGCGACCCGGACCGCGCGCAGGAAGCCGCCCAGCGCGCGCTGTCGGTGATTCCCGACGGATCGTTCACGGGACACGACAACCCCGAGGCCGCGCGCGCCGCCGCCACGGTGATTCTCAGCGTGCCCTTCCGCAACCACTCCGAGACGCTCACCAACCTCAAGGATGCGCTCGCACCCGGCAAGCTGCTGATCGATGCGACCGTGCCGCTGGCGGCTGCGGTCGGCGGCAAGGCCACGCGCATGCTCGGCGTGTGGCAGGGCTCGGCCGCGCAGCAGGCCGCCGAGATGGCTCCCGAGGGCGTGCGCGTCATCTCCGCCCTGCACACGATCAGCGCCGCGTCGCTGACCGATCTCGAGCACCCGCTCGAGCAGGACGTGCTGCTGTGCGGCGACTCGCGCGCGGACAAGAGCGAGGCCGCACGGCTGATCGAGCGGATCGACGGGCTGCGCTGCGTCGACGCCGGCCGCCTGGAGACCTCGCGCATCACCGAGTCGTTGACCGCGCTGTTGATCGGCGTCAACAGCCGCTACAAGGTGCACGCGGGCATCCGGCTGACCGGGCTCCCCGACCCCGAGTGGGAATGAACGGCACGAGCGCCCCCTCCGTCGACGTCGTCGTGCTCGCCGGCGGCACGGGCGGGGCCAAGCTCGCGAGGGGCATGGCCGATGCCGTCGCTCCCGAGCGCCTGGCGGTGATAGCCAACACGGGCGACGACGTGGAGATCTACGGAGCGCACGTCTCGCCCGACCCCGACCTGGTGTCCTTCTGGTTGGCCGATCTGATCGACGAGCGCGGCTGGGGGCTGCAGGGGGACAGCTTCTGCGTGATGGACGCGCTGCGAGCGCTGGGCTCGGATGTGTGGTTCAACCTCGGCGACCGCGATCTGGCGTGGTGCCTGGAGCGCGCGCGGATGATCTCCGAGGACCTCTCGGCGACGGCGGCGCTGCAGCGGCTGACCGCGAGCGTCGGCGTGCGAGCGCGCGTGCTGCCGATGAGCGACGACCCCGTGCACACATGGGTGCGCGCGCCCGCCGGCTGGCGCTCCTTCCAGGAGTTCATGATCCGCGAGCGCGCGAGCGGGCCGATCGACGGCCTGGAGTTCCGCGGCGCCGAGCAGGCACGGCCGACCGAAGGAGTGCTCGCGGCGATCGCACAGGCCCGGGCGATCGTCATCGGCCCCTCCAATCCGCTCGCCTCGATCGCGCCGATCCTCGCCGTGCCGGGCATCCGCGAGGCGCTCACCGACGCCGACGCGCCCGTCGTGGCGGTCAGCCCGATCGTCGGCGGCGAGGTGCTGAAGGGTCCCACCGCGGAGTTCATGGCGTTCGCCGCGCTCGAGCTCAGCGCCCGCGGCGTCGCCGACTTCTACGGCGATCTGCTCGACGGCATCGTCACGGACGAGACCGTCTCGCAGCGGCTGGCCACGTTGCAGGCGGACACGCGCATGGACGACGCCCCCGCCCGCGCGCGCGTCGCCGCCGAGACGCTCGCGTTCGCCGAGGCCCTCGGCGGCTGATCGCCCCGGGCGGCCGCCCGGCCGCTAGCTGGGGACGGGCGCGCCGCTCTCTCGCCAGGCCTGCAGCGTGTCGAGCGCGCCGCCGATCACGCGCTGCACGAACTCGCCGCGGTCGTTGGCGTGCGGCAGCGGCTCGTCGGGGACCGGCACGTCGAGGAACGCGCACAGCGGCTCCCAGCCTTCGCCGACCTCCCACACGAGCAGCCGCTCGGGCGGGACCGCCCGCTTGACCTGCTCGTGGTGGCGCTGCATCTGCTCGATCAGCTGCGCGGGCTCTGCGTGGCCATCGGCGAACGTGCCCTGCGCACCCCAGAACATGCGGTCGACGAGCTCCAGGTAGCGCCCGAAGCGGGGGTCGACCTCGGCGCGCGCGTGCGCCAGCAGGGGCATCAGCGAGCGGCCGAAGCTCATCGTCCAGATCGTCTCGCGGAAGCTGCGCTCCCAGGACTCGGGGTCGCGCACGCTGAGCAGCACCCTGGCCTCGGGATAGGCGTCCGTCAGCTCGCGGTAGAAGTAGCCGCCGGGCCAATCGACCGTGCAGTTGTGACCCGCGAACACCTGCTCCCATACGGCCTCGCCGTCCATCGCGCGATCCCACAGCTCGACCTGGTCGAGGTCGGCGATCACGTTGACCCAGTGGTAGCACGGGCCCAGCCCGAGTTGCTCGAGCGCCAGCTTCTGCGTAAGCGTGCCCGTGCGCGGCAGCCCTGCGCCTATCACCCTCATCGCATCCCTCCGTCGTCGCTGCAGGCGCGGGCGAGCCCGGGCCCTCGGCTGTTTGGCGGGCCGTCGCAGCCCGCGAATGACGCGCCACATGCCAGCAGATCGGCGCGATCACCTGCGAAGAAGTAGATAAGAACCGCTGAGGAGCGCCGCGTGGAGGTGTTGTTGTTCATATCGTCGAAAGCCCGGCTGGACGTATCGAGCACGCCCACCGCCTATCGAAGGAGTCCCGCAAGTGCAACGCGGCCCCCACCGCCCCGCCGGCCAGTCCGCGCTGGCCCAGCCGACCGTCACCGCGCGCCGCGCCGGCCGGTACCGCGCTGCGCGGCGCCGCCCCGGCCCGCGGCTCGCAGCGCTGGCCGTGTCCGACTCGGCGAACGTGCTCTCCCAGCGGCAGGTGCTCGATCGCCTGCGGCTCACCGACGACGAGTTCGCCGAGGGCATCTTCGAGCGTTGCGGCGTCCAGCACCGCCACCTCGAGCTGAGCGACGAGTTCCTCGACCTCACCCTGCAGGGTCGTACCGCGCAGATCGAGGACGATCTGATGCGCCATTCGATTCACGCTATCGACGCGCTCGAGGTCGACCCGGCGCGGATCGGCACGGTGCTCAGCGCGACCCTCTACTCGCTCGGCGGCCCCACGCTCGCCCACCGCATCGTCGAGCACTTCCGCATGGACCCGGCGACCGACAAGTACCACGTCACGGGCGTCGGTTGCGCGAGCGGCGTGCCGCTCATGCGGCTGGCCTCGCAGGCGCTGGCCGCGCACCCCGAGCGCGATGCGCTGGTCGTCGCCGCCGAGAGCATGAGCGGCGTTCTGACGCGCGCGAGGCCCGGGGACCCGCGCGCGAAGACCGTCGGCTCGGCGATCTTCGGCGACGGCTGCTCGGCGGCGCTGCTGTCGGCCGACCCGCGCGCCGACGGGCCGTCGATCCTCGCCTCGCAGGTTCACCAGATCGGCGGCACGCTCGACGCGGTCAGCCTGCGCTTCGACAACGACGACAGCTACCTGCACCTCGCGCGCGAGCTGCCCGACCTGGCGGGCGCCGGTCTCGGCCAGGTCGTCGACCGCTTCCTGCGCCGCAACCGCCTCGGCCGCACGCAGGTAGACCACTGGATGGTCCACCCCGGCGGCCGGCGGATCATCGAGAACATGCGGGACGCGCTCGAGCTCTCCGACGAGGACGTCGCGCTCAGCTGGAGCGTGCTGGCCGACCACGGGAACGTCGGCACCCCGTCGATCTTCTACGTGCTCAAGGACACGATCGAGCGCCGCGCGCCGGAGCCCGGCGAGCACGGCCTGATGGTCACGATCGGCCCCGGCGTGACCGTCGGGATGATGCTGCTCGGCTGGTGATCGGGGACGCTCCCGCCACTATCGTGGGGGAGCAGATGCGCACCGCCGCGATCCTTCCAGTCAAGCGCTTCGAGGCGGCCAAGTCGCGGCTCGGCGCGAGCGTCGCGCGTGCGCCGCGTGAACGTCTCGCGGGGGCGATGGTCGGCGACGTGCTGCTTGCGCTCGAGCAAACGCCGTCCGTCGAGATCACGATCGTCGTCACGTGCGAGCCGACCGTGCTCGACCACGCCGGGGTCGACCAGCACGTGCTGTTCGTCGAGGACAGCGCGGAGAGCGGGCAGTCGGACGCGGTCGCGCTCGGCGTGCGGCGCGCGCTGGCCGGAGGGATCGAGCGAGTGCTGTGCATTCCAGGCGACTGCCCCGCGCTCGATCCGGACGAGCTCGAGGCGCTGCTCGCGGCGAGCGTGCCGCCGCAGCGTTCGGGCTCGCTCGTCGTGATCGTGCCCGATCGCCACGGCACCGGCACCAATGGCCTGCTGCTGACGCCGCCCGACGCCATCTACCCCAGCTTCGGCCCGGACAGCTGCGAGCGACACCGCGCGCTCGCACGCGGCGTCGGCGCGCTCTGCCGCGTCGAGCGCCCGCCCTCGCTACTGCTCGACGTAGACACCGGAGACGACCTCGACGAGCTGAAGAGGCGCCTCGCGCAGACTCGTACCGAGAGGTCCGCAAGCTTGATCGCGTCCGGCACGCGCTCGCTGCTGGACGCTCCCGCGCACGCGACGGTCTCGCCGATCGAAATCGGCTGACTGCGTCTGCGATGACCAGTCTCGCCGCCCGCGCCCTCGCCGGCCTGCCCGAGCTGCGCGCCGGAGACGACCTCGCTGAGCTGATCCACTCGACCGCAACGTCGACGGGCGCTCAGCTGCACGACGGACAGCTCGTCGTGATCGCCCACAAGGCCGTCTCCAAGTGCGAGGGCGCCGTCGTGGCGCTGCGCGACGTTCGGCCAAGCGAGCACGCGCGCGAGCTGGCGGGCGCCGCCGCGGATGCCGGCCAGGCTCGCGATCCGCGTGCGATCCAGGTCGTGCTCGACGAGTCTGCGGAGATCCTGCGCGCCGAGCGCGGCGTGCTGATCTGTCGCACGCGCCACGGCTTCGTGTGCGCCAACGCCGGCGTCGACGCCTCGAACGCGACCGACCCGGACACGCTCATGGTGCTGCCGCGCGATCCCGACGGCTCGGCGCGGCGGATTCGCGCGCGCCTGCACGAGCTGAGCGGCGCGCGCGTCGCGGTGCTCGTCACCGACAGCTTCGGCCGCGCCTGGCGCCACGGCCAGCTCGACGTGGCGATCGGGCTGGCGGGCATGCAGCCGCTCGACGACTGGCGCGGGCGAAGCGACGCGAGCGGCCTGCAGCTGCAGGCCACCTGGCTGGCGGTCGCCGACGCCGCCTCTGCGAGCGCCGAGCTGCTGCGCGCCAAGGACTCGCGCGAGCCCGTCGTCTTGATCGACGGGCTGCAGCGCTACTTCACCGACGACGACGGTCCGGGCGCTGCGGCGCTGCTTCGTCCGCTCGCCGAGGACCTGTTTCGCTAGCGAGCAACGCCGGGCGAAGGCTCCGGAGTACTCGCGCCGGTCGGCGGCGGGCCTGCGAGCTGGCGCTGCAGGAAGGGAATCATCAGCTCCCTCACCTGCTCGGGATCGTCCTGGAAAGCCCAGTGCCCGCTCTCCGGCAGGATCGCGACGCGCTCGACATCGAAGAACTCTCGCTGGCGCTCGGCGAACTCGACGTCGAGGAACGGATCGCTGGCGCCCCAGATCACGAGCGCCGCCCTATGCAGGTGCGAGAGCGCAGAGCCAAGCTCCTGCGCCCTGTCGCCGGGATCGGGGGTGTTCCGGTAGAGCTTCAGCACGGTCCGCCGCGTCTCGCGGTCGTAGTCGTCGTACATCTTGTCGACGAACTCGAGCGGCAGCCCCTTCGGGTTGCTCTTCTGCATCTCCCGACGCCACGCTGCGCGGGGAATGAACGCGTGGAGCAGCTCGCCAAGGACAGGCGTGCGCCAGCGTTTGGCGAGCGAGTGCCATTTGTAGCCGGGCATCACGCCGACGTTCAGCAGCACCACGCTCGCCCATCGATCGGGATGCTGCAGTCCCCAGAACAGCCCGAACGGGCCACCGAAGTCGTGCACGACGAGGTGCACGCGCTCGATCCCCAGCGCGGCACGGGCCGCCTCGAGGAAGCCCGCGTATGCATCCACGTCGTATGCGAAGCCCGGCGGCGCGTGTGCTTTGCCGAAGCCCGGCATGTCGAAGGCCACCGCCCGCCCGAGCTCGCCCGTGGCGCCGACGAGCGCCGTCCAGTCGCTCGAGGAGCCCGGGTTGCCGTGCACGAAGACGACGGCCTCGCTCGCGTCCCCGGGCCCGGCTTCGATCGTCGGCGAGCGGACGGCGCCCACCTCCACGTGGCCGCGCCGCACAGCGCTCATCGGGCCGCTCGCGAGGAGGAGCTCTGCGCCCCGGCGGAGACCGGCGTCGAGCCGGACCGGCGCGTGTTTCGACGCGACACCAGGCGGCGTGCGCGCGCGGCTGCCGCGAGCGGCACTCCACGGGCAAGCATCTGCGCGGGGCCGATGTTGCGGGTGCCGAACGCCTCCATGACGGCCGACGTGCGCTCATCGTAGGTGGCCGTCGAGAACAGCAGCCGCTCCGGCGGGCTGAACCTCCTGCCGCCGGCGTAGTCGTAGATCATCGCCGCGTGGCCGCGAAGCGCCCGTGCGTGCCGGCGGCGGTAGCGCTTCAGCGCGGGCGCCAGCTGCTCGGAGCCGACCAGAGCCGGCGAGACGCTGTCCGCGAGCCATTCCGCCGACTGCAGCGCCCAGCCGCAGCCGACTCCCCAGAGGGGATCGATCGCCAGCGCCGCGTCACCAACGAGCGCCAGACCGGGGGCAGCCGGCGTGTTGGCGACATTGGTCATGTCCAGCTTGCCCTGGGCCGGCTGGATCATGCGCGATGCCGCTATCGGCGGGCCGTCTGGCAGGCCATCGAGCATCGCGACGAGTGCCTTGGCCGGATCGTCGCGAAACTCGCCCGCGTGCTCCTTGACGGGCATCGCCGCGTAGAAGGTGAGCCCGCTGTCGGTGGGAAAGGCCGCGGCCATGTCGGGGTCGAGCAGCCAGAACGAGGCGTCGGGAGAGCCCTGCGGCGGCGGACCTTCGAAGTAGCCGCCGAACGCGACGCGGCCGTGGGGAACGCTCTTGCTCGCGACGCCTGCCAGCTTGGCCACGCGCGAGCCACGGCCGTCGGCCCCGACCAGCAGCTTGGAACGAAGGCGCAGCTCCTCGCCTGCGGTGTTTCGCGCGAGGGCGCCAGACACCACCTCGCCCTCGCGCAGCAGCTCGTGCACCGTGTAGCCGAGCATCAACTCGACGCCCGGCGTGCTCGCCGCCGTCTCGCGGATCAGCGGGTCGAGGATCTCGCGGCGCAGGTTCACCCCACTCGGGACCGAGCTCTTGCCCGGCGGCTCGATCCAGCCCCAGGGCGTGTGCAGCCGCACGCGCGAGCGCACGGCCCCCGCGGCGATCATCGGCTCGAGCAGGCCGAGCCGCTCGAGGCTCGCGACGGCCGAGGACTGGATGTAGTGGGAGCAGATTTTCTTGTACGCGTCGCTGTCGGGCCGCTGCTCGACGAGCGCGACCCGTGCGCCCTCGCGGGCGAGCATGATCGCCGACGCGCAGCCGGCGAGGCTGGCCCCGACGACCACGGCGTCGTAGCGGGTCGAGATGATGTCGTGTCGCTGCGAGCTCTCGCTCATGTCTCTCAACTCCTTCGTCGGCTGTCTGGGTTGGGAGGAGTCCTCGTTGGGAGGAGTCCTCGGCTATAGTTCTACGCGTACTATACAGAAAGAATCATGACACGCAAGCCCACCCGATGACAAGCAAGCCGATCCGCCTGACCGGTACCTCCTACGCGGTGCTCAGCCTGCTCGAGCTGAGCGGGCCTGCGACGGTCTACGACCTCAAGCAGGCGCTCGAGCGCTCGATCGAGAACTTCTGGCCGGTTCCGCACACGACGTTCTATGCCGAGCCGGCCCGCCTGGCCGCCGCCGGGCTCCTCACCGAACGCCAGGAGGAGGGCGGCAGGCGACGCAAGCTCTACGCGCTGACCGACGAGGGCCGAGACGCCCTGAAGCGGTGGGCGAACTCGCCCGAGCTCGCTCCGCCCCAGCTGCGCGAGGAAGGCGTGTTGAAGATCTTCGCCGGCGGCGACCCCGTCCCGATCCTCAAGGCGCGAAGCGAGTGGCACCGAGCGAAGCTCGCCGAGCTCGAGGGCTACCTCGAGGCGGTCGGCGAGGACCCGCTGTGGCAGGGAGTGCGCGCGAGCCTGCAGGTCGGCGTCTCCTACAACCGCATGCTGCTCGAGGCGATGGAGCGCTTTCTCGACGCTCAGGCTGCGACCGGCAGCTCGTAGCGGCGCCGGATCTCGTACAGCGTGGTGCGCTCGGCGGCCGATCGCCCGGCGCGGTGGGCCGCCGCGACCAGCTCGTCGGGGTCGAGCTTCGTGCCGTGGTAGCTGCCCGCCAGGCGGCTGATCGACTCCTCCATCAGCGTCCCCCCGAGGTCGTTGACGCCCCAGCGCAGCGCCTCGGTGGCGGCGTCGAGGCCCATCTTCACCCACGATGCCTGCAGGCTTCCGATCGTGCGCCCGAGCGCCAGGCGGAAGACGGCCGTGTGCTTGAGGTTCTCCGCTCGGGAGATCTCCTCGACGCCGTGGGTCCTGCCCAGCAGGGTTTGGAAGGGGATGAACGACAGCGGCACGAACTCGGTGATCCCGCCGGTCCGCTCCTGCAGCTCGCGGACCACGCGCATGTGCTCGGCCAGCTCCCACGGCTCCTCGATGTGGCCGAACATGACGGTCGCCGTCGAGCGCAAGCCGGCCCGGTGTGAGGCCTCGATGATCTCCACCCACCGCGCCACCGGCAGCTTGTTCGGCGAGATACGCTGGCGGACGCCGTCGTGCAGCACCTCGGCGGCCGTGCCCGGAGTCGAGCCGAGCCCGGCGTCGCGCAGGCGCTCGAAGACCTCCGCGGGCGGCTCGCCGGAGATGTCGCACATGTGCGCGATCTCCATCGCGCTGTATGCGTGCAGGTGCAGCTGCGGAGCCGTCGCCTTGGCCAGGCGCAACCATCCGAGATAGTCCTCGAGCGTCCAGTCGGGGTGGATGCCCGACTGGATGCACAGCTCACTCGCGCCGTACTCGACGGCGTCGTGGATTCGCGCGACGAAGTCCTCCACCCCGTGTTCGTAGGCGTCCGGCGAGCGCTTGCCCTGGCCGAAGCCGCAGAACGCGCAGCCGACCGTGCACACGTTGGAGATGTTGATGTTGCGGTTGACCACGAAGGTGACGGTCTCCCCCGCGAGCTCCTCGCGCAGCTCGTCGGCCGCCTCGCGCATCGTCTCGATCACCTCGGGGCGCGTCTCGGCGAACAGCGCCGTCAGCTCGTCGGCGCTAAGCGCGACGCCCTCGCGACCCTTCGCGATCGCGTCGCCGACGAGCTCCGGGCGGATCGGCGCCGGCGGATCGGTGCGCCCGGAGCCGCGCCGCGGGATGAAGCTCCAGTACTTCGCCTTGATCGTGTCGAGCACGCCCGGCGCGAGGAACTCGGGGTCGATGTAGCGCGGGTACACGCACAGCCGCTCGGTCAGCGCCACGCCCTCGTGCTGCAGCTCCTTGCGTACCTGGTGCGGCGAGGGGAACGGATGCTCCGGTGAGATGTGGTCGCCGTTGGCGCTCAGCCCGCCGAGGTCCGTCGCGCCGGCCGCCACCAGCTCTCCCCACCAGTCAGCCAGGTTCGGCGGGATCTGGATGCCCACGTCGGGCATCAGACGTCGCGTCTCTGCGATCAGCCGCTTCATGTCCTCGATGCCTATCGGCGAGGCCCACTCGGGCAGCGGCAGCTGCGGACGGGGGCGGGCGGGACTCTCATCGACGCCCGTGCGCCAGTACTCGCGCGCCGCGGCGTCGGCGATCTCCGCCGGCTCTTCCCCGTAGTAGCGCTGGTGCGGGACGAAGTTCTGCAGGATCACCTCCTGGATGTGGCCGTGCTCGGCGTGCGCCACGGCGAGCGCTTCCAGCGATTCGATGCGCTCCTGCTCGTGCTCGCCGATCCCCACGAGGATGCCGCTCGTGAACGGGATCTTCAGCTCCCCGGCCGTGCGGATCGTCTCCAGGCGCCGCGCCGGGTGCTTGGTCGGCGAGCCCGCGTGGACCGTCTGCATCAGTCGCTCGGAGACCGACTCGAGCATCAGCCCCTGCGAGGCGGTCACCTCGCGCAAGCGACCGAGATCCTCGCGCGAGAGCACGCCGAGGTTGGTGTGCGGCAAGAGGCCCCGCTCGAGCGCCCGCTCGCACGTCCACACGACGTACGCGGTGAAGTCCTCGTGGCCATACTCGCTCAGCCGCGCCGCCACCTCGGGATTGACCTCGGGCTTCTCGCCGGTCAGCACGAGCAGCTCCTTGACCTGCCGCCGCGCCGCTCCGTCGAGGATCTCGAGCACCTCCTCCGGGGCGTACAGGTGAGCCGTGTGCGTGGCGAACGCGCAGTACTTGCAGTAGCACTGGCACGTGCGCGACAGCGACAGCGTCAGGTTTCGCGAGAAGGTCACCCTGCGACGCATGCGTTGAGTCTATGACGCGGCGGCGCTCGCCGCCGGGGGCGCGAAAACGGCGCGCCGGGGCCGAGGCCCGAGTACTCGGAGGGCTTGCTGGTTGCTGGTCGGACAAGGGAGCAGCCATGAACACAAACATGCAGATCACATGCTAGCCTTGGGAACACATGTCGATGATTCAGATTCGCAATGTCCCAGATGAGCTGCACAGGGAACTGAAGGCACGCGCGGCGCAGAACGGTATGACGCTGTCGGACTACCTGCTCGGCGAGCTGCGGACGCTGGCAGCTCGACCGACGATGAAGGAATGGGTGGCCCGCGCCGAAAAGCTGACGCCCGTCGAGCTCGACGAAACGCCGGCCGAAGCAATCGCGGCGGAGCGGGCCCGCAGGCCGATTTGATCGTCGCCGACTCGAGTGCAATCACCGAGGTGCTGCTCGCGCAGCCCCGCGCGGATGCGATCCTCGCCGTCCTGTCGACCAACAGCGAGTTGCACGTTCCGGCGCACTTTCACGTCGAGGTGCTGTCCGCCCTGCGCCGCTATTCGCTCCGCGGGAAGCTGAACGACCTGCAAACGAGCGACGCGCTGGCGATGCTCGCCGACCTGCGCACGTTGACGTACCCGATCCGCGAGCTGACGCGACCGATTTGGGAGCTCCGCTTCAACCTCACGACGTACGACGCCGCATACCTCGCGCTGGCGCGCTGGCTCGACTTCGGTCTGATCACGCTCGACGGCGCGCTCAGCGAGGCGGCCGCACGCGACGGACGTCTGGTCAGCCTGTGATGGCGCTCAGGCGCATCTGCGCGTAGACCTCGAGCGCAACCTGTCGGGGTCCGTCCGGTCGTGAACGTAGCTTCTTGCTCGTGTCTCACGATGCCCTGCGGCGCGGCGTGGCCGAGTTCATCGGCGCCTTCACGCTGACCTTCATCGGAGCAGGCGCGGCCGTCGCCGCCCACCAGATCCATGACCCATCGCTGATCGGCGTTGCGATCGCCAACGGCCTTGCGATCGGCGTGATGGTGTCGGCGATGGGCCACATCTCGGGCGCGCACTTCAACCCGGCGATCACCTTCGGCTTCCTGATAACGCGCCGCATCAAGCCGTCGCTGGCGGTTGTCTACTGGGTGTCGCAGTTCGCCGGGGCGGCGTTCGCCGCGCTGCTTGTGCGCGACCTGGTCCCCCACGCGCTCACCGACGCCGTGAAGCTCGGCGTGCCGGCGACCGGCAACGGCGTCGATGCCGCCTCGGCCTTCGGCCTCGAGGCGATCATGACCTTCTTCCTCGTATGGGTCGTGTTCGCCAGCGCCGTCGACGCGCGCGGCACGTTCAAGTCGATCGCCGGCCTCGCGATCGGCCTGACGATCACGATCGACGTGCTGTTCGGCGGCCCCTTCACGGGCGCCGCGATGAACCCCTCGCGCGCCTTCGGGCCGCAGCTCGTCGGCGACTACTGGTCGCACGCCTGGGTCTGGTACGCCGGGCCGATCGCCGGCGGAACCGTCGCAGCGCTGCTCTACGAGTTCCTCTACCTGCGCCCGGTCGAGGTCGAGCCGGTCGGATCCGCGGACAGCGGAGTGTTGGAGCCGCGCCCGGGCGAGACCGCTTAGGATGCACGTTCTCCTGCGTCCTTGCCTTGCTTGCCCAGCGATCCCCCTAACCGCGTAGCGACGACCCGCGTCTACCTGGCCCGCCACGGCCAGACCGCCTACAACCTGGAGGGCCGCTTCCAGGGCCAGCAAGCCGTCCCGCTCGACGACACCGGCCGCGTGGAGGCGACCGAGCTGGCCGCGCGCGCGGCCAGTCGAGACTTCGCCGCGTTGTGGTGCAGCCCGCTGCTGCGTGCGCGCGAAACGGCCGACATCGTCGCGCAGCGGATCGGCCTGCAGCCGCGCGAGGACGCGCGCCTGATGGAGACCGACGCGGGCGACTGGACGGACCGCTCGTTCGCAGACGTGCAGGCGGAAGCGCCCGAGCTGTTCGCCGCGTTCGCGAGTGCCGATCCCGATTTCGCCTTCCCCGGCGGCGAGTCCTTCGCCCATCAGGAGGTGCGTGTGGCGGCGGCGCTCGATGACGTGGAGGCCGGCGCGCTGCCCGCGCTCGTCGTGTGTCACGGGATGGTCATCCGCGCGGCGCTGTCGGTGCGCATCGGCCGCTGGCTGCCCTATGGCCAGCGCGTGCCAAATGGCGCACTCGTCCCACTCGAACCGAACGAGGACGAACTGGCGGAGCTCGGGCGCGCGCCGGCGCCGCAAGCCAGCTGATCACCGGAAGCCGGCCGGCCTTGGGCGCGTCAGCCGCGCGCCGCGAGCTCGGCGAGCAGCTCGGGCGCTTCGCGGGCCATGCGCGAGCGCGGCACGACGATGTCGAACCCGGCCTCGGTCGCCCGCGTCCGCACGGCGGCGTCGACATGCGAGTAGAAGGCGAGCGTGCGCACCCGCGCCAGCAGCCCGTCGCCGGACAGCGATTCGAGGATCCCCGCGCCGTCGAGCCGCTCGTCGGTGAGGTCGACGATCAGAACCTCGCCGGCGGGTGCCTCCGGGTCCCGGAGCCGCTCGCGCAGCCGCTGCTCATCGCCGATCAACTCGACCTCCTGCCCGGCGGCCGCGAGCGCTCCCTGCACGCGCGAGCCGAACAGCAGGTCCGGCACGAGCGCCAGTACGCGCGCCATCGCTACTGCGCCCGCAGGCGGCGAAACTCCTCGCGGGCCGACTCGGGGCGTCCCCACCCCGGCACGATCTCCACGCGTCCGCTGCGCGTCTCGCGCAAGGCCAGCTCACCGTCGATGCCGGCGTCGTCGAGCAGGCTCAGGGTTCCGTGTACCGTCTGCGCCGAGGCGGCATGCCCGAAGCGGTGCGCGACGAGCAGGCGCCAATGCCAATCGTGGTGCGAATAGGGACGCGCGTTGCACGTGACCAGATAGAGCGCGGCTTCCACGTAACGGGCCTCGTCGCCGATACGCAGGTCGAGCTCGAGATCGGTCCAATCGTCCGGCAGCGCGTCGACGGTCCGCTGGAAGTTGTCGGCCAGGCCCATCTTCGGCAAGCCTAGCGTGGCTATCCTCGCATCAGTGGCATCCACCGCGACAGACCTGCCAGGCGCCGAGCGTCGCGCGCTCACAGAGGGCTGCGGCTTGCTCGACCGCTCCGAGCGCGGCAAGCTCGCGCTGAGCGGCGCGGGCGCCGTGGAGTTCCTCAATGGCCAGGTGACCAACGAGCTCGCCGACCTGCATCCCGGCGAGGGATGCTACGCGGCGTTTCTCACGGCCAAGGGCAAGATGCTCGGCGATGTGCGCGTGCTCGCCGTCGGCGAGGGCGAGGGCGGGGCGCCGGCCGAGCTGGCGCTCGACACCGAGCGCGTCGCGTTGCAGGCGCTGTTCGACATGATCCGGCGCTTCAAGGTCGGCTACGAGGTCGAGCTTCACAAGCGCACGATCGAGCGCGGCCTGCTGTCGCTGATCGGCCCCGATGCCGAGGCGACCGCGGGTGTCGCTCAGAACGGGCCCGATCGGCTGGCGAGCGCCGAGCACGCGAACGTGGAAGTGCGGATCGATGGACTGGCCGCCCTCGCCGTGCGCACTGATGTGGGCGTCGACCTGCTTTGCGATGCGAGCGACAGCGAGCGACTGGGCGAGGCGCTGCTCGCGCGCGGCGCGCTGGCGGTCTCCGAGCAGGCGGCCGAGTGCGTGCGCGTCGAACGCGGCCGGCCGCGCTACGGAATCGACATGGACGACAGCACAATCCCCCAGGAGGCCGGGCTCAACGAGCGCGCGGTCAGCTTCACGAAGGGCTGCTATGTCGGGCAGGAGACCGTCGCGCGCCTGCACTACAGGGGCAAGCCAAACCGGCATCTGCGGGGCTTGCGCCTGTCCGCGCCGGCTCACCCGGGCGAGGAGCTGCGTCTCGGCGAGCGCAGCGTCGGGCGCCTCGGCAGCGTCGCGCTATCGCCCGAGCTCGGCCCGATCGCACTTGCGCTCGTGCGCCGCGAGGCGGAGCCGGGCGCAACCGTGAGCGTGGGCGAGCACGGAGCGACGGCCGACGTCGTCGAGCTTCCGTTCGGCCCCGCGCGCCCAGCGCGCTAATGGCTAGCCGCGGCACGGGCTAGCACGGTGGCCCGCCGCCGGGGGGTTCCGTCTTCTGAAAGGTCCGCCATTTGCGATTGATCGCTTTTCAGGTGCTTGTCTGCCCGCGCGAGCTTGGCTTGGACGCTCTCAAATGACGCTTCCTGCACGCGCTACGCTCTCCCTATGGCCGATGAGCAGCGCCCGGAGCCTACTGAGCGCACGCCGAAGGGATACGAAGTCCCGGTGCCGAAGCGTCGTGAGTTCTTCGGCAACCTCAAGAAGGTTGCCAAGCCACAGGCGGCGCCGCGACCGCCAGCACAGAGTCGACGACCGCCGCCGTCCCACGGCAGCGGTCGCGGAAGATAGCTCAGCCCGCAGAAACGGCGCGAACCAGCAGCAGCCTTGGAGCGAGCCTCAGGGTCGGTCCTCATCGAGTGTTTGACGCGCGGCTTGCCGTCAACGGACGTCTCATCAACCTCGACGTAGCCCGTCAGCGGCTTCCTGTCCTCAATCATCAGCTTGTTGCGGATCAACGTAAACATCCGCCAAGCGGTCTTATAGGTCACGCCAAGCTCGCGCTCAAGCTGCTTGGCCGACACTCCGCAGCGAGTGCTCGTCATCAGGTGGATGGCGAAGAACCAAAGCTGCAGCGAGGTCGAGGACTTGGCGAAGATCGTCCCGGCGAGCGGGTGCATGTGGTAGCCGCAGGAGTCGCAATCCCACGCCGGGCGCTCCTTGACCTTGTGGAACTTGCGCTCGCGGTCGCACTTGGGGCAGTAGGCGTGCGATCCGTCCTCGGAGTAGCGGTTGCGCCAGAGCCAGTCCAGGCAGGCGGCGTCATCGGGGAACTCGCGCATGAACTCCATGAGCGAGTACGACGACTCCGAGTAGTCGGCGCGGATCGGTTCGCTGCGATCAACGGGCGGCATCAGGGGACGTGGAACGTGGTTACTAGGTCGATGCGGACCGTGCCGCATCCTCGGCAGACCGTGATGCAGTCGGGCGTCGGAGGCTCTTGGCCGAGAGCTTGTCGCTGTTTGGCCATCACAGCCGCGTACTGCTTTGGCGATGCGGCGACCCACTCGGTTGATCCGCACCTCTGGCGCTTGTGCTCTGGACGATCCACGGGTCAAATCATCGCACAGAATCTACCCCCTGTCAAGGGATATATGTGCGCGCCGTCACAGAAGAACGGCGTGGGCTGCGCCTAGGATGCGAACAATCGTTCGACTCTGCTGAGTCGCCGCCGTTCATGGCGGCGATCGGGGGAACCACTGCCGGACCCGTCGTTAGGGCACCGGATGGGGCGAATCGGCCGCTGATGTGGCCGTAACGCCCGGTTGACGCGCGCATGTCGCGCGCTCGGCCGGGCCGTGAGTCCGACAGCTAACCCCGTAGGCGGATTACAAGGAGGTTCGCATCAGATGTACGTCCCCGCGCCGCCCGCGCAGCATGCTCTCGCGCTGGCTCCCGTCGGCATCGTCTCGACGACGCCGGCGCTTGCCACGCCACCGCTCGGGCGAGCGCTGAGCACCACCCTGCGCGTTCACAGCGCGCGCCTGAACGTCCTCGACGGACAACGCGTCAGCGTCACCGGAATGCTGAGCCCCGGGCTGTCCGGGCGCACGGTGACGCTGCAGGCGATCGGCCGGCACGGATGGAGCACGGTCGCGCACGCGCTCACCCGCGCCAAGGGCCGCTTTCGCCTGCGCTATCTCCCGCGCCAGACGGGCAGCCGGCGCGTTCGCCTGAGCTTCGCGGGCGACGGCGCCGATCTCGGCGCGCACCGCAGGCTCGGGCGCCTGAACGTCTACCGTCTGGCCGAGGCCTCCTGGTACGGCGGAGGCGGTGGCCTGGCATGCGGCGGCTCGCTCACGAGCGCCACCATGGGGGTCGCCAACAAGACGCTGCCTTGCGGCACGCTGGTGACGCTGCGCTACAACGGCCACTCGATCCGCGTACCCGTCATCGACCGCGGCCCGTACGTGGCCGGCCGCGAATTCGATCTCACGCAGGCCGCCAAGCAGGCCCTCGGCTTCGGCGACACCGGCCGACTGTGGAGCACTCGCTGACAGCGAGCCGACGACACGGCGCCCGCGCGGGCGCCGTGGCGGGCGTGCGTGCGTTTGGGCACGTTCGTGCAGGGCTTGGGTTTCTCGCCGTTCGTTCGTTGAATCCCCTGGATGTCCGCTGGAGCGAAGACCTCGCGAACGCAACTGTGGATCGACAGCCTCGGCGAGTGGAGCTGGCCCGGCCGGGCCGCCGAAGCCGTCGAAGCGCTGCCGCCCGCATGGGTGCCCGCCTTCCCGCCCCGCCTCGAGGCGGCGACCGCGGGCATGCCCGCCCAGGGCTCCTGGCAGCAGCCGCGCGCCGTCCCGCGCGTGCTGGGCGTCGGCGCGCTGCTCAGCGCGTTCGCCGCGATCTGCGCGGTGCTGATCCTGCAGGGTGCCCTGCCGGCGGAGCGCCTGCTCGGCCTGCGCTCCGCCGCGCCTGCCGTCGAGACGCCGGTGGCTCGCTCGCTCGCACCGGCCCCGCCGCCGCTGCCGACGCTCGTCTCCACGAGTCATGACGCCGCGGGCAGCTCGATCGACACGGCCACGTACTGGTCCGCGGCTCTCGCCGGCAAGGGCTCGTTCGTCGTCTACCTGCCGCCCGGCTTCGACGCGACGACGCGTCACTATCCGGTCCTCTACCTGCTGCACGGCAACAACCAGTCCGCCACGTCCTTCCTGGAGATCGGCCTGCAGGACGAGCTCGACCGCCTGATCGCGCGGCACGAGATGCCGCCGGCAATCGCCGTGATGATCCAGGGCGGCCGGGGGGCCAACAACTGGCGCGACCAGGGCACGCGCCGCTACGAGTCCTACGTGCTCGAAGTGCAGGAGCTCGTCGACCGCATGCTACCCACCGTTCCCTCGCGCGGCGCCCGCGCGATCCTCGGCGACTCGATGGGCGGCTACGGCGCCATGAACCTCGCGCTCGGGCACCCCGAGCGCTTCTCCGTCGTGGAGAGCTGGCTGAGCTTCTTCAACGGTCTCAGCGACGAGCTGCGCTCCGCTCGCCCGGTGATCGCGCGTGAAGGCCTGAACGCGTACGTCTACGGCGGCGAATCGGACAGCATCGCCGACCCCTCGGAGAACGCCCCGTTCGCGGCCGCGCTGCGCGCCGCCGGAGCGACCGCCCACGGCGCCGTCTATCCAGGCGGCCACACGATGGAGACCCTGCAGGCCAATCTGCCGCACATGCTCGCCTACGTCGGCCGGAGCCTGACCCGCAACATCCACGCACAGCGCACGGCGCCCGGCAGCCGATGAGCAGGCCGCGCAAGCGCTGCGCCAAGCCCGCTCGTGTGCGCCTGGCCGACGCCCGCGGAGCGGGATCCGTCGGCGCGCTGGCGATCGGTGCGCTTGCTGGTGGCTCTGCCGCATTGGGCGCGCTCGCGATCCGTCGGCTGGGGATCCGCCGCGCCGCTGTCGGCTCGCTGCGCGTTGGCGACCTGCACGTGGACCGACTGACCGTCGGCGATCCGCAGATCGATCGCCGGCAACCGCGCGCCGAGGCCTGACGCTCGCAGCCTGGCCGACCGGCCAGTATGATCGCCCAAGCGATCCGCGACAACGATGGGGAGGGCGAGATGGCGTCCGTTGGCAGCGACCTTGAGAATCTGCTCGTCGTCGAGCGCGAGACCTGGGCGGACGGACCACCGCACGAGATGTTCAAGGAGCTGCGCGCGAAGTGTCCGGTGCACTGGAGCTCGCACGTCCCCGACTACCCGACCGAGAAGGGCTACTGGTCGGTGACGACTGCCGAGGACATCCACACGGTCAGCCGCGACTGGCAGACCTATTCCTCGGGGACCGGGGTCACGGCCGTCTCCGACGTGTTCCCCCTGGAGCTGACGCAGGCGATGTTCATCGGCATGGACCCGCCCAAGCACGATCGGCTGAAGGCGCTGTTCCAGGCGGGCTTCACGCCGAAGCGGATTGCCGCGCACGAGGACGAGATCAGGGAGATCGCCGTGCGGGTGCTCGGTCGGCTGAACGGACGTGAGACGGGCGACCTCGTCAGCGACGTCGCCCAGCCGGTCGTATCGCGCGTGATCGGGAGCTTCATGGGCATCCCACCGGAGGACGACGCGGCCTGGGCGCGGCTGATGAACTCCACGCTCGCCGGCGACGACAAAGACCTCAACCCCGAAGGCATCGACGGCGTGCTCGAGAAAGACATCCCCGAGATCTTCGAGCGCTGCAACCGGA
>Ga0193729_1000078_pt1 | contig 43137 bp, 34 predicted proteins | sample U1c2metaG_FD_143036 | JGI IMG/M metagenome (GOLD analysis project Ga0193729, IMG submission 143036) | Soil microbial communities from a riparian zone of the East river system, Colorado, United States - U1c2 | ecosystem: Environmental > Terrestrial > Soil > Riparian zone | place: USA: East River...
GACCCGGGCAACAAAACTCCTCCCATCCCGATCAGACCGAACTTGCGGCGGGCAGCACTTAGGACTGCTCGGACCCCACCCAGCCCCTCTTATTCGGCCTCGGGTCGCCTGTCCGCCCGGCCAAAGCCGCCGCCGCCGGGCGTTTCTATGCGCAGCCGCTGCCCCGCGCGCAGGATGCCGGCGGCCTTGCCCGGCAGCAGCGCGCCGTCGAGCAGGTCGCGCCCCGCTGCGCCGGGCTCGCCGCCCGCGGCGCCGCGCGGCGCATGGCGGCGGCGCTCGGCGATCAGCGAGAAGGCGAGATCGCGCAGCGCTTCGATCTCGCGCACGACGCCGTCGCGCGTGCGCCCGGCGCCGCCCGAGCCCCGCCGCAGCGCGTATTCGACGACGCGCAGCGGGAATTCTCGCTCGAGCGCCTCGATGGGCGTGTTGAGCGTGTTGCTCATCGCCACGTGAACGCCGCTGGGTCCGTCGGCGTCGGGACAGGCGCCCTGCCCGCCGCCGAGCGTCTCGTAGTAGGAGAAGCGCTCGTCGCCGAGCGTCAGGTTGTTCATCGTGCCCTGGCCGAGCGCCTGGCCGAACGCGCCGAGCACGAGATCGGCCACGCGCGAGGACGTCTCGACGTTGCCGGCCGCCACCGCCGCGCCCGCGCGGGCGTTCAAGAGCGTTCCGGGCGGAACGCGCAGCTCGACCGGCCGATAGGCGCCGGCGGACGGCGGGATGTCGGGATCGGTGAGCACGCGCACGGCGAACAGGCAGGCCGAGCGCGTGACGGCCAGCGGGCAGTTGAGGTTGCCCTCGTGCTGGGCGGCGCTGCCGGAGAAGTCGAGGATCAGTCGCTCGCCGTCGACGGTCGCACGCAGGCGAAGCTGCAGGTCGCCCTCGGGCGCCTCGAGCACGTCCTCGGCGAGCGCCTCGCCGTCGGCCAGCGCGCCGATGCACGCGCGCGTGCGCCGCTCGGCGTAGTCGAGCACGGCGTCGGTCGCCGCGCGCAGCCGATCGGGACCGAGTCGCCGCGCGAGGGCGGCCAGGCGCAGCGCGCCGGTACGGTTGGCGGCCAGCTGTGCGCGCAGGTCCGCGCGCCGCTCGGCCGGCTGGCGCATCTGCGCGACGAGCTCCTCGATCGCCGCGTCGTCGAGCCGGCGCGGCGAGATGACGACGCCCTCCTCGGCGAGCGTGCGGCTGTCGGCGGGCATCGAGCCGGGCACGCGGCCGCCGACATCGGCGTGATGGGCGCGGCTGGCGGCGAAGCCGAGCAGCTGGTCCCCGGCATCGGCGAAGACGGGCGTGATGACGGTGATGTCGGGCAGGTGCGTGCCGCCGGCGAAGGGATCGTTGAGGATCCAGGAGACGCCCGGGACGTGGCGCTCGCCGAGCACGGCGGCGACGGCGGCGGGCATCGAGCCGAGATGCACGGGTATGTGCTCGGCCTGCATGATCATCTGCCCGTCGGCGTCGAACAGAGCGGTGGAGGCGTCGCGACGCTCCTTGATGTTGGAGGAGTGCGCGGAGCGGATCAGTGCCACGCCCATCTCCTCACAGGCGGCGCGCAGCGCGCCGCCGACGACCTGCAGCTCGATCGGATCGAGCGCACTCATGCGAGGTCCTCGCGCTGCGTGCGACCCGCCCGCCGCGGGCGAGCCGCCGGCGGTGCGCCGTCCTCGAGCCGGCAGGTGCCGTGCGCGTCCACCACGCCGGACCAGCCTGGCGGGACGAGCAGCGTGGACTCGGGCAGGGCACACACGGCGGGACCGCTGACGCGCGTGTCCGGCGGCAGGTCGCCGCGCAGCACCGCGGCATCCTGCGGGGCTCGCTCGAAGGTGACCGGCGCGCGGCCGGCCGGCGGCTGAGCGTCGGAGCCCGCGCGCGGGCGCAACGTGGGCGCCGGGCCCCACACCGACACGCGCACGTTCACGAGCTCGATGTTGGCCTCGTCGTCGCGGTAGCCGTAGCGTTGATCGTGGGCGCGCGCGAAGGCCTCGGAGAGGACGGCGGGATCGACGGACTCGGACTGCTCCACGGGCAGCTCGAAGGCCTGGCCGCTGTAGCGGAGCTCGTAGACGACGCGCAGCCGCGAGCGCTCGCCGGCGAGCGCCGCGTCGGCCTCGGCGATCAGCTGCTCTCGAGCTGTCGACAATCGCTCGGGGTCGAGCTCGGCGCCGGACAGCATGACCGTGCGAGAGACGTCGTGACGCGGTGCGGCGGCGGCCAGGCCGAGCGCGCAGAGGACTCCGGAGGCGCGCGGGCAGAGCACGCGGCGGATGCCCAGCTCGCGCGCCATCGCGCAGGCGTGCAGCGGCCCGGCGCCGCCGAAGGGCATCAGCACGAAGCCGCGCGGGTCGATGCCGCGCTCGACGGTCAGCAGGCGCAGCGCGCCGAGCATCTCCGACTCGGCGACGCGCACGATGCCTTCGGCGCAGGCGAGCGTCGGCATGGAGAGCTCGCGCGCGAGGCCGGCCACCGCTCGGTCGGCGGCTGCGCGGTCGAGCGTCAGGTCGCCGGGCAATGGCGAATCCTCCAGCAGCCGGCCGAGCAGCAGGTTGGCGTCGGTCACGGTCGGTTGCGTTCCGCCGCGGCCATAGCAGGCGGGTCCGGGGGTGGCTCCGGCGGAGTGCGGCCCGACGCGCAGGGCGCCACCGGTGTCGCGCCAGGCGATCGAGCCGCCGCCGGCGCCGACCGTGTGGATGTCGAGCGCGGGGAGCGCAAGCGGTCGCCCGGCGATCGCGCGTTCGGCGGTCTCGGCCACCTGTGCGCCGTCGATCAGGCACGCGTCGCAGGAGGTGCCGCCCATGTCGAAGCACAGGACGTCGCGCTCGCCGGCGAGCTCGGCAAGCAGCAGCGCCCCTCCGACGCCGCCGGCGGGTCCGGAGAGCACGGTCAGGGCGGCATGCGCGGATGCGCGCGGGATGTCGGTGAGGCCGCCGGAGGACTGCATGACCTGCGGCTCGGGCAGCCCGCCCGCGCTGGCATCGCCGGACAGCCGCCGCAGGTATGCGGAGAGCAGCGGCGAGAGCGCGGCGTCGAGCACGGTGGTGGCGGTGCGCTCGTACTCGCGGAACGTGCCGACGAGCTCGCAGGAGAGGGACAGGTGGACGTCGGGCAGCAGCTCGGCCACGAGCTCTCCGAGCGCGCGCTCGTGCTCGGGGTGGGCGTAGGAGTGCAGCAGCGCAACGGCGACGGCCTCGGGCTGTGCATCCGCCAGCTCTCGCACGAGCGCGCGCGCGGCGCGCGGGTCGAGCGCGCGCAGCGGGCCGTCTGGCGACATGCGCTCGGGCGCGGCGAAGCGCAGCGCGGCGGGCACGAGCGGCGCGGGCGGCGCCTGGCACAGGCGGTAGAGATGCGGGCGGGCCTGCCGGCCGAGCTCGAGGACGTCGGTGAAGCCGTCGGCGGCGATCAGCGCGGTGCGCGCGGTGCGGCCTTGCAGCAGCGCGTTGGTCGTGACTGTCATGCCGTGCGCAAAGCGCTTCACGTGCTCGGGTTGCGCGCCGGCGCGCTCGAGCACGAGGCGCACGGCATCGAGCACGGCGCGCGACTGCTCGTCGGGCGTCGAGGGGACCTTGGCGGTGTGGACGGCGGAGTCTGCGCCGACGAGCACGGCGTCGGTGAAGGTGCCGCCGACATCGACCCCGAGGAGCATCCTCGGAGCCTAAGTGCTGCCCGCCGCAACTACGGTCGTTGATCAAGCTGCGTGCGCGAGCGGCGGGTCTCGGGAGGGGCGCTGGTCGAGGCGGTCGAGCATCTCGGCGAGGTCTTGGCGGGTGAAGTTCCACTGGAATGGCTGGGCGATCTCGTTGTAGTGGCGCTCGAAGTCGTTGAGCGCGCGAGCGAGGGTGGCGGTGTCGGAGAAGTCGTTGGGGTCCAGCAGCTTGCGCTGGATGATCGAGTGGTAGATCTCGACCTGGTTGAGCCAGCTCGCGTGGACAGGCAGGTGCACGAGGATCAGCGTCGGCCAGCGACCTTGGAGTCGTTTGATCGAGGTCTCACCACGATGGTCAGAGCCGTTGTCGAGGATCCAGAACACACGGCGTGCGGAGGCGTAGGGCTCCTTGATCATGACTTGGCGGACGAGCCGGTCAAACGGTGCGATGCCGCCCTTTGCCTCGCTGCGTCCGATCGCGCCTCCGCGGCGCACGTCCCAGGCGTCGAGGTAGGTGACAGCGCCCATCCGTTCGTACCCGTGCTCGACGAGCTGCCCGCGACCCGCAGCCGGCGGGGCGCTCTGGTGGATGCGCTTGCGCGCTTGGATCGAGGGCTTCGCGTCAGCGCTGATCACCATGTCTGAGGGCTCCAGCAGCTTGCCTTCCCAACGGCCCTCGTAAAGGTCGAGCACCCTTCCGGCCTTCTCCAAGAAGTCGGGGTCGCGCGGGAAGATCCACGAGCGCTGCTGCCAGGGCTTGATCACGTCCTCGGCCAGCCAGCGCCCGATCGTCGATGCGGATGCGTCGCTCACGCCACGCTCGATGACGAAGCGGTGGATCTCCGATCTACTGAAGCGTGAGAGCGGGACGCCGAGCTTGAGGGGCAACTCGCACGCGACCGCCTTGACCTGTGCGACCTCTTCCGGGGGGAAAACGGCGCGGGCGCCCCGCGCGTGGTCTGTCCTTCAATCCTTCCAAACGCTCCTCGGCGAAGCGTTTTCGCCAGCGCCCGACGACCTCGGGGGACATGTCGAGTCGTCTGCCAATCTCGACATTCGGCTCACCATCAGCGGCGTAGAGCACAAGCTTGGCGCGCTGGACCTCCTGATGCGGGCGCGTGTAGCACGCAGCGACGTGCTCCAGCTCACAGCGCTCCTGTGCGCTCAACATGATCCTGGGAGTCGGTCTCGCCATCGCCGAAGAGATTCGCGGTAGACGACACAGCTCCTGCCCGCAATTCGACTGGACTTACGGCGGGGAGCACTTAGCACCGGCGCCCCGTAAGCCGCGTGCACGGCTTCGATCATCGCGGTGTCCACGCCGCAGTTGATGCAGAAGCCGTGCTGCGACCAGCCGATCGCGCGGGCGAGCACCTGATCGGCGTACGTGACGCCGGTCGCGTCGTGCCCGTAGTAGTCGTAGGCCGCGACCCATGCGGCGCCGTCCAGCGCGTAGGAGGCGCCGTCGGCCGACAGCAGGTGCGCGGCTCCCATGATCGAGTCGAAGTCGTCGTAGATCGACGGGTGTGTGGCGGTCGCGTGGTCGTATGAGCCCGGGCGCCTGCCATAGATGTAGGCGTTGCTGACGAGCTGCCAAGTGGTGACCGGTCCGTTGGTCACGTTGAACTGCATCGGGCCGCCGCAGCAGCCGGCGAAGTTCAGGCCGGTGTAGGTGTCGGGCGCGGTCGAGAACGCCGACTCCTGGCGGTGGATCGAGGCGAGCAGCAGCCAGTTGACGGTGAAGGTGCGCTGCGCGACGCCGTAGATCGGATAGAAGCCTTCCATCCAGCGCGTCAAGATGTGCGTCTGCGTCTGACCGACGAAGCGGCCGGCGTCGAGCTTCTGCTGCACGCGTGATGGCCGCGCCACGATCGCCGCGCCGGCGCGCTTGCCGTGCGCGCGCCGCTTGGCGCGCGACGCGCGGGTGAGCACGCTGGCAGCGCTGGCGGCGCTCGGGGCGGGCGTGACGGCAGCCGCGGGCACCGCCGGTGGCGCGGCCGCTGAACGCGTCGGCGTCGAGCGCCCGCCGGCGATCAGCGCCGCGGCGAGCACCGCAGCGCCGAGCAGCGCAAGACCCAGCGCAAGCAGCCAGACCCCGCGCTCGGATGGCGGGGAGGGGACGTTCGCGTGGGGCGGGGCGGCTCTTTGCCGCTCGTCTACCGGCATCGCAGCTAAACGGTAGCCGCAGGCACCACGGACGCGATGCGGCACTCACGAGCTGCGCGGCGCGCGACATTGCGCCTACTGTCAGTGTTGGAGCACGCATGGGCAGGCTCGCAATCACGCTGTCGGCGTTTGCGCTCGCCGCAGCCGCAATGGCCTGCGCCGGCGCAGACCGCGCCGCGGCGGCGGCGGTCCCGCAGCCGCACGCGCTGAGCGCTTCGCAGCAGCATTTCCTGTCGCTCGCGCAGGCCGGCGTCGCGCGCGCGCAGCGCTGGCGTGATCGCCGCCTCGGCTGGTACGACGCGCGGCTGGGCGACCGAGACCGCTATCCGCTGGCGACGATCTGGGACAGCGTGCCGCTGTTCGAGGCACTCGATGCGATCGCGATCGCGCAGCCGAGCGCAGCCAACCGTCGCGCGGTCACGCGCTTTGCGACGGGCGCCGAGCGCTACCTGAACCGCGGCCTGCGCCCGCTGCCCGGCTACTCGCCCTACCCGGGCGACCACACGGCGGGCACCGAGACGTGGTTCGACGACAACGGCTGGTGGGGCCTGGCGTTCGTGAACGCGTACCGCGCGACGGGCTCGCGGCGCTGGCTGGCGGACGCGCAGCGGGCGCTCGCATACGTCGCCGCGGCGGGCTGGGACCGGCGGGCGGGCGGGATCTGGTGGAACACCATGCATCCGTACAAGGCCGGCGAGGCGCTCGCGTCGGACACGCTGCTGGCGACGCTGCTCTACCAGGAGACGCGCTCGAGCTTCGCCCTCGCGCAGGCGCGCAGGTTCCTGGCGTGGGGCAACACGGCCGGGTTCAGCGCGGCCGACGGACTGTACGCAGCCAGCGACGTCAGCTCGACGCCGATCGACTACATCGAGTCCCCACTGATCTACGCCCAGGCGGTGCTCTGCCAGGTCACGTCGACTCCCGCCGACTGCCAACGCTCGGAGCAGCTCGAGGCGACGGCGCTGCGACGCTTCGGCTACCTGCTCGACTTCTCGCCGCAGTACGACGCGATCTACCTGCAGTGGATGCTGGCGCTGTACTCGCTCGGCCACGACCGCACGCTGTACTCGCTCGCCGCCGACAACGCGCGCAACGCGGAGACGCGCGCACTGAACGCCGGCAGCCTGTACCTGCTCTCGTGGAACGGCGAGCAGCTGCCGCGTGCCTACGCCCGGCCGGGGATGCTGCAGACGCACGCCGCGACGACCAGCCTGTTCGCATGGCTGGCGGTCTATCCGCCGCCCGGCTGAGGGGCGCCGCGTACAGCATCGACCGCCGATCCCAGCGCCACCCAGCGCCAACCAGCGCCACCCGAGCGCCGCGCGACGGACTCCGAGCGCCCTGCGCTTACACCCCGAGCGCGCGGCGCGCGACGCGGTCGAACAGGAGGTCCGGCAGCAGGCGCCTGACGAAGACCATCGCTTTCGCATCGCGACCGACCAGGTAGCGCGCCTTCATGCGCCGCGCGGTGAGCGCGCGCTCGATCGTCTGCGCGACGTGCTCCGGCGGCACGCCGCGTTCGGCGGTGTCCTTGAGAGCCTTGTTCATCGCGGCGGGGATGTGTCCGTACTCCCGCTGAAGGCTCGCGGGGACGGTCAGCTGCTCGCCTTCGGCGCGCGCCTTGTCCCAGATCGGCGTTGCGACCGAGCCCGGCTCGACCAGCGCGACCTGCACTCCCGACGTGCTCAGCTCGACGCGCAGCGCGTCGCCGATCGCCTCGATGGCGTGCTTGGACGCGGCGTAGGGCGCCGTGAAGGCCATCGCCACTCGCCCGCCGATGGAGGAGAGGAACACGATCCGCCCGTGCGCCTGTCGCAGGGCGGGGAGCATCGCCTGCGTGACGGCGATCTGCCCGAGCACGTTGACATCGAGCTGCCTGCGCAGGTCCTCGGGCGCGATCAGCTCGAGCGGGCCGCCGACGCCGATGCCGGCGTTGTTGACGAGCGCGTCGAGGCCGTCCGGCTCCTGGCCGACGCGCTCCGCAGCGTGCGCGATCTGCGTGGCGTCGGTCACGTCGAGCGTCAGCGGCAGAATCCGGCCGCTGGCTGCGCCCGCCTCTCCTGCGAGCCGCTCGGCGGCCACCGGGTCGCGCACGCCCGCCAAAACGGTCCAGCCCGAGCGGCACAGCCGCAGCGCGGTCGCCGCTCCGATGCCGGTCGAGGCGCCGGTGATGAGGGCCGTCGGCATCGGTGAAAGCTATCTCACGCGTCAGTTAGGGAGCGCTTAGGATCGTCCTGGATGGTTCCACGCGTGCGCACGCGTCTCACTCGCGGCCCGTCGACGCTCGGTCGGGTGGCGATCGCGCTGGCGGCGGTAGCGGCGCTCGGCCTGCTCGCGGCGTTTGCAGGATGCGGATCGGGCCTGCGCGACAGCACGGGCGAGGAGGCGCAGGCGGATGTCGAGCCTGCGACGCCCGGCAGCTGCGCCTCGACCGTGCTGGACGCGCTCGGTCACGTGGCGGTGCGCGTGTACCGCGAGGGTGTCGCGAGCGAGCGCACGGCCAGCGCGCTGCACATGATCCGCGGCTCGACGGCCCTGCGTAGGGCCGTCGAAGAAGGCGACGCGCGCGGAGCGCTGGCGGCGGAGCGCGCGCTGCTCGCCACCGGCCACATGACGAACCTGCGGGTCATGCACGCCGGCACGGTGCTCGCGGAGGCGGGCCGCGAAGGCGCGCTCACACCCCTGCGCGGCACGCTGCGCGACGCGTCGGGAGCGCCGCTCGGCGGATTCGTGGCGAGCGTGTGGGCCAACGGCGGCCTGGTCGCCGAGACGAGCGGGATCGCCGAGGGCACGGCGGTGCTGCGGGCCGGCGAGAGCACGGTCGCGGGCACCTTCCCGCTGCCGCCCGGAAAGCTGCCCGCGCAGGGCACGCTGACGCGCGGCGGCGTCGCCTACCAGTACACCTCCTTCCCCGGCACGGCCTATCCGGGCGGCGACCCGCTGCGCATATACCTGCTGCGATCGGTCGGCTCGACCGCGCCGTTGTGCGGTGCGAGCGACGCGGACACGACCGTCAACACGATCAGCCACGTGGCCCACCTGATCTACGAAGGCGAGGCCGGGCGGCGGACGCTCGAGCAGATCCACCGCGTGCAGCGGAACCGGCCGCTGCTGAGCGCGGTCGCACACCGCGACGCCGCGGCCACGCGCCGCGCCGTCGAAGCGTTGCTGCACCAGCACATCGTGCGCTTGCGCGTGAGCGCCGGCGGGCGCCTGCTGTCCGACGTCGGCGGTCCGTGGGTGCTCGCACCCGTGCACGCGCCGCTGCGCCTCGGCGGCCGCACGATCGGCAGCTTCGTGCTGTCGATCCAGGACGACGAGGGATACAAGCGGCTCGCCGCACGGCTCGTCGGGCTGGACGTCGTGATGTACACGGGCTCGCGCCTGGTGAAGAGCACCCTCGGCCCGTCGCCCGGGGCCATCCCGACGAGTGGCAAGCTGCGCCTGCGCGGGCGCACCTATCGCCTCTTCACCTTCAAGGCCGAGGCCTTCCCGTCGGGGCCGCTGCGGATCACGGTATTGATCCCGATCCCCTACTCCTGATCGGGACCCCGGCGCGGGCGCCCCGTCGCGCGTGGGCCGACCGCTCACCACGACCACGCAGCGCGGCCGAGGGCGTCAGGCGGCGACGAGCGAGGAGCGCTTCTGCTCGAGCGCCTGCAGCAGCTCGTCGAAGGCGCCGGCGAATTTTTCGACGCCCTCGCGCTCGAGCGTGTCGGTCACGTCCTCGTAGTCGACGCCGGCGGCGGCGAGCTCGTCGAACAGCCGGCGGGCCTGCTCGAGATCGGACTCCAGGCGCGCGCGCGGGTGGCCGTGCTCCTGGAAGGCCTCGATCGTCTCCTCGGGCATCGTGTTGACGGTGTCCGCCCCGGCCAGCTCCTCGACGTACATCGTGTCGGGGTAGTCGGGGTTCTTGACCGACGTCGAGGCCCACAGCACGCGCTGGGGCGTGGCGCCCTTGGACGCGAGGAACTCCCAGCGCGGACCGCTGAAGATGGCCTTGTAGCGCTGGTAGGCCAGGCGCGCGTTGGCGATCGCTAGCTTGCCCTTGAGATCGTCGTGGCCGCCGATCTGCTCCAGGCGCTTGTCGGCCTCGGTGTCGATGCGCGAGACGAAGAAGCTCGCGACGGAGGCAACCTCGCCCGGGTCGCCGCCCTCGGCCACGAGTCGCTCGAGCCCGCGGACGTAGGACTCCGCCACCTCGGCGTAGCGCTGCAGCGAGAAGATCAGCGTGACGTTGATCGATTTGCCCTTGGCGATCACGTCCTCGATCGCCGCCAGCCCGGGCTTCGTGGCTGGGATCTTGACCATCAGGTTGGGACGCTCGACGGCTTCGTGCAGGCGGATCGCTTCGCGGAACGTCGCGAGGGTGTCGTACGCGAGGCCCGGATCGACCTCCAGCGAGACGTACCCGTCGCGACCCTCGCCGCCGTCGAAGATCGGGCGGAAGAGGTCGCAGGCGTCGCGGATGTCCTGCCCGGCGAGCGCCCAGAAGACGTCCTTGACCTGCAGGCCTGGATCGAGTTCGCCCAACTGCTGCTCGTAGGCGTCGCCGGAGGTCATCGCCTTCTGGAAGATCGAGGGGTTCGACGTCGCGCCGACGACCGAGTCCTCGTCGATCAGGCTCTGCAGATGTCCCGCGCGGATCGATTCGCGCGAGAGGAAGTCGATCCACACGCTCTGGCCGAGCGCGGAGAGCAATCGCAGCGGGGTGATGTTCTCGGAGGTCATGACCGGATCTCCTTTATTAATTATTTGATATCGATGGAGTGCGAGTTGCCGAGGACTCGCGCTCGAGCAGGGCACGCGCGCGCGCGGCGATGTTCTCGCTCGTGAAGCCCAGCTTCTCGAGAACGGTCGTGCCCGGCGCCGAGGCGCCGAATCGATCGAGCCCGAGCACGTCGCCGTCGAGGCCCACCCACTTCCACCAGCTCATGCTGGCGCCGGGCTCGACCGCCAGGCGCGCGGCGCTCGCCTGCGGCAGCACCTGCTCGCGGTACGCCTCGGACTGAGCTTCGAAGAGCTCCATGCACGGCATCGAGACGACGCGCACGCCGACGCCGTCCCCGGCGAGCGCCTGCGCGGCGTGCAGCGTCGTGGGAACCTCGGCGCCCGTGGAGATCAGGATCAGCTCGGGGTCCTCCGCATCGGAGGAGTCCCACAGGACGTAGCCGCCGCGCTCTAGCTGCTCCGCGCCGGCGACCTGCTTGCGGTCGAGCACGGGGATGTTCTGGCGGCTCAGCAACAGCGCCACGGGACCGTCCTTGCGCTCCAAAGCCACGCGCCAGGCCGCGGTGGTCTCGTTGGCGTCGGCGGGGCGGATCACCCACAGGTCGGGGATCGCGCGCAGCGACGCGTAGTGCTCGATCGGCTGGTGCGTCGGGCCGTCCTCGCCGAGGCCGACGGAGTCGTGCGTCCACACCCACAAGACGGGTAGCCCCATCAGCGCCGACAGCCTGACGCTGCCGCGCATGTAGTCGGAGAACATCAGGAACGTCGAGCCGTAGGGCTTGACGAGGCCGCCGTGTGCCGCGGCGCCGTTGACGATCGCGCCCATCCCGTGCTCGCGTATGCCGAACGGCACGTTGCGCCCGGCGTGCACCTTGGAGAACTCGCCGCCGCCGTCGAACACCGTCTTGGTCGACTCGACGAGGTCGGCGGCGCCGCCGATCATCGTCGGGGCGAACTCGGCGAAGGCGTTCATCGTCTTCTGCCCGGCCGAGCGCGTGGCGATCTGCTCGCCCGCGTCGAAGCTCGGCAGCGCCTCGCGCCAGCCGTCGCGGAGCTCGCCGCGCCAGGCGAGATCCCAGTCGGCGGCCATCTCAGGGAAGCTCTCGCGCCATGGCTTGAGCCCGTTCTCGACCCACTCGCGCTGCGCCGCCGCGCCGCGCTCGCGCAGCGACATGTGCTCGTAGACGTGCTCGTCGACCCAGAAGTGGCGGTCGGGATCGAAGCCCATCACCTCCTTGGCCGCTCGCACCTCGTCCTCGCCGAGCGCCGACCCGTGGGACTTGGCGGTATCGACTGCGTGCGGCGCGGGATAGGCGATGTGCGATCTGATCGAGATGAACGACGGCTGCTCCTCGTGGTCGCGCGCGGTGGAGATCGCGTGCTCGAGCGCGTCGAGGTCCTCGGAGTCCTCGACTCGCTGCACGTGCCAGCCGTTTGCCGCAAAGCGCGCCAGATGGTCCTCGCCGTCGAAGGAGATCGCCGTCGTGCCGTCGATCGTGATGTGGTTGTCGTCGTAGCAGACGACCAGCTTTCCGAGGCCGAAGTGGCCGGCGATCGAGGCGGCCTCCTGGCTGACCCCCTCCATGAGGTCGCCGTCCGAGCAGATCGCGTAGGTGTGATGATCGACCAGCTCGCGCCCGGGGCGGTTGAAGCGCTCGGCGAGGAAGCGCTCGGCGAGCGCCATGCCGACGGCATTGCCGAAGCCCTGGCCGAGCGGCCCGGTCGTCACCTCGACGCCGGGCGTGTGCCCGCGCTCGGGGTGCCCCGGCGTGCGCGAGCCCCACTGGCGGAACTGCTGGAGGTCCTCCAGGCCGAGATCGAAGCCGCACAGGTGCAGCAGCGAGTACTGCAGCACGCAGGCGTGGCCGGAGCTGAGCACGAAGCGATCGCGGTCGGGCCACTCGGTGTCCTTGGGATTGACGTGCAGGAAGCGCTTGAAGAGCGTGTAGCCGAGCGGCGCGAGCGCCATCGCCGTCCCGGGATGGCCCGCATTCGCCTTCTGCACGGAGTCCATCGCCAGGCCGCGAATCGTGTCGATCGACAGCTTGCGGATCTCGACCTCGTCCATTGCATCGATCCTAGCGACGATCGGTCGCTAGAGTCAGCGCACCATGGATGAGAAATTCTGCGACGCCGGGCGCGGGATCACCCTGTGCTACGAGACCTTCGGCGAGCGTTCGGATCCGACGGCCCTGCTGATCATGGGCCTGGGCACGCAGATGGTCGCCTGGGACGAGGACTTCTGCCGGGGGCTCGCGGCGCGGGGGTTTTACGTCGTGCGCTTCGACAACCGCGACGTGGGCCGCTCGACGCACCTGCAGGGGGCGCCGCCGACGATCCGCCAGCTGCTGACGCGCTCACGACGCGCGGCCCACTACAGGCTCGCGGACATGGCCGATGACGCAGCGGGGCTGCTGTCCGAGCTGGAGCTCGCGCCGGCGCACGTGATTGGCGCGTCGATGGGCGGGATGATCGCGCAGACGCTCGCCTCGCGCCATCCGCAGAGCGTCCGCTCGCTGGTCTCGATCATGTCGAACACGGGCCGGCTGCTCAGCGGCCAGCCGGCGCTGAAGCTGTACCCGTTCTTCCTGCGCCGGCCCGCCGCGGGCCGCGCCCAGTACATCGCGCATTTCGAGCGCCTGTTCGCCGCGATCGGCTCGACCGGGCTGCCGGGTTGGCCGATCTCCGATCGGTCCGAAGAGATCCGCGCGCTCGCCGCGATCAGCTACGACCGCGATCACGACCCGGCCGGGCCGGGGCGTCAGCTCGCGGCGATCCTCGCCTCCGGCGATCGCACCGCGGAACTGCGCGCGATCGTCGCGCCGACGCTCGTGGTGCACGGCACCGCCGACCCGCTCATCGGGCTCTCCGGCGGGCGTGCGACGGCGCGCGCGATTGGAGGCGCGAAGTTGATGAAGGTCGAGGGCATGGGCCACGACCTGCCGCGCGCGATCTGGCCGCGGCTGATCGACGCGATCGAAGAGAACTCGATGAGGGCGGGTGGCTCCCCGGATCGCCACCCGCCCCAACCTGCCTCCCGGGAATCCCTCTCGGGACTGTCCGGGTAGGCGCCCCGGCGTCCCTCAATCGCCGTGGGGGCGCCGGCGATGCGCCGGCAGTCCTGCCATCGAGTGCGCACGACCGGTCGAGCACCAAGGACCCTGTCCCTCGGCGCGGACGTGCACGAGCCAATGAAGATCGTGCCTGCAGTGAGAACGGCGGTAAGGCCAGCGACCGTGCAGCGCACGCAGCATCCGCTGCTCCTGGCAAACGAAAAGCCTCATCGCTGGCCGACCTCTGCCCGCTCCCGCATATACACCAGACCCATGCGCAAGCCCCTCGTCGCTGTATTGCCCTCATACCACCCGGCTCGTGTCTCCGAGTGGGCGGAAGAACCCTTCCGCTACCTACATATAAATCATGTTTTACGCAGAATGTCAACTCGCATCGGTGTGTGCGATCCGCCGCTTCGTCGTGGGACTTGAGTAGGGTCTCTGCCAACCACCTGCTAGGTCGCCGGGGGCTGCAAGGGGAGACGGTGTCCGGCCAAACATTGGAGGCGCCACATGTTGGACCGACTTCGTCAGAGCCGCAGTTCCGCCATCACCGTCCTTCCGCTACCGAGCAGGCCCACCAGGTTCATCGCGCTCGCGGCGACATTGGTCGTCGGGCTGAGTGCTGCGGGTTGCGGAAGTAGCAGCAGCAGCAGCTCTTCGACGTCGACTGCCACTTCGACGTCGACTGCCATCGCCAAGCCTCAGTTCCTCGCGCAGGGCAACGCGATCTGCGCGCAGGGCAACCGGCGACTCGCAGCCGCTCAGAAAGCCTTCGGGCCCAAGCAACCCAGCCGGGCGCAAATCACCGCGTACGTGACGAACACCTTTGCACCGGACATTCAGAGCCAGATCAGTGCGATACGGGCACTTGGCGCGCCATCCGGGGACCAGGGCACCGTGACGACCATGCTCGATATCGCCCAGGCAGACCTGAATCGGGTGAAGAGCAATCCCGCGCTACTGACGGGCAACAGCTCTCCGTTCGCCAACTTCGCAAAGCTGGCCCACCCATACGGACTCATCGCGTGCGCCACCAAAAGCTGAGCCTGAACGCTCGCCCACGCGGCGGCTGAGTGCGCCCGGCGGGAATCGAACCCGCGGCCTGCGGCTTGAAAGACCGCTGCTCTTTGGCTCCCCGAAGAGAACCGTTGACCACTGAGCTACGGGCGCGCGCGGCCCTAATCTAAGCATGCCGGGCGCGCGCGGCGGCGCGCGATCGGAAAGCGGCGCGCGCGAGTCGCCCCGGTGCCGCCCGCGGCGCGCTCAGAGCGCGCCGACGAACGCCACGATCTCGGGCACGACGGCGTCGGCGTCCTCGCGGTGCGGCCAATGCCCGGCGCCCTCCACGATCAACGCCCTGCTCGGCGCCGGAAGCAGCTCGGCGCTCGCCGAGTAGAGCTCGGGCTGCGCGACGTCGCGCGTCCCGCCCACGATCAGGCCGGGCACCTCCGGGGGGTCGTCGAGCAGGCGCGAGCCGCCCAGTGGCAGCGCGCGGTAGTAGTCGATCGCGCCGTTGAGCGTCGCCTGCGCGGACAGCGCCTGCTTCGCCTGCGCGATCGCCTGCTCGCGTTCCGGACCGGACCAGTTCGGCGCCCAGCGCGTGTAGAGCGTCTCGACATATGCGAAGTCATTGCGGCTCAGGCTGCGAGGCGCCCACGGGAGCTTGAGCGCGAAGAAGTGGCGGACGGCCCACAGCGACGCGGGAGTGCGGCGCAGCACGCTCGGATGCGGGATCCCCAGCGTCACCATCCCGCGCACGCGCTCGGGCGCGAGCGTGGCCGCGACGTAGGTCTCCAGCGCGCCCCAGTCGTGCCCCACGACGACCGCCCGCGGAATCCCGATCGCATCGAGCAGCGCGAGCACGTCGCGACCGAGCGTCTGCGGGTCATACGGACGGCCGGCGACGATCGTATCGGGGTGATAGCCGCGCAACCACGGCACCGTCACGCGCCAGCCCGCTGCGAGCAGCTCGCCCTGCAGCTGCGAGAACGAGTACGGGGTGTCGGGGAACCCGTGCAGCAGCACGATGTCCGGCCCGTCGCCCTCCTGTGAGATCACGAACGGCTGCTCGCCGGCCGCGATCGTGCGGAACTCCATCGCGGCAGTCTATGCGCCGGCCGGCCGCTCGCCCGGCACGCTCTCCTCGCCCGGCACGCTCTCGTCGCCCGGCGAGCGCTCCTCGCCGGCGAGCAGGTCCATCAGCAGGCCGTCGTGCCACCCGTCACCGTCGACGTCGCGCTCGTATGAGCGCATCACGCCAACGGGCTTGAAGCCGACCTTCTCGTACGCGCGGATCGCGGCGGCGTTGGCCGTCGCCGGGTCGATCGTGATTCGATGATGTCCGCGCTCGTCGATCAGCCGGCGCACGAGCAGCGCGACCGCCTCGGTGCCCAGCCCGCGACCGCGCAGCGCGGGATCGAGGAACAGGTCGATGGTCGCGTGGCGGTAGCGCGGCGTGAGCTCCTCCCAGTACTCGATCATCCCGGCGACGGCGCCATCGAGCTCGATCGCCAGGCGCGTCGAGTCCGGGTCGTCGCTCCATGGGAAGCCGTCCTCGGGATACCCCCACCAGCGCGCGACCTCCGGCGTGCCGTGGATACGCCACAGCTCGACCTCGTCTCCAGCGGCCAGCGGACGAAGGATCATCGCCCCGCAGCCTAATATTCGAAGCCCCCGCGAGCAACCGAAAGGCGGGCCCTCACCGATGTCCACGAACCGCACTCTCCGATACGTCGACCCGCGCGCCCCTCGAGGCCCGATCTACCGTGCGTACGTCCGCCTCGCCGGCAGCCGATTCACGCGCTGGCTGGCGACAAAGGCCATTTGGAGCGCGATCGTGTGGAAGATCGACCCACACCTGCTGCGGCTGACCAGAGGCCGCGTCGGCACGGGGCTCTTGCTCCCGACGGCTCTCCTGCAGACGCGCGGTGCGCGCACGGGCATCGTCCGCCGCAACGCCGTCATCTATTTCCACGACGGCGCCCGGGTGACGATCTTTGCTTCACAGGCTGGCCGCCCCGACAATCCTTCGTGGTTCTACAACGCGCGCGCGAACCCCGACGTCCTGCTGGGCGGCCAGCCCTTCCGCGCCGAAGTCATCGAGGACGAGGCCTCACGCGCCAGGCTGTGGGAGCTGGCCGACCGCGTCTTCCCGGCGTTCGCCGCCTACCGAGTGAGCGCGGCCCGCGTCGGGCGCGTCATCCCGATCCTCCAGCTCGTCCCGAGCAATCTCGTGGCCGACGACGCGCGTGGTGCGGGTGGCTGGCGCCGAGCGATCGCCGACTGACGCTAGCGCGCGGCGACGGGCAGGTCGAAGACGCGCTTCGCGTTGCCCGCGAGGTAGAGCTCGCGCGTCTCGGAGTCGAGCTCGAGCGTGTCGAGGTGCTCGAGCGCTCGTTCGGGCATGATCATCGGGTAGTTGGTGCCGAACAGCACCTTGCGCCGCCCGCCGCGACTGCGCATGTAGCCGACGAGCTCGGTCGGTAGGCGCCGGCTTGTATACGCGGACGTGTCGATGTAGACGTTCTCGTACTTGCGCGCGAGCGAGACCATCTCCTCGGTCCACGGGTAGCCGACGTGCCCGCACACGATCGTCAGCTCGGGGAAGTCCAACGCCACCTGGTCGATGTACGGGATCGGGCGGCCGACCTCCGACGCGCGCAGAGGTCCGGTGTGTCCGACCTGCGTGCAGAACGGCACGCCGAGCTCGGCGCAGGCTACGAACAGCGGGTAGTAGCGACGGTCGGTCGGGGGCGCTTCCCACAGCCAGGGAATCACGCGCAGGCCCTTGAAGCCGAGCTCGCCGACGCAGCGACGAAGCTCCGCGACGGCCTGCACCGGCCGGTCCAGATCGACCGCCGCCAGGCCCGCGAAGCGCTCGGGATGCGCGTTCACCCACCCGGCGACCTCCTCGTTGGAGATCGGCGGGGGCTGGCGCGGCGCGCTCCACGCGCTCAGCAGCCCGAAGCCGACATCCGAGCGGCACATCGCCTCGACGGTCGTCTCGATCGGGATCTCCTGCGCGGGCAGCTCCTGCCCGGTCCAGCGGCGCAGCGAGCTGAACATCTCCTGCTCCAGAAATCGCGGTGTCGGATGCTGCATCCAGGCGTCCACGATCATGCGCGGCATGCTAACCGGCGGCGCGCGCTGCGCGGCATGCGCTAGATCTTCGCTTTGATCTCCAGCTTTTCTTCGCCTTTGCTCGCGATCGTGGAGCGTTCGCCTTTCAGCGTGAGCCCGGCCTGTTCGGCTTTCTGGCTCGCGCCTTGCGTGCGCGTGGCGAGGAGCGTGTCTTTGAGTCCCGCTTCGAAGCGTTCGGGGATCTGTTTGCCCGCTTTGGCCTTGAACAGCAGCCGCTCGATCAGTTTCATGGCGTTGAGCGATTTGACTCCGCCGATCGCCGAGCCTTCGACGCTCCACAGCTCGCCGGCGCCGAGCTCGCCCGGGGGTCCGCCGCACGTGAACGTGAGCAGCACGGGCGAGGGGCTTTTCGCCTTCAGGTCGAGGCCGACCTGCGGTTTGGCGCCGCCTTTGATGAAGCCCAGCTCAGCTTCGAGGGGCTGGCTCGTCGAGATTGCGCCCGCGGCCGTGGGGCTCGACTGGCAGGGCTTTTTGGATGAGAGCTGTTCGCAGCCGCTGAGCGCGAGGCTCACCGTCGCGCCCTTGGGACCGCTCCATTCACCCGAGAGCGTGCTCGCGGCGCAGGAGACGATCGTGCCGCCGGTCGTTTCGAGGATCGCCTGTTTGATCTGAGCCGAGAATTTCGGTTTCGGGCCGGGCCCCGGCTGCCATTCGAAGGCGCCGTGGCTGCCGGGGCTTTCTTCGATGCAGTTGCCGCGCGTGAACGCGCCGCCCGAGCCCACTTTCACGCAGCGCCCGAGCGTCGGTAGCGCCGGCGCGGAGCTCACCTCGGCCGACGCCGGCAGGCCGATGTTTCCCTGCTCGTCGATCGCGCGGATCGCCACGTAGTGCTCGGCCGAGGACGGGATTGCGTAGCTCTGCTGCGTGCCCGCCGCCGCCGGCGCCGGCGCCCCGCTCAGCGGCGTCGCCGAGTCGAAGTTCTCGGCGGTGATCGGGTTGGCCGAGGTGACGATCTGGTAGGTGCTCGCCGTCCCGCACATGAGGTCGTCGCCCGGCGCGGTCCAGGTGAGTACGCGGCTCGCCACGCTCGCGCCCTGCGGGAGGCCAGGTTTGACCGCGTCACGCGTGTAGTCACCGGAGTTGGCGATGTCGTGGTGGAAGTTCGGCCACGAGCTGGGCGAGCAGGCCCCGGCCGGGGTCGTGTACACCGACACTGTGCCTTCGCGCGTGATCGAGATCACGTCCTTCTTCGCCGAGGAGCTCGTGTCGAGCGTTCCCAGCGAGCCCAGCGTCGGTGTCGCCACGCTCCAGCCGCCGGTCAGCTTGGGCCATGCCGTGCTCGCCGGATTGCCTTCGACGTTGTACGCCTGCAGGTCCTGGGAGGCGGTCCCCGCAAGGACCTCCTGTTTGGGCGCCTGGCCTGTGACGTCGCCGACGGCCTCGCCGGTGATGAACGAGAGGTCGTTGTTGACCGCCGGGAAGCCCGGTGAGAACTCGCCGCTGTTCGCCTGCCAGGACGCGGTGAAGTCCTGGCTGCCCTTCTGGTAGTCGGGGGCGACGACGTCCAGCGCGCGCAGCAGCCCCGCGACCGGCCCGAAGAAGTTGGTGCTCGCGCCGTCGAGCGTTCCGAACGCGGGCTCGCCCACTGCCGGGAAGGTGGGCGTGTCGGTCTTCCCGTTGCCCGCGCTGAAGTCGGTCTGCAGCGCGTTGTACTTGCCTTCGCTTTCGCCATAGCAGGAGCTGCCGTCGGCGTTCAGCACATAGCCCGGCCCGGCGTCGGGGAGCAGTCCGATCTTGGCGCCTTCGCCGCCTTCGGGGCAGTTGATCGGCGCGACGACGGGCGAGCCGTCGATCCCCTCGCCCACGTCGGGGAGCAGCCCGGCGTTGATGATGCCGATCTTGACCGGCCATCCGGAGCGGAACGCCGCGGCGGTGCATTTCGCGCTCGCGCACGCAAAGCCGCCGGTGGCGCAGGAGGGCGCGTCCGTCGAGCAGCCGCTCGCGTTGATCGCATACACGCGCGAGTTGCCGAAGGTCAGGAGCGACCCCAGCACGCCGAGCGAGGCCGTGGTCGTGTGGGAGGCGTTGATTTCGCCTTCGTTGCCGTGACCCGAGACGTACTCCTCGTTGGTCCCGACGATGATGCTGGGCGGGTTGTTGGGCCCGTCGAGGTGCGCGACGGCCGCCGTATCGACGATCTTGCCCTGGTCTTCGTTTTTGTCCTGGCCCGCGGGCACGTTGGAGTTGAACGTGACCTGGTGGCTCTGCGGGTCGATCGAGGCCACCTTTTCGGGGTCCTCGACGAGGACCGGGAAGCCGCTGACGGCCGTCCCATCGGGGTGCCATGCGTACACGTGGCGGTCCTCGCCCGCGGCGATTATGTCCTCGCCGTTACCGGCGCCCGCGTCGAGTTTGGCGAGCACGGGCGAGGTCACGAAGCCGCCCTCCGTGCGCTGGCGGGTGCCGAAGCGCTCGTGCTCCCATGAGGGGTTGCCCGCCAGCGGCGCGCCCGAGAATTCAGGGTTGGCCGTCTCGTGGAAGACGAGTTTGCCCGTCGAATCCCAGGCGTAGACGTGTCCCTGCATGTCGTCGGCCACGATCTCGGTGCGCCCGTCGCCGAACAGGTCTCCCGCCGCCGGGGCCTCGATGATCGAGCCGTAGTGGGCGGTGGATACCTCGCCGCTGGAGAAGGCGTGCTCGCCGGTGTGCAGCGGCAGCGGGTCGGTGTGCACGGGCCAGCCGGGCAGGTCTGACGCTTTCCCGGTAGAGGCGTCGTACTGGTAGGCGTGGATGATGCCGTCGGAGTTGGCGACGACCAGCTGGTTGGTGTCGTTGCCGGCGAGGTCGGCGAGGACCGGGCTGGCGTTGCCGTCGCCGCGCATCTCGATCGGGAAGCCTTTGAGCATGTCCTGGTCGCGGTGCAGGAAGGCCTGGCGGCGGTTCTCGCCCGTCATCGCCGGACCCGGCGCGCCGCTCGCGCTCTTGACGACGACGCGGATCGTGAAGGCGTAGGGCAGCGTATTGGGACGCCCGTTGGAAGTCTGTGCGCTCCCGCCGTTTTCGTTGCCCGTGAAGGACGCCGGTTTGCCGGGCGGGAACATCGCCTGCAGCGTCGCCGTCGGGATGTTCGCGAGCAGGCCTTTGAAAGCGCTCGAGTGCACGATCGAGCCGTTGCAGTAGGACGAGGGGACGGCGGTGAAGTCGCCGCTGGAGGACGTCGTCGCGTTGTTGGGCTGCGCCCCGGCAGCGACTTCGACGCGGCACGTGTAGCCCGTCCGGGCGTTGACGTAGCCGTTGACCGCGATCGAGGACTGCGCCGGGTCGAGTTGTTCGAACCATTCCGGCGAGGTGATGTCGGCCTGCGGTGGGATCCAGCCCTGCGCGGCCGCTTCGACGGACTTGTACGCGTCGATTCGCCCGTAGCCGTCCATCTCGTCAAAGCCCTTGCGCGTTGGGTATTTGAACGTGTCGGGCAGCGGCCCCTCGGCGCCGCCTTTCTCGTCGGCGGCGAAGGTGCTGCTGAGGTTGGGGTCGGTGCAGCTGGCCGCCATGCCCACGCTGCACGCGGTTTCGGGCTGCTGCGCGGTGTTGATGTCGTCGGCCTGGCCCCCTTCGCCGGCGTCGGCCGGCGCGGACCCCGAGCTGGGCGAGTTCGAGCCGAGCGTCGAGGAGCCGTTCACCGTCGTGCCGGCGATGTTGCCAGAGGCCATCAGCTGGCGCACCTCGTCGGCGGTGACCGGGCAGGGGGTTCCGTCGACGCGGGTGCAGTCTTTGGCGGCTCCCATTTTCGCGCCGCCTCCGCTCGTGCAGGTGCCATACAGCGAGGCGCCGCACGCGTTCAGCGCGGCCGCGTAGACGAGCCCGGCGACGCCGGCGCTCTTACCGGTGGCCTCGGATGAGCACGAGGTGGCCGGCACCGAGAGTTCGATGCGGGTGCCGAAGTTCGTGCAGCCGTCGACCTGCAGGTATGAGGGCGGCTGGTTGGTGATCGGGATGCCTTCTATGTCAGCCGGACCTTCGATCGCGTTGACCACGATCGCGTGCGGCAGCGCGCCCGGCTGATTGTGGTGCTCGGCGGCCTCGTCGGCGGCGGAGGCGATCACGGCTACGCCGTGGTTGTAGGCGTAGTCGATCGCTTCGCGCGCCGACACGGGGTTGCTGATCGTGCCAAGGGCCTCCTGCACGACGTCGACGCCGCGATCGGTCGCGTACAGCGTCGCCTGCGCGAAGCGCTCGCCGTTGGCGACGAACGACTCGCCAACGCGCAGCGGCAGCACGGTGCAGTTCGGGCACGTGCCGAACTCGCCCGCGCTGACGTTCGCCTCGGCGGTCGAGTCCTCCATCTCGCCGGTGCCGTGTCCGTACTGGACATCGTCGTAGGGGTCGTTGGTGTTGTCGACGAAGTTCCAGCCGGCGATGTCGCTCGCGTAGCCGTTGCCATCGTGGTCTGAGCCGTCGGAGAAGGCGATGATCAGGTCCTCGGGCGCCAGCATTCCTGCCTGGCCGTTACGGCACGACGAGGTGGTCGGCGGGTTCGTGCACTGCGGGTAGGTCTGCACGACGTGCGCCACGCGCGAGTCGCACGCGTAGTCGAGCGTGTTGAAGGCACCCTGTTCGAGCACGTCGTAGGGGATCGGCCCGCTGCCACCGGGCGTCCCTCCGGGCATGCCGCCGTGGGCGTTGAAGTCGCCGCCTGTGGCCGCGCGCGCCGAGGCGCAGTTGACGCCCGTGGAGGAGTCGAAGGTCGTGCCCAGGTCGTTGCGCGGGGCGGGCAGCTCGCCGGCGTTGATGAGCACCTTCTTGCGCAGCTGCAGCATGTCGCCCGTGTCATTCCATTTGATGCCCGAGTCGAGCTCGCCGATCGCCACGTCGGGACGGCCGACGGTGACGTTGAAGCCCGTGTGCAGCGGCGTGCCCGCGGCGATGCAAGAGCCGGTTCCGGAGGGCATCGTCGCGTGGGAGTCGACGAGGCTCATGCCCGTCACGCCGCACAGCTCGTCCTGCTGGGAGTTGTTCTGTTCGATCGTCAGTTTTTCGCCCGGCACTTTTTCGTTTTTGGGATCGGCGGGCGTCGCCGCGAACTTCCACCCGAGGCCACCGAGATTCGTCGGCACGTGCCCGGGCGCCAGCGCCCAGCTCGCCGGATCTCCCGACGACCCGTCCCCGACGTAAGGGAAGTCCGCGAGCGCCTGCGGCGCCCACGCCGCGAACACGAGCGCGAGCGCGAGCGCCGCCAGGCCCGACGATCGCCTGGGGCAGATCCCCGCTCGCGCGCCTCGAGCTCCTCGCACGCCGCGACGCTCCTGGTCCGGACGGCTCGGCTCGCGGTCGCGCACGGCTGCCTACCGTGGGAGCGTCTGGGTCAGCTCGACGACCTGCTGGAAGGTCGGGCGGTTCTGGAACGGGAAGGGCGGAAGCGAGATCCCGCTCGCGCTGACGAACCTGTTCATGTCGAAGCAGCTCGCCTGCGGGTTTTCCGCGCATTCGCCCTGGCCGTAGATCTGCTGCGGAGTGACAGACAAGGCTTCCGACAGCGAGCTCTGCAGCGCCTGGCGACACGTTTGCAGCGACCCGTCGCCGCAGTACAGGTGAGAGTACGCGCCGCGCGGCGTCGTCCCCGCGCCGTTCGCGGCGAGCACGTCGCGCAGGTCCTTGCCGACGTACCCGTACCAGCCGTCGGCGAAGTCCGGCGCCGCCGGCTGCGTCCCGGGTTCGGGCGAGCCGAACGAGACCATCCCGCGCAGCGCGTCGAACGCCGTACCGCCCAGCGCCGGGTGGAACTCGGCTTGCAGCAGTTTCGGCCACCACGCATCCATGATCGTGATCGCGTCGTTGTGCTGGTAGGTGCCGGGGCTGGAGATGCTCGTGTTGCTCAGGTCCCGCCGGTGCCCGCCGTCGGAGTACCAGGCGTCGAGCTTGGCGATCGCTTCTTGCAGCTGCGGGCTGGATGGTGTCCCGAGCGCGTCCTTGATGGTCGGCCACAGCTGCACGCTGCGGATGTCCTGCGTGGCCGCCTCGTCCATCGCGCTCACGAGCTGCGCCGCTTCCATCTTCTTGCCGCCCGCGATGTCTTCTTCGATGAAGTTGCGGATCAGCTGCATGCGATAGACGGAGCCGTACGCGTACTTGTCATCGGCGGCCGAGAAGCGCGGGGCCTGCTTGTTGTTCCACGAGACGAGGAAGTTGGGGTCGAGCGCGTTGGGGTGCGCCGCGAACGGCAGCGTCGTCATCGTGCGCAGCTGCGGATCGAAGCCCTGCCAGTCGTATTCGCCGGTGCCGAGGATCGGGAAGTCGGGCGAGGTCAGCGGAGCTCTTTCGGGATACGCGCCGGACAGGTAGTAGGCGATGTGGTTGGCGTCCGCGTAGGACCAGTTGAAGGCGAAGTTGATGTGTGAGACGGCCTGTTGGAACTGCTGCGGGCTCGTGACGAAGCCCGGTTCGTTGAGCTGTGAGAAGCCGACCGCGGAGTCGGCCTCGTGGAAGTAGGTCGTGCGCGCGCTCGCGAAGGCGACGTCTTTGCCTTTGGCCTTGCCGCGCGCGTAGACGAGCCCGTGCACGGTGCGGTAGATGGTCAGCGTTTCGGAGCCCGGCGGGGTCTGGTCCGATGCGTTCGGCGTCCACGAGTTCGTGCGCTGGAGCTTTTCCATCGCCACGCACTGACCCTTGTAGAGGTAGTGGAATTCGTCTTCGCAGAGCACCTCCGCGAACGTGTCGACGTTGTCGGCCGTGGCGGTCGTCGCGCTCCACGCGTAGTCGCGGCCGTGCCCCAGCTCGACGTACAGGTTGACTCCCGGGAACGCCGCGCCGCGCGCGTCGATGCCCGGCCCGTGCAGGTCCTCCTCGCTGAGGATCTGCGGGTTGAAGTAGCCCACCTGCGGGCCCATCACGGCGATCGAGTGTTTGTTCGTCGAGTGCTTCGCGTTGACGAGCTCCCAGTTGGACATCAGCGCCGGGCCCGACAGGGCGCCGCGCAGCAGCTGCGATCCGATCGATCCGTCGTTGGGAATCGGCAGTGGCGCCGGCGTGTCGGTCGTGCCGCCGGCTGAGCTCAACGAGCTCGAGGAGGAGCCGTCCTGGACGAAGCTCACCGAGCCGGGGTCGGGCATCGCCAGCCCCGTTTTCGAGAAGGGCGAGCCCGTCTCATACGGGAAGGCTTTTTTGACGGTCGTCGGCGCTTCGGGATCGTTTTTCTCGCGGAAGTCTTCCCAAGCCTTCCTGCCGGCTGCCTTGCCGAACTTCTGTTCGAAGGACTCGAGCGCCAGCGCGGAGCGGACCTCCGAGCCGCCGCCCTTGCCGAAGATCCCGCCGATCAGCGAGGCCTCCGCGATCACGTCCTTCGGCGTCCATACGGTTGGCACCTTGCCGAGCGCCCCATACTCGGCCGGCATCTTGCTCGAGTTGATGAGAGCTTCTTTGACGTAGGCGTTGATGCCTGCGACGAAGTTGTTGACGTCTTCGACGACCTGTTCGCCCTGTGCACCGTAGAGCGTCGGCGCGTTGTCGATCTGCGACTGCAGGTCGGCTTCGGTGTAGGGCGCGATCGTCCACTGCACCTGGTCCATCGCGCGGTTGCCTTCTGAGCCTCCGACGAACGAGGACAGTTCTGCGCGCCCGGTGTGTCGCAGGACGTCCATCAAGAAGAGGCGGTCCTCGGCGGCCGCGTAGCCGGCGCCGAACATCACGCCCCCTCGCGTGCTGCCGTAGATGTGCGGAACGCCGTAGGAGGCGTCCCGCTGGATCGTCACGTCCGAGCGGGGGCTCTCGGTCGATTCTACGTCGCCTTCTTTGACCCCGAACGTGGCGTCCTTGAAGTAGCTGCCGATCTGTTCGTGCGTCAGCGTGGGCGAGCCGTGCAGCAGGTTCGCGTAGAGGGGCAGCTGATCGGCGTAGTGCGGCGGATAGGTGCCGTTGAGCTGGAATTCGAGTAGCTGCGACGCGTTGTCGGTGCCGTTCTCACCGGCCGGCAGCACGTTGCGAAACCCGCCGGCGTCGTTCGCCCCGTACGGGTCCGCCGGCACTGCGGCACCCGCGCTCGATGGGAGAGCCACGCAGCTCAGCGCGAACGTTCCGCAGATCATCGCGATCGCGATGATCCGACCGCCCGCCCACGACCCACCCCGGCCCGCGCTCCCCTGCTCTCCCACCGCGCTTCCTCTCACTCGCTCGACATCCCGCCGGCAGTGAGATACCCACACCAGCGTTCGTCAACCCGTTCACTTGCACTGACTTGCGAGCAGTTCTTTGTGCGCAATGCACAAGTACTGCCCGCTTGGAGGTAACCTGGGTCGATGGAGGGTGCGACTACCGTCGGCGAGGCCGCCCTGAACGCCGCCCAGGAGCGCGTGCTGATGATCCTGGTCGAGCATCAGCAGGAGCTCGTGAAAGCGGCCACGGACTCGATCCTCAGCGAGCTTCCCGCGTACGCGACGAGCCCCGATTCGGCACTCGGCGAGGAAATCGGCGAACAGGTCTCGGCCCACATCGGGGCGTTCGTCCTGTGCGCGCGCAGTGGGATCGCGCCGGGACCGGACGGCCTTCCGTTCATCGGCGAGACCGTCGATCGTCGCATCGACCAAGGGATCCCCGCCGAGCAGATCCTCGGCGCGTACCGCGTGGGTCATCGCGTCCTGTGGGAGATCGTCGAAGAGGCGAGCGAGCGGGTCGGCGCGGGGGAGGGCGTGGTGGCCTCGCTGGCCCTGCCGATGATGCGCTACATCGAGGCCGCCTGGTCGGAAGTGGCGAAGAGCTACATACGCGCCGAGCGCCGGCTGGCGGCCGACCTCGACCGCGGACAGAGCCGTCTGGTCGAGGCGATGATCACCGGTCGCGCGACATCGGAGGGCGTGCGGCTTCGGGCGGGCAGCTTCCCGGTGGGCCCCCGGGAGACCTACCTGGTGATGGTGCTGCACGGCTTTCCCGATCACGCCGCCGCCGCGCTCAGGACCTCCGCGCGCCGGCTCAGCGACGCGCGTGAGGTGCGGGCAAGCGTCGCGCACGTCCGCGACGACGATCTCATCTCGCTGGTGGCGCTCGCCCACGACGATCCGAGCGCAACCAGCGCGCTGATCGCCGCGGACATGCGCGCTGCCGCCGGCCGGCTGGGTTGCGATCCGGCGCTCGGCGTCGGGCTGCCCGCACGCGGTCCCGAGCAGGTCTGCGAGGCCTACCGCGAGGCGTGCGCGGCCGCGGGAGCCGCAGGACCCGGCAACGTGCTGGCGCTTGCGCACCTGACGCTCGTCGACCGGCTGACGGTGATGCTGGCGACCGGCGCCGTCCCCGAGCGGCTGATTCCCGAGCCCGTGCGCACGTTCATCGACGAGGATCTGCGCAAGCAGGGCCAGCTGGTCGCCACCCTCCGCGAGTACGCCGCGTGCGATCTGAACGCACGCAGGGCCGCGGCAGCCCTTTTCGTGCATCGCAACACGGTCCTGTACCGCCTGCAGCGGGTCGCCGAGCTGACCGGTCTGGACCCGCATGCGCTGCCGGAGCTACTCGACCTGATCACTGCCGCGCGACTCGTGCAGGGCTTGGGCCCACGCGAGGTGACCGCCCAAACTCGCGCGAGCGTCGCAGCGCTGGCGAGCAGCGCGTAGCTCGGCGAGCCCGTCGGCGGGGCCCGGGAGGGGCGGGAACGCGCTCGCCGCGGCAGTCGCGGCGTATGCTGACGTGCCAGGATGCACGAGGAGCTGGGTTGATCGGGAGGAGCTGACGATGGAGAGCGCTACAACGGAAGCAACTGTTCGCGGAGGCTTGGCCGTCGAAGCCGACACCGTCGCCGAGGCCTTTCGCATCACGGCCTCCGACCGCGCGGACGACGTCGCGATCCGCACGAAGGACGATGCCTTCACGATCACCTGGCGAGAGCTGCGCGAGCGCGTGGACGCGCTCGCAGGAGGACTGGCGAAGCTCGGGTGCAAGCGTGGCGAGACCGTCGCGCTTATGTTCTCCAATCGCCCGGAGTTCCACCTCTGCGACCTCGCCGCGATGATGCTCGGCGCGACGCCGTTCTCGATCTACAACACCTATTCGCCCGAGCAGATCGAGTATCTCCTGAAGGACGCCGACGCGAAGGTGCTGATGTGCGAGCAGCAGTACCTGCCCCAGGTGCTGCAGGCGCGCGAGCGAGTGCCGCAGCTCGAGCACGTGATCGTCATCGACGGAGAGGCTGCGCAGGGAACGATCGCGCTGTCCGACGTGGAGGGCTCGAACCCGGATTTCGACGTCGAGGAGTCCATTGCGCAGCTGAAGCCGACAGACGTGCTGACGCTGATCTACACCTCCGGCACGACCGGTCCGCCGAAGGGCGTTCAGCTGATCCACCGCAACCTGCTCGCGGCGGTCGAGGGACTCGAGGAGCTGATCGAATTCCCGCGCGACGGTCGCGTGATCTCGTGGCTGCCGGCGGCGCATATCGCCGAGCGCAACGCCCACCATTACCTGCCGATCGTGTTCGGGCTGCAGATCACCTGCTGCGACGATCCCCGCCAGGTCCTCTCCTACCTGCCCGAAGTACGCCCGAGCTGGTTCTTCGCCGTGCCGCGCATCTGGGAGAAGCTGAAGGCCGGCCTCGAGACGATGATGGCTGCGCAGCCCGACGAGCAGCGCGAGCGGATGCAGGCGGCGCTCGACGCTTCGCTGCGCAAGGTGCGCCTGCAGCAGAGCGGCGAGGAGGTTCCCGAGGAGCTGGCGGAGCAGGTCAACAAGGCCGACGCGGAGATCTTCGCGGGGCTGCGCGAGATGCTCGGGCTCGACCAGGTCGAGGCGATCAACGTCGGCGCCGCGCCCACTCCCGTGGAGGTTCTCGAGTTCTTCCACGCGATCGGCCTGCCGCTCGCCGAGCTGTGGGGGATGAGCGAGACGTGCGGAGCTGGATCGGTGAACCCGACCGGCCGGATCAAGATCGGGACCGTCGGCCCGCCGGCGCCGGGCGTGCAGCTCAAGCTGGACAGCGACGGCGAGGTGCTGATCAAGTCCGACGTCGTGATGCCGGGCTACCGCAACCTGCCGGAGAAGACCGCCGAGACGTTCACCGAGGACGGCTGGCTGCGCACCGGCGACATCGGCGTGTTCGACGAGGACGGCTACCTGATGATCGTGGATCGCAAGAAGGAGCTGATCATCAGCGCGGGGGGCAAGAACATGTCGCCGGCGAACATCGAGGCGACGCTGAAGAGCGCTTCGCCGCTGATCGGCCAGGCCTGCTGCATCGGGGACGGCCGTCCCTACAACACCGCGCTGATCGTGCTCGACGCCGACTTCGCGCCGGCCTGGGCGTCCGCGCAGGGCATCGAGCAGGTCTCGCTGGCAGCCCTGGCGGTCGAGGACCGCGTCCGCGCCGCGGTCCAGGAGGGCATCGACGCCGCGAACGCGAAGCTCGCGCGCGTCGAACAGGTCAAGCGCTTCCAGGTCGTGCCCGGGGACTGGCTGCCGAGCGGTGACGAGCTGACGCCGACCATGAAGCTGAAGCGCAAGCCGATCGCCGAGAAGTACGCCTCGGAGATCGACGCCATGTATGCGGGCTAGACGCTAGACGCCCACCGCGGGCGCTGCCGGCCTACTGAGCGACCGCCGTGTCCTGATACATCGCGAGCGTCTGCGCATCGTGCGAGCAGATCAGCTCGACCTCGCCGCCGTGGCGCTGCGCGAGCTCGCGCAGGCGCTCGCTGTTCTGGCGGCGCTTGACGTTGTCGACCGAGTTGAGCGCCTGGAAGGCCTTCAGCGCCGGCGGGCAGTAGGCGGGCGTCTGCACCTCGCCGCGGTGGAAGTAGGCGTCGCCGCAGTGCAGCAGCCAGCGCTCGTCGTGCTTGATCGCCACGCCGGTCAACCCGGCCGTGTGCCCGGGCAGCGGGATCAGCAGGATCTCGGCGTCGCTGCCGGGCAGGATGCGGACGCTCTCGAAGCCGAGCCACCGATCGCCTTCGACCTCGTGCTGCACCCACTTCGGACCGTGTGACCAGTGCGCGGCGATATAGCGCGGGCGCTCGCGCCAGCCCGGATGCATCGCCGCCTCGAGCTCCGCGCCCAGCAGGTGCACCTCGGCGTCGGGAAAGTCAGGCAGGCCGCCCGCGTGGTCCAGATCGAGATGCGTCGTGACGATCTGGCGCACGTCGCCCGGCTCGAAGCCGAGCTCGCGGACCTGCGAGATCGCCGTCTCGGCGGCGAGCGCGCGCGGCCGGAACGCGGTGGTGAAGGGGATCCCGAGCCGGCGCGGGTTGCGCGTGTCGTCGAGCCCGAAGCCGGTGTCGATCAGCACGAGACCGTCGGCGCCCTCGACGAGGATGCAATGGCACACCATCCGCGCGGCGCCGAGCAGGCTGCCCTCGCCGGTGATCAGGCGCGCGCCGTGCGGACACAGCGTCCCGCAGCTGAGGTGATGGATCGCGCGGGGAGCCGTGTTCACTGAGCGCAAGCCTATCCGCACGCCGCGCCGGCGCCTATCTGGCGATGGGCGTCGCCGGCGCTGGCATGTTCGGCGTGTTCCTGTTCCTCACCTACTACCTGCAGCGCACGCTCGGCTTCAGCCCGCTGCAGTCGGGTCTGGCGTTCCTGCCGATGATGGCGGCGATCGTGACGACGGCGACGCTCGTCAGCACTCGCGTGCTCCCGCGCACCGGCCCGCGGCCGCTGATCCCCACCGGCACGGTGCTGGCGGGCATCTCGATGATGCTCCTGACGCGTGTCGGCGTGGGCACCAGCTATGCGACGCATGTCGTGCCCGCGCTGCTGCTGTCGGGCGTCGGGATGGGCCTGATCTTCGCTCCCGCGATGGCCACGGCGACGGGCCAGGTGCGCCCTGAGGACGCCGGCGTCGCCTCCGCGATGGTCAACACCATGCAGCAGATCGGCGGCTCGATCGGGACCGCGCTGCTCAGCACGTTCTCGGCGTCGGGCGCCGCGAGCTTCGTCACGAGCCACGGCGGACCATCGCGCGAGGTGATCACCGCAGCTGCCGTGCACGGCTACACGACCGCCTTCTGGTGGGCGGCCGGGATCTTCCTGCTCGGGGCCGTCGCCACCAGCCTGCTGCTGCGCTCAGGGACTCAGGAGCTGCTGGACCCGACAAGCGAGCCCGTGCTCGCGCTCTGATGCACGAGAATGCGGCGATGAAAGTCACGCGGAGCACGCGCGAGTACTCCGAGACGGCGCGCTCGCTGATCGACGCGATCGAACGACGCGGGCTGACGGTGTTCGCGCGGATCGACCACGCCGCCGGAGCCCGCGCTGCGGGAGTGGAGCTCGACGACGAGCAGGTCGTGCTGTTTGGCAGCCCGCTCAGCGGCACGCCGCTGATGCAGAGCGACCGTCGCATCGGCATCGAGCTGCCGCTCAGAATGCTCGTGTGGCGCGAGGGCGAGGACGTGCTCGTCGCTTATCGGGACCCGCGCGAGCTCGCCGGCGCCTACGAGGTGGCTGCGCTGGAGGGCACGCTGGAGAAGATGGCGGCGCTGCTCGGCGAGCTGGCCGCCGAGGCGGCGGGCTAGGGCCGAGCGCTGATGAGCTCCGCGGACGCAAAGGTCGCCGTGATCGGTGGCGGAGTGGTCGGCTGCGCGGTTGCGCACGCTCTGGCACGCCGCGGCATCTCGTCGGTCGTGCTCGAGGCGCAGGCGGGTCTGGCCCTCGGGGCGAGCGGTACCAACTCGGGCATCCTGCATACGGGCTTTGACTCCAAGCCGGGCGAGCTCGAGACGCGTCTTATCCTGCGCTCCGCCGCGCTGCGCGAGGAGCTGCTCGCCGAGCTCGGGGTGAACGTGTGGCGCTGTGGCGCCAGGCTGATGCCCGTCAGCGACGAGCAGCAAGCCACCGTCGCAGATCTCGCGAAGAACGCGCGCGTTAACGAGGTCGAGGCGCGGCTCGAGCCGGACGGCTCGTTGAGCGTGCCCGGCGAGGCCGTCACCGATCCCGTCGCGTTCGTGCACGCGCTGGCGGGCGCGGCGCGGGCCGGTGGCGGGACGGTCCAATTGGGAGCGCGGGTGCTCGGTCTCGAGAGCGCCGGCGAGCAGCTCGGCGTCGAACAGATCAGTATCGAGCTCGAACGTGGCGAGCAGCTGCGCGTGGGCGCCATCGTCAACTGCGCCGGGCTTTACGCGGACGACGTGGCGCGCTTGGCCGGCGACGATCCGGTGAGCATCTACCCGCGCAAGGGGGAGTTCTTGGTCTTCGCGCCGCCCGAGCGCGCGCCGCTACGCCAGATCCTGCTGCCGGTGCCCTCGGCGCTCGGCAAGGGCGTGCTCGTGTTCCCCACGATCGACGGCCTGCTGATCGCCGGGCCGACGGCCCGCGAGCGCGAGGACAAGGACGACTGGTCGGTCGAGGCCGACGCGTCCGAGCTGATCCGCGACCGCGCCGCGCGCGTCTACCCGCCGCTCGAGCGGGCCGAGCAGGTCGGCGCGTATGCCGGCCTGCGCCCCGCCGGGCGGCATGGCGCCAACTACGTGATCGAGCCCTCGCGCACACTGCCCTCCCTGATCCACGTCGCGGCGATCCGCTCGACGGGACTGTCGGCATCGCTGGGGATCGGCGAGTACGTCGCAGAGCTGCTCGCCGAGCATGCGGGCATCGAACTGGCTCCCGCTCGTGCGCTGCCAACCCCGGCTCCGTGGTCGCCGGCGGGACACTGGTGGGAACGCGCCGCACACCACCACTCCTCCCAGCGATGAGCTCGCCGCTGAGACGCCGCCAGGCGCTCACCAGGCGCGCAGGCCTCGCGCCCGACCGGCAGGGCGCTACCCGAAGCTCACCTCATAGCCGGCATCCTGTAGGGCGGCTCGCACCTGCTCGGTGTGCTCGGGGCCGCGCGTCTCGAGCGTCAGCTCGACGCCCGTCTCGCGCACGTGCAGCGCGACCGCCTCGCGCACATGCTCAAGGCTGAGCAGGTTCGCGCGGGCGCCGGCCACGAGGTTGAGCAGCTCGGCTAGGCCGCCGGGGCGATCGGGTACGCGTGTGAAGATCCGCACGCGACGGCCCTCGACCGTTTCGTGGCGGCGCAGCAGGGAGGCGAGCAAGCCGTTGTCGACGTTGCCCCCCGAGACGATCGCGACGGTCGTTCCGTCGACCGGCGCCAGCCGGCCGCTCAGTACCGCCGCCACGGCGACCGCGCCGGCGCCCTCGGCGACGAGCTTGCAGCGCTCCGTGAGGAACACCATCGCGCCGGCGATCTGCTCCTCGCTGACCGTCTGCAGATCGCTGAGCAGCACGCGCAGCAGCGGCAGCGTGATCGTGCCGGGGCGCTTCAGCGCGATGCCGTCGGCGATCGTCGCCGCGGCGACGATCTCCGGCTCGACGCTGCCCACGCTGTCGCCGAGCGCCGCCACGAATGGGGCGCAGGCGCTCGCCTGCACCCCCACGAGCTCGACCTCCGGACGGTCGCTGTGCAGCGCGATGCCGATGCCGCTCGCGAGGCCCCCGCCACCCACCGGCACGACCACGCGCGCGAGGTTGGGGACGTCCTGCAGCAGCTCGAGCCCGATCGTGCCCTGGCCGGCGATCACGTCGCGGTCGTCGAAGGGATGGATCAGCGCGGCGCCGGTCTCGGCCGCGCGGTCGGCAGCCCGTTCGAGCGCCTCCTCGACGGAGCCGCCGCCGAGGCGGACGTGCGCCCCCAGCCGCTCGACGGCGGCGACCTTCGAGACAGCCGCGTCGTGCGGCATGAACACCTCGCATCCGACCCCCGCGAGCCGCGCGGCCTGCGCGACGGCGCGCGCGTGGTTGCCCGCGCTCGCGGCGATCAGCCCGCCGGCCGCGCGCTCGCCCAGCGCCGCCACCTTGGCCAGCGCGCCGCGCAGCTTGAAGGAGCCCGTCGCCTGTAGCGACTCGGCCTTCAGCGCGACCGGGCCGCCGGCCGCCTCGGCGAGATCCTCGCAGGCGATCGTCGGCGTCCGCACGGCGACCGCCGCGATCGCCTCGCGCGCGGCCTGCACGTCGACCCCGGCGGCCAGCTCCGCGAGCGTCGATGAGTCCGGCCGGGGCCGCATGGGATGAGGCTAATGCACGCCGCCGCTCGCCTACAGCGGCGTCGTGTAGGCGCCGCTCAGGCCGCCGTCGACGAGGAACGTCGAAGCCGTCACGAAGCTCGACTCGTCGGAGGCGAGGAACAGCGCGCCGTTGGCGATCTCCTCGGCGAGCGCGAAGCGGCCCAGCGGCACGTGGACGAGGCGCCGCGCGGCCTGCTCGGGATCGGAGGCGTACAGCTTCTGCAGCAGCGGCGTGTCGACCGGGCCGGGACACAGCGCGTTGACGCGCACGCCGCGGCGCGCGAACTCGACGCCCAGCTCGCGCGAGAGCGCCAGCACGCCGCCCTTCGAGGCGGTGTAGGAGATCTGCGAGGTGGCGGCGCCCATCACGGCCACGAACGAGGCGGTGTTGATGACCGAGCCGCCGCCCGTCTGCAGCATGTGCGGGATGCCGTGCTTGCAGCATAGGAACACGCTGCGCAGGTTCGCCTGCTGCACGCGCTCCCACGCGGCGAGCGTCGTGTCGAGCACAGAGCCATCGTCGGCCGGCGAGATGCCGGCGTTGTTGAACAACACGTCGATCCGTCCGAACCGCTCGAGCGCGGCCGCGTACATCTCGCTGACCTGCTGCTCGTCGGTCACGTCGACCTTCAGCGACAGATCGCCGGGCGCGTCGGCGGCGAGGTCCGCGCCGAGCACCCGCGCGCCCTCGCGCTGGAAGACCGCTACGGTCGCGGCGCCGATCCCACCCGAGGCGCCGGTCACGACACACACCTTGTTCTCGAGCCTCACGCCCTCATCCCTTCCAGCCTCACGTCCTCATCCCGTCGCGTAGTAGATCGCCTTGCTCTCCGTATACGCGTCGAGCGCGTGCGGTCCCAGCTCGCGGCCGTAGCCCGACTGCTTGAAGCCGCCGAAGGGCGTCGTCACGCGCACGGAGATGTTGGAGTTGACGGATATCACACCCGTCTCGATCGCCCGCGTCATGCGCAGCGCGCGCGCACCGTCGCGCGTCCACACCGAGCCCGACAGGCCGTAGATAGTGTCGTTTGCGAGCCGCACCGCGTCGGCCTCGTCGGTGAACGGGATGACCGCGGCGATCGGCCCGAAGATCTCCTCGCGTGCGGCGCGCGCGTCCGGGCGCACGGGCGCGAGCACGGTCGGCGGGAACCAGTAGCCCGGCGCGTCCGGCGCGCTGCCCTGGATCGCTACCGGCGCCTGACCGTCGAGAAAGGAGCCGACGCTCGCGCGCTGCTCGGCCGAGATCAGCGGCCCCATCTGCGTGCGCTCGTCGAGCGGGTCGCCGACGACGATCGCCCGGACGGCATTCTCAAGCAGCTCCATGAAGCGCTCGACCGCGGCGTGCTGAACGAGGATCCGCGAGCGCGCGCAGCAGTCCTGGCCGGCGTTGCCGAAGACCGCCATCGGCGCCGCCGACGCCGCCGCCTCGAGGTCGGCGTCGGCGAAGATCACGTTGGCCGACTTTCCGCCCAGCTCGAGCGTCACGCGCTTGATCGTCTGCGCGGCCCCGGCGGCGATCGAGCGGCCGACCTCGGTGGACCCTGTAAACGCGATCTTGGCAACGTCGGGATGCTCGACGAGCCGTCGACCGACCGTGCTACCGGCCCCGACTACGACGTTGACCACCCCCTCGGGGATGCCCGCTTCGGTTGCGATCTGCTCGAACCGCAGCGCGGTCATCGGCGTCAGCACGGCAGGCTTGAGCACGACGGTGTTGCCTGCGGCCAGTGCCGGGGCGAGCTTCCACGAGGCGATCGCCATGGGGAAGTTCCACGGCGTGATCAGGCCGACCACGCCGAGCGGCTCGCGCACGGTCCAGGCCTGACCGCCGCTTACGGGAATCGTGTCGCCCAGCAGCCGCTCGGGCGCCCCGGCGTAGTAGCGGAAGGTGTCGATCACCATCGCGATCTCGCCGCGCGCGTCGCCGATCGGCTTGCCCACGTTGCGCGCCTCGAGCAGGGCGAGCTCCTCGTGGTGCTGCTCGAGTGCGGCGGCGAGCTCGCGCAGTCGAAGTGCGCGGACCGCGGGTGTGAGCTCTCTCCAGGCGGGATAGCTCGCCGTTGCGCGCGCGACGGCGGCGTCGAGCTGCGCCTCGTCCGCGGGCGCGATCTCTGCGAGCACCGCCTCGGTGGCGGGCTCGAGCACGGTGATCATCGACCTAGATGCTATTGGGGTAGCCATGACGGGTCCATACAGGTATTAATTACTCATGGCAGTCGAGGCGAGGCACGGCCAACACGCGAGTCGCCCAGGCGGGCCAGGTGCCCTCCACGGAATGCTGACGCTCGAGCAGCTCGAGCAGGAGATCTCCCGGGGAACGATCGACACGGTCGTCGCCGCCTTCACCGACATGCAGGGACGGCTGATGGGCAAGCGCATCCAGGGCGAGTACTTCCTCGAGGAGGTGTGCGCTCACGGCGTCGAGGGCTGCAATTACTTGCTCGCTCTCGATATGGAGATGGATCCCGTGCCGGGCTATCAGATGGCGAATTGGGAGAAGGGCTACGGTGATTTCGGCATCGCGCCCGACATGGGGACGTTGCGGCGCATTCCGTGGCTGGACTCCACCGCCCTCGTGCTCTGCGACGTCGTCTCGCATGACGGCAGCCCGGTGGTCGAGTCGCCGCGCCAGATCCTGATCGCGCAATACGAGCGCGCGAACGAGCTCGGCTACATGCCGATGATGAGCTCCGAGCTCGAGTTCTACCTGTACAGGGAGAGCTACGCCGATGCCTGGCAGAAGGGTTATCGCGACCTCACCCCAACGATCCCATACATCCTCGACTACCACGTGCTCGCCACAACGATCGACGAGCCCTTTATTCAGCAGCTGCGGCGTGGCATGCAGGGTGCCGGGATCCCGGTCGAGTTCTCAAAGGGCGAGGCCTGGTACGGCCAGCACGAGATCAACTTCCGGTACTCCGACGCTGTGACGGCGGCCGATCGCCATACGATCTACAAGAATGGCGCCAAGGAGATCGCCAACCTCAACGGCATCTCGGCGAGCTTCATGGCAAAGCCTTCGGAGAAGGACATCGGCAGCTCGTGCCACGTCCACATGAGCCTCGTGGCGCGAGATTCCGGGACGAACGCCTTCGTCGACGGCGACGAGGAGACCGACACGTTTCGCCATTACCTGGGTGGCCTACGCGAGCGGATCCGCGAGCTCGCGCTGTTTGTCGCGCCGAGCATCAACTCCTATAAGCGCTACGCGGCCGAGAGCTGGGCTCCGACCTCGATCTCGTGGGGTCGCGACAACCGCACCTGCGGCTTTCGCATCGTCGGCCATGGACAGTCGCGCCGGGTCGAGTGCCGTATCCCCGGGGCGGATGTCAATCCCTATCTGGGTTTCGCCGCGCTACTCGCCGCCGGCCTTGACGGCATCGAGAACGCGTCTGATCCCGGGCCCGAGCTCGTCGGCAATGCGTACGCGGCCGGCGAGGCCGAACCGTTTCCGTCCTCGCTGCGCGAAGCGGTCGAGGGCTGGGAGGGCAGCGACTTCGCCAAGCGCGTGTTCGGCGAGGAGGTGTGGCGCCACTACCTGAACTACGGACACACCGAGCAGCGCCTGTTCGACGAAGTGGTTACCGACTACGAGCGCACGAGGATGTTCGAGCGCGGCTGAGCGCCGCTTCGCTTAGCTGGCGGGAGTCGGCTCCGGGCCCACGGGAGGTGGGCCCTGCTCCGGTGGCCTCCCCGCCCCCGCGGCGGGCTCCTCGATCACATGCCCGAGCTCGTCGGTGTCGATCGTGCGCACCGGCCCGGTGTACTTGTTCTTTGCCGAGATCTGCCACCAGATCCCGACGATCAGCCCGATCACCAGGACGAGCGGCGAGTAGTTGAACGATTCCAGTTTGAAGCCGCTTTCCCAGGGCACGCCGGCCGGCACAATCGGGATGTCGAGCGCGTACACGACGAGCACGACGAACAGGATCGCGCCGGCGTTGATCCACCTGTAGTGGCGGCCCAGCGTCCACGGGCCGGCCTCGAAGCGGTCGCCCTGACGCAGCCGCAGGAACACCGGAATGATGTACGCGAGGTACAGGCCGACGGTGCAGATCGCCGTGATCGCGAAGTAGGCCCACGGAATGCCGGCCTTGTTGCCGAAATACGCCGGGATCGTGATAATCAGCGCGGCGATCGACACGGCGAGCACCGCATAGAGCGGCACGCGCTGCTGGTTCAGCCGCCGGAACAGCGCCCAGCCGGGCATGCCGCGGTCGCGCGAGAACGCGTACCACGTTCGCGAGGCACTGGTCAGGCCCGCGGCGCCGCAGAAGATCTGGCCGACCGTACAGATCAGCAGCACCGCCTTCGCTGCCGCCGAGGTCAGGGCCGTCTCGATGACTGGGATCGAGCCCCCGCCTTTTTCGCTGATCGCCGGCACGTTGGTCGCGGCGAAGACCAGGGCGAGCAACACCGCCCAACCGGCGATCGCCGAGTAGAACACCGACCGCCAGACACCCTTAGCGGCGCTGAGCGCAGCGCCGCGAGTCTCCTCGGCAGTGTGCGCGGAGGCGTCGTAGCCCGTCTGCGTATACATGGTCAAGATGAACCCGACCGGCAGGATGTACAACCAGAAGAACGCGCCGCTGGTGGTACCACCGTGGAACCCGGTGTTGTTGAGGCGGTGGCCGAACACGAACCCGGCGTCCTGGTGGTGGGACGGCACGAATGCGAGCAGCGCGATGATCGCGAGGACCCCGAGCACGTGCCAGCCCACTGAGACGTTGTTGAACAGCGCCAGGAGACGGTCGGCGAAGATATTCACGATCGTGTAGAAGGTGAGGATGATCAGGAACAGCACGAACGTCTGGTGCAGGATGTGCGACGGTTTGCTGTCGGCGAAGTTGACGCCGAAGATTTTCAGCCCGTAGAGGCTGAGCGTGGCCTGAAGGAAGATCGCCGCCCCGTAGCCGACCCCGGCGACGATGCCGACCAGGCCGACGATGTTGAACCAGCCGGTGATCCAGCTCCAGCCCTTGCCGCCGAGCTTGGCCGCCCACCAGTACGGGCCCCCCGCGGTGGGCATCGCTGAGGTCAACTCGGCCATTGAGAAAGCGACCAGCAGGACGAACACGCACAGCACTGGCCAGCCGATCGAGATCCCCACCGGGCCGCCCGCGGTCCACGCGAACGAGAAGTTCGTGAAGCACCCAGCGAGGACCGAGATGATCGTGAACGAGATCGCGAAGTTGGTGAAGCTACTCCAGGCGCGAGTCAGCTCCTGCTTGTAACCGAGCTCCGCAAGGCGTCGCTCGTCGTGGCCGACCTGCTCATCGACTTCTGCCATGACCCCTCCTCGTGCGTTGGATCGTCACGGTGCATCTTCCCCAGTGTTTGGCCTAAGGAGCGTACCTCTGGCATCGGCAGACAGTCAACCCCGCCGCGCTCATCGATCCTCGCCAGCGAGCTCGGCCAGCGCGAGCGCCGCTGCCTGCCAGCGCCCGAGGCGCTCCTCGGCCTCGGCGGCGGGCATTCGCGGTTCGAAGACGGCGGCGGGAGCCCAGCTCCCTACGGCCTCGGCTGGGGTGATCGCGCTGCCGGCACCGAGCCGTGCGAGCGCCCCCGCGCCGAGCGCGGTGGCGTCAGCGGACGGGTAGAGCTCGACGGGCGCCTGGAGCAGGTCGGCTTGGGCCTGCATCAGCGTGGCCGATCTGGTGAGTCCGCCGTCGACACGCAGTCGCTCGAGTGGGCGTCCCGCATCCTCGCCCATCGCGCGCGCCAGCGAGGCGATTTGTGCCGCGATGCCCCAGACCAGGGCTCGGACGAGATCGTCTCGGCGCGTGGCCAGTGAGAGCCCGAACCATGCGCCGCGCGCCTCGGGTGCCCAGAAGGGCGCCCCGAGCCCGGCCAACGAGGGTATGAACACCACGTCGTCGTCGACGCCGGCAGCCCCGTCGAGATCCGCGGGCCCGCCGATCAACTCGAGCTCCTGCAGCCAGGACACCGCCGACCCGGCGCTGTACACCTGGCCGTCGAGGCAGTAGGTGGTCGCGCCAGCGAGCCGCCAAGCGACGCAGGCCGCAAGCCGCGATCGTGAGCGGACGACGCGCTCGCCGGCGTTGGCAAGGATGAACGCGCCAGTCCCGTAGGTGCACTTGGCCTCGCCGGCCTGGAAGCAGGACTCGGCGAAGAGCGCCGCCTGCTGGTCTACGACCAGGCCGGTGACCGGAAGCGGATCGCCAAAGGCGCGCGTCTCTCCGATCGCGGCGGCGCAATCGACGATCCGGGGCTGGGCGTCCGGATCGAGGCCGAAGACCTCGCACGCCTCGGCGGACCATGCCGTGCTCTCGAGGTCCAGAAGCAGCGTACGCGACGCCGTCGCCGCGTCGGTGACGAAGGCCCCCGCGAGGCGCCGGTTGAGCCACGCGTCGACCGTGGTGACCACGCCCTCGGCGCCGCGTTCGCGGCGCAACCAGGTCATCTTCGGCGCGGCGAAGTAGGGATCGAGCGGAAGTCCGGTGAGCTCGGTCAAACGATCGGCGCGGTCGGCGAGCTCGCGCGTGACGGTGACTGCCCTGCGGTCCTGCCAGCTCAGAGCCGGCCCGTACGGTCGCCCGGTCTCGAGATCCCAGCGCAGCACGGTCTCGCCCTGGTTGGCGACGCCCACAGCCTCGACCGCCGAGCCGGCGACGGCGAGAGCTGCGCGGCCGGCGTCGATGATCGACTGGAACAACTCCTCCGGATCCTGCTCGACGGCTCCCTGCGTGGCGGTCCGAGGACTGACGGCAACGCTGCTCTGCGCCAGCACCTCGCCGCCATCGGCGACGACCAGAGCCTTTGTCGACGACGTTCCCTGATCGATCGCCAAGACGTTCATTGCGCCAAACGTACTCCTATAGAGCGGTGCGGCGGCGGGAACCGGCCAGCGGCCGCGACGGTCTGGGAAACTTGAACCGGTGCGCGTCCTATCGATCGTCCACGAACGGGACGCCGGGAGCGGCGTCTTCGCCGATGTCGCAGGCGAGCGGGGCGATGAGCTCATCGAGTGGATCCCCGCCGAGGGAGCGACACCCGGGCTCGACGGGGTCGGCGCCGTGCTCGTCTTCGGCGGACAGATGCACGTCGACCAGGACGACGAGCACAGCTGGCTGCGCGGCGAGAAGGAGGTGCTGCGTGGGTTCCTCGCTCGCGGCACACCGGTGCTCGGCGTCTGCCTCGGCGCGCAGCTCCTCGCCGAGGCGGCCGGCGGCGCCGCCAAGCGAGCCGCCGAGCCCGAGATCGGCTGGAAGAAAATGCAGCTCACACCCGCAGCGGCGGGTGACGTGCTGTTGGGCCCGCTGCCGGCACGGTTCGTAGGCTTCCAGTGGCACAGCTACGAGCTGTCGGCGCCGCGCCGCGCTGTGATGCTCGCGCGCAGCGCCGCCTGCCTCCAGGCCTTTCGCGTTCACGCGGCGCCGTCGTGGGGGATCCAGTTCCACGCCGAGGTAACCGGGGACACCATCGCGGGCTGGATCCACGACTACAGAAGCGACGAGGACGCGGTCCGCGCCGATCTGGACTTGGCGGCCATCATGGCCGAGACGAGCCGGGAAATTGGTCGCTGGAACGAACTCGGAGTTGGGATCTGCTGGCGCTTCCTCGATCACGCCGCGACCGAGAGCGCGAGCGCCCTGGAACCCTGATTGCGCAAGCCATGGGTTCCGATGCCGCGCGCCCCCCGCCCCGGCCATCAGCCGCCCGGCAGCAGGCCGGCGAGGACGTGCTCTGTCCCCTGAAGGTGTTCGGTCATCACGCGCGCAGCGCGCATCACGTCGCGCTCGCGCACGGCGGCGAGCAGCCGGCGGTGCTGGGCGTTCGAGGAGGCGAGGATCTCGGGCGGGTGTGCGATATAGGAGATGAGGTCGGTCATCGCGCCCTGGACCTCGGTCATCGCTCGCACCAAGGTCGTCGAGCGCGTCGCCTCGGCGAGCCCGACGTGCAGGCGAATGTCGGCCTGGCGATAGGCGGCGAAGTCCTCGAGCGCGCGCTCGAGCGTCGCGGCGACCTCGTCGAGCGTGTCGAGGTCGCCCCCCTCGGCGCGCTCGGCGGCGAGCACGGTGACGCCCAGCTCGACGGCGAGACGCTGGTCGCACGTCTCGCGCCACTGCGCGAGCATCTCCGGCGAGGGCGGGTCGGCCGGCGGCTGCGGATCGGAGACGAACGTGCCGCCGCCGCGCCCGCGCGTCGCATAGACGTGACCGCTCTGGCTGAGCGCGGTGAGCGCCTGGCGCAGCGTCGAGCGCGCGATGCCCAGCCGCGCGCACAGCTCGCGCTCGGCGGGCAGGCAGGTGCCGGGCGGCAGCAGCCCGAGCTTGATCGCCGTGCCGAGTCGGTCGACCGTCTCCTCGAAGGCGGTCTGCGATCGCACGGGGGCGAAGACCGTTTCGGCAGACAGGACCTCGCTCACGAACGCTCGAACCCCCTGTAGCGCTCTGCGACCTCCGCGAGGAAGTGGCGCGCAGTCAGACGCTTGCCGTGCAGGCGACCCTGCATGCCGGTCAGCGCGAGCAGCACGGTGTCGATCGCCCCGCTGTCGACCTGCGCGCGCGGCTGATCGAGCGTCATCGAGTGCGCTCCCCACAGACCATAGGACATGAAGGTATAGGTTGTGCGCCTTATCGTACAACGTTACGTTGAAACGGTGGGCGAGCTGCACGACATCCTGGAGCAGCTCGAGTCCTCGCTCGGTCCGCTCACCGACGGGCCGCTCTCGCTCACAGGCGGCATCACCAACCGCAGCTTCCGCGCGACGCGATGAGCGCGTTCGTGACCGCCGGCGCGGGCTTCCTGCTGGCGGTGCTGTGGTTCGACCTGATGTTCGACGTGCAGGCGCTCGGCGCGCGCGCCCGCGCGCTGCCCGAGGAGCGGCTGGCCTCGATCTCCGCTTACTACGCGCGCGTGACGACCGCCGCGCGGCCGATGAACCGCCTGATCGCCGCCGTGATGATCGCGACGATCGCCGCGATCGTCGTGGAGATCGCCGACGGCGGCGCTCCGCGCTGGGCCGGGTGGGTCTCGCTGGCGCTCGCCGCGATCCCGATCGTGCTGGCCGGTGGGCGCACGGTGCCGAGCGCAGTGCGCCTCGGCAGCCGTCGCGACGCGCCCGAGGAGCAGAGCGCGCTCGCGAGGTCGATCTGCCGCGAGCACGTGCTGTGCTTCGCGTCGATCGCGGCGCTGATCGCGCTGCAGCTCGCGGCGGTCTGAGCGTCCGGCGCGCACGGCGGCAGGCGGCGCGACGCGCAGTAGTGTTCGTCGTGTGGATACAGCCGCTCACGCAAACGGCAACCGTGCCGCCCCGCGGCGGTCGATCCCGATCGTGATCGTCGGCGCGGGCTTCGGCGGAGTCGGCGCGGTCACGATGCTGCATCGCGCCGGCTACGACGACGTGACGGTCTTCGAGCGCGGCGAGCGGGTCGGCGGCGTGTGGAACCACAACACCTATCCGGGCGCCGCCTGCGATGTCCCGTCGCACCTTTACGAGTTCTCCTTCGAGCCGAACCCGCGCTGGTCGCGC
>Ga0193729_1000079_pt1 | contig 42506 bp, 37 predicted proteins | sample U1c2metaG_FD_143036 | JGI IMG/M metagenome (GOLD analysis project Ga0193729, IMG submission 143036) | Soil microbial communities from a riparian zone of the East river system, Colorado, United States - U1c2 | ecosystem: Environmental > Terrestrial > Soil > Riparian zone | place: USA: East River...
GGAATCACCTGTTCGGTGTGCGGCAGCGACAAAGTCATCCGCGCCGGCGCCTGTGGCGTTTGCACTGAATGCGGAACGAGCCAGGGATGTAGCTGAACGCGCCAGGTTCTCAGCAAAAGGGATTCTTAAAATGAAATATCCCGCTGTCGGCGTTTCTCAATCGGAGGCGTAACGCAATGCAATCAATCATTTTGGATATCAAGAGCGATTGGGAAAAGCGGTTCGCAATTTGGGCGCAGCCGCCGAGCGAAACGGCTAGGTTAAAAGCGGAACGGGCAGAAAGTGCGATTCGCTCCGCTGTTGCTAAGAATAGCGAATTGCAAAAACACAATGTGTGGGTTTTCGCGCAAGGCTCATACCGAAATCGCACAAACGTTCGTCACGACAGCGACGTCGACATTTGCGTTTGTACTGATGAGACGTTCTTCTTCGAGCTTCCACCCGGGAAATCACCCGCGGATTACGCCATCACCACTCCTGGACCATATCCGTACTCGGTGTTCAAAAATGATGTTTGGCGCGCGCTCGGGGAATACTTGGGATGGGAGAACGTAACTCGTGGAGACAAAGCATTCGACGTTCATGAAAACACGTACCGAATTGATGCTGATGTAATCACGTGCTTCGAGTACCGATATTACCCGAGCGGCGGCGGTTGCGCGTACGGAACAGCTTTTGTTCCAGACAGCGGAGGCAGTTTCATTCACAACTTCCCGCAACAGAACTATGATAACGGTGTCGCAAAGAACGACCGTACATCGCGGCGATTCAAGGCGGTTGTACGCGTCCTGAAAACTCTGTGTTACCAGATGCGAGCTGAGAACATTAGCGGCGCGCGGAACATTCCTTCGTACTTGATCGAATGCCTTTGTTGGAATGTCGCTGACGATCTCTTCGTCTTCGACTCTCTTGCAGATAGTTTAGGCGCCGTTGTCGCGGATATTTGGAATCGAACTGGAAATGCATTCGTATATTCAGACTGGCTGGAGATCAACGGAATCAAGTTTCTATTTCACGGAAGTCAGCCATGGAATCGTGAACAGGTGAACGCTTTTGCGGTAGCTGTCTCGAATTACGTCGGATTCGAATGAGTAATCTGAACAAGAAATTATTTCTGTGGCTGTTGTTAGGAATCTCCGTGTTAATTTGGATTGGACTGGCGAGTGTGCGGTCGATTGCGTCCGCGGATCTTGTACGTCTGCTGAAATTGCTTCCAACGGTAGTTGTCATCGATTGCGTACTAGTTGGTCTCTTTGCGAAGTGGTTTTGGAAGTGGCATCTGCTTTACCCTTGGTTGGTTCCGTTTCCAAATCTTAGCGGCACTTGGACGGGAGAAATTCGGTCCAGCTACAAAGATGCGGTGACGCAGCAGAAGCTCATGGCGGTCGCCGCGACTCTCTCGGTCCGGCAAACGTTCGCCGACGTTAGTTGCGTGATGGAGACGGCAGAAATGCGCAGCACTAGCGCCCTCTGCGGGTTCGATTTGAATCCCGACAGACAGCAGAGGCAGCTCGCTTACATCTATTGTAGCCGACCGAAGCTCAGCATTAGCGACCGAAGTCCGATGCACGATGGCGCTGCCGTTTTCGACGTTATCGGTGATCCGCCAACGAAGCTGTCGGGCCGCTACTGGACGACTCGTGGGACCACCGGCGACGTAGAGCTGACACGGCAATCCTGAATGCGGGATGACTCAACAGCGCACTCGCATTTCGACAGTCAACCGGATACCTTCATAACGTGGCGGAGATCAAATGCGAAATTCGGTTAGGAGACTGCGTCGAAATTCTGCGTGAATATCCGCCTGACTTTTTCGATTTGATCGTTACGTCTCCGCCCTACGCTGACAGTCGAGCGCGGACGTATGGTGGAATAAAACCCAGCCACTATGTAGACTGGTTCTTGCTCCGCGCGAAGGAGTTTCTGCGCGTTCTCAAACCGAGCGGCACGTTTGTATTGAACATTAAAGAAAAAGTCGTTGGAGGCGAGCGACACACCTACGTCATCGAATTAATTCTTGGGATGCGAAAACAAGGATGGCTGTGGACTGAAGAATTCATCTGGCACAAGAAAAATTGCCATCCAGGGAAATGGCCTAATCGATTCCGCGATGCTTGGGAACGATGCCTTCAATTTAACAAGTCTCCGAAATTTAAGATGAATCAGGATGCTGTAATGGTGCCAATGGGGAAGTGGGCCGAAACGCGTCTGAAGTCGCTTGGGAAAAACGATGTAATTCGATTCGATTCACAGGTGGGCAGCGGCTTTGGCAAGAACATTGCAAACTGGTTGAATCGAGAGAAAGCCTATCCCAGCAATGTTCTCCATTTTGCGACAGAGTGCGGCAACAAGGGGCACTCAGCAGCCTTTCCAAAAGCGTTGCCGCAATGGTTCATCAAGCTTTTCACCGACGAAGGCGACTGGGTGCTCGATCCATTCGTAGGCTCGGGCACAACGTGTGAGGCCGCGCGCGAACTTCACAGAAACTCAGTCGGCATTGATATCATGCCGGAATACTATGCGATGGCGACAAAGGGGAACGAAGGTTCTGATCTGAGGCTGTTCGAAGAGCCGTCGAAGTCATATGCCGAAGATAGCAGAAGACGAAATCGTCGAATACATCGAGCAGCACATTGAGTCCTTCCACTCGCGTCGGCTTGAGAGTCTCACGAAACTCAAGCTGCGAAATGTCATCACGCGCAAGAATCCGTATCTGTTCCGCGCGAAAAACATCGTTTCAGGTCCCGACCTCGTCCGCAGTTTCTTAGATGCATATCTCTCGTCACAAGAGGAAGGGATTTTCGGTACATTTCTCGAAGGGCTCGCACGCTTCATTTGCGAACGCGTTTATCGCGGCCACAAGTCTGCAGCGGAGGGAATCGACCTCGAGTTCACGAAAAAGGGTGTGACGTACATTGTGTCGATTAAGTCGGGTCCGAATTGGGGGAATGCCAGCCAAATTCGCCGCATGATCGACAACTTCCGGAAAGCTAAGCGCATTCTGCAAACAAACATAAGCCGACAGAATGTAGTCGCGGTAAATGGATGCTGTTATGGAAAGACCCGCGTTGCTGATCAAGGCGATTATTTGAAACTTTGCGGCCAGGATTTTTGGGAGTTCATTTCAGGCAATCGAAATCTTTACATCGATATCATCGAGCCGTTGGGCCATCGAGCGAAGGAACGCAACGAGACGTTCCAAGCTGAATACGCGAAAGTCATCACGCGATTTACGGGAGAGTTTATTGCTGATTTCTGTACCCCGGATGGTGGCATCATTTGGGACAAGGTTCTCAAATTCAACTCGGGCTCAGAAAAATAAGCAGTTGCTAGTTTTCTTGGCCGTTGGACAGGCGGGCGTCGACGGCTACAATGCGTCGCCCCTTTTCGACACCTCAACTAAATGAACAAACTCGATGCGGAGCGACAGAAAGAGATTCAACAAGCTGAGGAGCTGCTTTTTGCAGGTCCGCAGGCGCTCGGGTTTGCGAAGGGGCTGTTCGCGGGACATTTCGTTTCCGATTGGGTGATGCCGTATCCGCGTATTCCGGCGGCCCAACAAGATGAGGTGGATGATACGCTGACTGAACTCCGCAAATTTTTGGACGAACACCTCGATGCCGCGGAGATCGATCGGCAGGCAGACATCCCAAGAAGCGTGATTGATGGTCTGGGGCGCATCGGCGTGCTCGGAATGACTGCGCCGAAGGAATATGGCGGACACGGCTTTTCGCAGATGGCCAACTGCAAAGTGCTGGAAGAAATCGGGCGCCGTTGTGCATCAACGTCGGTTTTCGTGAACGCCCATCACTCAATCGGAATTCGCGCGTTGCTGCTTTTTGGAACGCACGAGCAAAAGCAGAAGTGGCTTCCGAAATTAGTTACTGGCGAACAGTTGGGATCCTTCGCGCTCACTGAAAAAGAAGCGGGATCGGATGCGGCAAACGTCCAGATGCAGGCGCGCCCAACGGAGGACGGCTCGCATTTCATTTTGAACGGCGAGAAACGCTATATCACCAACGCGGCGATCGCGCACGAACTCACCGTGATGGCGCGCACACCAGTGCCCGGGTCGGACAAAACTGCGATTACGGCTTTTCTGGTCACACCCGACATGCCGGGATTCGAGATGCTCGAGGAGCGAATGCCAAAGATGGGAATCCGCGGCACAGCGACTGGCCGTTTCGCGTTGCGGGACGTTAGAGTTCCGAAGGAAAATATTCTCGGACCGCTGGGGAAAGGTCTTAAAGTCGCACTGACAGTGCTCGATTTCGGCCGCACAACTTTCGGCGCGTGCTGCACCGGCGCGGCCAAGACGTGTCTGGAATTGGCGATCAAGCACGCGAACACGCGGAAACAATTCAATAAGACGCTCGGTAATTTTCATTTGGTCAAAAAGAAAATCGCGCGGATCGCTGCGGATGCCTATGCGATGGAATCCATGACGACCGTCACAGCGGCGTTCATCGATCGCGGTCTGGAAGATTACATGCTCGAGACTGCGATGCTAAAGGTCTTCACGACGGAGCGTCTTTGGGAATGCATCAACGACGTGTTCCAGATTTATGGCGGCTCGGCGTACTTCGTCGATCTTCCGCTGGAGCGAATGATGCGTGACGCACGGATTAACCAGATCGGCGAAGGTGCAAACGAAGTGCTCACGTCATTTATCGCGCTGGTGGGAATGCGCGGGCCTGGGATGGAGTTCAAGGAAATCTACGACACTATGATGAAGCCATCGCGCGATGGGATGAGCAAAGCGTGGGCGGCCGGAAAAAACCGGATTGGTGCGACGATTCGCGTGCCTGATGTACCCGTGCAAAGCGAGCAACTCCGCGGCCATGCGCGACAGCTCGGCCGGTTGATCAGGCATTTTAATTTTGCTGTGAACCGCGCGCTCATCACCTATCGCGAGCCGATTCTGGATATGCAGCTTGTCCAGGAACGGATCGCGAATGCGGCGATGGATTTGTTCGCCTCTACTTGTGTCCTGAGCCGCCAGGACAGTGAAGTTCAGTTCGCCCGGCGAAATGGAGATGCGGCTGCGGCGGATCATGCCGCCGCCGACCTGTTCCTGCGTCAGTCGTTTCGCCGAATTCGCGGTTTCCTCGCTGGCCTGACGGATAACGACGACAAATCGGTGCTTGCGACAGCGAACTCCTGCCTCGCAAAGCCAGGCAGCTAACTCCGAAAGCTTTCGCGAGTAAAAATTTGTCCGCGCGCCTGCGCGAGACTGAGAAGCAATCCAATTGAAAAGTTTGGCGCACGACTACGCCGACTAACGGCCTGATATGCAAAAAATAATCTCACCTCACGCTGCGCACATTGCAGCGCGCCAGTAACCTGCGAACATCGTCGGAGTTTGATTATCTCCCCGTATGATGCCCGAAGATCGTCATATGGTTGGCCGTAGTCGGAATCGCTGCGAGCCGATCGCAAGGTTGCGGAATCCTGGAGGTTCCCGTCACAGTGTAGCACATTACCTTTGTGGTCTTAGCGACCGGTTGTGGTTGTGCCGGGAGCGCAACGTTCTTGCTCGGATCAGCAAACGCCGATGCACAAAATGCGAACGCGAGCGCGACGCTTGTGCATCGGATCGACCAGCCGCCCACGCGACTTAGTCTTCCTGTTTTCACGCCGTAATTTGATGCGGCTTCGAATCTTGTGCAAGCTTATTTCCATCGGCTTTGCGTACAAAGAATAGACAGCTGCAGCGACCGGAGAATCAGTCCGTCCAAAGAAAATGCTCGAGTCGAAGATTGTTGAGACGCGCTTTTGCTTCTTCGCTTCGGCCGCCTCCGGCCGCAGCGAGCTTATCATAGATAGCAGCCGCAGATTCCCACTTAGAATCTTCCTCCAACAATCGACCAGCGTTAAATCCAGCTTTGTAATACCAAAAAAGCTCGCGCCGCTGGTCCGGCCGCCCTTCGGCTTCCAAAATCTCGTAAAACGTTGTAAGCGCGCCGGCTCGATCACTTTTCTTTTCCAGGCACAATCCCTTTTTGAAGAGCGCCTGGTTGCGCCAGTCGATCGGCTCCTTTTTATCGGAGGCCAATCGGTCGTAGGTCTCAATCGCGCGCTGGTAGCTATTCGGGTCGGTTGCTCCGGCCTCAAAGAAAATGTCCCCTTTCCCGCAAAGCGCTTCGCGTTTGTCGGACAAGCCAGCATCGCTCTTTAGTACCTCATCGTACAAGGCGAGAGCATCTTTCGGCTTGCCAAGCTTGCGCTCGATTACGGCTTGTTCATTCCGTGCGGCCCACCGCAGCGGTCCGTTTTTTTGCACGACCTGATCAAAAAGAACAATCGCTTGGTCAAGTGAATGCTCGCCCATACTCGACATGGCTGATTCTCCAGCAAAAAAAAGTACTCTTTCCGCGAGAGAGTGGTCGGGATTCTGTTGCGCGATAATTTCGAACTGCGTCTGCGCGTTTGCGAAATCCTGGCGCCGATAATAAAGCTCCGCTAATTTCATTCGAACCTCCGAAGCGAATGGTGAACCACCATGCTGCTCCAGAAAGCGCTTTGCCAGATCAATCACTTGCATCTCGTTTCCGCGCGCTGATTCCTCCACCCAAATGCTGAGATAATCGGCGCGCTCGGCGGCCGCGGCGGTTGGCCTCGACTCGGCTGCGCGAGCCAGATTTTTTCGCGCGTCATCGAACCGCGGCGGCGAGGAGTGAAAGGCCAGCTCAGCCAGGCTTACCCAAGCCTCCGACACACGCGGGTTTTTGGGGAAATCACGAATGAACTGCTGCAGCGATGCCGCCGCTCTTTTATCGCCCTTCGCCGCCTGCATCAAACCTTCCTCCAATCGCAAGTTCGCTCGCGCCTCGTCGTCGCCGCCTTGCTTCTCCAACTCAGTGTAATCAGCTGCGAAGCGAACATGATTACCAAGTTGTAGCCAACCGCTGGATGCATTAAGCAGGGCAATTTTTGTCCAGGGCGAATTGGAATGCGCGATTTGTTCAAAACCCGCCGTCGCTATGTCAAATCGCTTTGCCAGATAATTCACTTGGGCGGACAAAAAATTGATCCGAGCCAGCAAAGTTGGCTCGGGACGCAGCAGACGCGCCTCATCCAAAATCGTAATCGCCTCATCCAAATGCCCGTCGTCCACTTCAAATTGCGCAAACTCAAGGAGAGCCGGTGCGATCGCCGGGGATTTAGTACTCGTGCGTTGCAGATCGGAAAATAATTGCTGGGCTCGTTCCCTGCGCCCTGTGCGAGTTTCCATGCGAGCCAGATACCATCGGGCAAATGTGCGTCGTGGCTGTTCCGGCCTGCGCACCCATTTCTCCAGTTCGCTGCGCGACGGTTTGTGCTCCGCGCGATACAACGAATCCAATTTTTCGAAGAGAAGCGGGAGATCTGGATCCTCAGGGTGACGGTCGATAAATTGTTCGATAACGTCATCTCCAGCTTCCGGCGTCTTTAATTGCAAATGTGCGTCGGCAATACCGAACAGCGCCGCGATTAACGTGGCATGAGGCGCTCCCTCCGGCCTTTTCAGAAGCGCTTGAAACATGCCGATCGCTCTCTCAGGCCGCCCCAAGACTAGCTCCACCCGACCACGTAACACCCGCCGCTCCCTCCGCTCCGCCACCAATGTCGGTCGCATTTCTGCCAGGAGGCGCTGCGCGTGAGAGGCATCGGCCATTTCAATGTACAGTTCGGCTGCTCGTAACTGCGCTCGGGTACCCCATTTTTTGTCATGGAGCAGAAGGTCAAATTCTCTCAGCGCTTCTTGCCGTTTTCCTAACGCGCGCAGCATCTCCGCCGTGCCAAATACGGCTGCTCCAAAAAAGGCCGATGCTCGGTCCGTCGTCAGTTCCTCATACAACGGCAGTGCGTCCGCCCATCGGCTCACGCCGGCCAAAGCTTGGGCGCGCCAGAACTTAGCCCATGGCAGGTCGCGTAATCGAGGGTCTGCCAACAAAACGAGCGTATCCTCTGGCTCTCTTGCAACCACTTGCGCTTCGGCAAGTTTCTCGGCAACGACGCGCCATTCGGTTTCAGGTAGATTTTTATTTAACAGCGCCTGCAACCTCGCGACCGCTACTTCCGGAACGCCCTGTGCTAGCGGCGCGCTCGCTTCAGTAATCTCAGCGGAAATGTCCGCGCGGGCGAATTGCGCGAGTGTGCCGAGCAGAAAACTGAGTCCTATTTTTCTAAAGCTCATTTCTTCTCCAGCATCGACTGCAAATATCGCCCCGTATGACTATCGGGGAGTGCTGCGATCTCCTCCGGCGGACCGGCTCCAACGAGATCGCCGCCACCTTCGCCACCTTCAGGTCCCAAATCGATGATCCAGTCGGCGCACTTGATCATCTCCAGATTGTGCTCAATCACAATCACCGTATTACCCGCATTGCGCAGCTTCATCAGCACTTGCAGCAATTTCTCAATGTCGGCGAAATGCAATCCGGTCGTTGGCTCATCGAGAATGTAAAGGGTGCGGCCGGTTGCCTTTTTCGCAAGCTCCGTGGCGAGTTTTACGCGCTGGGCTTCCCCGCCGGAGAGAGTTGTCCCGGCTTGGCCAAGTCGCAAATAACCGAGACCTACATCGAGCAATGAGTTTAACTTTTCCGAGATGCTGGGCACATTGCGGAAAAAGCGCGCCGCCTCATCCACCGTCATATCGAGAACATCGGCAATATTTTTACCTTTGTAAGTAATCTCGAGTGTCTCACGGTTGTACCGCTGCCCATGGCACACTTCGCATTCGACATACACGTCCGGCAGAAAGTGCATCTCGATCTTAATTAATCCGCCCCCTTCGCAATTTTCGCAGCGGCCGCCTTTGACATTGAAACTGAAACGCCCGGCGTCGTAACCACGTACCCGCGCCACAGGCAGCTGGCTGAATAGCTCACGAATCGGCGTAAATGCGCCCGTATAGGTGACGGGGTTTGAGCGTGGCGTTCGTCCAATTGCACTCTGGTCAATCACAATCGCCTTGTCGATCTGTTCCACTCCGCGAATGGCCCTATGCGCGCCCGGTTTTTCCTTCGCATTATAGAAACGCCGAAACAGCGCGCGCCGCAGAATGTCGTCCACCAGAGTGGATTTCCCGCTGCCCGAGACACCGGTGACGCAAGTCAAACAGCCGAGTGGGAAAGAAACTGTAATATCTTTCAAGTTGTTCTCCGTCGCTCCGACCAGTGTTAGCCAGCCTTCGGATTGGTTGCGGGGTCGCGGTTTGACGCGCTGTCTTGGAACGGAAATTCGCGCGCGGCCAGAAAGATAATCGCCGGTTAAAGAGTTCTTGGCAGACACGATGTCGTTGAGTTTCCCTTGTGCTACGATTTCGCCTCCACGCGGGCCCGCCCCGGGCCCGAGATCGATGATGTGATCGGCCGCCCGGATCGTTTCTTCATCGTGTTCAACTACGATGACGGAATTGCCGAGATCACGCAGGCGGTGCAGGGTCCCCAGCAACTGACCATTGTCGCGCTGGTGCAGCCCAATGCTTGGTTCGTCCAGAATGTAAAGCACTCCAGCAAGGCCGGAGCCGATCTGTGTCGCCAATCGAATCCGCTGTGCTTCGCCCCCGGAGAGCGTGCCGCTCTGGCGATTGAGCGTGAGATAACCGAGCCCAACTTCAACGAGGAATTGCAATCGCGATTGAATTTCACGCACCACATCGCTCACGATGGTTTGTTGCTGCGGAGTTATCTCGAGGTCTGAAACAAACCGTGCGGCCGCTTCGATCGTAAGCTCACTGAACTGGTGAACGTTCAATTCGCGTTGATTTCGATCTTTGATCGTAACAGCGAGGATTTCCGGCTTAAGCCTTGCTCCATTGCACACCTTGCAGGGTTCGCGCGTCATGAACGAGCGAATGCGGTTACGGGTGAATTCGCTCTGGGTTTCCTCGTAAAGCCGCTGCATCTGCGGCAGGAGTCCCTCGAACGGCTTCGTAACTTTCTGTTGTCCATTCTCGGAGAAGCTCATTTCAATCGGCGTCTCATCGGTGCCGAAGTAGAGGGCTTGTTTGAATTGCTCCGGCAAATCGCTAAAGGGAACGTCCTCATCGACATGAAAATGTCTTACCAGCGCCTTTTGCAGATGCCGGTAATATGCTTGCATCCGCTTTGTCCCGCGTCGCCAAGGCGTGATTGCTCCTTCTGCGAGCGTTCTGCCAGGATCGGAGATCATCAGGTCTGGATCGCAGGCCAATTGCGTGCCGAGTCCATGGCAAGCCGGGCATGCCCCGAGATGACTGTTAAAGGAAAAATGTCTGGGAGTTAGATCGCTTAACGTGAATCCTGTCTCCGCGTTTCCATAATCCGTGGAGTACCGCAGTTCTTCCCACTGCTCTGATCGGATGTTAGACGGTGGCTGTTGGGCGTCCGCTGAAATTTCTCGCAGCACGACAACGCGATTGCCACCCAATTTGAGCGCAGTCTCAATTGAATCTGTCAGGCGCACGCGAATTCCCTCGCGAATGACCAATCGATCAATCACCGCCTCAATCGTATGCCGCTTGTTCTTGTTGAGCCGGATCGGCTCGGGGCGATCGAGCTCCATAAGCTGGCCATCAATGCGCGCGCGAACGAATCCTTCGCGCCTGAGCTTTTCGATCACATCGCGGAACTCGCCCGGCTGATTCTCTATGAGGGGCGTCACCACAATGATTTTGGAGCCCGCTTCGTACGCGAGGATCTGATCGACAATCTGCTGAGGCGTCTGGCGGCTCAGTGGCCGGCCGGTAAGCGGATCGTGCGGCTGCCCCACGGCGGAGAAGAGGACCCGCAGATAATCGTAGATTTCAGTCGTGGTCGCGATTGTCGATCTTGGGTTAGCGCCGGCGCTGCGCTGCTCGATCGCAATCGCAGGAGAGAGTCCTTGGATAAAATCGACATTCGGCTTTTCCATTTGATCAAGGAATTGGCGCGCATAAGCAGAGAGACTCTCCACGTATCGGCGTTGCCCCTCGGCATAAAGAGTGTCGAAAGCCAGCGAGGATTTCCCCGAACCACTCAGGCCTGTGATAACGACAAACTTCTCCCGTGGAATCTCCACATGGAGGTTCTTGAGATTGTGCTGGCGGGCACCGCTGATTTTGATAACTTGCGCAGGCATTCTGACGAAGAATGTCGAACCTATCAGTCAAGCACAGCTGTTCCTTTTCTCCAGCGAAATTGCGCTATCGAGAGTACGACAGAGTGGCTGCCCGGGTGAAACTTCGCCTGGATTGTAAAGATGAAAGTCTCAATCGTAATCCCCTGTTACAATGAAAAGGACACGATCGAGAAGATCGTTGAGGCAGTTTGCAACGCCCCCTTGAAGAGCAGAGAGATTATTGTCGTGGATGATTGCTCAAAGGACGGAACGCAGACTCTGCTCCGGGGGAGACTGTCGTCGATGGTTGATCGGATCATTTATCATCCGGTGAATCAGGGTAAGGGAGCGGCCCTGCGCAGCGGGTTCGCGGCCGCAACTGGGGATTTCATTCTCGTCCAGGACGCAGATCTCGAATACAGTCCCGAAGATTATCCTCTGCTTCTTGAGCCGCTTATGTCAGGTAAAGCGGACGCAGTTATTGGATCTCGGTTCCTGGGCGGGCGACCACATCGCGTCCTTTTCTTTTGGCACATGGTCGGCAATAAATTTTTGACGCTGCTCTCGAACACGTTCACCAATATCAATCTGACCGACGTGGAAACAGGCTACAAAGCCTTCAAGGCCCCGCTTATCAAATCTATTCGAATAGAAGAAGATGGTTTCGGTGTTGAGCCGGAGATTATCGCTAAGCTCGCCCGCTCGGGTTGTAGAATTTACGAAGTGGGGATCTCATACAGCGGACGCACGTACGCGGAAGGCAAAAAGATCAACTGGAAAGATGGCCTGAGGGCGATTTATGCGATCTTGAAATACAACCTTGAGCGCCGCCAGGTTTGAAAGAAGCTGTCGTGCCAAGCTCTGCTGCGGGTCCGATGAATATCAATCCGCCATTAAACGAGAGCGAGAAGGTTGGCGCTTTTTCAAATCAGCGCGAGCCAATTGCGGAGAGTTGGGGCCAGCTGCGCTCGAGGAAAGACGCGAGTGAACACGTTATCAGCTGGCCCAGGATTGCTGCTCGTCGCGAGAGCTGGATTAACCGTAACAAATACTATTATGAACTGCTAGACCGTTTGTTTCCGGTTCCTGGTGGAGCCTGAGAAAAAGGTCCTATCGGTTCGCTGCGGCGCTCAAAGTTCCGATCATGGCCGTAGCCGCTGCTGAGGCCCTAGGCTAGGCAGTTATTCGGAGGTAAGCTGCCAGTAGAAGCAGCGTTGAGAAAAGAGCGGTTCGAAGAGCTCTTTGCATAAATCGACGGCGGGTCGCGCCATGTTGGAAGCGAGTTGTTGCCTTATCTGATCCGATGGCAGTAAGCTTTAGGATTGCCGCACTGCCGTGGGAGTTGTTTAGAATGCGCCATTGGTATCCAGGAACGGTTGGGAGGCGTAACTGCTTCGTGGCGACCTCCTCTTGGCAAGGAAATAGCGCATAAACCGGAACCGACTGCTGGAACCCGTGTTCGACTAGGGCCAAAGCCTGCGGCCGATCATAAAGCCATGTATAGCTTCACTTGTAATGATGTTCTCCATCGATTGGAGCGGCGACGACCGATCGCGGCAAAGAGCGTTCAAATAAACAGGATCAATATCACTGAGAACGACTCCAGGTTGTCGGCTTAATCGTCGAGCGGAATCCGTTTGCGCGACAAACTCGATCGATCTCGGAGGTAAAGTGGCAAAATGAAAAGCGTCCCGGGCTTTCGACCGGTCAATCGCATGTGTGTGTTAGTCAGACTGCGAAGGCTAACCGAGACAGGCTCCGGCAAAGAAGATAAACATGCTTGCGGCGGTAAGAATTCGTTTGCCGGCAAAAAGATTATTTGCGGCCCACGTGACAGGCAGGACAGCGACTGCCACAACAAGGATTAAAAGCGGCAGGTAGAAGCGTCCGTCTCCGCCGAAGACATAGCACAACGCTGTCGCGAAAGAGCTGTAATCGATTCTAAGAACCGCGAAGTAGTAGAATGTTAAGGCGCAGAGGAGAAGCAACACGCCGATCACGACCTGCGCAGCGGCAAATTTTCCCAGCGTAATCACCCGAAAAACAGCGCGATGTTGGGTCAAGATTTCGCAGGGCGCGTGACTGTTATCCGTGCGGGAATCATGAGCACTCAGAGTGATCAGCTACCATGGCGCTTACTCAAGATACTTCTTCACAAACAACTTCATGATGTGTTGCGCTCCAGCACCCCTTACGTGTCTCAGATCGGCCTCCCACGCAGCAGCACGATCGGAGTTCTGGGCGATCTCGTAGCTGGGAAAGTAATCCACATTATCATGGGCCGCAGCCCATTCCTGTGCGACCGTTCTCAAGAGAGATTTCGAATAAGTGTTAGCGACAACAATATCCATAGTTGAAAACGTGTTCATCAAAGGAACGGGAGAAACTGTGACGACTATGTAGAAGTCAGGATGTCCATACTGAGACAATAATGCGTATATGTCTTCTAGATTGGCCAGGTTTTCAGCGAAATCAGTTAGATGAAATTCGTATCGGTCTGATTCGGCTGTAAGCAAAGATGGAGCTGCGCTCGGTTTTAGCGTGTTTGCTATGGCAATGGGAGTGCAGTTAACGAACACGTCTGCTTGAACATCGCGCCAGACTTCGACCAGCCCGAGCGTGATAATCACTACGCGGCAGTTCGTTACACGCTTTGTGACTGTTTGCATCAACGCGCGACGTTCCAGAGTTTCCGCGAAATCAACAAGTTTCAGAGTCGGATTTGTATGCGGATCGGACCAGGTGGTTTCCGCGACTTGCACAATCGATTCCACAGGAAAAACCGCCGCGGGATCGAGAGCCCAGCGAAGCTCATTCAGTATCGAAAACGTATTGTACTTGTTCGTAAAACCGAGCCCCGATACCTCCTTGTTGACCGGCTGGAGCTTGGCAAACTCTGGCGCTGCGCTTTCAACCGCGACTCCGCGCCGGACGAGCGATTGTTCAAGGCCCCGAGCGAAGCACGACCCGATCGCATAGAATTTATCCTCTGGTCGGAGTTTGAACTTGGGATCGAGTTCAGGAGTGAACCAGGTCTGACGCAGTCGCTGGAACGCGTATTTGCCCGTCTGATCGTTCGGATCAACCCCCTCCTTATACCAAGTTCTTGCCGTGTTTCGCGTATAATTCTTCACCGCCTCGGCCGCATTCGCTACATATGGCGATTTCGTCAACGCCGGACGCTTGCTCGGTGGATCGGCAACGGTTGTTTCGTTAAGAAATGCTCCAGACATGCCCTGGAACATTCTCATCGATTTACGGTTGTGCGAGCAGATAAATCGCAACCAACGTCAGCAGAAAGTACGGAACAAGGACCGCTGCTCCAGCATAATCCTTAACCATTCGCTGCCCAAAGAAGAGCGCAGTGATCGCAGCCGCGGAAACAATCGCGCCGTAAAGCGCAACGGTTGAATCGCGCGAAAGAATTATAAATACGCACCCAATCGCACTGAGCGCACCGGCCGCGAGCTCAAGGATTGTGATGGTAGTCAGCAGGGCTGGGACGATTCCGGCTAACGGGCTCTTTGCGAAATGTCCCTTCAGCCATTCGTGGTTTCCGCGCCGATCGGCGATTTTATCAATTCCCGATTGAAGAAAAAGAATCGCCAGAAAGCCGGATGCGAAAATCTGCATCAGATAAGTTGCTTCCGTAGCTGTGTGCAAAGCTAGAATCACAAGACCATCTTAGCTGGACCGGTCCAGATTTGTCGATGTTCCGGTGACAAGAACATTGGGCGCGACGTTTGGGGCTAGCGCGGCGCGCCCTTTCTATCATCAGCGGCCGGCGTGCGAACGGACGTTCGAAGCGCCGCGATTCAATCGCCTTGGGCAACTGCGTCAACGAAGGCGACGTCGCCGGCTTTCAGATCCAGTTCGGCTTCCGCCGGCGTGCCAAACACCTGAGCGCGCCTTTCATCGAATTCTTTTTCCCAGCGAGCGACGACCACCGTCGCCAGACAATTGCCGATCACATTCACGCAGGTGCGGCCCATGTCCATCAATTCATCCACGCCGAAAATAATCGCCACACCGATTGGTCCGAGTCCTGACGGCACAAACGAATTCAATGCCCCCAGCAAAATGACAAGCGACGCCCGCGGCACGCCGGCCACGCCCTTGGAAGTCAGCATCAACGTCAACATCATCGTGATCTGTTGGCCTAACGACATGTGCCACCCGATTGTCGTCTCGGCTGCTTGTGCCACGAACACCGAGGCCATTGCCAGATACAATGTCGATCCTGTGAGGTTGAACGAATAGCCGGTTGGCATCACAAAGCCGACGATGTGCGCCGGTACGCCAAAACGCTCCATCGATTCCATTGCTTTCGGCAGTGCCGATTCACTACTCGTAGTCGCGAATGCGAGCGCCGCTGGCTCGCGCACCGCCCGCATGAATTGTCGCAACGGAATCCGAGCGATCCAAATCACGAGACCGAAGATCAACAAGATGAAGATGACCAAAGCCAGATAAAGCGAGCTAATCAATTTTCCGAGGTTCACCAGCACACCCGGCCCCTGCGTGCCGATCGTGTGCGCCATCGCTGCGCCGACCCCAATCGGCGCAAACATCATCACGTAATTTGTAAACTTGAACATGATCTGCGACAGGCTGTCCATCGCCCGGATGATTGGTTTTCCTTTTTCGCCAACCGCAGAGACTGCGAGTGCAAAAAGCACGCTGAACGCGACGATTTGCAAAACATCGCCGCGCGCCATCGCCTCGATTACATTGGACGGAAAGACGTGCACAATCGTTTCGATGAAGGTTGTCGGATGAGTTTGCTCAATCGTCTTGATGACGTCAGTGTTCGTGGCGGCGAGAGTTACGCCCGCGCCCGGCTTCATGAAATTGACTACGGCCAGCCCAATGAAAAGCGCTGCGGTCGTGACGATCTCGAAATAGATCAGTGCTTTGATTCCCATGCGCCCCACTTTCCGAAGCGCACCTGCTCCAGCGATTCCCACCACAATGGTCGAGAACACGAGCGGCGCGATGATCGACTTGATCAGGTTAATGAAGATGTCGCGCAGAAAATAAACTGCATTTCCCCAATCGGGTCTTAGCCAGCCAATCACACCGCCTACAACCAACCCGATCATGATCTGTACCGTCAAAGAAGGCCGATACCATGGCCGGCGCGTCCTTTGGGAAACCTTCGCGGTCATTACCATCGTCATTAACACAAAGCGGAAATCCAAAACAGCGCGTTTCGGTTTCTGGGAAGCACAGGCTGGCAGCCTGTTGGTCTTGGCAGCTTGCCAAGACGGCTGGGTTTAAACAGCGCCCCCGGGGTGCAAAGATGTTGCCGGCAACCTGCCGGAAACTACAGGCTGGCAGCCTGTGCTCCCCGAAACACTCGCTGCCATGCGTTTCGCATTGTGATTGTGTGCAAGCGGCTCGCGAGGAAATCAGTCGATCATCCGCTGGTCGAGTCCGCTGTAGGCATCGATGCGGCGGTCACGCAAAAATGGCCAGTGCGTCCGATGTTCGTTTACCCTGACCCATTCCACATCGGCGATCACAATCTCTTCTTTGTCGACGGAACCTTTTGCAATAATCTCGCCGTCCGGTCCGCAAACAAAACTTTGCCCCCAAAATTCGATTCCGTCCCCGCCGGCAGGCGCTTCTTGACCGACCCGATTCGCCGCGGCGACATAGCAGCCATTCGCGATCGCATGGCTGCGCTGGATCGTTTCCCACGCGGAATGTTGCGCTGTGCCGAAGTTTTTCTTTTCCGATGGGTGCCACCCGATCGCTGTTGGATAAAAAATAATCTCCGCGCCGCGCAGCGCTGTGAGACGTGCTGCCTCGGGGTACCACTGGTCCCAGCAAACGCAGACGCCGATCTTGCCGTGCGTTGTCTGCCACGCCTGAAATCCCAGGTCACCGGGCGCGAAGTAAAATTTTTCGTGATAAAGCGGGTCGTCCGGAATGTGCATCTTGCGATATTTGCCTAGCAACTTTCCATCTGTGTCGATGACTGCCGCCGTGTTATGATAAACGCCGGCGCTGCGTTTCTCGAAGAGTGACGCAATAATCACCGTGCCGGTTTCGCGCGCTACTTCTCCCAGGGCCGACGTCGATCTGCCCGGCACTTCCTCAGCCAGCTCAAAGTTTTCGTGATCTTCTGTCTGACAAAAATACTGCGACCGAAAAAGTTCTGGCAAACAGATGACCTGAGCGCCTTTTTTCGCCGCCTGGTGTATGAATTCAATAGCGCGAGAGAAATTCTTCTGCGGGTCGATGCCACAGCGCATCTGGATGAGCGCAATCTGTGTCTGTTGCGAGTTCATGCTGCGGCCTGTCATTAACACCGGGCTTTAGACCGGTGTTGGCGATGACGCAAGCGCCGCCAGCCGTTTCAACGGCTTACCTCAGGATGGAAAAGCCGTTAAAACAGCTGATTACAATCGCTGCTCCGAACACCTGGCTGAAGCCAGGTGTTAATGACAGAACACTGGCGGCCTACTTTACCGAATCCATCGGTACAATTTTGATACTTTCGATCATGATGCGCTTCGTCGGCTTGCTCGGTTCGCCTTGTGCATTTCGCTCGACCGGTGTGTTGCCGATTTTTTCGAGCACATCCTCGCCTTTGATTAGCTTGCCGAAAGTCGTGTATTGATGATCGAGCCTGTGCACCGGTGCGAGACAGATGAAGAATTGCGAGCCGGCCGAATCCGGATCGGAGCTGCGCGCCATTGAGATTACACCCCGATCGTGAGGATGATCGTTAAATTCGGCCTTGATTTGGTAACCCGGACCGCCTTGCCCGTAACTATTCTCTTTCGCCGGATCTTTTGAATTCGGATCGCCTCCTTGGATCATGAAGTCTTTGACGATCCGATGGAAAATGGTGCCGTCGTAGAAACCCTGGCGCGCTAGTTTTTTGAAATTCTCGATCGTGCCTGGCGCAGCATCAGTCCAAAACTGCACGACGATTTCGCCTTCGCTTGTTTTGATTATGGCCACTTCGTTTGGTGTGTTCATCGGTTTGTTCTCCTCAGCGTTGATATTCGCGGCGCCCAGCGCCAGGCCTATAAGGCAGCACAACGTCAATTTCATCCCGCAACCATAACGCTCAACGCTCAACGCTCAACGCCGAACGACAAAACTAAACAGCGCGCGTCCTTACCTTCATTAAACGTTGGGCGTTGCCACCAACCGCGGCGTGGTATTCCTGCAAACTGCGCACCTGAACTTTTCGTTTTTGTAACGACCGGATTCCATTCGTGCTGGCCAGCGCGGCACGCACCGTTGTCATGATCGGGATCTTTGCGGCAAGCGCGGCATTCCGAATGACCACTTCATGCTCGCGCGGAATTTTTCCGCTCGGCGTGTTGATGATGAAATTGATGTCGCCGTTCTTGATGCGGTCGAGAACGTTCGGGCGGCCCTCGTGAATCTTAAAGACCTTGGTCACTTTGATTTTCGCCTTCGTCAGTGCGTCTGCGGTTCCGCTTGTGGAAATGATTTCAAAGCCGAGTTTCACAAACTCGCGCGCAACTGGGATCACCGCTTCCTTGTCAGTGTCCTTGACGCTGATGAAGACCTTTCCTCTTTTCGGCAGCGGCGGCGGCGCAGCCATCTGCGACTTCGCGTACGCAAGACCAAGATCAACATCCATGCCCATCACTTCACCGGTCGATTTCATTTCCGGACCCAACGAAATATCGAGGCCTTCATAGCGCAAAAACGGGAACACTGCTTCTTTCACGGAGAAGTGTTTTGGTACGATCTCCTTGGTGAAACCAAGTTCGCGCAGTGATCTGCCCACCATCACCTTCGCCGCGAGTTTCGCCAGCGGAACCCCTATTGCTTTACTGACGAAGGGAATCGTGCGCGACGCGCGCGGATTTACCTCCAGAACATAAACGTCGTCGCCTTTGACGGCGAACTGCACGTTCATCAGGCCGCGCACGTTCAGCTCGCGCGCCATGGCTTTTGTTGCTGCGGAAATATCACCGAGAACTTTTTGTGACAGCGAGAATGTCGGAATAACACATGCGCTGTCGCCGCTGTGGATGCCGGCTTCCTCGATATGCTCCATGATTGCGCCGATCACGGTGGTCTCGCCGTCTGCGATGCAATCGACATCGACCTCGATTGCATCTTCGAGGAAGCGATCGACCAGAACCGGCCGCTCGGGGCTGACCTCGATCGCGCTCGTCATGTACCGGCACAGATCCTGTTGGTTGTAAACAAGCTCCATCGCGCGCCCACCTAGCACGAAACTGGGCCGCACCAGCACCGGGTAACCAATCTTCTGTGCGATGGCGACTGCTTCCTCGGTACTCACTGCTGAGCCATTCGGCGTCTGTCGCAGCCCGAGTTTGTTGAGCATAGCGGCGAACAATTGCCGGTCCTCCGCTGTCTCGATGCTCTCCGGCGGTGTTCCCAGAATTGGAACGCCGACAGCTTTGAGTCCCTGCGACAAATTCAATGGCGTTTGCCCGCCAAACTGGACGAGCACGCCTTCTGGTTTTTCCTGATCGTAGATGTTGAGCACGTCCTCCAAAGTAAGCGGCTCAAAATAAAGTTTGTCGCTCGTATCGTAATCGGTGGAAACTGTTTCCGGATTCGAGTTGACCATGATTGTTTCGAATCCGAGCTCGCGCAGCGCGAATGCCGCGTGAACGCAGCAATAGTCGAACTCAATTCCCTGGCCGATTCGGTTCGGCCCGCCGCCCAAAATCATGATCTTGCGTTTGCCGCTCTCGCGCCGCTCGTTCTCGTCGCCATACGTCGAATAGTAATAGGGCGTGTAGGCTTCAAACTCGGCCGCACATGTATCGACAAGGCGATACGTCGGCGTAACGCCTAACGAGTTACGTGTCGCGCGAATTTGACTTTCGGTAACAGCATTCGCCACCGCCAGCTGCCGATCCGAGAAGCCAAGCTTCTTCGCGCGGAGCAGTATTTCTCTTCCGGGTTCGCCATTGGAGGACGCTCTGGTGGAAGTGAAGCTGCCAGCTTCACTCGGCTGACGAGCGTCTTGCTCGTCAGCGCTAACGTCCAGCTGAGCGTGCGATGGCCGGTTGAGGCGTGACGTCTGACTTTCGTTCTCGCCATTTACCATGAGTGCTTCGCGCCGAACCAAAATAAAACCGCCTTCGCTCAGTCGCGCTTTCGCAGGGTTTTGCGCGATGTACTCTCGACACACGCGCAAATGCTCGGCGTCACGCACAATTGTGTCGAAGCTTTCGTGCATCCACAGCGCGCCTGCGCGATTCATTTCTCGGTTGAGCGCCTGCGCAGTGAATGACTTCCACGAATGCAAAATATCCGCGAGCGAGTTTTTCCCCAGCGGTTTGAACAGCACATGCACATGATTTGGCATGATGACATAGGCATCGACTAAATATCGTTCGCGGTCGAAGTGATTCAGCGATTCGGCCACGATTGCAGCTGCGCGCGGTTCGCGCAGCAAGCATGAGCCGTGTCCTTGATCCAACCAATGCTCGCGCTCTTCTTCAAACCTGCGCATGTACTCACGCGCAGTCTTCCAGTCCCACGGCTGCGGGTGAAGCTTCAGCCAGGCAGCACGCTCGCATTTCCACTGCGATAGAACATCGGCGGGAATTGAATCCGCCAGGCGAAATGTGACGAAATAAGTTGCACCAGTTTGTTCCCAATGCGCCAAGTGGCCGCGCTTTTGCACAATTGGCTGCTGCGGATCCAAGCCGCGGAAACGAATGTCGACGATTTCGTTTGCCTCGTACGCCGGGTTTACAGCCCGACGAGCAAGATGCTCGTCGGCCGAGTCAGGCTGGAAGCCTGACTTCCGAATCTGCGAAAGACCACGCGCCGTATGCGAGAAGTGTGCGCTACGCAGGAATTTCTCTTCCTCCACAATCTGTCGCACATTCCTCAGGAACCATTTGTCGATCTTTGTAAGCTCGTAAACCTCATCAATCGACGCGCCTTTTTGAAGTGCCTGCGCGATATAGAAAATTCGTTCCGCATTCGGAGTCGCGAGTTTCAACCGTAGCGTTTCAACATCGACGTCCTTGTCTGCGCCATCACCCAACAAGCCGAAGCGCTTGATCTCCAGGCTGCGAAGGGCTTTTTGCAATGCTTCCTTGAACGTGCGTCCGATGGCCATCGCTTCACCGACGCTCTTCATGCGCGTGGTAAGCGTTGCGTCCGCCTGCGGAAACTTTTCGAACGTAAAGCGCGGTACCTTCACGACGCAGTAATCGATGGTGGGCTCGAAGCATGCGGGCGTCTCGCGCGTGATATCGTTTTTGATTTCATCCAGCGTGTAGCCGACCGCGAGTTTTGCGGCGATCTTAGCAATCGGAAAACCCGTGGCCTTCGATGCGAGCGCGCTGGAACGCGACACGCGCGGATTCATCTCAATCACGACCATGCGGCCGTTGTCGGGATGAACCGCAAACTGAATGTTAGACCCACCGGTCTCGACGCCGATCTCACGAATTACCGCAAACGCGGCGTCGCGCATCATCTGGTATTCCTTGTCAGTGAGCGTTTGCACTGGTGCAACGGTGATGGAGTCTCCTGTATGGACCCCCATGGGGTCGAAATTCTCGATGGAACAGACGACCACGCAGTTGTCCATTCGGTCGCGCATTACTTCCATCTCGAATTCTTTCCAGCCGACCAGCGATTCTTCGATCAGCACTTCGCGAACCGGCGAGAGATCGAGCCCTCGTGCAGCGATTACATCGAGCTCTTCGCGATTGTAAGCGATTCCACCGCCAGTTCCGCCGAGAGTGAACGCCGGTCGAATGATGAGCGGAAATGTGCCGATCTCGCCGATGATCCGATCGAGATCCGCCAGAGAACGCGCCACGCCGGAGCGCGGCACCTCGAGCCCGATGCGCAACATCGCTTCCTTGAACAACTGCCTGTCTTCGCCTTTGGCGATGGCCTGAGCGTTTGCTCCAATTAATTTCACCCCGTGCCGCGCCAGTGCGCCGTTGCGGTTTAATTCCATCGCGGCATTGAGCGCCGTCTGTCCTCCGAGGGTGGGCAAAATTGCGTCCGGTTTTTCGCGTTCCATGATCGCTTCGATCACTTCAGCGGTGATGGGCTCGATGTAAGTGTGATCGGCGAATTCTGGATCGGTCATTATTGTGGCTGGATTTGAGTTGACCAGCACGACCTGATAACGCTCTTCGCGCAGTGCCTTGCACGCTTGCACGCCGGAATAATCAAATTCGCAACCTTGCCCGATGATGATTGGACCGGAGCCGATCAGCAGGATTTTGTTGAGGTCGTTATTTCGCGGCATCTGCGCCAGCGCGGACAGTAAACGAAATCACGCGAACGTCACGCAGGAAGATGCGCACCGGAGGTCAACCATCCTGGTTGACTCGGCCGCCGGGCTTCTAGCCCGACGTTTCGTTCAGACGACCATCGATAAGCTGGAAGCTTATCTGCCGAGTTCGGCTGGAAGCCGAACTTCCACGCCGCTACGCCACTTCGACCATGCGCTGGCGATCGAGATAAACTTTGCAGATGCTTTTGATGCGCGTCAGAACGTAATACACCGTCTGGCTGCGGATGCGGACCAGTTCCGTACCCACAATGCGAGTCACGAAATCGCTCGGAAGATCGAGAATCTCCTGCGGAGTCGAGCCTTCAAGGCCTTTGCAAAGAATCGCGGTCATCGAGCGGGTTAACGTTTGCACTTCCGGGCCGAGCGTCATGCGAATATGCGCCTTCCCGTTTTCGTCCACGTGCAGATAAACGCCCACGGTGTCCGTGCATTCTTCGTCTTTTCGCACATCGACCAGATCAAAATTCTCGCTTTCTCGCGGTTCTTGATTCTTGGCGTTATCCGCGTAGGAGACGAGCGTCTCGCGCCGCTCATCTTCCGGCAACGATTCGAAGAGATTGGCGATCTTGGTCAGCTTCGTCGGATACATCGAGAGTTAATTTACCACACGTTTTCTTTTTCGGCAGGCGAGACGCCCGCCGGCCCCACAGGAAAGATGCCTGTGCTACGTGCTGCGTCCCTGCTTCGGCTTTGCTGAGCAAGGCGTTTGTGGCTAATTGCACCATGAAAACTCCGATTAAAGTCGCTGTGACCGGCGCCGCCGGGCAGATTGGTTACGCGCTTCTGTTTCGCATTGCCTCCGGACAGATGTTCGGGCTCGATCAGCCGCTAAGACTCCACCTGATTGAGATTCCTCCAATGCTTGCTGCGCTCAATGGGGTGGTCATGGAATTGGATGATTGTGCCTTTCCGCTGCTCGAATCGGTGATACCGACGGCCGACCTCGATGAAGGCTTTCGCGATATCAACTGGGCACTGCTGGTCGGGAGTGTGCCGCGCAAGGCCGGCATGGAGCGGAAGGAGTTACTCGGGATTAACGGCAAAATCTTCGTCGGGCAAGGTCAGGCGATCGAAAAAAACGCAGCGGCTGATGTCCGCGTGCTCGTAGTAGGGAATCCGTGCAACACGAATTGTCTGATTGCGATGAACAACGCGAAAGAAATTCCGCGCGACCGCTGGTTCGCGATGACGCGATTGGATGAAAATCGCGCCGGCGCGCAGCTCGCGCATAAGGCCGGTGTAGGGATTGGTTCGGTCACGAACATGACCATCTGGGGCAATCATTCCTCGACGCAGTATCCGGATTTCTACAATGCTCGGATCGACGGTCGTCCCGCGAACGAAGTGATCGGAGATGAGAAATGGCTGAAGGAAGAATTCATTGCGACGGTGCAACAGCGCGGTGCCGCCGTGATCAAGGCGCGCGGGTTTTCATCGGCCGGGTCAGCCGCCAACGCGATTATCGATACCGTGTGTTCGCTTACAAACGACACGCCGGGCAGCGACTGGCACAGCGTGGCCGTTTGTTCCGATGGGAGTTATGGCGTCGAGAATGGATTGATCTCCTCATTCCCAGTCAGTGTCCGTAGTGGAAAATGGGAAATCGTACAGAGACTTCCGATAAATGATTTCAGTCGGACGAAAATTGACGCGTCAGTTGCTGAATTGAAAGAGGAAAAGTCCCTTGTGGACGACCTGATAGCTTAGATCCTGGAATTGGCCGGCACAAAGAGGAAATTCATGATGTAACCGGCGGGCGTCTCGTAAGGGAGCCAATTCCAGCCCGCCTCCGGAATCAGCTCTTCGAGATAGCTCTTATTATATTACACCTCCAAGAGCGGTTTCTCGGCGCGCGATCTTCGAAACTTCGACGGAATCGTCGCAGAAAGCGGAGAAAACAAGAACCCCTCCGGCCGAACAACTTTGCGAGCAAGCCGAAATAGATGAGCAGCGTCCGGCGGCGCCAGATGAGTAACGACGGAAAATCCCATGATGATATCGTAACTGCTGGCTACCGGAGACTCTGATGTGCCTCCATCTTCGGCGCCTGTTTGTGGTAATTGAATTGCACACGTTCCAGCGCACAAAATGGAATCGATTGTCATGTTTTTCGACGTTTCTTTCAGCACTCCACGATCAGTCTCCTACACGAATTAATTGGGAATTAAACCGGGACGTTTTCGGTGAAAAATTTTCATCGATCTTGGCACGCAGGCGCTTTCGACTAGTTCGAAATTTTCCATCAAATATTGCCAGATTACTTCGTGGGTTGCCGAGAAGCGCAGATCTTCCCGTTTATCCAGAGGCGTATCAGAAATAATCGCCCAGTTCACATTTTTGGCAGCCAACTTGTGGATCATCGCCTCCTGCCGCTGCGCCGTGGCGGGAAAGTAGTAACAAAGATCCCATAACGGCGATTCATGTCTTAAGATCGGATATAATATTGGTGTGAAAGGCGCGATGAGAATGCCTTCGTGCGGGGCGATATTCTCCGCAGCGAACTTCTGCAAAAAAGTAAGGAGCCGGTTGAGGTTCGGAGGCACAAAAATTTTATCGTCGGCCCAACGGACCCAGGGCGTCGGCGAAGTGATGCGCTGATAGATCGGCAACTGTCTGCCAATGGTAAAAAGTGCGGCGCCAATCAATACCGCGATTACGGCCCAATGGTAGGATTTGCCTGCTCCGAGAAAGCCCAGCGACGCCAGCGCGGTGAGAGTAAAGGGATGGATCACCTGCGCGAGATGACTGGAGTCAGCGCGCGAAAAGGCGTGATGCAAATAAAACAAACCAAGGAAAGCGCACGCGATGAAAACCGCGTGATTCTTGATCGTTTGCGATGGGATGAAGAGAGAAACGGTGATTGCTCCGAGGTAACCGAGCGGAAGTGCGATAAGAAAAATGCCAACAAGGAATTGAGTCCTGCGGGCGGCGGAATTTGGCCAAAACCGCCAGGGCCATGGAATAGGTAATGCGGCATTAGTTCCATGGCGAAAAATCCACTCAATAGACTCGATGTAACGTGCAAAGAATCCTGGCACACCGACGAACATCGCGATCGTCGGCACGAAACCAGCCGTGATACCTCCAACCCACATTCCGAGATGCGACATCGAGAGTAATGGGCGCAGTTTGAAATGAAGGAAGAGCAACAGAGACGCTTGAGCGACAAAATTGTAGAGTGCGTGATTTCTGCCGAAAAAAACGCACAGGCCAACAAAAAAACCGGCCATGAAAATTCGAGCGGGCGACGGTTCTTCGATCATCTGGACCGCAATCAAAATTCCGCAAAGCAAAAGTGTGTGATCGAAGAGTTTGTGCGACGGGAACATCCAGAGTGTGAGCACTAGGCCGACGGCAGTAAGCTGCACGAAATCGCCCTCGACTCGGCTTGCGGCCAGTAAGCCAGCCCAAAGACCGAGGACTTGAAAAACAGTCTCCGAGAGACGCAGCGCGACGAGGCCGTCGCCAAATAGAAACGTTCCGGCCGCACTCCAGTAATACCGGCCTGGATCGTAGGATTGAAAATCGCGCAGCGGCACTTCGCCCGCGAAGGTACGCTGTACTCCGTACCAGAGATAACCTTCATCGCCGAGATTGACTCCCTGGTGGCCTTGCAGCGCAAACGAACAGCCCGCCAGCAGGATCGCGAGCAGCAAAATGTGCCACGGTGAAAGAGTATAGGCAGCGATCACGTCCATACCTATTAACAGCGAAACGAGCGAACCGCGTCGATCACCTGCGGCTGTTCCAAGTCGGTGATTCCAGCGGAGAACGGCAGACGCAACAGCCGCCTTCGCGTCCGTTAGAAGTGCGCCGCCATAGCTCTGCGACAGAAGCCTCGCCGTTGTAAACTGGCGTGACGACCGAAAGCGACCGCGGTTCGAGGGATTGCGAGCATCCAGCCATTCAGAAAGCTCAAAAAATTAATGCGCAGCTTGGACTTCGTCACGATCTAATTCAACGCGGATCGTCCTTCGGGGTGGAATCAAGTTCATGACCCGTCAGTCGGCGAAATGCTTCACCATATTTCGCGGAAGTTTTCTCGATAACTTCCTTTGGCAAGCGCGGGGCCGGCGGAGTCTTGTCCCAATCGAGCGTCTCCAGATAATCGCGCACGAATTGTTTGTCGAAACTCGGTGGGCTCTGTCCGACGGCATATTGGTCCTTTGGCCAGAAGCGAGAAGAGTCCGGCGTGAGGCATTCGTCAATCAAGAGCAAATCTCCATCAACAGCGCCGAACTCAAATTTCGTATCCGCAACGATGATTCCCTGCTGATCGGCGTGATCGCGTCCGCGCGAATAAATTTCCAGGCTTAGCGTCTTCACGCGGTTTGCGACTTCTTCACCAAGAATCTGAGCGCATCGTTTCATGTCGATGTTCTCATCATGACCTTCTTCTGCTTTCGTTGCCGGGGTAAAGATTGGTTCTGGCAGTTGCGATGCGAGCTTTAGTCCGGCTGGAAGCTTGATTCCGCAAACGCTATGCGATTGCTGATATTCTTTCCAACCGGAACCCGCGAGATAACCTCGCACGACGCATTCTACTGGCAGCGGTTTCGTTTTCTTTACGATCATCGAGCGTCCGACAAGCTGCTCGCGAAACTCCTGCAGATCGTCCGGGAACTTTTCGAAATTCGCCGTGACGAGGTGATTCGGAACATCGCCGAACCGCTTGAACCAAAACGCAGAAATCTGATTGAGCACTGCGCCCTTGTGCGGGATTGGGTCGGCCAAAATCACGTCAAAAGCCGAGATGCGATCGGTAACGACGAAGAGAAGTGTTTCCCCAAGATCGAAGACTTCGCGCACCTTGCCACTGCGCAGTTTGTTGATGCCGGGTAGCTCGATTGAGGATTGGGTGGCGATTTGCATGACGAATGCTGAACGTTTAGCGCCCAATTTTCAACTCGCTTGCTGTTTTGTCATGTCCAGCGAAGTCGCCTGCCAAGCCGTAGCTTTATGCGAAGGTCTGGAGACATCTCTGGATTATGAGAGAATGAGAGATTTGATTCGCTCACTGCCCGTTCGCTCAGCCTTCGGCCTTCCCGTCTATGTCGCGGCTTCCCAACCCGCTCCGTTCTCGACGGAGCCTGTCCTGAGCGAAGTCGAAAGGCTCGGAATGACACTTGGGCGTTGACAGTCGGGCGGTTGGATGCGCGGAAGCGTTGCGAAGGTGAATGGGGTATTGGACGTTGAATTCCTTCTATGGCCGGAATCGTTGTCAAACCGCGTGCGCGAATTTTACACGGACATGATTGCGTATTTTCCAGTGAAGTCCTCAAGGTTTTTGGCACTCCAACGGATGGCGACGTGGTTTCACTGAAGGACGGCAAGGACCGTTTAATTGGGAGCGCCATTTACAATTCTAAATCACAAATCGTGGCGCGTCGGTTCTCGCGGCGCCGTCAGGATCTCGATCGCGATTTCTTTAGGCGCCGAATCGCGCAAGCTTCCGAGTACCGCGACCGCCGGAAGGTCGATCCAAAGCTGCGTCGCGTTGTGTGGAGCGAGAGTGACGGTCTGCCCGGCGTCATCATCGATCGCTACGGCGATCATTTCGTTTTGCAGACTCTCACGCTCGCCATGGATCTCCGAAAAGATTCGATCACGGCTGCGATGGTCGAACTGTTCGGCAATGTTATCATCATCGAACGAAACGATGCGCCAATCCGCAACGCGGAGGGATTGGAGTTGCGTAGAGGCATTTTGCGCGGAACTCCATCGCAAACAGCGATCGAAATCGAAGGCATAAAGTTCGAAGTCGATCTGTTGCACGGTCAAAAGACCGGTTTCTATCTCGACCAGAAATATAATTACGGAACCGTCGCGGGATACGCCCGCGACCGACGCGTCCTGGATTGCTTTGCAAACCAAGGAGCATTTGCGTTGACGTGTGCGCGCGCAGGCGCAGCGGATGTGACCGCCGTTGAAGAAAATCGCGAGAACATTGGCACAGCGAAACGAAACGCGGCGCATAATGAGCTGAAGGCGCAATGGATCGAGCAGGATGTCTTTCAATTCCTTCGCGCGGCCGAAAAGGCGGAGGCACAGTACGATCTGATTGTTCTCGATCCGCCTTCGTTTACGAGGACGAAAAGCGGACTGCGCGATGCGTTGCGCGGTTATCGGGAATTGCACATGCGCGCGTTTAAACTGCTGTCGAAAGACGGTTTGCTGGCGACCTTTTCGTGCTCGCACCACGTGAGCGATGCAGCGTTATCCGACACAATCGTTGACGCGCTTGTAGATGCCCGGCGTTCCGCGAGACGCGTGCGCCGGTTCGAGCAGGCGCGTGATCATCCTATTCTCCCGACAATTCCTGAAACCGAATATCTCAGGGGTTTTCTTCTCGAGATGATGCCGGGGCGCTGAGGCAAAAGCTCGGAAGTGAAGCTGCCAGCTTCACTCGGCTGACGAGCATCTTGCTCGGCGAAATCACGTCGGGCTAGAAGCCCGACTGCCGAATCAGGCAAGATGCCTGACTTCCAATGCCACCTTCCAACACCGTGTCGCTGCCCAATCTGCTCGCTGCGCAAAAAATTTTCGCGCGTTTATTGACGGAAATATCTGGAATTCTCGAGTCAGCCATTTAATATGCGCTACGGCGAGCCCGGACCGGGGTCTCGACTTAATCATGGCGGAAAAAATTCGACCGATTGAACAAATGCTGGAGTTGAGCGGGGACGAAGCAATTTCTACTGAGCATCTGGATTCACAGGTGCAAAAAGCGCAGGAGCAACTGCTCCAGCTGAAGCGCCAGCAGGAGCAGATCGAAAAACAGAAGCGCGAATTGGAAGAATTAAGCCGACGCCAGGACGAACTGGAGAATGGGCGGACGGAAATGGCCGACAAATTGACACGCGCGCTGGTTGTGCTCGAGCGAGAAGCGTACAGTGCGCAAAATCGACTGGAGCAAATCCGGGCGACCCGGGAAAGTTTCTCTCAACATTTGGAATTAATTGAAGCGATCGATCCCAGAAGCTGGAACCCCGCAGATTTGCACAAGGAGCTGAGCCGGGCTTTGAGCACGGTGGATGACGCGCGGACCGAGTACGGCGAGCAAAGCAGCCGGTTACAAGCAGCGGGCGCAACACCTGGCGAGATCGCGTTGCCTGACGTCGCGCCAGAAGCTTATGAAAGCAGCAACGGGCGTTCGTTTGCTCAGTGGTTGCAGATTGGCGTCGCTCTCACCTTGCCGCTGATTATCTTTGGCGCTGTTGCGCTTGCGCTTTTCTTTTGGATGGCGAGCCGGTGATGGGGATGTTTCGTCGTTCGCGCAGATCGAACACGCCGCTTCGCTACAGGCAACAAGAAATAACACGACAGGAAGCGGAGCTGCGTGAGAAGCTCGACAAACTCGAGCGCATGGTCACAAAGGGGCGGGCGACCCCGAACAAGTCTCCAGCGCAAACCCGGAAATACGACGCAAAAGGCAACAACCCGGAGAAGCGATTCCACGTCTCGCTAGCAATGGAAGGTGGCCACGCCATCGATGCCGGCCGCAGTACGCGAAGGCCTCGTTCGCTGCGCAAAGTGCGACGGGAAGGCCGGGTAATTTTTCTATTTCTTTTGATGGCGCTGGCGGCCGCTGTGATGTGGCTTATCAGCCATCTGCATTCTTGAGCGACAATCATGGCCAGGAATTCCGACCTTGATGTCGCGGACGTTGCCAGGCTCGCGCGGATAAATCTAACGGACGCCGAAGCCAAAGCTTTTCAGAGGCAACTGAGCGATGTGCTCAAGTACGTCGAAAAGCTTCATCAAGCCGACGTAAGCCATGTGGAAGCGGCGGCGCACGCCCTTCCAATTCATAATGTCTTTCGCGAGGACGCGCCGCGTGACTGGTTCACAGCGGAGGAAGCGCTAGGCAACGCGCCCCGACAGGCAAACGGCCTTTTTATCGTCCCGAAAGTCGTCGAATGACGGAGAAAGATCTGCCGGCGCTGAACATCGCCGATCTGCAGTCGTTGTTGCGTCGCCGCGAAGTTTCCGCGCGGCAGGTGATCGATGCGCTCCAAGCTCGCATTGAAACCGTTGATCCGAAAATCGGCGCTTATCTGTCGCTCGACACGGAGGCTGCTGCTCGAGAGGCGGAGAAGTCGAACGTCGATCTTCCGCTCGGCGGCGTACCGCTTGCAATCAAAGACATCATCAACGTCATGGGTCAGCCGTGCACTTGCGCATCGAAGATTTTGCAAAATTATCGGGCCACCTATGATGCCACCGTAGTTCGAAGATTGCGCGCAGCGGGTGCGATTCCATTTGGCAAAACCAACCTGGACGAGTTCGCCATGGGCTCATCCACCGAAAATTCTTCCATGAAATTGACGCGCAATCCCTGGGACTTGTCGCGCGTCCCTGGTGGGTCCAGTGGCGGTTCGGCAGCCGCAGTTGCCGCGGACGCAGCTTTCGGTGCACTGGGATCGGATACTGGTGGCTCGATTCGGCAACCGGCTGCGCTTTCCGGTGTTGTTGGTTTTAAGCCGACTTACGGGCGGGTTTCGCGATTCGGTCTGGTCGCGTTTGCTTCATCACTCGATCAAATCGGGCCGTTGACGAAAACCGTTAACGACGCCGCGCTGATCATGAACGCGATTGCGGGTCATGATCCGCAGGACTCCAGTTCTCTGAACGAGCCGGTGCCTGACTATGCCGCGAGGCTCGGAGAAGATTTGCGCGGAGTTCGGTTGGGCTTGCCAAAGGAATATCTGATCGAAGGGATTGATCCACAGGTCAAAACTGCAATCGATACCGCGGTGAAACAGATGAATTCGTTGGGCGCGGAAATTGTTGAAGTCTCGTTGCCAACTACTGAATACGCGATTGCGGTCTATTACATTGTGGCCACGGCCGAGGCTTCGACCAACCTCGCTCGGTTTGATGGCATCCGTTACGGATATCGGGCGGAAAATCCGAAGGATATCCTCGATCTTTATGGCCGCACTCGTGGAGAAGGCTTCGGGCAGGAAGTAAAACGGCGCATCATTCTCGGCACTTATGTTTTGAGCTCCGGTTATTACGACGCTTATTATTTGCACGCGCAAAAAGTGCGTGAGCTGATTCGCCAGGATTTTACCGGAGCTTTCGAAAAAGTTGACGCACTGGTTTCGCCGACCTCGCCAGTTCCAGCGTTCAAGTTAGGCGAACGCGTCGCCGATCCTTTGCAAATGTATCTCGCCGATATTTTCACCATCGCAGCTAACCTGGCGGGAATCTGCGGAATCAGCGTGCCGTGCGGTTTTGCCGACATGGATGGACAACGCCTGCCGATCGGAATGCAATTGTTAGGTAAGCCGCTGGATGAAGCGCGTATTTTGCAAATCGCATATGCATACGAGCAGAGCACAGACTGGCACAAGGCACGTCCGCCCACCGCCGCCAGCGCGCAAAACGAATGAGAAGCTCCTGTTTCGGTCGCCGCTATCTTTGAAAGCTAGTGTGGCATTTCATAGTCACTTTTATGAAAGCCCAAGGACCGGCGGGCACCCTTGTGGATCAGTCCGGCGACGTATGCCGAGGAGTTGGAAGGAGCGCAGGACGTTGAGGCGGTGCGGAAACACCTGTGGCGCTATCTCTGGCAGGGGTTGCATCATGCCCAGGCGGAACCCGCCGTGGTCTTGCAGCGCCTGCGCGGCAACGCATGGGTGAAAATCACGCGTGGCAGGCGGGCGACGCCTCTGACGATGAAGGGCGCGGTAGTCGGCCATGACCCCCCAAAGCGCTCAGCCGTTTAGGCGAGGCGTATGTGCGCCACAGAGGTGCTTGATGCGCGAAAACCCGTTGCTCCTGTCTGTGCAAGGCCCTAGTTTCGGAGGAGTCAGGCCACGGTCGCTACAGTTCCTTCTCGAGCACAATCTCCGATCCCCGTTCGTCGTCCGCGGAGAACTGCACGTGCGAGAACACCCGGCGCACGAGCGCCAAGCCGAGGCCGCCTTCCTTGCGGGAGCGAGCATCCGCCTGCGCGGCGGCCTGTTCCTGCGTGATGCCCACGCCGTGATGCCGGATGATGAAGCGGATGAGGGAGGCTGAGATCTCAGTGCCGCACCAGAGCGGGCCGGGAGGTTTTTCCAGGCCGTATGCGTGTTTGATGACGTTCGTGAGGACCTCATCGCAACCGACCAGCAGCTTGAGCAGCATGTCTTCCGGGATCCCCGCGAACCGGCCCCACTGCTCAAAGAAGGTGCGTGCCGCCCGGATGCTCTCCGCGGTGCAGACAGCGGTGAATTCACGCGGGGGCGTCGTTGTGCGATCTTCTATAAGCAGGAGGGTGGCGTCGTCACGTGCGCCGCTGGCGAGATTCTTCCGCCAAGTGTCCACGATCAGGTCGAGGGCGCGTGCGTTCGTCCAATCGTGGGATTCAAGCAGGCTCACCAGCCCGTCACGGGCAAGCTGGCCGCCCGCGGCGGCGGTGGCCTCCGTGATGCCATCAGAATGTACGAGCCAGTGCGAGCCGGCAGCCAACGGGATGGTGATGGTGTTGCAAGCGGAGAGGCGGCGCTGCCCAAAGAAGCCTTGGCGCGGACAAGCCAGCTCGCGCCACGTTCCGGTGGCATGGTCGCGGTAGAGTGGCGGGTGTTGCGCGAACGCCGCCGCATGAACCCGGCGGAGCCCGGTGTCGAACAGAAGCGCCGTGAGCGCCACGGCGTTGTCATCCGCGTGCATGGCCTCGTAGAGCACGTTGTTCAATTCGACAAGCCATCCGGCGAAGGATTCCGGCGTGCAGCGTGAGGCCGCCACCTCGATTTGCGTGGTGAGCCTCGCCATGTCCAGCGCGGCGGAGGATCCCTTGCCCGTAACATCGCCGACGCCAGCGAAGAGGAGGTGCGATTGCGGCGCGTGGAAAAAATAACAATCACCGCCGATTCCGGTGACCTGTTCGAGAAAAGCCCGAATGCGCAGCGGCCCATGCTCCGCGTCCGGCTCCGGCAGGAAGGTGGCCTGCACCTGGCGCGCAAGCTCCAGCTCGGCCCGGCGCTCGGCCTCCTGCACGGCGCGTGCCCTGGCCTCCTCCTCCGCCTGCCGGCGACCCAGTGTCACACAAACCAGCGAGCCGAAGGCCATGAAGATGCGCATGTCCTCCGCGCTGAATTGGGCGCGGTCCCGCGGATTCATGGCCTGCATGACACCGCGGCATGACGCGCCATCCATGAGTGGAATAGTTAAAAGCGCCTGGGTAGGCAGCCCGGCGTCCACTCCAATGCGCTTGTAGTGCGCGGGGTGCTGCGTGGCGTCCGCCGTGTTCACAGGCTCGCAGGTTTCGAAGACCCGGCCCGCGATGCCCTGGCCCTTCGGCAGACGCCACGGCCCCTCTTTGCGCCAGCCGCGCTGGGTGCTGTGGATGAGGAGATCGCCTGTCGCGGCATCCGGCAGTGAAATGGAGCACGCGGCGCAGCGCATCACCTCGTGCGCGCCTTGCAGGATATTCGCCAGCAGCGTGTCGAAGTCCGAGGACGCGCTCAGCGAGGCGGCGACGCCGAGTAGCGTCTCGACCAGCAAGCCGTGGCTTTTCGCACTGGAATCTGGCGGCGGGGTGGTCACTTTCTAACCGGCGTGGCGGATGGCCGCCTAGTTGCCGGAGCCTGATTCATCATGGTCCGCTGCTGGTCGCTCAAGCCCCAGACGAGGGCGCTGGGTTTGACCTTCAGCACCTGGATGAAACCGTTCACATTGTCCGACGCACTTCCGAGTTTTTCCGAAGCGCTGCCGAGTTTCTTGATGTGGCTTTCGCTGCGGATGATCGCCTGGCCCGCCTGGTTGAGGGTCGTTTCGCTGCGGATGACCGCTTGGCCCGCTTGGTCGAGGGTCGCCGCCACTTTCTCAAGGTCTTGGCTCGCCTTGGTTAGAGCGGCGTTGCTCTGCTCAGCGAGCTCGGCCGTCCGGTGCATAGTCTTCGTGGCGTCGTCGATCGCCGCGTCGCCTTTTGCGTCGAGGCCGGGCTTGATGGCATCCAGCCGGCTCAGTTCGACGCCGTCGACGCGGTAAAGTCCATCTTTGTCGCCTCCCTGAAGCCGGCGCACCACGTCGGCGAGCAGTTCCTTCATGCCGGTCTGCTGCTCAGTTCGCAGGGCGATGTTCGACTGGCCCATGAGCGACTTCTCCACGTACGGTTTGATGTTGGCGGGCACGTCCACCTGTTTGGTAATTTCAATGCGCACGAGGATTTTGTCCGTGGCTGCGTCATAACGCATCTTCCCGACCGCTCCTACCGGCATGCCCTTGAAGAGCACGCTGGAGCCTTCCTTGATCCCGCCCACCTCATTGAAGGCCGCATCGAAGCGAACCCCTCCCCGCGAGCCCACCTTCAAGGCGTAATACAGCGCGCCAATGAGCAGCGCGGCGGACGCGATAACGACCAGCACGAGCATCGCCTCGTAAAGGGCGCGGACTGATCTGACGAATTTCCGGTTCATGGTGGGCTGGGGTGCGGTGAGTTGATGAGTTGTGCCTGAATCCTGTTCATATTCCTAATACCGACTAAGATTAAGACTATGAAATAGGCTTACCTCAGTCACGTTCATACTCTTAACTCTCAACCCTCATCTCTCAACCCTGCACGGCGCCTCCTTCCTCCAAATGGAAGAAGCCCCGCACCAGCGGATGCTCGCTCGCAAAAAAATCCTCACGGCTCCCGGCGAGCAGCACCGTGCCGCGCAGCGCTCCGTCGCGCTCCGCGCCCAGCATGATGCCGCGGGTGGCGATACGCTGGAAGCTCAGCAGGTCGTGGGTGACCACCACCACCGTGGTGCCGCTCTTGCGGCTCAGCGTGATAGTTAGGTCGTCAATCTCCTTTGTGCTCACGGGATCGAGGCCGGAGGTGGGCTCGTCGCTGATGAGCAGCCTTGGGTCCAGTGCGAGGGCACGGGCGAGGGCGGCGCGTTTCTTCATACCGCCGCTAAGCTCGCGCGGATACTTCTGCGCATGTGCGTCGAGCTTCACGGCACGCAGCTTCATGAGCACGGTGTCCTCGAGAAGATCGTGGTCCCGCGAGATCTTGGGATGATGCTGTTGGAAGGGCAGGGCCACGTTTTCCGCAACAGTGAGGCTCTGAAGCAAGGCGCCAGACTGGAAAAGCACGCCCACATCCCGCATGAGCCTCTTGCGCTGGCGCCGGGGAAGGCTGTGGATGTTTTGGCCGAGGACATGCACGGTGCCGGAGGTGGGTTCGTCCACGCCGATGAGGATGTTCAGCAGGGTGCTTTTCCCACAGCCGGACCCGCCGAGGACGGTGAAAACATCGCCGGCGAAGACATCGAGGCTCACGCCGTTGAGCACGTTGGCGCCGTTTGGGAACGCCTTGACCAAATTCCGCACTACGAGCAGTGGCTTGGCGGCGGGCGTGGGCGCGGGAGGCGGCGGGGTCATGAGCGGGATGAGCAGTAATCAGTTATCAGGTCGGAGGACTTAGTTAGCAGTTGAATGTGATAACCCATCACTCACGCGTGTTTAACTCGTTCCCACTCGTTACTACTGGCTATTGACTAGTTGCTTCGTTACTCACTTGTTCATCAACCGCGCCGCAATCAAAACATTCTGCAGCCCCGTGATGACAGCGTTGACAAGCGTCACCGCCGCGAGTGAAGACACCACGGCCGCCGTTGCCACACGCCCGACTGCGTCCGACCCGCCAGTGGCGTTCAGCCCTTTGCGGAAGGCGATCATCGCAGCCACTACCGCAAAAACCGCCGACTTGCCCACGCCGATGAACGCGTCCTGCATCCGCGGGGGGACCAGTGCTCGCAGAACGAACTGCTTTCCGTCCATGCCCATGACCAGCGAGCACACTCCGTGTGCTCCGAGCAGCCCCACACCCACGGTGTAGATCTCCATCACCGGCAGCATCACGAGGAAGGCTCCCAGCACCGGCAGAAGCAGGTAGCGCGAGACATCCACGCCCATAGTCTCCAGCGCCTTGATCTCCTCCCCGATTTTCATGTTCGCCAGTTCCGCCGCCGAGCCGGACACGCTCCGCCCGATGAAGACCACCGCCGCGAGCATGGGCGCGAGCTGCTGGTTGAGGATGATCCAGATGAGCCGTGGCACGGTCTCCTCCATGCTCAACTCTTGGAGCTGCTCTACCAGCACCATCGCTAGGACGGATCCTACGCAGAACGCCATGAGGAACACCGTGGGCACCGCCCGCACGCCGATGATCAGCGACCGCCGAAAGAACGCCTTCCACATGCTCAGCGGTAGCCACGGACGCTCGAACGCGCCCCTACACAGCGACGCGCTCAGTCCTGCATAAGTATATTCGCCGCCAGCTCTCATGGCGTCGATGGCGCCGCGGCCAGCGCCGAGTCAAGAGTTTCATATACTGCGATGCATCCACCCTCGGCCGACCCCAGACCGACGCCGTTAATGTCGAAGGCCGCCTTCAGCGCCTCATTCATGCCGCAGAGCGCAAGCCGCGAATTCGGGTGCCCGTCAATTTGGTAGCGTTGGAGGGCCGCCCAGAATGGCGTGTTAAGAAACGTTACCCCAGAGAGGTCCACGATGAGAAACGGGATGCGCTGCCCTAGCAGCTTTTTGAGCAACTGGCGCACCGCCGGCACGGCGAGGAAGTCTGCCTCGCCCGCGAACCTCAGGATCTTGCCCCGAGGATGGGCTTCTTCTTCACATAGCAGGTGGGGGGACAGGCTCATGGGCCGCGTTTTCCTAAAGAAGCTTCCGATGGTGCCGCGATCATGGCGGTTCGTGATTGCAAGCGCAAGTGCAAAGGCAAAGCTGGCCGGTAAAGTCCAAGGTCCAAACATCAAGGTTCAGGAAACGCTCAAATTTCAACTGAGAAACGCGGCCCCGATGCGCGCTTCGAGTCGTTCGCTCTTTGAGTTTTGGAGCTTGAACCTTCCTTGAGGGCTTGAGGGGTTGAGTCTTGAGCCTTTTCCTGCGGGACTTCGGCATTGACTTCATCGGGCTCATCCCCCACACTCGCTTTGCAATCGCACGGGCGCTGGCTCGGCTGGCTGAGACGTTCGGAACGGAACGAACCCTTTAAACCTGAAGCCGGGTAATGCCGCCACAGAGAGCAAAGCCAGTCTCAGCGCTGACGCCATGCTGCCCCGCGCGCATGGCTTTTTGTTTTTTCCAGGCCAACAGTCAGGCTATTAACCATCACCTTTCAACCATCAACCAGCAATGATCGGCACCAAAGAATGCTTCGAGCCGCACAGCGAGCACGCCGTCGAAAACATGAAAAGCTTCGGCAGTACGAGCCACGAGGTTTTCTGCGAGTTCTCGAAAAGCGGCGCCGCAGCGCCGCACTCCTAAATGCAGTTGGGTGCTGTGCGCAAGGACGGCCACGTTTTGGAGTGCGGCAGTGTTCTGGCGCTTTGGGGCTAACCGGGATTGCATGCGAACATTCTTGAAAAGGCGCGTTTCATTTCCGCGACTCCCAGCGCCGCCTGATTGGCCTGGTCTCGTCCGGCGATTCAACAGCCCGCAAGGCCTGTGCGCGTTCGCATGGATTTTTGTCGTAACGGCGATTGTGTTTTCTGCTCTTCCGCTTCTGCGCTACTTCCGGGGCCGCACTCTCTTTGATTACAAACTTTGGTACGAAACCGGCCAACATGTCCTCGCAGGCCATGAAATTTATTTCTTTCGCTCTGGGAAGTACGATTTCATGTATCCGCCGCCCAGCGCGTTGTTTCTCGCTGGTGCAAGCCTCCTCGGACAAGGAGGGTTGATTCTTCTCCTGGTCGCGATCAATTCTGCGGCCTGGTTTTATAGTGCCCGGCTGAGTGCCATCCTCGCAGGAGGAATGGCCGGAGCGAGAAATGTTTGGCTCTACGTAATTCCGAATCTGCTGGTGATCGTTTATATCTGGTCCAGTTATCACCTCGGCCAGCCGAGCCTTGTTTTGCTCGCGCTGATGCTTGGCGCTTTTTTTTCTCTGCGCGCGAACCACGAAACTGTCACCGGCAGTCTGATTGCAGTTGCTGCGGCCATCAAAGCTTTTCCGGTAATTGCGATCGTTTATCTACTTTACCGGCGCTATTGGATAGCAGCAGTCAGCCTTGTCGTGACGCTTGTATTTTTAGTTCTCATTCTACCGGCGCCATTCCGAGGCTTTGAACGAGCGTGGCGCGACATTGAGAAGTGGAGGGCCGGAATGCTAAAATACAGTGAAACCAGCGTGGGACAGCGCCCTATGCGCAGCTACACGTGGAAAAATCAATCTCTGGTTGGGGTCAGCAATCGCTTGCTTCGCCACGTTGATGCCGATGCTGCCTCTGCTCCGCATCAGCCGATTTACGTGAACTTGGCGAATCTCAAATTTTCGGTCGTAAATGCAATCGTTGTTGGCATCGCACTGGCGTTGGGCAGCGTGTTCATCGCGGTAATGCCACGGCGGGATATGCGAACCGTGGAGACCGATGCGATCGAGTTCGCTTTGCTCCTTTTATTGATGCTGATGGTTACACCACTTTCGTTCGGCTACTTCTATTCCTGGCTGATGCTGCCGTTTGCCGTCGTAACGCAACTCGTGCTTGCTGCAAAGCATTCTGCGATTCTGTGGTGGAGTCTGCCCGCGATGGCGCTGCTTGCTCTCGGGTTGTTTTTTTCCCGCGGCGCGCAGCTTTACGGCAATACATTTTTTGCCACGCTGCTGCTCTTTGTCGGATTATCGATCGAGCTTCTGCGCTGTAAGAAACGATCGAAACAAATGCAACCAGCCGCCAGCTAACCGCCCGGTTAATACATCGGTCTGATTGTCGGAGCAGAGCCGGTCAGACTAACACCAACTGCCGATCTAGCGATCTCGATGATCGCTGTTTGGATGTGCGCGACAACTCAGCGCCATGGGAACAAGTTTTCGGTTGCTAGGAAACTAAATATACTGGAATAGTTTCCTAAGTAGATCTACAGTTAGCAGGAAACGAAAAATAGCATGAAATCGCGAAAAGAGCTTCAGCAGGAATTGCGGCAAACAATTCTCAGTCTCCAGGGTGTGACCGAGCGGCAGAACGCAGGTATTCACGAAGATGCCTTTTTTGTCGGACGAACCATGTTCATGCACATCCATGGGCATGGTCATTGCGACATTCGATTAGCGAGAGAAAATCAAGAGCGAGTTCTTGCCGAAGGCAAAGCGCGTTCGCATCGCTGGGCGCCTGAACGAGGCTACATAACGTTCGTCGTCCGCAACGAAAACGATTTGGCCCCGGCACTGGAGCTTATACAAATGTCGCACGATTACTTCGCCGGTGTAGCACGCCCATGAAGAAAATAGTTTTGTTCCTCTCGGCGTGCTCTTTTCATTCAAAGCTCTCGACACCTGTTACGCGATCGGCAGCAGGACAACATTGACGTGAAACGCCCAAAGAAAGCGCCGCCGCGCAACCGAAAGAACGAGTTCGGCCAGCAACGAATTGTCGAAGCGGCTCGTGCACATTTCTTCTGCCACGGATTCCGAAGCGTGACGATGGATGAGCTCGCGGAGGAGTTGGGAATCAGCAAGAAGACACTGTATGCCCATTTCCCAGGGAAAATCGAATTACTCGAGGCGGTGCTGACCGACAAGTTTGCTGGCGTCGAAGCGAAACTGAACGAAATCGCGCGCGCGCATCCGCACGATTTCTCGGCGGCGCTGCACGAACTGCTAGCCAACATGCAACGCGAATTGGATGAGATTAAGCCGCCGTTCGTTCGCGACATGCGACAGAAAGCGCCGCACGTGTTCAAAGTTATCGAGCGTCGGCGAGCTGCTTTAATCGAGCGCTTCTTCGGAAAACTTTTCATTGAGGGTCAACGCGCGGGAATGGTGCGCAAAGACGTTCCGGCCAAGCTCACGATCGAGATTCTGCTCGCCATCGTTCAGGCAATCATGAATCCATTGAAGATGGAGGAGTTAGGCATGACGCCGAAAGAGGGGTTCGCCGGAATTCTCAAAATTATTCTCGAAGGCGCGCTGACCCGACGGGGCCGCACCATCGGCTGATCGAACCTTTGGCTGCTCCAATGCGACTGGTGAGAAAATCGTTCGTCCGAAATCAGACGTTTTGGGCTTTCGCCGCGCTCGCAGTGTCGATCTTTCTTTGCGCGTGTAACACTCGAAAGAACGCGGTCTCGGGAACGATCGAGGTGGACGAAGCGCACGTCGGCCCGCGCGCAGCTGGACGCGTAGAGAAAATTCTCGCGTGGGAAGGCGATCGCTTGCACGAAGGCCAGGTGATCGTTCAACTGGATGCGTCAGAGCTGCGAGCACGCCGCGAACTTGCCGCCGCGCAAATCGATACGGCAATTCACGATGCGGACGCGCAGGAAGCGCAGGTCCAGTTTTTGCAGGATGAAGCACGGCGCCAGCAGGATTTATTGAAGCGAAGAGTCGTTTCCTCGAGTGATGCTGAACGTGCGGAAAGCTCCTCGAAAACACAGGAGAAGAATGTCGCCGCGGCGAAGATGCGTGTCGCGCAGGCGCGTGCACAGCTGGCCGACATCGACGCGCAGTTAGCGGAAATGCAGGTCATCGCACCAGCCGATTCCATTCTGGAGGTGCTCAGCGTCAAAGTTGGCGATGTGCTGCCTCCGAATCGTGAGGCGGCCACGCTGTTATTGACCGGCCATCTCTGGGTGCGCGTTTACGTCCCGGAATCCTGGCTGGGTTTAATCAAACTAGGCGAGCACGTCCGCGTCCGTGTCGATTCCTTTCCGCACACGGATTTCGATGGCGTCGTCGAACAGATAAACCGGCAAGCCGAATTTACCCCGCGCAATGTGCAGACCGTCGCGGACCGGATCAAACAGGTATTTGGGGTGAAGGTTCGTTTGCCGAGCGACGACGATCGTTTGCGCGCCGGAATGGCCGCAGATGTCTATTTTCCAAATGTAAAATGAGGAATTGCGAATGGAACAAAGGAAAGGTGGAACGCGTTGTCCCCAACGCGTTGTCGCCGGCCCGAGCCATCGGCTTGGGGACAAGCCGATCCACCACATGATTTCGTTCTTATGAGTGAACCAATGATCCAAGCTGAAGGGCTGACCAAGCGTTTCGGCGCATTCACCGCAGTTGATCACGTTTCGTTTACTGTCGGAAAGGGATCGATTTTCGGCTTTCTCGGCCCCAACGGCTCCGGAAAAACAACCATGATCCGGATGTTGTGCGGGATCCTGGAACCCACCGAGGGCACGGCGCGAATCGGCGGCCACGACATTGTGCGCGATCTGGAGCCCATCAAGGAAATGATCGGCTATATGTCGCAGAAATTTTCGCTGTACGACGAGTTGACCGTGAATGAGAACCTCATCTTTGCAGGAAAACTTTATGGCCTGAGCGGCCGCGAATTGAACCAGCGGCGTGACGAAATGATCGCCACAACGCATCTGCAGCCGTACATCGACAGGCGTGCTGCGCAACTTTCCGGCGGCTGGCGTCAACGCTTGGCGATGGCTTGCTCGCTCATGCACAAACCGACCGTGCTTTTTCTCGATGAGCCAACAGCGGGCATCGATCCGGTCGCGCGGCGTGAACTCTGGGATTTGCTCTTCGAATTTGCTGGTAAAGGCATGACCCTGTTCGTGACGACCCATTACATGGACGAAGCGGAGCGCTGCGATCACGTGGGCTACATTTACATGTCCAAGTTGATCGTATGCGGCGAGCCGGACGAGTTAAAAAAACTGCCGGAGGTAAATCCCCCGGGAACGCGCCGGCTCGATGTGACTTGCGATCATGTGACGACGGCCCTGCATGCTGTGCATGAGATGCCGGGAGTGCGGAGTGCCACGGTGTTCGGTCAATCGATGCATTTGCTGGTTGATGAAACCGTGAAGCGCGCGCAGATCGAGGAACAACTGCGCAAAGTCGGCATCAGTCATCTCGAGATTCACGAAATGGGTCCTTCGCTCGAAGACGTGTTTGTCGAGCTTTCAGCAAAGCACGCTGGGGAACAGCAAAAAGCCGCATGAGATTGGTCACAGCGCCGCGCGAATTAATTATGAATGAGCGAGCGTGCAATTTCCCGGGGAGCACAGGCTGCCAGCCTGTGCTCCCCAGACACCAGGAGACCGCGGCTCGTAAAGAAACATGAAACGCAAACCTTTTCGCGGACTCAGCGCAATTTTGTTCAAAGAATTCATCGTCGTCTGGCGCGATCCGTTGACACTGTTTTTCTTTTTTTTCCCGCCGCTGACCCAG